>SXGS01648130.1_pt1 | contig 34509 bp, 28 predicted proteins | sample 3174681 | NCBI WGS metagenome assembly SXGS01 (sample SAMN11356861, study PRJNA531348) | freshwater metagenome | isolation source: freshwater sample F1-80 | place: China: Fuxian Lake, Yuxi | collected 2017-12-25
ACCCGCCAAGAGTTCGACGACTCCAGGTTCGCCGCCGACCAACTCCGGTATCAGAAACGACAAGAGGCGAAGCTCCACGCCAAAGCCAAATCAATGGGTTACGCGCTCATTCCCCTCGAAGCGGCCGAATGAGTTCCTTAGTTAGGAATGCCCGACGGCTAGTCGGGGGGAGTCGAGAGAGGGGAACACCTCTCTCGTTGGGCCGCCGGGGCAACTCCCCCGCTATGACTCCTTCTGCGGTTCGGCTGGCTTGGCCGGAACCTCGCTCAGATCAAGAACCGTGATTCCCGGATAGCGTTTGAAATCGGCGGTGTTGAAGGTGAGCACATGGTCGATTCCGTGCACGTTCATGGCGGCGACGAGTCGCGCGTCATGTGAGGCTTTGCCGGATGTGGAGTGGACAGCAACAAGGCGACGCCATTCGTCGTAGATCCCTGGCGTATCGCGCATGAGAACGAGAAGCTGTTCGATGCGAGTGAGAACACGAGTGGCTTGCTCGGGTGTGAGCGCGAGTCCGTTACTCGCCGCTGGCCTGGTCGCGACCGTCCACAACTCGTAGAGGTTCTGAGGAACGCTGCAGACGGTGTCACCGGCATTTCGGAGCGCTCGAATGGCCCGAGAGGGCCACTTTGTGTTGTGGATCTTTTCTGTGGATGCCACGAACAAGGATGTTCGCATCGGCGAGGACTTTCATCTACTGGTCGTCTTCGCGGCTGTAGAGATTTTCGCGCCGCAAGCTTTCGACGGAAAGAGCGGGAACGGAATCCGGAACAAGATCCGCAAGCTCTTCAAATGCTCTTTCAAGATCCTCGCCGCGGAGTTGCTGCGCGGAAGGTGTTCTTTCTCCGGGGTAGATGATTTGAAGGACAGCCTTCCGAACGAGCGCATCGACGCTCACACCCTGGGCTCTGGCCCGAGCAAGAAGCGTTTCTTGCTCTTCGGGGGTGATCGTTACCGGGATAGTCGCTGGCATAAAAAGCCCTTCAAGTTCAATCGTACCAGCCCTGATTCTACGCTAGTTCCTCGTTCTGTCAGCCCGGCAAGAGTCCGCTTTTGCAAGCGCCTCTTGCAAAATTGCGGCCCCTCGAGTCTCTCCCCTCGCCTTCCGGCTCTGGTGCAACTTGTCAGTTGCGGCAAATTCGGCCGCTGTCGTTGTATCGATTGATTCCGATATCGATCACGCCGCCAGAGCGGCTCGCCAGATCTCAGGCAGCGTCGCCCGGCGCCCACCCAGCTTGCCCATCTTGAATTGTCCCTTCTTGATCTTCTCCGCCAGTTCGATGCCGCCGGTCACCACCTCCGCCGTCTGGAAACTCTTCAGCCCCAACCCGAACGCACAACACCACAATCTCCGCGTCGAAATGGCGGCCCGCGAACAATTCTTCGACCGGAACGAATCGGGACATTTCCCCAACTTCGCCCATCCCGCTAATTTTGCACCAGAGCCGTTTCACCGGCGTCCACCGCGCCGGTGAGCAGGGTGCCGAGCCACCTATCGCTCGACCATCGCCGGGATCATCCCAGCCCGCACCACCGGAACCGCGTCCGTCGCGAACTTGGAAGTCGGGTGGGGTCCGTGGACTGGCCGGCAAACTGTTCACGCAATACCCTCAAAAGACCCGCGAGTCGATTTCCAGCATTTTGAGTAGAATAGCGCCAATATCGCCGCACGAACCGCGGTCGTTTTCCGGAATCCTCCTCGGCCGTACCCAATAATCGAACTCGTGGCGGCGCTCCGCGCCCGGCCATCGGTCTTTGAAAATTGAATATTCACTGGCGGGCGGTGATTCGGGAGCCCGGACGGCGCCTCGGCCGTAATGCGTCCGAATTATGATAAAAACGAAACGAGACAATTCCGCGCGGTGAATCCGCAAGGAGGCGCAAAGTGTCGAAGAAAATGGCGACGGCAAGGGAAGAGAAAGAGAAGAAGGCGGTGGTAATCGCGGTTCCCGCCGAGGCGAAAGCAAAAGCCTTGGCCGCGATTCGCGACTTGCGGCGGCGGGTGGTCCAAGCGCGGAAGGAGCTTAGGCTGCAGACGAAGGAACTGAATCTCGTCAAAGCCGCTTTGAAGGCAAGCGCGCCGCTGGCGCGCTTTCCTCAAACAGGCCCCGAACGGTCCCCGGCAACGGAACCGCCCGCCGCGAGGCGGCGCAAGCCCGATTGAAACTCGGCCAGAGCTGGCTGGTCAGGGTGGCTTCCGTTGTCCGGGTTTGTCCGGGTTCGCACCGCCCCAATCCTTGACGAACTCCTTTCCTATGAACCACATACGTTCTTAGGCGAACCCGGACAAGAAAAATCGTCCGTGTTTGTCCGGGTTCCCCGAGACGCCGCAGCATCGCCCCGGTCGGACCGGCCGATAGGTTCCACTGTCCGGGTTTGTCCGGGTTCGCGCCGCCCCAAGCCTTGACGAACTCCTTTCCTATGAGCCACATACGTTTTTCAGCGAACCCGGACAAGAAAAATCGTCCGTGTTTGTCCGGGTTCCAACGGCTCGCCCTTCTGCGCCGGGCGGATGCGCTCTAAGGACGAAAGCTCACGTGGCCTTGACGACGCTCGACTGGCTCTACTTCGCCGTCAACATCGCGATCGGCCTCTACTAACGCGCCCGGGCCTGAGAGTCGTAATCAGTGATCCCGCGGGGACACGCCTGACAGCGCCAGGCCCACGAGAGAAGCGCTTCGCGGCATTGCAGGGAAGGCCGCGCGACAGGTTGCCAGCCTGCCGTTCGACGAGGCTTGGGAGGCTATGCGCCGCGCGCAGGGTTCCGCCTGCCGCGAACGCCGGCGGTTCCGGGGCGCGATTCGTCGATTCCGGCGCATTCACCACAGTGCGCCCCGCCGTGCGCCACCTCCGGATACGGTATAACCGTAGGACCGGTGTACTCGTTCCTATTGGCTCTACTCGCGGCGGCCGCTTTCGCCGCCGACAACACGCGCGTCGACTACGGCCGCGACGTGCGCCCCATCCTTTCCGAGAACTGTTTCCATTGTCACGGCCAGGACGCGAAGAAGCGCATGGCGGGGTTGCGGCTGGATACGTACGAGGGCGCCACCGCCCAGCGTGAGGGCCGCGCGGCCCTGCGCCCGGGCAGGCCGAAGGAAAGCGGCATCGTGCGGCGGATCACCGAGCCGAAGCCCGCGTTGCGCATGCCGCCCGCGCATTCCAATCGCACGCTGACCGCGGAGCAGATCGCCACGCTGCAACGCTGGATCGCGGAAGGAGGTCGCTACTCCAAGCACTGGGCGTTCACGCCTCCCACGAGGCCAGGAATTCCCACCACCGCGACCCCCGGCTGGACGCGGACACCGGTCGACTCCTTCGTGCTGGCGCGGCTGAACGCGGAAGGTCTGCGTCCGAGTCCCGCCGCGCCGGCAGCCGCATGGCTCCGCCGCGTCTCGCTCGATCTCACCGGATTGCCGCCCTCGCCCGAACGGCTCGCCGGGTTCGCCGCGGACCTGAACACGCGCGGCGAAGCGGCGTACGGCGCCGCCGTGGACAAGCTGCTCGAATCGACGGCCTACGGCGAGCGGATGGCGATGGACTGGCTCGACGTAGCCCGCTACGCCGACACTCACGGCTTCAATAATGACGCGGCCCGTTCCATGTGGCGCTGGCGGGACTGGGTGATCGATAGCTTCAACGCGAACATGCCGTACGACCGGTTCCTGACCGAGCAACTGGCCGGCGACCTGCTGCCGGAACCCGCGCTCGAACAGCGCATCGCCACCGGCTACGGCCGCAACCACGTCATCAATTCGGAGGGCGGCATCATCGACGAGGAGTACCGCGTCGAATACGTCGCCGACCGCGTTCGCACGCTCGGCATGTCGTGGCTCGGGCTTTCGCTGGAATGCTCGCGCTGCCACGATCACAAGTACGATCCAATCACGCAGAAGGACCACTACCGCTTCTACGCGTTCTTCAACAATGTGCCGGAGATCGGCGAGGACGGCCGCGTCGCCAACGCCGTGCCGATGATCCCCGCGCCGTCGAACGAACACCGGCGCCGCATGGAAGAGCTGGAGGCTTCGGTGGCAAGGCTCGATCGCGCCATCGAAGCCCGCGCGCAACGGTGGAGCGGAGATGCATCCCGTGTACCCTCCGCCCCGAAGACCGCGGACGGACCGGCCGTCCGCATCGGCTGCGAGACGGATGCCGGCTTCGAGAAGGCGCCGGGCGTCGATGGCCACGCCTGCGTCCTCGCCGCGGACGCCAAGCCCGAAACCGCGGCGGTGGCGGTGGCCAAGCGAGGCGGGCTGACGCTCGCCGCCTGGGTGCGCCCCGGACCGGACGATCGCGACGCCGCGCTGCTCTCCGCGATGGACTTCGCTCGCAATCGCGCCGCGACCACCTACGGGAACGGCATCGAGTGGAGACTCACCGGCGGCGAGATGGAGTTTCGCTTCGGGCAGCGCTTTCCCGCCTATTCGACTCGCGTACGTTCGGAAGGCGCTGGACTCGCGGCGGGCGAATGGCATCACGCCGTGCTGCGTTACGAGGGTGAAGCAGGCGCCAATCGCGGCCACGCCTCGTGGGTCCGGATGTTCGTCGACGGCCGTGAAGTAGCGGCGAGGACGCTCAACGACGGATTCCCGCTGCCGGACGCGAAAGGTGACAAGCCAGCGCAAACGAAATTCCGCGCCGGCTGGGACAACGGGCCCGGCGCGCCGAGATTCACCGGCCGCCTCGACGAGGTGGAGGCGTGGGAGCGCGCGCTGAGTCCCGCGGAGATCCGCGCCATGTTCGAAAGCCGCGCGATTCCGTTCGCCAGATCCAGCGGAGAGGGGCGGAGTTGGCTCCGCGACGCGGCGATGCGCGCATCCGATCCCGCCTATGCCGAAGCGCGAGGACAGCGGGACAAACTGCACGCGGAACTGCTGGCGCTTCGCCGCTCGATTCCGACCGTGATGGTGATGCAGGAGATGTCCCCGCCACGCGAGACGCGCGTGCTGAATCGCGGCGCCTACGACGCTCCCGGCGAAAAGGTGGAGCCCGGCGTCCCCGAGGAATTGTTGGGAGCGTGGCCGGAGGGCGCGCCCCGGAACCGTTTGGGTTTGGCGAAGTGGCTGGTCAAACCCGATCATCCGCTCACCGCGCGCGTGGTGGTGAATCGATTCTGGCAGCAGCTTTTCGGCCAGGGACTGGTGCGCACGAGCGAGAACTTCGGAGTGCAGGGCGAATCGCCGAGCCACCCCGAACTGCTCGATTGGCTGGCGCGCGAGTTCGTCGACTCCGGGTGGGACGTGAAGGGGCTGATCAAGGGCATCGTGCTTTCGGCCACCTACCGGCAGGATTCTTCCGTCACTCCCGCCCTGGTCGCTCGCGATCCGGGCAACCGTTTGTTGGCGCGCGGGCCGCGATTCCGGCTCCCCGCCGAGATCATTCGCGACCAGGCGCTTGCGGCTTCCGGGTTGCTCGATGCCAAGGTGGGCGGGCCCAGCGTGTTTCCCTATCAACCGGCCGGAATGTACAAGGGCATTGTCGTCGCGGCCGATTATCCGGGCACGTCCTACGTGGAGAGCACGGGCGGCGACCTGTACCGGCGCGGACTCTATACCTTCTGGAAGCGCACCGCGCCGCATCCGGCGATGACCGTGTTCGACGCGCCGGACCGCGAGTTCTGCGTCGTGCGGCGGTCGTCCACCAACACGCCGCTGCAGGCGCTCACGCTGATGAACGATCCGGTGTTCGTGGAGGCTTCCCGCAAGCTGGCCGAACGCGCGATCCGCGAGGGCGGCTCCACTCCGGAATCGCGCCTGGCGCGGGCGTTCCTGCTGGCCGCTGGCCGCGAGCCGGACGCGGTCGAATCGCGCGTCCTGCGCGAAGCCTTCGACAAGCAGCATGCGGCGTTCCTCGCGGACGCCAAACGGGCGCTCGCCTTGCTTTCCACGGGAGCGTCTCCGCGCGACGAATCGATTCCGGCGGCCGAACTAGCCGCCTACGCGGTGGTCGCGAATATGATCCTCAACCTCGACGAAGTGGTCACGAAAGGCTGATCCGATGGAGTGTGGAAACTACTCTCGATTCTCCTCGCGGCGCGAGTTTCTCTCCCGCGCGACATGCGGGCTCGGCCTGGCCGCGCTGCATTCGCTGGCGGCCGAAACGCCGCGATCGTTCCCCAACTTCGCGCCGAGAGCCAAGCGCGTCATCTACCTGTTTCAATCCGGCGGCCCATCGCATCTCGATCTCTTCGATCACAAGCCGGCGATCGAGGACCGCTTCGACCAGGACATCCCCGCCTCCGTCTTTGGCGGACAGCGCGTCACGGGGATGGTGGCGCATCAGGACCGTTTCCCGATCGTACCGTCGATGTACGAGTTCCGGCGGCATGGCCAGAGCGGGCGCTGGCTGAGTTCGCTGATTCCGCGAACCGCCGCGATCGCCGACGAGATCTGCCTCATCCGGTCGATGCACACCGAGGCGATCAATCACGATCCCGCGATTACGTTGTTGCAAACCGGGAGTCAATTGCCCGGGCGGCCGAGCCTGGGATCGTGGATCGACTATGGACTCGGCGGCGCGAACTCGAATCTGCCGGCGTTCGTGGTGCTGAATTCGCTGCCCGCCAACGGCATGCCGGACCAAGGTCTGCTGTCGCGCTTGTGGAGCGCCGGATTCCTGCCGAGCCGCCATCAGGGCGTGCAGTTCCGCACCGGAGCCGATCCGGTGCCGTATCTGTCGAATCCGCCGGGCATGACGCGCGAGCAACGGCGGGATCAACTCGACGGGCTGGCGGCGCTGAACCGGCGGCAGCATGAGCGAGCCGGCGATCCCGAAATCGAGACCCGCATCGCGCAATACGAGATGGCGTTTCGCATGCAGGCGAGCGTCCCCGAACTGGCCGACACGTCGAACGAGCCCGATCACGTGCACGCGCTGTACGGGGAGGAGTCGCGCAGGGCCGGCACGTTCGCGGCGAACTGCCTGCTCGCGCGGCGGCTGGCGGAGCGCGATGTGCGTTTCATTCAGCTCTACCATCGCGGTTGGGACCATCATGGCGGACTCACCGAGAAGCTCCCGGCCCTGGCTCGCGACACCGACCGCGCGTCGGCGGCGCTGGTGCTCGATCTGAAGCAGCGAGGAATGTTGGAAGACACGCTGGTGATCTGGGGCGGGGAATTCGGCCGCACTCCCTACGGACAGGGCGCGGTGAAGCCTCAGAGCTATGGACGCGATCATCACGGCCGCGTCTTTTCGTTGTGGATGGCGGGCGGGGGCGTCAAGCCGGGTCACGAGCACGGCGCTTCGGACGACTTCGGTTTCAACGTCGCCGAAAACGGCGTACACGTGCACGACCTGCAAGCGACGATCCTACATCTGCTCGGGATCGATCACGAGAGGCTGACGTTCAAGTTCCAGGGACGGCAGTTCCGGCTGACCGATGTGCACGGCCGCGTCGTGCGCGAGATCCTCGCGTAATGCGGACTCGAATCCTGCCGGTGCTGTTGGCCGCCTCGGCCTGCCTGGCCGGGACTCCTGGCGACGGAGAGAAACGAACGCGAATCCGCGCGGCGTTGTTCGCGGCGAATCCACTGCCGAAGCTCGATGCCCGCCTCCACGGAAAGTTCGAGCCCGAGCCCGGAATCGTGGCCGAACGCGTCTCCTACGCGACGCAGTACGGGCTGCGAGTTCCGGCGATCGTTTACCGTCCGGCGAAGACCGCGGGCAAGGGCCCCGGCCTGGTCGTCGTCAACGGACATGGCGGCGACAAGTTCAGTTGGTATGCGATGTACGCCGGCGTGCTCTACGCGCGCGGCGGCGCGACGGTGCTTACATACGATCCGATCGGCGAAGGCGAGCGCAACGCGCAACACCTGTCGGGAACGCGCGCGCACGACAAGCTTCAGGAGCCGGCCGAACTCGGGCGCCGCATGGGCGGGCTCATGATGACCGACCTGATGCAAGCCGTGTCGTACCTCGAGAGCCGGCCCGAGGTCGACGCCGAGCGCATCGGCGCGATGGGCTACTCGATGGGCTCGTTCGTGCTGAGCCTCGGCGGCGCGGTGGATACGCGGATTCGCGCCACCATCCTCGCCGGAGGCGGCAATCTCGACGGGCCGGGCGAGTACTGGGATTCCTCCAAACCGATGTGCCAGGGCCTTCCGTACAAAGCCCTGTCGTTCCTCGGCGATCGCGCGGCGGAGATCTACGCGCTGCGCGCGAAAAACGGTCCAACGCTCGTGTTCAACGGAACCGAAGACACGATCATGCAAGGCGGGAAGCGGGACTTCGCCGCGCACTTCGACGATCTGCGGCGGCGCGCGGCGCTGCTGGCCCCTGGCTCGCGGGTGTTCGAGAATCGGTACGAAGAGCGCGTGGGGCACCGCCCGCTGTTCGTGACCATGGCCGCGGCCCTGTGGCTCGAAAAGCAACTCGACTTCCCGGCGTGGACCGCCGCTTCGATCCGCGCCCTGCCAGTCACGCATGTCGCCGAGTGGGCGAAAGAACGAGGCGTCGAGATGGACAAGCTCTACGCGACCGAGCATCGCGAGGGTGGAACGCGCGCCTTGGGGACAGGCATTCCGGGTCTCTCTCGCGAGGCTCTGAGCGTGTGGCCGCGCGAGGAGTGGGAACGCGGCAAGGACTCCTTGATCTACGAGACGTGGCTCCAAAGAGCTCGCGCGGCGCTTCGGTAAACATGCGCGACACGGTGCGCGCCGCGGCTGTCTGCATGGGCGGTCTGCCCGGGCGGACGAAGGACAATCTCGCGGCGATCGACGAATGGGCCGCGCGAGCCGCGTGCGAAGGCGCGGATTTGGCGCTGTTCCCGGAGCTCTGCGTGACAGGCTTCCTGCCGAATCATCCTCGCGGCGAGCACGATGTCTGGCTGCGGGAGGCCTTGCGCATCGCGCGCCGGACTGCCGAACCGCTGGACGGATTCGCGGTGAATGCGCTCGCCGGAATCGCGAAGGACCGCGGCCTGTTCATCGCCGCCGGCATGCTCGAAGACGCCGGCAACGTTCTGTTCAACACCCACGTGCTGGTTGGTCCGGACGGCCTCGCCGGCGCGTGGCGCAAGATGCACGTTCCCATGTACGAGTTGCCTTTCTACAATGGCGGACCGGCCCCCGATGTCGCGCAAACGCCGCTGGGCCGCATCGGCGCGAACATCTGCTTCGACGCGCTGATGCCGGAGTCGGCGCGGCTGCTCGCGGTGCGTCAGGTGGAGATCGCGCTGTTCCCCTTCGCCGCCGATCCGCCGCCGTGCACGCCCGCGGGATGGAGCGCGTGGGCCGGGCCAGCCGTTCGCGCCCGCTGCGTGGAAAACGGCATCTTCGGCGTCGCGTGCAACTACAGCGGATACGTGGAGGCCGCGGGCGCGGAGCAGCGATTCCCCGGTGGCGCGACGATCGTCGGGCCACGCGGCGATGTGATCGCGGAATGGGACGGTCCCGCCGGCGAACCGGGGATGATCGTCGCCGGGCTTCGCGCGGAGACGCTCCGCGAGGCTCGCGCCGAGCCGGAATACCTGTTCCGCTTCCGCCGCCCCGAACTGTACGGAGCGCTGGCGAAGTAGCTACGCGAGAATTTCGCGCACCACGCGCGCCGGATACTGATCGGTGAGGCGCTCGCTCAGGCTGTGGCGGTCGAACGACAAGGCGCGGAAGTCCATGCCGAGCAGGTGCAGCATCGTGGCATGGAAATCGTGCACGCTCACGCGGTCGACGACGGCCTTGTGTCCGATGTCGTCGGTGGCTCCATGCGCCACGCCGCCCTTCACGCCGCCGCCGGCCAGCCACATGGTGAAGCCGCCGGGGCCATGGTCGCGGCCCGCGCCGCCCGCGCCTTGCCGGACCTGCGAAATGGGCATTCTGCCGAACTCGCCGCCCCATACGATCAACGTGGAGTCGAGCAGGCCGCGTTGCCGCAGGTCGCGGATCAGCGCCGCCGCGGGGCGGTCGGTCTTGGCGCAGCAGTACTTCAACTCGGTGTCGAGATTGGAGTGCGTGTCCCAGATCTGGCGTTCGATGAAGATCTGCACGAAGCGCACGCCGCGCTCCACCAGGCGGCGCGCCATCAGACAGCGCTTGCCGTAGGAGTGAGTCGCGTCTTCGTTCAGGCCGTACATCTCCTTGGTGGCGTCGCTTTCGGTGGACAGGTCGAGCGCGTCGGTCGCGGTCAATTGCATGCGCGCCGCCAGTTCGAAGCTCTCCACGCGGGCGTCGAGATCGGGATAGCCGGGCCGCTTGGCGCGATGCTCCTCGTCGATCGTCCGAAGCAGATCGCGCCGCGCCTCCTGGAGCGCCGCCGGAACCTCCTCGGGCGGCTTCAGGTTCAATAACGGCAGGCCTTCCGAGCGGAATCTCGTCCCCTGAAAGACGGGCGGCAGCCAGCCCGATTGCCAGTTCTGGATGCCGTTCACGGGAAGCTGTTTCGGGTCGTCGAGCACGACATAGGCGGGCAGGTTCCGGTTGTGCGAACCGAGTCCGTAGGTGACCCAGGCGCCCAGCGACGGCCGCCCCGGCAGCGTGCGTCCGGTGTGCATCAGGTAGAGCGACGGCTCGTGATTGAAGTGCTCGCCGTACACCGAACGGACGAACGCGATCTCGTCGCACACCGATCCAAGATGCGGCATCAGCGAGGTCATTTCCATGCCGCACTTGCCGTACCGTTGGAACTCGAATGGCGAAGGCATCATCACGCCGATCTGATCCGCGAACTCGATTTGGTTGACGATGTCGCGGCCCGGCGGCGATCCGGCGAACTTCTTCAAGGCCGGCTTGGGATCGAACAGATCCACCTGGCTCGGGCCGCCGTTCATGAAGAGGTGGATCACCGCCTTCGCCTTCGGCTCGAAGTGCGGCTTCTTGGGCGTCAAATCGTAGCGCCGCTCCGCGCGGGCGGCGGCCGGCGTCAGCAACGACGCGAGCGCCGCGCCGTGAACGCCGTCGATGAAGCGGTCGAAGAAACCTCGCCGCGACAGGACATCAGTCGACATAGGAAAACTCCGCCGAACTCAACAAAGTGTGCGCCGCGTCCGCCAGCGCGTACCAGCGCGCCGTCATGGCGCGGGGCGCCGCGTCCTTGGTCTCGCTCAGGTGGCCCTGCCAAGCTCGCTCGAGTTTCTCGACCGTCTCGAGCGCGCGCGCCGTTTCGGCCGGCTCTGGACGCCTCGACAGCACGCGCAAGTAGAGCCGCTCCACTTGCCGCCGCGCCGAGCCCGGCTCTTCGTCGATCAACCGCGCCGCCAGATATCGCGCGTGTTCCAGCACCACCGGACTGTTGCGCAGTTCGAGCGCCTGCGTCGAAACGGTGGACCAGGCCCGTTCCGAGCAGTTCGGCGACATCGGCGGCAGGTCGAACACTTCAAGCATCGTCACCGGAGTAGTCCGGCGTTGCAGCACGTAGATCGCGCGCCGCCATTGCTCCTTGGAGGCTTGCTGGGCGATCTCGCCGCCGGGCCGCGTCTCGACGGACACTGGCGGTCCGAAGCGCTCGGACGACAGCCGCCCCGCCACACGCAACACGGAGTCGTGCAACTGTTCCGCATCCATCCTGCGCAGCGGCATCCGCGACAAGAGGATGTTGTCCGGATCGGCGGCGCTTGCCTTTGGATCGACGCGCGACGACTGGCGGTAAGCCCGCGACGTCATCGTCAAGCGGTGCATCGCCTTGATGTTCCATCCGGACGAAACGAACTCGGACGCGAGCCAGTCAAGCAGTTCCGGATGCGACGGCGGCGAGCCGGTCTTGCCGAAGTTGGACGGCGTGGCCACGATGCCGCGGCCGAAGTGCTGCCGCCAGATTCTGTTCGCCATCACGCGCGCGGTGAGAGGATGATTCGGCTGCGTCAACCAACGCGCCAACGCCAAGCGCCGTCCGCTGGTGCCGGACCACGGTTCGCCGGCGCGATACGGCTCCAACCCCGCCGCGTCGAGCACCGATAGCGAGCGTGGCTCCATACGTTCGCCCAGCAGTTGCGCGTCGCCGCGCTTCAACAGGTAGACCGGCGACGGGGCGCCGCCCATGTCGTAGAGAGCACGCACGCGCGGCTTCGGCAGCAGCTTCTTCTTCAAATCGTCGATGGACTTCCGGGAGGAATCGCGCAGCGTCTTGAAGTCCGGGAACTGCTTGGCCAGTTCCTCCGGCGGGGCATCGGCCTTGCCCGCCTTCTCGCGATAGAGCTTGGTCTTCTGCTCGAGCGCGGCCTCGAGCCGGGCGATATCCTTTTCGAGCGGGCCGTTGTTGCGCGCCGCGCGTTCGATCTCCGCCGGCAGGGCGACATCGGCGTAGCGCTCGGTGGGCTTGACCCAATCGTACGGATCGAACGCGGTTTGGAGAATCGCGGCGGTGCGATAGTAGTCGCGCTGCGGAATGGGATCGTACTTGTGATCGTGGCAGCGCGCGCATCCGACGGTGAGTCCCATCGCCACCGACCCGAGGATTTCGATCTCGTCGGCGATGACGTTCATGCGCTCGGCCACCGATCCGTTCGCGGGGGAATAAGTGCCATCGGGCGCCATGCGCAGGAAGCCCGTGGACGCGACGCGGTCGACGTCCTCCTGCGTCGCGGGGTTCGCCTGGCGATAGTCGGCGAGTTCGTCGCCGGCTATCTGCTCGGCCAGAAAGCGGTCGTACCGCTTGTTGGATTCGAACGCGCGGATGACGGCGTCGCGATAGCGCCAGGCGTCGGGGCGCAGCTTGTCCTCGTCGATGATGCCTTCGGAATCCGCATAGCCGGCGAGATCGAGCCAGAGGCGTGCTTGGCGTTCGGCGTACCGCGGCGAATCGAGCAGGCGGTCGATGAGACGCTCGTAAGCGCCCGGCTCGCGATCCGACTCGAATGCGGCCACTTCGGACTCGGATGGAACCAGGCCCGTCAGGTCCAGGAACGCGCGGCGCATCAACGCGCCCGGAGCGGCCTCCCCGGAATAGGAGAGGCCCTTTGCGGTCAGCGATCGCAGCAGGAACGCGTCGATGGGATTGCGGATCAACCGCGCGTCCCCCGCCGGAACATCGGGGCGCTTCGGCGTTTGAAACGCCCACCACGATTTCTGCGCGGCGGTGAACGTCTCCTCCCTCGGCTTCGACTCTGGCCGCGGTGGACAGCCGGCGCGAATCCACTCCCGGAGCGTGTCGACCTCGGTCGAACTCGGCGGGCGCACCACGGCTTCGAACAACAGCTTCGGCGGCGGCATTTCCCCGGCGGAGATGCGCTTCATCGCAAGGCTCTCCTCCGGCTTCCCCGGCACGATCGCCGGACCGGACTTGCCGCCCTTCAGACGCGAGGCCTGGGTGCGCAGATCGAGTCCACCTTCCTGCTTTCGCTTGCCGTGGCAGGACACGCAGCGCATCTGGAAGACGGGCTCCACGTCCGCTTCGGTAACGCCCGCGCGGAGCGGTCGCTGCTTGTCGATCCACCCGCCGACCGTCTTGACGATGGCCGCATCCAGCTTGCGTCCCGGCGGCATCTGTCCGGAGACGATCTTCGACAGCAGCAAGCTGTCGGAGCTGAAGCCCGGTTTGAGCGCGGGTCCGGTCTTGCCGCCCTTTACGGCGGCCTCGAACGTCGACAGGTCGAGACCGGCCTGAGCGGCGGCGCCGGAGTGGCAGCCGAGGCAGTTCGCGCGGAAGACAGGGAGCAGCACCGCCGCGTAGTCTTCGGCGAATGCCGCCGCGGCCAATGCCAGAGCCATCAGGATCGATCGCATGAGTTCACTGCTACTCTAACCCATCGGGCAGTAGGCGGGCCAGCGCTCCGGCAGGAACATCTCCGGCCGCTTGGAAAAGAGCTCATCCCGCCACGCCGTACATCGACGCGGCATTGCCCCAGAAGATCGCTTCCACCTCAGCATCGGACAACCCCAGGCTCATGCAGGCCACCTTCAGGGCGCGCAGCGACTCGATCGCGACGAGCGTGAAACTGATCTCCGCGTGGGACGCCTGCAGCCGTGTGTTGGACGCATCCAGCCACAAGAAGGAATCGCCGATGGCGACGCAGCGCGATCGCAGGTGCGTCACTGGAAAATCGGCGCCATAGAGCAGGCGCGAAACGCCCAGCGCGCGGACGATCGCCTCATACGCGCCACAATCGGTGACCGCGCTGGTATCGCACCACACGTTGCCCAGGCCCCGCAGCGATCCGATGCCTTCCACGGTGTGATGCGGATTGAACCCACGCGCCGCGTGAGCCAGAATCATGCGCATGCGCGGATAGCGTTCGCAATAGCGGCGGATGGCCGACTGATTGGCGGGGTCGGCCATCGCGCGGGCGCGCACCATGTGGAGCGTAATCGACAGGTCCTCTTCGTGCGCGATCCGGACATGCTCCTCGGTGAGGTACTCTTCCACGGGCGCTTCCCAGGTTGGCTTGGACGCCGCGTAGATGTGATAGCACTTCAGGCCGGAGAACTTTTCGCGGCGCACGGTTTCTCGAATGAACTCGGGATCCATCTCCGGGCGGATCAGCATCTGCGCGCGCGTGTCCGGCGAGCTTCGCGCCTCGCTCGCGACGAACGCGTTCGCCGCCGCGGTATTGGTGGACAGATGCGGATACGGGAAGAACAGCCCGCCGCATCGCCGCCCCGGGTGGATCTCATCCATCCTCGCGCGGAACTCGGCGAGCCCCGCGATGGCCGGGCCGGGACGAAGCCACTCGGGCATCGATCCGCCGAAGTCGGCCTCGCGGTACAGATGCGCATGCGCGTCGAAGATCCGGTCCGGCACGAACGAATCGAGTTCGCGGCGGAAGATCTCGCGATCGGAGTCGAGAACCTCCCAGTGTGCCGGCATCAGGCGAAGCGCAACGCGAACACGTCGGCGTCCTTCATCGCGAGCCGCAGCCGTACGGTGGATCCGGCGAGCCGCGAGACATCGGCTCCGGACTTCCAGTTCACGGTTCGTTCCACCTGATCGCCGATCAGTTCGGCGCAGTCGGACGCGGCGAAGCCCGGGATGGGCGATCCGCCGGCGTCCTGAATCTCGACGCGCACTCCGCCCGGCGCCGACGTGGCGAAGTTGAGCATGAGCCGCGAGCCGCGGAACTTCAGCGGCTTGGTTGTCGCCTCTCCACCCGTGTAGGGCGCATGGATGGACGCGAATCCATCGGGACGCAGCGTGTACCGGCGAAGGTAGATGCTCGGCTGGCCGTAGTTGCGAAGCACGTAGAACGACATTTCGTCCTTCCCGGTGGGCACGACGTTGAGCGCGGGATAGTTCGATCGCGAGACCCAATTCTCGAGGCCGAGGCCGGGCCGCAGGAACGCGTCCATGAACGTGCGGTCGTAGGTGGTTCCGCCACGCGTGGTCAGGAACACGGCGTCCGAGCAGTCCTTGAAATAGCCGGGATCGACGTTGACGGCGCGCGCTTCCTCGTCCGACAGCACCTGGCGGTTCGGCATGAATCGCGCGCAGATGGCGATGTAGACATGCGGCGCGCGGAAGTAGGGGCTGGTCTGGTTGGTATAAAGATGTTCGGGCGGCGCTCCTCCGAAATTCATCTCCTGGGGCGCGCTCCAGTTCAGGAAGTCCTGGCTGGTGCAGCGCGAGATCCAGCGGTAGCCCACGGCGCCGATCTTCTTGAACGTGCGGAAGTAGGCGACGTACTGGCCCTCGCTCTCCGACCAGAACGCGAGGTTCTGCGAATCGAACGCGCCGTCGGTCATCACGGGCTGTTCGCGCATCTTTTTCCAGCGCACCCCATCCGCCGACTGGTAGGCGACCAGGCCGCTCTTGCGCGTTCCGGCCAGCGCCTTGAAGCGCTGCGCCTCCGGCACGCCGGGACGAGCGTCGAGCACCGGGCTGAAGTTGTGCTGCAGCGGTGGCGTGTTCGCGAGGATCACGTTGTTCTTCTTCGTGCCGTGGACCTCGTGCAACCCGAGGTCGGGACGGGTGAAGTGGATGCCGTCTGTCGACTCGGCGTAGCAGGCCACTTCGTCGTTGCGGCCATCCTGGCCCGCGTTCGGTACGCCGCGATAGTAGAGGTGGAACTTGCCACCTTCGGGGATGATGGTGGCGTAGCCGCAGAAGCGGCCTTCCCATGGACGGTCGAGTTGGATGACGGAGCCGGCGTCGACAGGGGTCGCGAGCTTCAAGTCCGCGCCGTTCATGCGATCGATCAGATAGCGGTCGACGAAGAGTTCGCGGCGCGAGCCGATGTCGATGGCGCCTCCCGGTTGCGCGGCGGCCGCCGCGGCGCCGGTGGAGGCGAGGAAGATTCTGCGAGTCATGAGTCGCTCCCGTTGGAGATTTTGCAGGTGGACCAACCGAGGAGTTTATAACAAGGACAACTCCCGGCGGCGGCCGAGATCCAGGAGAGGATGCCGAACCAGCCGAGCGCGCTACGGCCGGTGACGGCCAGCCAGAGCAGCCCCGCGCCGAGCAGAACGCGTCCCGCGCGGTCCCAGGGAGCGAGGTTCTTGTGGGCGAACAGCACGCGCGCGAGGTTCATTGCAGGCGGACGCGCACCAGGCGGATGTCGCCGTACTGAAGCGTGTCGGAGATCAGGATGTCGGAATAGACGACCACCAGCGATCCGTCGCCGAGCTGCGCCACCGAGGGGTAGCTGACCTGCCGGCGCGGCTCGCCGGGCTTCCCAATGGGCGCTTCCGCGATGGTCAGCGGCGCTCCCCAAGTGGCGCCTTCGTCGCCGGAAACGCGCATGGTGAGCGGAGTCCGCGCGGCTGGCGAAGCATCGTGGGTGAGCAGCAGCCGTCCGTCGCGCAGGCGGAACAGGCTGTGCGAGGACCGCGCGGCCACGATTCCGGTGTTTTCCGGCGTGGACCAGGTGTCGCCCTTGTCGCGGGAGACAGTCTTCCAGAGCGTTCCACCGCCGGTCCGAAGGTACATGAGCACGGCGCCCGAACTCGTCTCGGCAATGGTGGGTTCGTCCTGGCCTTGCGGCGTTTGGATCGCACCCTTGCGCGACCACGTCTTGCCGCTGTCCGCCGACTTCAACACGCCCGACTGGCCGTCGCGCAGTTTGGCCAGGGGCAGCAGCAGTTCGCCCGTGGACAGCTTGATGCCGTTGTTGCGGCAGTTGAAGGACGGCTCGACGGAGGCAGGTTGGGCAGGCGTCCATGTCTTGCCGGAGTCGTCCGAATGCCGGGAGTAGATTTGGAACGACTTCTCGCCGACGTTGTCGCGCTCGTTTTCGACGAACGGGTAGCGGTGCCAACGGCCGGCGGAGAAGAAGACCCAGGTGCGGGCTCCATCGCGCAGGAACGCGGGGTCGAAATCGGAGCGGCGCGGGAAGTCGCTGAAGATCTCGGGCTTGGTCCAGTTCGCGCCCTGGTTGGAGGAGTGGTTGCAGATCACCGACTGGTGGACCGACGCTTCGAACGGGCCGGAGAACCAGCAGGCCATGAGGCGGCCGTCCGGGAGCAAGGCGATGTTGGCGGCGTGGTTGAAGCCGAACTTGTTGTTGCCGTCGTACGGGTCGCCGGAGGGGTGTTCGAAGACCATGGCGCGAGATTCGAGGCGGAGCTCTTGCGCGGCGGCGGCGCAAGCAAGCAGGAGGAGAACCGCCGGGCGGGTCATGTGGTTTATTGTATGAGACTGGAATCGACAGTTGGCACGGCCACCGCGACACGACCGGGAATGACGCTGGCCGGATCCGACGACCGGAACCGACTGTTGACCGCGCCTCGACAGCGTCGTACAATACAGAGTGACTGATGTTCCCCGTTAAGGTGCCGCGCCGAAGTACATCTGAGCAAATCGTCGCGGAAGAGGCGGAAGAGAAGGTGCCACGGCAGCGAGGTTTCCGCAGTTCAGTGGGAGTCCTGGCGGGGGGGACCTCGATCGGTCACGCCTTAACCGCAGCAGCCATGCCAGTCGTCTCCCGTCTCTACAGCCCAGAAGATTTTCGCATACTGGCAACCTTCACCGCCATCGTCTCGATCCTGTCTGTAGCGATGTGTCTACGACTCGACGTGGCCGTTCCTCTCCCAGACTCGGACGCTGACGCCGCTGCGTTGCTCGCCTTGGCGCTGGGCTCATGTCTGTTGATTTCGATTCCGCTATTGATCCTGATGATCACCGCGCCGGGGGAAGTGTCGGCCTTGCTCCGGCGCACCGAGCTGAAGGGCTACTTGTGGGCGGTTCCAATTTCCGCGATGCTGGCGGGATGGAACAGCGCACTGCAACATTGGTTTGTCCGTCGGCGCGCGTTCGAGTACTTGGCAGCCAGCCGGGTGTCCCAGTCGTTCGCGGCCGCCGCTTGCCAAATCGGGAGTGGCTGGGCTGGAATTGTTCCGTCGGGCCTCTTGCTGGGTCAAGTGCTGAACAGCGGCGCGGGCGCGGCCCTGCTGGGAGTCAAGCTCGTAGGAACGGAGATGGGGGCGTTGCGCGCCGTCACGATCGAGAGGCTGCGGTCGGTTCTGGCGACATACAGCAGGTTTCCCCGAATCTCGACTATCGAGTCGCTCGCCAACAGCGCAGCCATCCACGCGCCCATCATCGTCATTGGCGCGACAGCGGCCGCGCCCGAAGCGGGCTCGCTTTCCCTGGCGATGTTCTCGATGCAGATGCCGTTGAGTCTTCTCGGTAACGCCGTGTCTCAGGTGTATCTGTCGCGGGCGCCTGAAGAGCATCGGACCGGCCGCCTCGGAACCTATACAGCGGGCGTCATCGTGCACTTGCTGGAGATGGGCCTCGGGCCTCTGTGTTTCGTTGGCATCCTCGGCCCGGAGCTCTTCCAGTTCGTATTCGGAGCGGCGTGGGCTCGCTCCGGTGAGCTCGTCATGTGGATGACTCCCTGGTTTGCGATGCAGTTCGTCGCGGTACCAGTCTCCATGGCGCTCCACATCACCGGCTGGCAGGCCGCAGCGCTCTGGTTACAGGTCTTCGGGCTGTTGGTGCGAGTCGGGGCGACGTGGCTGGCCCCGGTTCGGGCAATCTCGGAATGCTACGCGGTGTCGGGATTTGTCTCCTACGCGCTTTATGCCGCCGTGGTGATGCGGGCAGCATCGGTGGCACCTCTGGAAATCGCTCGGAGAGCGGCTCCAGCCGCAAAAATGCTAGCGGCGTGGATAGCAACCGCGGTGGCTGGAAAGCTAGCCGTGCAATACTTGCGCGCGAACTGATGCCATGGCTCAATGCGGAGGGGGAGTCAGCCCCAAGTGGAACAAGCCGAGCCCCCCTGGGGGCACAGTTCAATCTCGATGGTTGATGGTCGCGGCTGTGGCGGTGTACGCGGGTGTCTTGTTTTACTCCTACGTGGCATACTTGAACCCCACGTGGAAGTACTACGGGCTTACCTATCGGGAGCCGGGAGGAGCCGAGATCGGCGCGATGGCCGTTCTGCTGTTCCTCGCCGCCATTGCGATGCCGCTCGAGATGCGGACCCCATCGTCGCTTGTCGTCCTGATGCTCTTCATCGTCGTCTACATTCCGACCGTAGTCATCACGCTGATCTTGGACGTGCAGCGTCTGGAAAGGTACGGACCTAGTTTAGCGGCTTTGGCGGTGGCTTTCGTGATCCTTTGCCGGACCGCCTCCATCCGGCGCCCGGCCGAGCGGACGGAAGGCGGCCTCCCGGGTTCACTCTTCGCCAATATTATTTTGGCCAGTTGGCTTATGGCAACAGCGGTTCTGATATTTTCGTATGGGTCCATGATGACATTCGTCGATTTCACGACGGACGTTCAAGCCGTGTACGATCAGCGCGCACGGGGAACAGAGGCCGGACTGATCATGTCTTATTTGCAGACTTATTACAGTGCGGTCATGAGTCCAACGCTCATCGCTCTCGGGCTCGCGAGGGGCAGAATGAGATGGGTTCTGCTTGGCGTATTCGGTTGCGTAGTGATGTACATGATCGCCGCCCAACGGACCGTAATTTTCACCCCCGCCGTCATGCTGGCAACGCACATCCTATTGAGGAGCAACCGCCGCTCTCTACGTGGAACGGTCGGCTACGTGCTGGGAATCTCGCCCCTCATCATTGGTTCGCTCCTGATTTGGCAGACTGGAGTGGCGATCGCCTCCTTGCCCGCAGTGCTACTGGTCTTTCGTTCTCTTTCGCTACCCGGCTTGACGTTCTCCCAATATTACGACGTGTTCAGCGCCGAGGGCTTCACTTGGTGGAGCCACGTCAAGGGTATCGGCACGTTGGTCCCCGCTCCGGTGAACTTGGCTGCGGAGCCGATGTGGCCGGCGCTCGGCTTCATTGTCGGCAGCAGGATCTACCACAACGAGCGGCTCAACGCCAACGCCAACCTGTTCTCGGGGGATGGCGTAGCGGCTGGCGGAGCGTTAGGGGTCTTGGCTATAGGAGTAGCAGCCGCCGTGTGGCTGGTGATTCTGGATTCCGCCTGCAGGGGGTGGGACCGGCGATTTGCCGTACTCGTCACCGTACCAACGGCTCTGGCGCTTACGAACGCGCACCTATTCACAACGCTCACGTCATTCGGCGGCCTCTTCTGGCTTGTGCTATTCCATATTTATAAACCGAAGCCTGGAGGGGGCTTCACTGGGGGCCGCTGAGCCACCAGCGGAACAATGAAAATTGTAATGATTTGCGAGTTCTTCAACGAGAACCTCGAATATCAGGAGAATCTGCTGACGAAATATTATGTCAAACACGGCCACGAAGTAACGGTAGCGACTTCGACGTTCGAATCAGTGTTCGACTATTACAACGATAAGCATGACCGGTCCGCGGCGCCTAGAATCTATTGGTTCGAGGGCGCCAAGATCGTCAAGCTACGGTACAAATTCAATATTCTCAATCGCTTGCGGCCCCTCCGTTCGATCGCGGCTCTCCTCGATGACGAAACGCCGGACCTGATCTATGTACACGATGTTTCGCTCAATTTTCCCGAGGCCATCGAGTACGTCCGGAGGCATCCCCGCTGCCGCATGATCATGGACTATCATGCCGACTACAGCAATTCCGGGAAGAATTTTGTTTCCCGCCGCGTCCTCCACGGAGTCGTAAGAAAGTGGTACCTGGACAGGGCGAGGCCCCACCTGAGCAGGATCTTCGTATCCGTGCCGGCAGGTACCGTATTCCTGCGAGATCTTTATGGAGTGCCGCCGGGCGACACGGAGGTCCTGCCCCTCGGCGCCGATACGGACGTCGCCCGCGCCGCGGTAACGGATCGCGATTCGATTCGCCGCAACCTAGGCGTGCCGGACTCGGCGATGGTCGTATTCACGGGCGGCAAACTGGCGCCGGCCAAAAGGACGGACTTGCTGATCGACGCCTTGGCCCAGTTGCGCGATGACCGAGTGCACCTGATCGTGGCTGGGGACTCGGGGTCGAATGACAAGCAATATCACAAAATGCTCGTGAGCCGTGCCGAGGGCCTCAATGTGACCTTCACAGGGTGGCTCGACCGGTTGGAAATGTACCGCCACTTGGCGGCGTCAGACTTGGCGGTGTTCCCTGCGAGCCAATCAATCGTGTGGCAGCAGGCTATCGCGGTGGGGCTACCACTGATCGCCGGCGACTCCGGCCATCAGGACATCTCGTACTTGAATCTTCACCGGAACATCGTTATCCTAAGAGGCACGTCGATAAGCGTGGATGGCGTGACGTCGGCGATCAGGTCCGTGCTCTCCGATCCGGGCCGGATCGCGGAAATGCGGGTTGGCGCGAAGCGCGTCGCGGACGAAGAACTCGACTGGAACACATTGATTTATCGAACGTTGCGCTATTGTAGCCCCCTGGAGAGAGGCACTGCGGCCGGTAGCGGCGAAAGTCGAAATGGAGTGCAAGAATGAATAATGGTCCTGTCGTACTCGGGATCCACGACGGCCACAACTCTTCCGCGTGCCTGATGGCGGGCGGCCGGGTTCTGGCTGCGGTTTCCGAGGAGCGGATTTCGCGGATGAAAAACGAATGCGGCTATCCCGCGCGGGCGGTCGAGTGTGTCATGAAGCAGGCCGGCATTTCCGGCCGGGACTTGGACGGAGTGGCGCTGGCGAGCCGCTTCATGCATCACCGCGAGTTCTTCTACAACTGGGAGTGGTACCGCAAGGGAGCTCAGGATCAAGTGGAGGACGCCTCGCGCGAACCCCAGCGGCGCCAGTACCTTTTGGGTAAGCGCCAGCAGGAGCGGGTGGACGAGATCGTGCACCACGTCGGCTGCAGCGCCGACAAGATCACGATTCAGGAGCACCATTCCGGCCACGCCTCGGCGGCGTATTACGCCTCCGGCTGGGCGTTCGGCGGGGAGAAAGTGCTCGTGTTGACGCTCGACGGCTCCGGCGATGGCGTGTGCGGGACCGTGAGTATCGGCGAAAACGGAGCCATCCGCCGCCTTGCGCAAACCGGCAGCGCGGCCTCCCTCGGAAAGATCTACTCCCGCCTCACATTCCTGATGGGAATGAAACCGTGGGAGCATGAATACAAACTGATGGGCCTCGCGCCATACGCCGATCCGAGGGGCCAAGCCAAGTCGTACGACGTACTTTCTAAACTGGTGGTTCTTGACGAGGGCTCCCTGACCTTCCGGACGGGCACGGATCTTTCCACCAACTACTGTTATCCATATCTAAGGACCAACCTCGAGAACCACCGTTTCGATTGGATCGCCGGCGCGGCGCAGCAACTCGTGGAGGAACGGGTCGTCCAATGGGTACGGACGGCGCTCGCGGCGACCTCCACAACGAAGGTAGTTTGTGGAGGCGGGGTCTTCATGAACGTGAAGGTGAACATGCTCATCTCGGAACTCCCCGAAGTCGAGGCCGTATTTACGTTCCCGAGTTGTGGCGACGAGTCGTTGTGCTTCGGCTCCGCATACGCCGAGACGGTCCGGCTCGCCGAACTGCGTGGCGGCGCGTCCGGCTTTGACGGACTCGACTCCGCATACCTGGGACCGTCCTTCGACGACGCGGACGTCGAGGCGGCGCTACAAGCACACCCTCGGAAATTTCACGTCGTGAAGCATCCGAGCGTCGACACCGCCCTGGGCAACCTACTTGCGAAGAAGTACATCGTGGCTAGGATTAACGGACGGATGGAATGGGGAGCACGGGCCCTCGGCAATCGTAGCATTCTCATGGACCCACGCCACACCAGAGGTGTACGGGAGTTGAACGCGGCGATCAAGCAGCGCGACTTTTGGATGCCGTTCGCGCCGAGCGTGCTAGAATCGTCTCAAAGCGACTTCATCGAGAACCCGAAGAACTTGAAGTCGCCCTTCATGATGACCGCCTTCAGAACCACTCCTGAAGGAGAACCGGGCCTCGCCGCGGCCACCCACCCATACGACGGAACCGCGCGCGCGCAACTGGTGGATTCGGTCATGAACCCGGGCTATCACCGACTGATCTCCAGGTTCCGGGAGCGAACTGGCGTCGGGGCCGTCCTCAACACGTCGCTGAATATCCATGGCGAACCGATCGTTTGCACGCCGTCGGAAGGGCTCAGCACTCTCGAACGATCTTCCCTGCCCGTCATGGCCATCGGCGACTACTTGATCTCCAAGCAACCCGTCGCCGGCGAGGCCTCGGATTGACACCCGGAGGGCTCGCGAAGCGGTAAGCAGGAACCAGCATGTCCACCTATCGTATCTGTACCAACTGCATCATGGACACGACCGACTCGCGAATCACGTTCGACGAGCGGGGATGGTGCGAGTATTGCAACAATTACCACAATAATATCCTGCCCAACTGGCATACCGGCGAACGCGGCACCCGCGACCTAGCGAGGGACGTGGACCAGATGAAGCGCGATGGACAGGGACGAAATCACGATTGCCTCATCGGTCTGAGCGGCGGAGTGGACAGTTCTTATGTCACCTACCTCGCCACCCAATTGGGTCTGCGGCCCCTTCTATTCCACGTCGACGCCGGTTGGAATTCACAGGAAGCGGTCAACAACATCGAGAAGCTCGTGGACGGCCTGGGGCTGGATTTGTACACCGAGGTCGTCGACTGGGAGGAGATGCGGGATCTGCAACTCGCGTTTTTCAAGGCGCAGGTGCCCCACATCGATACGCCGCAGGACCACGCGTTTTTCGCTTGTTTGTACAATTTCGCCGCCAAAAACAAGTGCAAGTATATTCTCACGGGGGCCAATTACTCGACCGAGTGCGTCCGGGAGCCGTTGGAATGGCACTATCACGCTTCCGACCTCAGGCAGCTCCGGGACATCCACGCCCGCTTCGGGACCAAGCCCCTCAAGGCGTTTCCGTTGACCGACATATTCACGTACAAGATCTACTATCGCTACGTCAAGAACATCCGTGTAGTCAAGCCGCTGAACAGCGTCCCCTACATCAAGGATGAGGCTATCAAGTTGCTCAGCGAGAAGTTCGGCTGGCAACGCTACGCGCACAAGCACTACGAGTCCAGATTTACCCGCTTCTACGAGGGATACTGGCTGCCGGCGAAGTTCGGGTATGACAAGCGGCGCGCGCATTTTTCGAGCCTGATCCTGACCGGGCAGATGACGCGGGCCAAGGCACTCGAGGCGATCGCCGTGTCTCCCTACCAGAACGACGAACTGGCGCGTGATTTCGAGTATGTCGCGACCAAATTAGGCGTCTCGGTGGACGAGTTGCGGCGGTTGCGTGACGAGCCCAACAAGACGTACAGGGACTACCGGAACGCGATGGGCCTGATGGACCTTGGGACGAAAGTGCTCCGCGCGGTCGGCGCGCAGAGGGCGATTATCAGATGATCGCCATCGTCGACTACGGGTTGGGCAACATCAGCGCTTTCTCCAACGTGTACAAGCGGATGGGCATCGACGCGACCGTCGCGTCGTCGTCGGCCCGCTTAGCGGGCGCGCGGAAAATCATTCTGCCCGGCGTGGGTGCGTTCGATCACGCCATTCAACTCCTTGACCTCTCTGGAATGCGCCCCGCGCTCAACGAACTCGTTCTTGATCGCAAAGTGCCCGTGCTGGGAGTCTGCGTCGGTATGCAGATGTTCGCGGATTCGAGCGACGAGGGCAAGCTGCCCGGCCTGGGCTGGATCCCGGGACGCGTCCGGTCCCTGCGGTCCTTCCCGCAGGCCGCCGGCCAACCCCTCCCCCACATGGGGTGGAACGATGTTTGCCCACTGCACCCACAAGGGCTGTTCGCCGGACTGGAGCAACCCCCGAGATTCTACTTCCTCCATTCGTTCGTCTTCGACAGCACCGAGGAGAGCGCCACCTCGGCGACTTGCACTTATGGCGCCGTCTTCACGTGCGCGGTCGCCTCGGGGAACGTTCACGGCGTGCAGTTTCACCCGGAGAAGAGCCACCAAAACGGCGCGCGGCTGCTTCGTAACTTCGCGGAGTTATAGATGTTGCGTCCGAGAATTATTCCCTGCCTCCTCATCCACGACGGAGGCTTGGTCAAGACGACGCGCTTCGGATCCCCGAAATACGTCGGAGATCCCCTGAACGCGGTTAGGATTTTCAACGAAAAGGAAACCGACGAGATCATTGTCCTCGACATAGACGCCTCGACGCGGAGCGTGGAGCCGAATCTCACTGTGATCGCGCAGCTTGCGTCCGAATGCAGAATGCCCCTGTGCTACGGCGGCGGCGTCCGGTCGGTCGAGTTGGCGTCGCGAATCATCAGCCTCGGCGTCGAGAAGGTGTCGCTGAGTTCGGCGTTCTTCTCAGATCCGCTCCTCATCCGCCGCATCGCCGATCAGGTTGGCTCGCAAAGCGTCGTCGTTACCCTCGACGTGAAGCGGAACCCCTCCACGGGACGGTACGAGGTGTGGACCCACAACGCGACCCGGAACACTTCGGTGGAAGCCGCCGGGGCGGCGGCCAAGGCGCAGGACTTGGGCGCGGGCGAGATAGTCGTCAATTCGGTCGACAACGACGGCGTGATGAGGGGTTACGACCTGGACTTGGCTGCTTTGGCGCGCCGGACCGTCGGGATTCCTCTGACGATAATGGGCGGCGCCGGCTCGCTGGACGATATTGCGCGCCTGATCGGCGCGTGCGGCGTCATAGGCGCGGCCGCGGGCAGTCTCTTCGTGTTCAAGGGGACATTTCGGGCCGTACTGATCAACTACCCGAATCAGGCGCAGAAGGACGCGGTTTGCGACGCCGCGCTGTCCGTGGGAGGGGCGCCGTCGAGCAAGCCCCACGACCGGCGCGAGTGAGCATGTTGTGTCGTTTGGGAGCGTGAATGTTCGAAAACCGAGTACTATTGATTACCGGCGGCACCGGCTCGTTCGGCAATGCCGTGCTTCGTAGGTTCGCCGACTCCGGCCTGAGGGAAATACGCATCTTCAGCCGCGACGAGAAGAAGCAGGACGACCTCCGGAGAAAGTACTGGCGGAGTCCAGTGAAGTTCTACATCGGAGACGTGCGGGACGCCTCCAGCGTGCACGCGGCGATGCGCGGAGTCGACTTCGTGTTCCACGCCGCCGCTCTCAAGCAGGTGCCGTCGTGCGAGTTCCATCCGCTCGAGGCACTCAAGACAAACGTACTCGGCACGGCGAACGTCATCGATTCGGCGGTGGAGCATGGTGTAAGCCGCGTGCTGTGCTTGAGCACCGACAAGGCGGTGTACCCCATCAACGCGATGGGCATCTCCAAAGCGATGATGGAAAAGGTGATGGTCGCCAAGTCGCGCGAGCTGGATTCCACCCGCGCAGTGGTCTGCGGAACACGGTATGGCAACGTCATGGCGTCGCGCGGATCGGTCATTCCGCTCTTCGTGCAACAAATCTTGTCCGGCCAACCGGTCACCGTCACGGATCCGAACATGACCCGGTTCATGATGACGCTTGACGACGCGGTGGACTTGGTGCTGTACGCTTTCCAACACGGAGCCAACGGCGACATTTTCGTTCATAAGGCTCCGGCCGCGACCATCGCCGACTTGGCGGCCGCGATCATGGACTTGGCGGGCGCGCCGAACCATCCATTGACAATACTCGGCACCCGCCACGGCGAGAAGCTGTACGAAGTGTTGTTGAGCCGGGAGGAAATGGCCGCCGCCGAGGACCTGGGATCCTATTACAGGATCCCCCCGGACCTCCGGGATTTGAATTACGGGAAATTCGTGGACCGGGGGGAGCCGAAGATATCGAGATCGGAGGATTATAACTCCCATAATACGATCCGCCTCGATGTCGCCGGCACGCGACAGTTGCTCTTGAAGCTGGACTTCATCCGCGACTTGGTCGCCGGCCGGACTCCGGAGGCGGCGGACTGACGATGCGCGTCGTATTGACCGGAGGCGACGGGTTCATCGCCGTCAACCTGCGCATCAACTTGGCGGAACGAGCGGGAACACAGGTGATCCCTGTAACGCGGACCACCAGCCGGCGGGAGCTCGAGGAGGCCATTTCGACGGCGGACGCCGTAGTGCATCTGGCGGGAGTGAACCGGCCGCGGGAAGGACAGTCCTACGCGGAAAACGGTGCGTTCACAGCCGAGGTTTGCGGCGCCGTTCGGCGGTCCGGCAGGCCCACGCCAGTCATCTTGTCGTCGTCGGTGCAGGCTGGACTTGACAACGCTTATGGAGCGAGCAAACGGGAGGCCGAGGGGCACGTGCTAGCGTTGCGGGAAGCCGGCAATCCCGTGGCGATCTTCAGGCTTCCAAACGTCTTCGGAAAGTGGGCGCGGCCCGGCTACAATTCCGCGATTGCGACGTTCTGCCACAATGCGGCTCACGGGCTACCGTTGACGATTCACGATCCAGCGGCGCCGCTGACGCTTGCCTACGTAGACGATGTCGTGGGCGCATTTCTCCGCTGCCTGGGCGGTGCTTGGCCCGGCGACGGATGGGCGGAGGTGGACCCGGTTCATCACACGACGGTAGGAGAAGCGGCTTGCCTGATAAGCTCGTTCGGCTCCAGCCGAGAGTCGTCGATGCCCGGGCGTGTCGGGTGCGGTTTGGCCCGGGCGCTGTACGCAACCTACCTCAGCTATGTCCCTCCCAAATCTTTCAGCTATCCCTTGAAGCGAAACACCGATGCCCGGGGATCTTTCTGCGAGGTGCTGAGAACTCCGGATTGCGGACAGTTTTCGTTCTTCACCGCCGCGCCAGGAGTAACACGTGGAGGCCATTATCACCACACCAAGAGCGAGAAATTCATCGTCGTTCAGGGCCAGGCGAGATTCCGCTTCAAGGACATGAGAACCGGAGCGGCGGCGGAGGTCGAGGCTCGCGGATCGGACCCCGTGGTTGTGGAGACAGTTCCCGGCTGGGCGCACGACATAACCAATACCGGTAACACCGATCTTGTGGTCCTACTGTGGGCGAACGAGGTGTTCGACCGTGATCGTCCGGACACTTTCATGCACGCGGCTGGAAAATGAACCTACTCAAAGTAATGACGGTCGTCGGGACCAGACCGGAGATCATCCGGCTTTCGCGGGTTCTGCCGGCGCTCGACCGGGCGGCGAAACACGTGATGGTGCATACCGGCCAGAACTTCGACTATGAGCTCAACGAGATTTTCTTCAAGGACCTGGATCTGCGGCGGCCCGACTATCTATTGAACGTGGCCGCTTCCAGCCCGGCGCGCGCGATCGGCAACGTGATCGCCGCCACGGACGAAGTTATGGATAAGGAACGGCCCGACGCGCTTTTAGTGTTGGGTGACACAAACTCCTGTCTCGCCGCCATCGCCGCGAAAAAGCGGCGGATACCCATATTCCACATGGAGGCCGGCAACCGCTGCTTCGACGATAGAGTACCGGAGGAGGCAAACCGCAGGATCGTCGACCACATCTCGGACATCAATCTCACCTATAGCGACATCGCCCGCGAATATCTGCTTCGCGAGGGCAGGCCGCCTGACCGCGTTATCAAGACCGGCAGTCCGATGTTCGAGGTGCTCGAGTATTTCCGGCCGCGATTCGCCGCCTCGACGGCGCTCGAGCGCTTCAGAGTAACTCCTGGCGAGTTCTTTCTCATCAGCGCGCACCGGGAGGAGAATGTCGACGATCCGTCCCGGCTGGCCGCGCTCGCGAGAGCCATCAACGAGATCGCGGCCCGGTACGGCAAACGCGTCATCGTTTCCACGCACCCGCGAACCAGGTTGCGGGTGAACGCGGCGGGGCTGGTCTTCGACCCGCTCGTCGAGCTGATGAAGCCCCTCGGATACTTGGACTATGTCGCCCTCCAGGAGCGCGCGGCGTGCGTGTTATCCGACAGCGGGACCATCTCGGAGGAATCGTCGATCCTCAATTTTCCGGCGCTCAACCTCAGGGAAGCCCACGAGCGTCCAGAGGGCATGGAAGAAGCATCAGTCGTCATGACCGGTCTACGCGCGGAACGGATTCTGCAGGGCCTGGAACTTGTCATGTCCCAGCCGCGGGGTGGGGACCGGATGTTTCGCCGCGTCGCCGACTATTCGATGCCCAACGTCTCCGCCAAAGTCGTGCGAATCATCCACAGCTATGTCGACTATGTACGGCGGACCGCCTACGGCGAGACGCTCTCATAATGCGAATCCTCGTCGTTACGCAGTACTTCTGGCCGGAGACGTTCCGGATCAACGACTTGGTTTCGGCGCTGGCCGGCCGTGGTCACGAGATCGTCGTGCTGACCGGAAAGCCGAACTATCCCGATGGGAGAATCTTCGACGAGTTCAGCGCCTCGCCGGAACGCTTCCGGGAGTATCGCGGAGCCGAGATCGTACGAGTACCGCTGATTCCCCGTGGTTCGGGCGGGCCGATCCGCCTCACGCTGAACTATCTTAGCTTCTCGCTCGTGTCGTCAATACTCGGCCCTTGGCGTCTAAGGGGCCGGGAGTTCGACGCTATCTTTGTGTACGAGCCTTCCCCAGTCACCGTCGGCTTGCCGGCCGTAGCGCTTTCCTGGCTCAAGGGATCTCCGATCGCATTCTGGGTGCTGGACCTTTGGCCCGAGACGCTCGCGGCTCTCGGTGTGATCAGGTCGAAGGCCGCCCTCCGGTGCGTGGGAGCCATGGTGTCATTCATTTACAACCGCTGTGGAATCGTATTGGTTCAGTCTCGGCAGTTCATTCCATCGATCTTGAACTATCTCACCCGGCCAGGCTGCACCGACAGCGTCGCCTACTTCCCCAGTTGGGCGGATCCGGTGCCTCCAGACGACGGAGCCACGGCGGCCGAACTGCCGTGGCGGCCGGATCTATTCACTGTTTTGTTTACCGGCAACGTCGGCGAAGCTCAGGACTTCCCCAGTATTCTGGATGCGGCGGAGCGGATGGAGCAGGAAGGGAAGATCCGATGGGTGATCGTTGGCGACGGAAGGGCCATGAATTGGGTTCGAAGCGAGGTCGCGCGGCGGGGGCTGAAGACCGTCGTCCTCGCCGGCCGCCACCCGGTGGAGCGTATGCCGTCTTTTTACCGCCACGCCCAGGCTCTTCTGGTCACTCTCCGGCCCGATGGCGTCTTCCGTTTGACCATTCCAGCGAAGGTCCAGAGCTACCTCAAGGCGGGCCTCCCGATCATTGGCATGCTGGACGGAGAAGGCGCGCGTGTTATCGAGGAAGCAGGGGCGGGCCTCACGTGTCCAGCCGGCGACGCCGAGGCGCTGGCGGCGGCAGTACGGAGAATCGTGTCGATGGATCCGGAATCGCGCGCCGCCATGGGCCGCCTCGGCGAGGCCTACTCGAATCGCGAGTTCGACCGCGATACACTGGTGTCCCGTCTGGAGTCGCACTTGGCCGCTATTCGGCCGCCGGGCAAGGCGGCCTCGTGATCGTGGTGCGGCTCCGCGCAATCGTGTAATCTTTCAGTACATATGTATTCCCTCGGATTCCTTGCAGTCACGTCCTTCTTCCTGTCCCTGCTCCTCACGGCGGCGTGCCGGGCCCTCGCTCTTCGCCTGGACATCGTGGACAGACCGGATGGCGACCGCAAGAGCCATCCCTCGCCGGTTCCAAGGATCGGGGGAGTTGCCATCGTGGCCTCCTATTGCCTCAGTTTCGTCTTGCTTCTGGTGTCGCCGCTGTCGGCGACCCGCGTCGTCGAAGCGAGTTTCCCGTTGGCTTGGAAAATAATGCCCGCCGCCACGCTGGTCTTCGTAGTGGGATTAGCCGACGATCTCTTGACCATTCGCCCAAGGACCAAGATCCTCGGACAGATCACGGCGGCGATGATTGCCTGTTCGGTGGGCCTGGAGTTATCGTCGGTCGGCGGAATCATAATCTCGCACTGGATCAGCTTTCCGCTGACCGTAATATGGTTGGTGGCTTGTTCGAACGCCTTCAATCTGATCGACGGAGTGGATGGGCTGGCCGCCGGAGCGGGTTTGTTCGCCACTATCACCATCATCCTCGGGGCGCTGCTGAACAACAACTACGGGCTTGCATTGGCCACGGTACCCTTGGCGGGCGCACTACTCGGATTCCTGCGGTACAACTTCAACCCGGCCTCCATCTTCCTGGGCGACTCCGGAAGCCTGACCATGGGTTTTCTCCTGGGGTGTTTCGCTATCATCTGGGGACAAACGTCTGTCACTCTACTCGGACTCACAGCTCCGCTGCTAGCGATGTCCGTGCCCTTGCTGGACACGATGATCGCCATCGCACGCCGGTTCTTGAGCCACAAACCGATATTCGGGGCTGACCGGGGACACGTCCATCACCGCTTGTTGGCGAGAGGGCTCTCACCCAAGAACGTCGCATTGGCGCTCTACGCCGCTTGTGGCGCCGCGGCGGCTTTGTCGCTGCTAGCCAGCGTGACGCAAGATCAGTTCAAGGGCCTGATCATCGTCATCTTCGTGACATCCGCCTGGCTCGGCGTGCGGCAACTCCGATATGCCGAGTTTGGGGTGGCGAGCAAGATGCTAATGGGCGGATCCTTCCGGCACGACCTCAATAGCCGCTTGACTCTCCACGCCTTCGACAACCGCATGACCGATGCCACTGGAATTCAGGATTGCTGGGAGATCGTCAAGGACACGGCCGGTGAATTCGGCTTCACTTTCGTCGAGCTCCGGCTGCCGGCGTTCAACTTCGCGGAGCACAGCGGCGATGCACCCGGAGAGCTGGCGTGGCAAATCGCCGTTCCACTTCCCGAAGGCGGAGAACTGCACCTATCACGCCCGATCGCCGATCCGACCGCTCCCACGGTGCTTCCGATGTTCGTGGAAGCCCTTCACCGGCACTTATCGGGCCTCGAAGCCCGGGCGCCATCGGTTCTCCACGGAGGCTCCGTTTGACGCGCCAACCGGGCCGGAGCGCGAAACCGGGGGCCCTTCGATTCATATGCCTTTACTAGCAGAAAGACTGCGCGGTTACCTTTTCCGCGACCAAAACAACGATTGGCGGGCCTATCACGCCGTCATATTGGAGCATGTCGAGCCGCGAATGGTGGTGCTGGACGTCGGGTGCGGACGCGGAATCCTCGACCCCTTTCCTTGGAAAGCCGTGCGCCCCAGCCGGTTGATCGGCCTCGATCCAGATCCGGCCGCGGCCTCGAACGCATCGTTGGACCAATTTCACCTGATGACGCCGGGGAACCCCTGGCCCGTCGCCGACGGCAGCGTGGATCTGATCGTCGCCCGTTACGTCCTAGAGCACGTCGATGATCCCGCCACATTCTTCGGGGAGGTCAAGCGTGTTCTGGCTCCGGCGGGCCGGTTCGTGTTTCTAACACCCAACCGCCGTCATCCCGCCATGATCTGCTCCCGCTTTCTGAACGACGCCGTCAAGTTGACGCTCCTTGGGCTGCGGTCGATCAAGTCCGAGGACGTGTTTCCGACTCACTACCGGATGAACACACCGGCTGAACTCGGCGGCGCGGCCGCTCGAGCGGGCCTCACGATCCGGTCGTTAGCCGTCCGGGAATTCCAGCCAGTAGTGTACCTCGATTTCTCGATACCCACTTTCGCGATCGCGTGGTACGTCTATTGCTGTATTCGCTATACACCGCTGGAGGCCGCTTTAGGCTGTTCTCTGCTCGGCGTACTGGAGAAATCCCCCGCCGTTTGAGGGAATCGGCCGTGTCCATCCCGGACAACGCCCGGCAGTCAGAGCCGTGTCCGGCGTTTCAAGTGGCTCGCTTCCTTGCAAGGGCCGGCCGCTCGATCAGAGTCCACGACGCTGCCGCCAACGCCACGGACGCCGCAAGTGCCAGAATCACATGTTGCGCCTTGCCGGCCCAGGCCATCGCAACGAAAGCGTTCACTATCGGCATGTGATAGATGTACAACCCGTACGAGAGATCGTACCTGTGCGTCGAGGCGCCCCAACTCCCGGAAAAGGCGGCGGAAATGGTGACTACCATCAGTAGGATGTTCCCGGTCATGCTCGCCAAGTTCGATGGAATGTCCTCTGGACGGTACATGTGGAAGTGCCCAGACATAACCAGCGAGTAGCCAAAGTAAACAATCGCCCACTTGGCCACGTGGCCCTCGACAAGGCCCTTTGCCCGGTTCCACCAGTGGTAGAGTAAGACGCCGCCGAGGAAATTGTAGAGGTACGGCAGGAGGCACACGATCCACAATTTTCGCGCCACCAGCGGCAAGTGGACGAGCAGCGGAGTCGCGGCGCTGCACACCAGGGCAACCACCGTGATGGCGGCCGCGGCCCTGGCGCCGCCGCGTTTCAACAGGCGGTGCAGCAGCGGAACCGCCGCGTAGAACTGTAGCTCGACGATGATCGTCCAAAGACTCCCGTTCGGCGTGCCCACGCCCCAGGGCCTGAGGCCATCAGGCGTCCAAATTGGAAAGATCGTCGTCTGGCTCAGCGCCCACAACGCAAAAACCGACGGCGGGAGGCTAAGTCCGCCGGTGAGCGCCATCAGCAGAAGGGTAACGGCAAGGCAGGCCCAAAGTCCGGGATAGAGTCTGAGAAACCGGTTCCGCGCGTACTGGGGAATGTCTTTCGCGCGGTCATAGGACCAGTAGACGAGAAATCCGCTGATCGTAAAGAAAACGGGAACGCCGTGAAGGTGCGTAGCCACCTCGCGAAGCGTGTCGATCCCTTGAATGCCGAGGTGATTCGTCGAGTGAAGTACTGCGACCTGGAGCGCCGCCAAGTGGCGTATGACATCGAAGTTGTTGATACGCGGCGGACCGCTCAAGGCCCCCTTAAGCGCCATCGGCGTGAATCTTGCGGCATACCCGGGACGAACGCCCGGTGCGGGATGGCGCCGCGCGGTGCGCTGGAGCCAATACGCTGCCCCGCAGCATCGCAGCATTTAGCCCCACATATCGGGGCCGGGTCCGTTTGGGGCGCAGGGCCCCTTCAGTTCTCGCGCGCCGGGGGCGGATCCCATTCCCGAGGCCCGGCCAAGCCGCGCAACTAACTAGCTCGACGGGCGGGCCGTCAGCTACCGTTGGCGTTGAACGGAAGCGGCGTCGCGCCGTTTCTTCGCATTCCTGGACGACCCGTGGGCCGCGCCGGCCTGGAGCGCCGACCGGCCAAGGCTTCGGCGCAGTGGAGACGACCATCCTGCCTTTTCTCTGCCCTCCGGGCCGCATATCGATCAAGGACACTCTCCAAGTTGAACAGCCAGAACTCCAAGTATAGCCGATCAGGCGGTGCGCGGGATCCCGAGAATTGTCCAATACAGCGATTCCGCAACCGCGAAGCGGCACGGGATTGGATCTCCGGCTGGGACCGGCATTTTGAGGCCTGCGGGAGTGGCGAGTCGTTTTTGGACGAGCGCCGTGGGGCTGAGGCGAGTGGAAAGGCGGCAAGGGCGGGGTC
>SXGS01679587.1_pt1 | contig 34487 bp, 22 predicted proteins | sample 3174681 | NCBI WGS metagenome assembly SXGS01 (sample SAMN11356861, study PRJNA531348) | freshwater metagenome | isolation source: freshwater sample F1-80 | place: China: Fuxian Lake, Yuxi | collected 2017-12-25
TGCTACGGCACTAGGCTAGGCCCCCATATCCGGCCACAGCATCGTTATCCCCCTGTTTCGCAAGCCCTGGAACGCCCAGCGTGACCGCTATCCAATTGACAGATCGCACTTTAGCCCGAAACGCAAAAGAGCCGCACCCAAAGCGATTGCTCATCTCGCCTCCAGTAGCTTGGTCATGGTCATCCATGGTACTTGATGACGACTTGATGCGAACTTGACAGCGGCTTGACGAGGGCTTGATAGTCGGGGGCGCGAACCTAAGCAGGCGATTTCATGAATACGGTCACGCATCTAGTCGGTTGAGGCGTTCGCTCACGTATGGCATTGTGAAGAGGGAGGATCTCTTCAAATGCCACGCTCGAGCCCGTTCATTATAAAGCTCTCTCGACGGGAGGACTTTGATGGGAGATCGAGAGTGGAAGGCAACTCGCAGGCGAGGGCCTTGACTTGGGACTGACAGACTTGGCGAACAATGTCGGTAGAACTCCAACGAGACATATCTCTGCCGACGAGAAGACCAGCATTCAAGCCCGCCTCCGGACCCATCCCACCTCCCGCCAGCTCCCAAACGTTCCATGCGGGTTGAGAACGACCAGATTGCTGCTCGTCTCGATACTCGCCGCGAAGTGGTCAGCCGAAGTCCTGAAAACGCTGTCTGGCTGGCTCACGGACACCGACCCCTTCCCGGCACCTCGAAGGCTCTTTGATTCAACCGGTCTTCATAGTGGGCCGGAAAGATGCCGCCGCCGGGCAGAACCGGGATCGCCATCCAGCAAGAGCCCCGGAGGCAGGTTCGTGAATTGCGGCGTGCGCTGGCCGGCCTCAAAGGCGGCCTGACTGAACAGCGCCTGCTCGCCCCTGGAGTCGAGCATTGGCGCCAGCGGATTCCAGCGAAGACCAAGCGACCAGGTCAGGCGGCGCGTCGCTTTCCAGGTGTCGATGAAGTACAGGCCGGGCAGCTTGCGGCGCGGCGTTCGACAGAGGAAAGAGCGTTGGATGAACAGATCGGGCTTGCCGAGCAGGAAGTCGACGCCGTTGTCGCCGGAGATGCTCCCGTTGAAATGCTCAGCCGCGTCGGCAAGCCGGTCAAGCTGGCGATTAGCTGACTGCTAGCGCTCAGCTCTAACTAACGGGTTCAGGCGAACAGGTCCAGCACCGGCTTCGCCTTCCCGTCCTTGGTCACATACACCGGCCGCTTCTCCACCGTGTAGGAGAGGCCGGCGGGAACACCGGCCGCGTGAAGAATCGTCGCCTGCAGATCGACCAGCGGAATGGGCTTCTCGACCACCCGCATGGGCCGTTCATCCGCCGTCTTGCCGTAGGCGATGCCGCGCTTGACGCCGGCGCCGAACAGCAGCACGCTCTGCCCGCCGGTGAAGTGTCGATGCATCCCATAATGCTTTGCCTCCGACATGAACTCGGGCTGCTGGATGGAGCGATCCTCGGCGACGAAGCGCTCGGCGCGGCCTTCGGTCATCATGTCGCGCCCGAACTCGCTGCCGAGCACCACCAGCGTGCGCTTCAGCAGGCCGCGCTCGTCGAGCTCGCGAATCAATTGCGCGATCGGCGCGTCGATCTCGCGCTTCATTTCGGCCACCCGTTCGTGCCCGTTCACATGCGTGTCCCAGCGCTGGAAGGGCATGTATTCGGTGGTCACCTCGATGAAGCGCACTCCCACTTCGGTGAGACGCCTCGCGAGCAGGCAGCCAAGGCCGAAGCGGCCCGTATTGTACGTGTCGTAGACGGCCCTGGGCTCGAGCGACAGATCGAATGCCTTGGCCGCGGGCGATTCCAGCAGGCGGTGGGCGTTCTCCACCGAACGGAGCAGCGACTCCTGGTGGTAATCGCTTCCCTCCCGCAGCACCGGGCTGTTCTTCATCATTGCGCGGTAGGATTCAAAACGCCGGCGGAAGCGTAGCGCGTCGATGTGCGGGGGCGGCCGCATGGAGGACGCGGCAACGCGGGGATCGGGAATGAAGAAGGGACCATACTCCGCGCCGAGAAAGCCGGCACTGTGCATTACCTTGAGCGTTTCGGCGTCGGGATTCCCTTCGATGTTCTGGCCGATGTCGACGAAGGCCGGCACTTCGGCATTCGCGGGCGGGCGGGTGCGGGCGATAATCGAGCCCAGATGCGGGACCGCCACGCTCTGCGGCGGCTCGTAGCCGGTGTGCCAGTGGAACTGGTGCCGGCTGTGCAGAAGCCTTCCCAGATCGGGCGGCACTACGCTGCGCACGACCATTCCGCGGTCCATCACGCCGGCGACCTTCTCCAGACCCTGCGACAGCTTGACGCCATCGGCCGCCGTGTCGATCGCCGGGAACGTGCTCATGACATCGGCGGAGCGGACGCCCGCCGCGAACGGGAAGTAATGCTTGGGATCGAGCGTGTCGGTCTGCGCCATGCCTCCGCCCATCCAGAGCAGGATGACGGTGTCGGCGGCCGGCTCCAGGCGCGGTGCGGTCTGGCTCCAGAGCGCGTCCGGCCTGCCCCCGGCGAGCATCGCCGTGGTGAGCGCGGCGGAGCGGTATAGAAAGTGGCGGCGGCTTTCGTTTTGCATCGTCATCTTATCAGTTGAAACTCCGGCGAGAGAAAGAGAATCCACAGCAGGTCTTCCAGGCCGGCCGCGCCTTGCTGCATCAGTTCGAGAGCCTTGCGGCGTTCCTCGGGCACGGGATCGCGGGCCAGAACGTAGCGGAAGAGGCGGCTCGCCAGCGCGTCCCCTTCGAGTACCGGCGGAGGCGGCGCCGGCGTTGACGCGGCGACGCGCGCGAGCGTGCCGGCGCGGGGTTCCCGCGTGAAAACGAAGAAGCGCATCCGGGCGTTTGTTTCGGAGCGGAGGCTGGCTTCGTCGACTCCGACAGTGGCCCGGAACCGGGTGTGGTTCTTGTCCTTCAGATCAAACGACGCGCGCCAGGGTGCGCGGCCGGTCAGCGCGCTGCGAGGCTTCGGCGCGTCCTTGATCCGCAGCATGCGCGCCGACGATCCGGCGGGCATCGGCAAATCCGTGAGTTTTATCGTGCCTTGCGGGCCGCTGAGTTCAGCGTCCATCCATCCGGCCACGACGCTCGGCGGATGGTAGGAACCGACGTCTTCGATCGCCAGCCACAACTGCGGCGCGCCGGAGATGTCGATGTCCACATCCACCGTATTGGCGCGTACCATTCCGCTGTCGAAGATGTTTTCGGTGGACGGGGAAATCTGGCCAAGCAGGCGCTGCGCACCTCGGCGGAGCTGCTGGGCGAACGATTTGCCGTTGACAAGCTCGAGCGCCTGGAGCGTGGTCGCTTCCGATGATCGTTCGGTGATCACCTGGCCGCGATCGGCGCGGCCCAGCGCGCGCGTCAGCGGGTCGGACCGGAATCGCCACTGGCGTTCGTAAGTGGCGGGCTTGCCGGTCTGACGGTCATAGACTTTCCATTCGCCGGTGATGGCGGCGACTGCGTCGGTAAACTGTTCGGCGGTCAGGCGCCGGGTGAGAGGCCCGCGGAAGGTGGAACCGGCGGATGCCCCGGGTAGGGGCCGAACTGACGTTTCGCTTTCGGCGCTGGCGGCGGATTGATAGGCGCGCGAGGTGAGGATGCGGCGGAGCAGGAATTGGAGGTCGTAATCGTGATCGGCGAAATCGGCGGCCAGCCAGTCCAGCAGGTCGGCGTCCCATGCGGGTGCGTCCATATCGTCGACCGGTTCCACCAGACCACGGCCGAAAAGAGAGCGCCAATAGCGATTGACCAGGGTTCGCGCAAAGCGGCCGTTGTGCGGCGACGTAAAGAGGGCGGCCACTCGGGCCCGGTTGGTGAGTCCTTCCCTGGCGGGTTCGAGTTTCTCTAATTCCGGAAAGAGGAAGGCCGGGTTCGCCGTCGCGCCGGTCTTGACCTCGCAGCGGGCGATTTCGAGCGGCGCAGCGCTGAAGAAGGCCGCCAGGGAGAACGTTTCCGCGACCCTCCAGTGGCTGACGAAGCTGTCATGGCAGGACGCGCACTTGAGACTCGCGCCCAGGAAAACCTGCGCGCTGTTTTGCGCCGCCTGCATGGGGACGGACTGGCTGGCGCTGACGTCGCCTCCCCAGTTGATGCCGGCAAGGAAGCCCCTCGGGGAGTCCTTCTCCGATGGGTCGAGGAGGGCTCGCGCCATGCGGTCGTAGGGCATGTTGGTTTCGAGCGCCTGGAGCAGCCAGCCGGTGATCCATTCGCGCGTTTCGCCCGGGTAGGCGACGCCATCTTCGTTGCGAAGCAGATCGTTCCAGAACGTCATCCAGTGCTCGGCATAGCGCCGGCGGCCGGCGAGGAGCTCGTAGATCAGGCGATCGCGTCTGCCTGGGCGCTGGTCGTTTGCGAAGGCGGCTTGTTCTTCGGGTGTAGGCGGGAGGCCGATGAGGTCGAGATAGACTCGACGCGCGAACGTCGCGTCGGAAATCGGAGCGGCGGGCGCGACTTTCATCTGCCGCCAGTAGCGGTCCAGAAACGCGTCGATGGGATGGGTCCGCGCGGAATGCGGGATCGCCGGGCGGCGCGGCCGGGTGGAAACGCGGCCCTGGAGGGGCTGGCCGTTGGGATTCCATTCGGCTCCTGCGTCGATCCAGGCGCGCAGGGTTGCTATCTCGTCGCCGGTGAGCGGGCTTTGGCCGAGAGGCATGCGAGGCGTTCCCGCGGGTGTTCCATGCGTCACTCGGGCGATGAGGAGGCTCTTGCCGCTGGATCCCGGCGTGATGGCGGGTCCATGGACGCCTCCCTTCAGCAGGGCGGATCGGGTGTAGACGGAGAGGCCACCCTGCGGCTTGTCAACCCCGTGGCAGGCGGCGCAGCGGGCGTGCAGGATGGGTTGTATGTCGCGCGCGAAGTCGGCCGCGGGGAGCGTGGTGGCCAGCAGCAGGAAGAGGAATGCCCATTTTGTCATTTCCAGATTGATGCTGTTTCAGAATATCAGCTTCAATCCCATCTGAATCACCCGCGGGTCGGCCGCGGCCGTGACCTTGCCGAATAGCGGCGAGCTGAAGTTCACGCTGACGGCGCCATTTCCCCCCAGGAACGGCGTGTTTGTCAGATTGAAGAACTCGCAGCGATACTGGAGCCGGAGATTCTCGCGAATATTCGCGTTCTTCACCACGGAAAAATCGAAGTTCACCAAACCCGGCGCACGGAGCGAACCGCGGCCGGCATTGCCGAAGAAGTTACCCGCGGCAATTTCAGCTTCGGAGGGGATCGCGAACGCCGCGCGACTAAACCAATCGTCGGGCCGCCGCGACGTGGCGTTGGGGTCTCCAATGATGTTCGGACGGCTACTGGTGAACGTCCGCCCGAGCGAGATGGCCAGCCCCGGAGTCAGCGGGAACCCGCCCTGAAGCGAGGTAATCCCATTAATCTGCCAGCCTCCGAGGAACCCGTTCGCCAAAGGGGACACACTACTCAGGAACGGTTTACCGCGCCCGAATGGCAGCTCATAGTTGTAGCTGAAGACGGCGCGCTTCTGCACGTCGAACTCCAAGGGGCCGTACTCCCGCCCGAAGTCGAGGGGATTCTGTACGGCTGCGTTGTTAATGCCCAGCACGGTCGGCGGCGCAAAGCCCAGCGCACGCGACCAGGTAAAGTTCGCGACAACGCTCAGCCCCTGCGAAAAGCGCTTCTCCGCGCTGAACGTCATGGCATTGTAGGTGGACCATCCTTGCGGGGCGTAGTAATTCAGGTTGCCGAGCACGGTGGAAACCCGGCGCCGGGATTGCGGCGCGGAAAGGTCGTTCGGCAAAGCCGGTCTCGCGTCATTCACCGGATTGTAGAACATCAGCCGCGAGCTGTGATTGCCGATGAATCCGAGCTCGAGCAGCCAGGAATGCTTGAACTCGCGCTGCACGGTGAGGTTGTACATCTGCGTGAATTCCGGCTTGATGTTGGGGTCGAAGATAGCGAAGAAGCTGGGGTTGGTGAGCGCGCGGCGGAATGGATCCGCTCCGAATATCGAGCGGTTGATGAGCAGCGTCGGATCCAGCGTGTTCGACGAGTCCGTGATTGACAGATTGCCCGGCGGGCTGATGGACAGCACGGCCGAACTCGTCGCATCGGGGAAACCGTAGAAGATGCCGTAGCCGCCTCGGATCACGGTCTTGGCATCCAACTGGTAGGCCAAGCCCAGACGGGGAGCGAAATTCCGGTAGTTAGGCCGCACCAGGCCCCGGCCCAGCTCCGGACTCTTGCGCACCGGAATGTAGGGCATCAGCACGTCACGGAGAAACGCGAACGTTGTATCCGCCATACCCTCGGGAACGGCCAGGAACGCATTCGAGAACCCGGGGCCGTAGATGACATTGCTCATGACGTCCCGCGCTTCCCAATGCGGCGCGTGATACTGATACCGCATACCGAGGGTGATGGTGAGCTTGCGGGTGGCCTGCCACTTGTCCTGAGCGTAAAAGTCCGTGTCGCGGCCGACGTCTTTTTCGCTTCGCACGCTGCCGAGAGTCGAACTGTCCACGGTGCCCATCAGGAAATCCGCCACCGCGCTGCCGGTGTTGGTAAAGCCGGGCTGGCGGGTAAACACGCCATTGAAGTTCATCAGCCCGCGGCACTGGTTGCAGGCATTGCGATTCTCAAACACTTTTAGCTGCGCCTGGAAGCCGAACTTCATGCTGTGCGCGCCACGGATCAGCGTGAAATTATCGGCCAGCTCGTACTTGTTGACGAACTGCGGGAAGGTGCCGCCGCCGGTGCCGAGACTGGCAAATCCGGCGATGGTCATGAACGCCGACCCACCCAGACCCGGTCCGGGAAATGGAAAGGGGATTCCGTACTTTTCGTTGAGACGTTCGTTCGGCTGGAGCTGCCGGGTATCGCGATGATTTCGAAGATACCCGAGGCGAAGGTCGCTCAGCGCATTGGGACTAAAAACGTGTGTCCAACCCAGGCCGAAATGACGCTGATTGGATCCCAGCGTGAAGCCGCCGCCGTCAATCGGAAGGCCGAGAATGCCTGCCGAGAGGCTGTGCTGATCGGAGTAGATGAAATGCCCGAACACGGTGTTGTTGTTCGATTTCGCCCAGTCCACCCGGCCGGCGAAGGTATCGATGTTGAGCGGATTGCTCACCTCTCGAATGAAGTTGGGCGAGCCCGTTGAATTCGGCCGCGGCGCCAGATCGATGAGGCTCTTGGAAACAGGATTCAGCCGGCTAAGAGGAATGATATTTCCAACGAACGGATCGCGGATCGCCGTTCCGTTCGCAAGGCGGCGGATGGAAAACGGATCGAAGATTTGACCCTGAGCGACCGGCCTGCCCGCTCCGTCCGTTCCGGTTTGGGCGCCCAGTTGCGAGGCGAAGTTCCCGGCCTTTTGCGCGTCCGTGTAGACCTGGGTCGTGGCGATCTGGTTCTGGCGCTCGCGGTTGCCCTCGTAGTTGAGAAAAGCGAACAAGCGGTCTCGAACAATGGGCCCGCCAAGGCTGGCGCCGAACTGGTTGCGAGTGAACTGGGGTTTGGCGGCCGCTGGCGGGGCAAAGAAGTTGCGGGCGTTCATCTCGCGGTTGCGAAGAAATTCGTAGGCCGTGCCGTGAAAGGAGTTGGTTCCGGACTTGATGCTCGCGTTCACCACCGCTCCGCCAAGCCTCCCGGTGTCCGCCGTGTAATTGTTCGTCTCCACTTTGAATTCCTGCAGCGAATCCACGGGAGGATAGGCCACGGCGCCCGCGGAGACGAAGTTCGTGTTGTCGGTCCCATTCAGCAGGTAGTTGGCCTGATTGGTATGCGTGCCGCCCAGGTTCATCACCACGTTGTTGCGGTTGCCGCCTTCCGCGTTGAACACGTTCACGTAGCTGACCGTGGCGGCGGCCAGCGTGGCAAGCTGCAGCCAGTTCCGGTTGTTGAGCGGCAGGTCGACAATTTTCTGGTTGTCGATCACCTGGCCGGTTGTGGCGTCCTCGGTTTGCAGCAGCGGGCTTTGCCCTTGCACGGTGAGCGTTTCGGTCACCTGCCCCACTTCGAGATTGAGATCGACGCGCATGCGGTCGTTCACGCGCGCCACGATGTCTTCGCGCTTGAGTGTTCGGAATCCCGCCATCGAGACGGTGATGCTGTACTTGCCTGGAGGAAGCTGGGGCACCCGGTAAAATCCCGTCCCTTCCGAGACGGCCGTGAAAACCACCGCGGTGGCTTCGTTGCGTACCGAGATTTGCGCGCCGGCGACGGCGGCCCCGGCCGGGTCGAGCACCTGCCCGGTGAGACTGGCCGTCTCCTGGGCGCGTAGCACTGAAAGCGCGAGCGACGATCCGAGCAGCCCAACAACAATCTGTCGAGTTTTCATGTCAACCTTCCTGACGTCGTACTGTATCGGGTTCCGATGGGCAGCATAACATCATGCCACCGGACGGCGCAATGGGCTGGCAGCCAACGCTATACCGCACAAGAGCGAAGTTCTACTTTCAGGGCAGAGGTTCACCTCGGGAATATACGCTTCGTAGCATCACCGGCGGACAAGCTGCCCTTTGCCGTGGTCCCTCAACCGCTCTCCATCTCCCCGACGATGCCGTCTGCGCCGCCAAGATCGTCACCGGGCCGGGAGCACATCCGATGAATCGGCAAAGGCTCGTAATCCGCTGCCCACGGCAGATCGGATCACCGCGCGAAGCAAAGAAGCAGGAACCAGCGACTCTACTGACCAGCGTTCTGCGCCAGTGAAGTGCCTGGTGGGCTCGTTCTGCGGTGAGCGCGTCGCTCATCGAACAGACGCTGAAGTAAGGATCGTGCCGGCGCCAAGGTAAGCGCCGGCCCACGGCTATCGCTCTCGGACCGGAATTGCCCTGAGGCCCTTGACGATTCCGACGCACATGGCGAGCATCACCAGGGCCAGGGGAAGACCTGCGGTGATGGCCGCGGCTTGCAGCGCCGCGAGTCCGCCGGTCAGCAACAGGGTGGTGGCGATAGCGCCCACTATCAGGAGCCAGAAGACTCGCTGCTTCAGCGGTGTGTCGGTGCGTCCGCCGGAGGTCATGCAGTCGATCACCAGCGTGCCGGAGTCCCAACCGGTGACGAAGAAGATGAGGATCAGGACGATTCCGGCCAGCGACGTTACGCCGGAGTAGGGAAGCGTATCGAGCAGCAGGAAGAGCTGCGATTCGAGCGCGGCGCCCGCAATCCTGATGCCGTCACCGGCGGCGACCTGTTCGATGGCTGTGTTGCCGAAGACGGTCAGCCAGAGAATACAGAGAGCGCTGGGGGCCAGGAGCGATCCGAGGAGAAACTCGCGGACCGTCCGGCCGCGCGAGACCCGTGCCATGAACGTGCCCACAAACGGCGCCCAACTGATCCACCACGCCCAGAAGTACACGGACCAATCCTGGTAGAAGGCAACGTCCCCGCGTCCGCTGGGACTCGCGAGCGCCGGGAGTCGCGCCAGATAGTGCAGCGTGTTCGATGCGAGATGGCCGAGCAGCATGCGCGTTGGGCCAAACAGGAGAACGAACGAAACAAGGAACGCCGCCAGCACCATGTTCGCCTCACTCATGTAGCGGATGCCTTTGTGGATACCTCCTTTTACGGAGACGAAAGTGAAGCCGGTCATCACGCCGATCAGCAAGATCTTTCCGGTTGCTGTTGCCGGAACTCCGTAGACGTATGTGATGCCCGCCATCGTCTGCTCTGCGCCCATCCCGAGGGATGCGGCGAGACCGAACAGAGTGGCGAGGACAGCGAGGATGTCGATAACGTCGCCGGCGAGCCCCCAGACGGCGTTTCCTAGGAGCGGGAAGAACACGGATCGCAGCGACATCGGCAAGTGGTAGTTGTAGGTGAACAGCGCGAACCCCAAGCCGACGACCGCGTAGATCGCCCACGGATGCAGCGACCAGTTGAAGATGGTCGCCGCCATCGCCAAGCTGCGCGCGGACTCGAGGTTTCCTGGCGCGCCACCGAGCGGCGCGGCGCTCTTTGGAGATCCGGAATCGGCTGCGATGGAAGCGGTGAAATGCGAGAGTGGTTCCGACACGCCGTAGAAGACGAGGCCGATCCCCATGCCCGCGCCGAACAGCATCGAGATCCAAGCTAGCGTCGAGAATTCGGGACGTGCGGTTTCGCCTCCGAGGCGGATCGATCCAAACGGAAGCACGGCCAGCGCCACGCAGAACAGTAGGAACACGTTGCCGGCCATCATCAGGAAGCCATCGAACTTCGAAACCGCGGCGGCCCGTAGCCACCCGAAGAACGCGCCGGCCGCGTCGCCGTAGAGGATCGTCGCCGCTAGGACGGCAACGGTGATACCGGCAGATACGAAGAAGACTACAGGGTCGACTGTCAGCCCGAAGATGCTCTTTCCTCGGTTGCTGTAGCTGGATGGATCGACTTGTTCGGTCCAATGCGGCGGCATCGAAACCTTACGGTTTCTCCACCGGCCGGATACCGTACAGTACTTTCGTGCGCGCCTCGATGCTCTCGGCGAGTGCTTCGATCAAGCGCAGCGCCTCTGCCGCGGCCACGTGGGACTGCTCAGTAAGGTAGCGGCGCGCGAGCGTGTTTTCACGCGCGTCCAGCAGGACTTTCGTTGTGCGTTCGACAAACTCCTGTGCGGCCATTTGCCGCGAGTCGAAGGCGGCCAAGGCGGCTTCCACTTCGGGCAGGAACTGCTGGCGGTGTTCGTCCACCAGATAAAGAAGTCGCTTCACCGCGCGGTTGGCATAGCGTGTGGACTCGACGCCCTGGTCTTCGTTCCGCAGCATTTGGCGTTCGGCCTCACCGGCCGTGAGGTAACGATGCCGACGATATTCGGGCGGGACCGACTCGACTCCCATGCGCCAGGGCACGAACGCAGCCGTGAGCGGCGGTCCGGCAGCAACCCAGAGCGTGAGGAGGTCCGGATGAATCCCGGCGGGGAGGTGCGCTACTTGACCGTAGCCTGAGGAGTCGCGTCCGGTCCAGTGCAGTTGGTCCATGAGAACTTTCGGGTCCGCCTTGCCTGCCACGGCGCGTACGGCAGCTTCGACTTTGGGAGCTTCCTGCGCGGAGAATTCGTTGATTCTTTCTCGACAGTAGACGCTTATGACGTTGAACGGTTTTCCGTCGCCGGGTTTGTACCAACCCTGTTGAATCGCGAACGATTCGAAGTTGTCCGATGCCAGGTAGTCGGGATTGCTGCGCCAGTTCGCGGGCAGGGTCTGGACGTAGCCTATTCCGGTGTAGCCGCGCCAGTTGAGCCAGACGTCGTTGGGGCCGAGCCGCTTTGCGATCCACAAGCCCTTGGCTCCGGCGAAGGTGAGAAAGACCCAGCCTTCGTTTGCGTCCGCGAAGATGTGCGAATTGCCGCCGTAGGTGAAGTCGCCGTGGCGCTTGACGAGGACGATTGCGAGATCCACCGCCTCGCGCGCGGTCTTGGCGCGTTCGAGGACGATTCGCGCCACATCGCTGTAGTGGACACCGCGCTGCGTCTTTGGGGTCATGTCGATGAGTTCCTTGCGGGAGTTCAGTGCGACGTCCCGGACCGCGAGGCCGTGTTCGTTCAGTCCACCGTTGGTGATTGGCTCTGGAAAGCCCGCGTAGAACGAGTAATCCATCGAAATGTAGCGATGGGTCTGCGCTGCCTGCGGAATCTGCATCAATTCGCCGGGCAGCCGCGAGGTGGGCGGCCCGCCGACGGTGATCATCGTGCCCGCGGGATGCTGCTTACGGGGAACGATGACGAGCCAGTGGCTCGACGGCTCATCGCCGTAGCCGGCCAGCAACACGCTGCCGTCTTTGGTCAGGTTCTTGCCGACATAAACCGCGACGCTGGCCGTCAGCGTGGTCGACGCAGCCAGGATGGAGAGTGCCGAGGCGATGAGTCTCATGGAACTGACCTATTACAGCAGCCTGCGCGGCTCCGTGTGCAGCCACTGCTTTTGAAAGAAGGAATGACCGTTCCGCGTAACGTGGATGTTGACGACGAGATGGAAGTCGGTTTCCGTGGCGCGAATGGAACTCTCCGCCCTTACCTCGACAATGCCGTCTTCGCGGCGAATCGAGAGTGTGTGCGTTCCCACGATGGCGGACTGGTCCGGATGCTCGTCCGAGGCCGAACATTCGAACTCGCTCGTCGTGGTCACGGTTCCCATGTTCTCGTCGAGAGTGTTCGATGAACTGGAGCGGAACGCGACCGTTGCCGTGTTTTTCAACTGGTCGAGAATCACCCTCTGCAAGGGCTCAACTCCGTTGGGAGCCGGCGTCGTGTAGCGTCGCAAGACCGGTGGAGGCAGGAACTGGGGCGCGGGCAGCGCGGATTTGTTCACGGCCGGCAGCACCACGCGCGACAGATGCGGACCGCCACGGTGCACGCTGTTCCGGGCCGGATACGGCGTGGGCCAAAGGTTTGGAAAGTCGCCGCTCGAAATCGAAAGGCGCAGACGATCGCCCTTCTTCATGATCCAGCCCGTGGGCGCCATCGGGACATTCAACTCGTAGATCTCACCCGGCTTCATTGGCTCAGGATTGGTGAGTGACTTCCGCCGCGTTCCGTTGATCGCTCCATCGGTGATCAGAGTCGAATGCCCATCCGGCGACACTGCGGCCAACCGGGCGACGAACGCGGCGACCTTTGCGCTCGACGATGCGTGCAGGATCACCTGCGGCCAGCCGAGCAGATGGGCCTCCTCGTCGAACGGTGGACTCGTGTAGACGAGCGATCTCCCCTCATCCTGCCGCTGATCGTCTGCGAGGTAGTAGCGAATCGACCCCGCGGACCAATAGGCGTTGTTCAAGCCCACGGTCGCCTTGTAGTCGTACTCATCCGCCTTCGTGCCGGCAGTCTGCGTCCGCGTGAGGCGTGCGTCGTCTCCGAGATAGTAGACCGATTCGCTCGCGCCCGCAGGCGGGTAGGCCGCATCCGCGCGCCATGTACCCGGAATGTTGTCGATCCTGCGATCCGGCTTGTGTGTCTCCTGCATGTAGACCTGCATTGCGGGTTCGCGCATGATGCCGGTGTCCTCGTTGCGGAGGTAATGCGCGAAGAAGCGCGCGGCTTCGTTCTTCCAGTCGATGCGCGGTCCCGGTGTCGAGGAGTCCGGCTGCGTGTGGACCCATGGCCCCATCAGGACTTTCTTCGGACTCTTCAGATTCACGAACATGCGCAGCATCGCGTTGGTATAGCCGTCATGCCAGCCGCCGATCAGGTACACAGGGACCTGCACGCGGCCATAATCCGGACGCAGCGAACCATTCTGCCAGTACGGTCCGTCGACCTGGTGTTTGATCCATTCGAGCAGGTAGGGCGTATTGCTTTCGAGGCGCTGTTTCCACATCTCCGCCCAGCGCGGTCCGGCGAGTTCGGGCAATGGAGGCAGCGCGTTCATGGCGACCATCCATCCGCCGTAGGTGCCGACGTCATAGTACATGCGCATGTTGCCGCCGCGATCGTAGTGGCAGTCGTCGGTGTAGCGGTCATCGGTGGCGAACAAGGGGACCACGGCCTTGAGGTGCGGTGGTTTGTGGGCAGCCACCTGGAGCGAGGTGAATCCGCTGTACGACGTTCCCCACATTCCGACGTTGCCGTTCGACCACGGCTGCCGTGCGAGCCATTCGACGACGTCGTAACCGTCGAGTTGTTCTTGGAGGCGATACTCGTCTGTGTTCACGCCTTCCGAAGTGCCTGTGCCGCGCGCGTCGAGGCGGACGGCGACAAAGCCGCGTTCGGCGAAGTAGTAGTGGTCGGCTGCTCCGCCGCGGCCGATGTCGTCTTTGCGATACGGATGATACTGCACCAGGGCAGGGAACTTGCCCCCACCTTCGGGAAAAAAGAGGTCGGCCGAGAGCTTTTTTCCATCGCGGACCGGGATCATGACGGCCCGTTCGTTTCGCACCTTGTAGGAGGCTTTCATCACCACGGGCGCGGCATTCGCCATCGACAAGCCTCCCAGGAGAACCGCCGTGAGCAGGTTCGAATGCCGCATCAGAATTCGTAGCGTAGGCCGAACTGCATCTGACGCGGAGCGTTCAGAACGTTGGTGTACTTTCCGAAGGTCCCGGCGGAGGTGAGCTGCAAGCTCGCCGACCGGGGATCGAACCGCACCGAGTTCAGCAGGTTGAACGATTCCCAGCGGAGCTGCACAGAATGTCTCTCGCCATACGGCATCGCGAACCGCTTGGCTATATTCAGGTTGACCAGGAATGTCCCGTCGCCGCGCAGCACGTTTCGGCTTCCCGAGATGCCGGGCAAAGTGAAATCGAAGGATTTGAGGCCGACGTTCGGATCCGGGAAGATGTTGGGACCCGCGGCGCCCACCACCGCGGGTGCGTTCTTGGTGGTCTTCGTGACGGGGATCGAGAGCCTGGTGGCGTAGGGATTCGGACCCCAACTCGTGGGCCACGCCGAGCCGTTTCCGGCGTAAGTAACCAGACCGCTGCTCTGGAACCAGCTTGGGCTTATCTGCCAACCACCTACCAGTGCGCCGACAAGTTTCGAGCTGGTGTCGACGAACCGCTTGCCCTTTCCGACAGGTACTTCCCAAATGGCGAATGCGTTGATGGCGTGCGTAACGTCAAAGTCCGAAACGGCGCGGCGATCCCTCGGGTCCCAGTTCTGGGAGAGGTTGTAGCCGCCCCCTGAGCTCGGCGTGTTGCTGTTCAAGTCGATCGACTTCGAAAACGTATAGTTCATGTCCAAGCGCAGGTCGTTGCCGAGCTTCTTGCGTACTGTCATCTGCAGCGCGTTGTAGTTGCCCCTGCCGTCCGCCGTGTAGGCCGAGTAGGCCGCGAGCTGTTGGTTGAACATGGCGAACGGACCAAGCCGGCTGCACGCGGGCGCGCAGTTGATGTCGATATCGTAGGTCACGGCGCTGGTATCGACGTTGTAGGCGCGGAACACGTTGTAGATCGACTGCGTCGCGGTCAATCCGTTCCGCGCCGCGGCCGGCCACAGATTTTCCCAATACGGGATGCGGCCCACTTGCGCGGTTGGCACGCCGCGCCTCCAGAGGTCAAGCATCTGCGTCGCCGCTTCGAAATAGTGCACGCCGCTTTGGGGATCCTTGAGGTTGGTGTGGAGCGCTAGGTCGCGTGGGAGGGGACTGCTCCTCGCCAGGCGGCCGACGTAGGACGCCTGAATGAACAGACCCTTTCCGAATTCGCGGCCGATGCTCAGGTTCATGTTCATACTGTAGGGCAGGCGCATGTGGTCGTCGATTCCCGCGGTGGTGGCTTGATTGCGCGGAGCCGTTTGCGGAAGTCCTCCCGGAGGAGCGGGACGGATTAGGGCAGTGGGGATGTCGAACGGTCCTGTGAATCGCGGCACGTTCTGCTCGGTCAGCGTGCCCGCCGGGTTGGAGATGGTCGAGGACAATCCGAAGGAAGCGTTGTTGCTGAGGAATGTCATGAGCGGCTGACCCAACTGATCGTAAAACATGCCCCATCCGGCGCGAATCGATGTCCGGCCCGGGCCGCCCGTGAGCTTTCTCAGCCACCCGCTGTCGGCATTTGGGCTCCAAGCTACGGAGAAGCGCGGGGCAAAGTTCTTCTTCTGGTACGGATAGATTGAGCGTCCACCGGGATCATCGGAGGCGATGTAGACAACAGGGGGAACCTCGGCCTGCGAGCGGCCCTCGTTGCCGAGGAAGTAGCGAAGGCCAGCCCACTCGCCCATACGATGATTCGTCGTTACCTGAAGTCCATCCACTTCGCGCACGGGCGGGGCAAGCAGGTAACGCAGACCCATCGTCACCGTGACTGAGCGCCCCACTTTCCAGGTGTCCTGGGCGAAGAAGTCGTACTCTTCCGAGCCGAACTTGCGGCCGAGTGGCGCGCCCGATGGGATCACGTTTCCTTGGATGTCGTAGTTGTAGCGCGCGATGCCCTGCGGAATCAGCCCCAGAGCGTGAGCCGCCGCGGTCCGGTAGGCGGAGTTGAAACGGGGATCCAGGCCGGGGGCGCCGGCGTCTAAAGCCGATGCCGAACCGCGCAGCCAGCCCTGCCACATCTGCACCGTGTGGAAGGAGTTGCCGAAATTGAGCGAACTGTTCCGGACGCGGCGGAAGTTGCCTCCGAACTTCCACTCGTGGCGGCCCTGAATCAGCGTCATGTCCTGGCTGAAGTGATAGGCGGGAATGATGCGCGACACACCGCGCGAGGTGGCGAAGCGACTGTCCCAACCGCTCGGGATGACGAAGTTGCGCGTCTGCACGCCGGTGGTTTCGCTTCCGGCGCGTGTCAGGCCGAATCGCGTGGTGGCGATGAGGTTGGGCCGCCAACTGGCGTTCCAACCGAGGGCGAAACCTTTCGTGTTGTCGAGATTGACGGAGTTCGGCGGATCGCCGGGGAACTGCGGTACCCCTGTTCCGCGCTCGTTCTGTAGGTTCCCGCGCCAGAAAATGTTATGCCGGCCACTGGAATCCAGAGCGTAGTCGAGACGAGTTGTGTAGATGTCGTACTTGGACTTCTGCGGAGTCGTGAACCGGAAGCCAGCCACATTGATTCCGTCACCTACCGTGAAGTCGTTCGGCGAGGGATAGGATCTCATGTACTCGAGGAACGGCGAGCTGACGCCGATGCCGGCCGGGTCAGCGCTGCGGAGGTCGGCGGGTGTGAGACGGGCGATGGTGCCGGCGGTGGTCCTGTATTGGACGATGCCTTGACGCAATTCATTGGACGGTACGGTCCGGAGGACGCCGGAGCCGCTGCGGTCGCGGCGACCTTCGTAGTTGGCGAAGAAGAACAGCCGGTTTTTTCGAATCGGTCCGCCGAGGGCACCGCCGAACACGTCGACGAGAAGCGCCGGACGCCGCACCCCGGAGCGGTTGTTGAAGAATGTGTTTGTCGAGGTGACCGTGTTGCGATGGAAGTCATAGACAGCGCCGTGCAACTCGTTGGTTCCGCTCTTTGTGACCAGCGCGATTTCGGCGCCCGAGGTTCGGCCCTGATCGGCGCCCGCGTTCGCCGTGGTGGTTCGGAACTCGCTGACGGAATCGAGGCTCAATCGGATCACGGATGTGAACGAGCGCCGGCTATGAGTGTCGTTCACATCAATGCCGTCGAGCGTAACGTTGGCTTGGTCGGCGCGTCCGCCGTTCACGGATCCGTTGCGGTCATCGGTGCTGCTGTCGTTGAACGAGGTGACGCCCGGCTGGAACGTCAGCAGTCCGACGACGTTGCGGAGGTACAACGGAAGCTGGAGGACTTCCTTGGTTCCGATCGCGTTGCCGAGCGAGGCGTCGGTCGCGTTAATTTGCGTGGCCTGCGCGCTGACGTTGATCGTTTCGGCGACTCCGCTGACCTTGCTGAGTTCGACGTTGACGGTGGCCGGCGAGTTGACCTGCAGTTCCAGGTTGTCGATGACGACGTCCGCGAAACCGCCCATCTTCGCGATGAGGCGATACTTGCCTGGTGGGATCTGAGGGAACGTGTAGCGGCCGGTGTCATCGCTGGTGGCGGCGCGGTTGAAACCCTTGCCGGTTTCTTCGATCGCGACGGCGGTGCCTGGTACGACTGCGCCCGTGGCGTCTGTCACGGTTCCCGACAGCGAGGTCAGCGCTTGGCCGAACATCACGCCGTTCGAAATCGCCAGTTGAAACGTGAGGATCGAGATCCACACGGAAGTCCGAGACAAAGTAGTGTGAGCCATGCTCACCCCCTTCCAAAGCGTCAAGTGCCGGTCTGCTGTTCCATCCGACTACGTGGAATGTTTTCACGGTCGTGGCCCCGTGTCAAGGCATCCGGATACCGAAAAGCAATCTTGTTCGTGCCTCGATGCTGGCGCCGAGGTTGTCGATTAGGGCCATTCCAGTAGAGGCGGCGGTGTTTGCCTGTTCGGTCAGATAGCGTTGGGCGAGCGCGTCCTCCTTTGCGTCAAGGAGAATCTTTGCCGTGCGTTCGACATCGTTTTGCGCCGCAATCTGAGCAGTTTCGAATGCCGTCAGCGCCGCGGCGACCTCGGGCACAAACACGTCTCTGTGCTCGTCGACCAGATAGAGCAGTCGCTTGACCGAGCGGTTCACGTATTCGGTGGATTCGAGACCTTGCTGCTCGACCGGAATCGACCGCTCCGCTTCGGTGGCGGTCAGATAGCGATGCCGTCTGTACTCCGGAGGAACCGAATTGGCTCCGATCCGCCAGGGAACGAAAGCAGCGGTGAGTGGAGGTCCGGGAGCGATCCACAGGGTGCGCAGCCAAGGATGGATTCCGGCGCGCAGGTGCGCCACCTGGCCATAGCCGGATGAATCGCGACCAGCGGCGTGCAGGATCTCCATCAGCAACTGGACGTCTACTTTGGGCGCCGCGGCGCGCACGGCGGACTCGGCCTTGCGAGCTTCGTTCGCGGTCTTGTCTGTCATTGAGGATCCGCGGCAGTATACCTTGATGACGTTGAACGGCTCGCCGGAGTCCGGCTTGTACCAACCCTGTTGCACGGCGAACGAAACGAAGTTGTCCGAGGCGAGGTAGTCCGGACTCGTCTTCCAATCGGCGGGCAGGTTCTGCACGTATCCAAACGCGGTGTAGCCGCGCCAGTTGAGCCAGACATCGTCGGGGCCGAGCCGCTTGGCGACCCAGAGTCCTTTCGTCCCGGCGAAGGTGAGGAACACCCAGCCCTCGTTGGGGTCGGCGAAGACATGCGAGTTGCCGCCGTAGGTGAAGTCGCCGTGCCTGGTAACGAGGTCACCTGCGATCGTGACTGCTTCGCGGGCCGTTTTCGCGCGCTCGAGGACAATGCGTGCGATATCGCTGTAGTTCAGGCCGCGCTGCTGTTTCGACGTCATGTCGATCAGTTCGCGGCGCGCGTTGAGCGCTACATCGCGCACGGCGAGGCCGTATTCGTTCATGCCGCCGTTGGTGAGGGGCGCGGGGAGTCCGACGAAGACGGAGTAGTCCATCGAGAGGTAGCGATGCGTTTCGTCAGCCTGCGGGATCTGGATGAGTTCGCCGGGGAGTCGCGCCGCCGCCGTGCCTCCGACGGAGATCCTCGCGCCGGCGGGATGTTGCTTTCGCGGAACGATCGACAGCCAGTGGCTCGACGGTTCGTCGCCGAAACCGGCCAGCATTACGCTGCCGTCTTTTGTGAGGTTCTTGCCGACGTAGACCAGGAGGCTTGGGCTCGCCGTTTGCGCGGCGGTGAGGATTGCCAGGGTGACGGTGAGTGTCTTCATCGAGCCTCCGTTCCTTGTTTGGGCTTTCGAATTCCGAACTTCAGCTTCGTGCGCGCTTCGATGCCGGCCGCGAGCGCTTCGCCCAAGTGGATTGCGTTCATTGCCTCGGTGTTGCTCCGGTAGGTGAGGTGCGCGCGTGCAAGGTCCGGCTCACCCGTCTCGTAGAGCTTGAGGGCTGTCCGTTCGACGATGGCTTGCGCCTGCGCCTGTCGCGATTCGAAATCCGTGAGCGCAGCCGTCACCTCGGGCAGGAACTCGGCGCGATGCTCGTCGACCAGGTAGAACAATCGCTTGAAGACGTGGAAGGCATAGCGCGTCGACTCGATGCCTTGCCAGTCGCGATCCATGAATCGCGCGGCTTCTCCTTCAGTCAGGTAGCGATGCTTCTGAAATTCCGGAGGAACTTCCGATACGCCGAGATGATACGGAACGAAGGGCGCCGTGAGCGAGGAGGCCGCCGCCACCCAGAGGGCGCCGATCTCCGGATGCGCTGTTTTTCGGAGCGGCGCCACTTGGCCGTAGCCCGCGGTGTCGCGGGTGAGTTCGGGATGGCGGACGGCGGCGATTATGTGCTCCAGATCGATTTTGCCCGCCAGTCCGCGCAGGTGGGTTTCCATCATCGCGACCGCCGGGTGCCGCATCTTGCCATCGCCGTAGACCAGGTTGGCGTTGAATGGCTTTCCGGATTTCGGGTCGTACCAGCCTTGTTGCACCGCGAAAGAGATGAAGTTCTTCGATCCGCGGAAGCCCGGGTGCGTCAGGTAGTCGCTCGGAATGTCGCCGATGTAGCCGGGGCGGGACACGCGGATGTCGCCGGGACCCAGGCGCTCGGCGATCCAGAGTCCCTTGCCGCCGGCGAACTGGATGAGGACCCAGCCCTCCTCGCGGTCGGCGAACAGGTGTGAGTTACCGCCGTAGGTGGCGTCGCCGTATTGGTCAATGAGCGAGCCAACGATCTCGACGGCTTCGCGGGCGGTGCGGGCGCGTTCCATCACGATCTTCGACAGGTCGCTGTAGTTGAGGCCGCGCTGCGGGTTCGGCGTCATCTTGCGCAGCTCTTCGCGCGACGGCGACCAGATGTCGCGCGCGGCGACGTGGTGTTCGTTCAGTCCGCCGTTGGTGATTGGCGAGGGGAATCCGGCGTAGGCGGAGTAGTTCATCGTGATGTACTTCGCCGTGCGGCGGACTTGGGGGATGTCGATCAGCACGCCGGGATAGTTGGATGCGGCGGTGGCGCCGGCTTCGATGGTCGAGCCCGCCGGCCAGTCGCGCGCGGGCACGATCTCGAGCCAGTGGCTGGAGGGTTCGTCTCCGTAGCCGCCGAGGAAGACGCATCCGCCGACGGTGAGATTCTTGCCTACGTAGATTCCGTAGCTCCCCGAGGCAGAACCGGCGGTGGCCGCACACGCTGTCAGGATGAGGATGGCGCGCCGTGTGAGCGCCGTTCGGTTCTCCACGGAGACAAGATACCGCCGGGCGCGGCGATTGTCAAAAACAATTTTCATTGTTGCACTATGTGCAACAGATAGAGAAAACCGTCAGGGAATTGACGCAGAAACGTCTCGTTTGCTATTGTCGGGTAGATTTTCCTTTGTTGCAGTATGAGCAACGCACTTCAGACGGCGGACCGCGTACTACAGATCCTCGGCGCGTTCGATACGAATGCGCGAGAGCTGTCGATTAGCCGAATTGCGGACGTTCTGGGTGTCCACAAGAGCACGGCGTCGCGACTGGCGACAACGCTGGTTCAGCGAGGATTTCTCGAGCGGAGGAAGCGGTCGCTTCGGCTTGGCCCAGAGGTCAATCGGCTGGGGCTGCTGGCGCTGGAGGATCACGATCTTACCGCGGTCGCGGGCGAGGCGATGCAGTGGTTGTCGGCGGAAACGGGCGAGTCGGTGCATCTGGCCGTTCTGGATGGAGCCGAGGTGCTGAACATCGCGCAGGTGGACGGTCCGGCGATTGTGGGAATCGGAAATTGGGTGGGCCGCAAGACCCGGCTTCACTGCGCCGCGAACGGCAAAGTGCTGCTTGCGTATGGCCCGCCCGAGCTGTTGGAGGGGCCTCTCGTTGCTCTTACCGGACGGACGATCACTTCGATCGAAGAGCTGCGGACCGAGTTGAAGCGGGTGCGGGAAACCGGTTGGGCCTCGAACACCGGCGAACTCGAGGACGGACTGAATGCCGTGGCTGTTCCTGTTTTCGACGCTTTGGGAGACTGTCGCGCGGCGCTTAGCGTGTCTGGTCCCGCGTATCGCGTTTCGCCGGGCCGCTATGCGCAGCTAGTGGAGCTCTCGAGCCAGGTGGCGCGGGCCATCGGGTTCCGGTTGGGCCATGGCAGACCGTCGCTCGAAGGCGATGGGAGCGAGGGGAAGAGCGGGAGGTTACGATGAGCCGCATGGAAGGCCGCGCGCGCCGTGCGGGTCGTGCTGCTGGAGGGGGTGTCGCACCGCCCCGGCAGTCGCACATCTCGTACGACCTGCCGGTCTACGACATGTTGAGCGCGGAATCAATCGAACGGCTGCACAACGCTTCGATGCGAATCCTCTCTGAGTTTGGGATCGCGTTCCTCGACGAGGAATCGCGCTCGATCCTGCGAACTCACGGCGCCCGGGTGGACGGCGACATGGTGTACTTCGACCCGGAGATGATTCGCGAGTACGTCGCCAAGGCGCCGCCGCGGTTCACGCAGCTTGCCCGGAATCCGGAGAATAGTGTTCCTGTCGGCGGGCACGCGGTGGTGTTCGCACCGGTTTATGGTCCGCCGTACGTGTTGGACGCCGAACGAGGCCGGCGCGAGGCGAAGCTCGAGGACTTCGTCAATTTCGTCAAGCTGGCGTACCTCAGCCCTTACATGCATCATTCGGGCGGCACGATTGTCGAGCCGACCGATGAGCCGGTGGAAACCCGCCATTTGGACATGATGTACAGCCACATCAAGTACAGCGACAAAGCCTTCATGGGCTCGGTGACTTCGGCGGAGAACGCGGCGGACACGGTGCGGATGGCGGAGATTGTTTTCGGGGCCGATGCGATTCGGGAGAATCCGGCCGTGATTTCGCTGATCAATGTGAGCAGTCCGCGGCGATTCGACGATCGAATGCTTGGGGCGATGAAAGTCTACGCGCGCGCCCGGCAGGCGATGATCATTACTCCGTTCATCCTTTCCGGGGCGATGGCGCCGGTTTCGATTGCGGGCACGCTGGCACAGCAGAACGCCGAAGCGTTGGCCGGTATCGCGTTGGCGCAGATGATCGAACCGGGGACTCCGGTGGTGTACGGTTCGTTCCTGACCAATATCGATTTGCAGAGCGGCGCGCCGGTGTTTGGGTCGCCGGAGAGCCAGATAGGGTTGTACGCGAGCGCGCAAATGGCGCGGCACTACAATCTTCCGTTCCGGGGCGGCGGGATGTTTACCAGTTCGAAGATCCCCGACGCTCAGGCAGCGTACGAATCGGCCATGGTGATGCTGCCGACGATCATGGCGCGGACGAACTTCGTACTGCACGCGGCCGGATGGCTCGAGAATGGACTGGCTTCGGGCTACGAGAAGTTCGTGCTCGACTGCGAGATTCTCGGAATGTTGCATACGTGGGCAAAGGGGCTGGATCTTTCGGACGAGTCGCTGGCGCTCGAGTCGATTGGCGAGGTCGCACCGGGCGGGCATCATCTGGGGACGGATCACACGATGCGCCACTTTCGAACGGCGTTCTATCGTGCAGGTCTGTTTGACTACACGTCGTCTGAAGTTTGGACGGAAGCGGGATCGCAGGATGCCTTTGCGCGCGCGAACAAGCGAGTGAAGCAGTTGCTGGCCTCTTATGAAGCGCCGCCGCTCGATGCCGCGATCGACGAGGCGCTCGGCGACTTCATGGCGCGGCGAAAGGGCGGGCATTCGTGATCTGTTCCGAGCCGCACGGGCAGATGCACCGGATCGTGTTTGCGCCGTCGGGCCGGCAGGGCGACGTTTCGTGGGGAACGACGCTTCTTGACGCGGCCCGGTGCCTCGGCGCGGAAATCGAATCGATCTGTGGGGGCCGGCAGACCTGCGGCAAGTGCCAGATTTCGGTGGAGGAGGGTGAGTTCGCCAAGCACGCGATCCTTTCCGGGCCAGCGCACGTTTCGCCGGTCGAGGAGCGAGAGAATGCGTACTGGACTGCGCATGGCAGCGCGGCCGGGCGTCGCTTGGCCTGCGCGGCTCGGGTGTGCGGAGACCTCGCCATCTTTGTGCCTCCGGAGAGCCAAGCGCACAAGCAGGTGATCGCGAAGGGCGCCACGGACCGTGTGATCAAGGTGCGGCCGGCGGTGCGGCAGGTTTACGTCGAGTGCGAGGTCGCCCGATTGGACGATCGGCGTGGGGACTGGGAACGACTGCAGGAAGCGCTGGCCGAGAAGTGGGCACTGACGGGGCTTACGATCGAGCCCGCGGCGCTACGGTCGTTGCAATCGGCGCTGCGCGAGGGGCGGCACGCCGTTTCCGTGGCGATCTGGCAGGAGCGCGAGGTGCTGCGTGTTCAGCCGGGATACGCCGAGGGGATCTACGGCGTCGCGATCGATGTGGGTTCCACGACGCTTGCGGGTTACCTTTGCGACCTGCGAACCGGAGAGTTGCTGAGCACGGCGGGGATGGTGAATCCTCAGGTCCGGTTCGGAGAGGATCTGATGAGTCGCGTAAGCTACGCGATGACGAATCCCGATGGGGCGGCGCGGCTTCACCGGGCGATCGTCGAGGGGCTGAACGAACTCGCCGCCGAATGTGTGCGCACGGCTAGTGCAGATGCCGCGCAGGTGGTCGACTTCGTGCTGGTGGGCAACAGCGTGATGCACCACCTGATGCTCGGGATCGATCCCGTGGAACTCGGCGGCGCTCCGTTCGCACTAGCGCTGAGCGGTGCCTTGGACCTGAAAGCGCGCGATCTCGAGATCACCGAGGCTAACCCGGCTGCACGAGTTCACGTGCTGCCGTGTATCGCCGGGCAGAACGGTGCGGACAACATGGCAGTGCTGTTGGCGGAGGCGCCGCAGCGCCAACCGGGGACGACGCTCGTGGTCGATATCGGCACGAACGCCGAGATCCTGCTGGGCCATCGCGGCCGCGTGTTTGCCGCGTCGACCCCGACGGGACCGGCGTTCGAAGGTGCACAGATCCAGCACGGGCAGCGAGCGGCGCCGGGCGCGATCGAGCGCGTACGGGTCGAGCCGGGCAGCTTCGACGTGAGCTTCAAGGTAGTCGGCAGCGATGCGTGGAGCCACGAGGCGGGTGCGGATCCTCGCGCAACGGGAATCTGCGGCAGCGGCATCATCGAGGCGATCGCCGAGATGTACCGGGCGGGGATCCTGCGCGCGGATGGGCGATTCAACGAAGATCTGGCGCCGGTGTGTTCGCGCATTCGATTCAAGGAGAGAAGAGCGGAGTTTGTGCTCGCGGAAGCGCACCAGAGTGCCACTGGCGGTCCGATCGTGGTGACGCAGAATGACGTCCGCGCGATTCAGCTTGCGAAGGGCGCGTTGTCTGCCGGAATCAGGTTGTTGATGGGGCGTGCGGGCGTGACGCAGGTGGACGAGGTTCGACTGGCTGGCGCATTCGGAAGCTTCATTAGTCCGCGGCATGCCATCGAGTTGGGATTGATTCCTGAATGCGATTTGGCGAAGGTGATGGCGGTTGGCAACGCAGCCGGCGATGGTGCGCGGATGGCGCTGCTTGATCGCGAGGTCCGCGCCGAGGCGGTGCGGCTTGCGCAAGATGTGGAGTATGTGTCGATCGCTGTGGAGCCCGCGTTTCAGGACGAGTTCGTTTCGGCGATGGCATTTCCCGGCGGTCCAGGTATGCCGTCAAGGGGACGCCGCCAGAGACGGCGCGAGGCTTCGCTGGCTGGGGCTGGCACACGAGATGGGGAGTTATGAGCGAAGAGAATGACCTGAGTCAGATCGAGACTTCGGAGTTGCTGGTCATGATCCACGAGGATCTCTACGATGGCCTGGCTGACGAGGTGACGGACGGCGTGCATGAGTTGCTGCGCCGCGCGATGAGTCCGTACGATGCACTGACGCAGGGCCTGGTGGCTGGCATGGACATCGTGGGGGTCGACTTCCGCGATGGGATCCTGTTTGTGCCAGAGGTCCTCATGGCGGCGAAAGCGATGAAAGCCGGAATGGCGATCCTGCGGCCGCTGCTGGCCGAGACCGGAGCACCGAGCATCGGCACGATGGTGATCGGGACCGTGAAGGGCGATATTCACGACATCGGGAAGAACCTCGTTACGATGATGATGGAAGGCGCCGGCTTCAAGGTCCACGACCTCGGGATCAATAACGACTCCGACAAGTTCATCGCGGCCATTCGCGAACACAAGCCAGACTTAGTCGGTATGAGCGCGTTGCTCACGACAACGATGCCGTACATGAAGACCGTGATCGAGAGTCTTGACAAAGAAGGACTGCGCAATCAGGTGATCGTGCTCGTCGGCGGCGCACCGGTGAATGCTCCGTTCGCTGCGGCGGTGGGAGCGGATGCGTATTGCAGGGATGCTTCGGTGGCGGTCATGACGGCGAAGACTTTGCTCGAGGAGCGGCGCAGGGCGGTGACCGCTTGAGGTCCGGTACGGCCTTGATCGCGTGCGGTGCGCTGGCGCGGGAGTTGCGCGCGGTGGCCAATGCGAACGGCTGGGACGTGACTATTCTCGGAATGCCCGCGCTGCTGCACAACCGGCCGGAGCGCATTCCGTCAGCGGTCCGCGAAAGGATTCGCGAGGCGCGCGGACATTACGAACGGATCGCCGTGGTCTATGGCGACTGCGGAACGGGCGGGTTGCTTGACCGGGTTCTTGCGGAAGAAGGCGTTGCGCGTATTCCCGGTCCGCACTGCTACGAGATGTACGCCGGGCCGGACTTCGAGGAGTTGGCCCGGGCGGAGAGCGGCACTTTCTTCCTGACTGATTTTCTGGTCCGTGAGTTCGACGCATTGGTGATTCGCGGGCTCGGGCTGGATCGCTTTCCGGAGCTTCGCGGTGAGTATTTTCGGCACTACCGCCGGGTCGTCTACCTGGCGCAACAGAGGGACCGCGCGCTCGAGGTCAAGGCGATCGAGGCAGCGGCGCGGCTGCAATTACCGCTGGAAGTCCGCGTGACGGGCTACGGGGCGCTGGAGTCGCGACTGGTGGAGTTGCGCGTGCAATGACGAAGTATCAGGTTGTGTACTGGCGTGACATTCCGGCGCAGGTGAAGGCGCGGTTGGGCACGATTCGGGCATCGCGTGAACTCTCGCCGCGATTTCAGGAGGCGATTGACGCGGCCGCGATGCAGTCCGGCGCGGCGGGAACGGACGAATACCTGGCGTTCTGGCGGACACTCGATGGGCTGTCCGCGGAGGGCTCGCCGGAAAGCGTGGTGGATGCGGTGGCGGCGAAGCTCGAAGCGGAGTACACCGACGACCGGCTTGCACATCTGAAGAAGGCGGGAGGCACGGAGTAACGCATGTTCACGGAAATCACATCTCCTGCAAGAAGTGTCCGAATTGGGCCTGGACATCCGTTCGCCGTCATAGGCGAACGAATCAATCCGACGGGGCGGAAGCTGCTCACAGCCGAGCTGTTGGCGGGGAATTTCGACCGGGTGCGGGCGGATGCGATCGCGCAGGTGGCGGCGGGCGCGCACGTGCTCGATGTCAACGCGGGCATTCCTCTCTCGGACGAACCCGCGCTTCTGGCGGAGGCGGTTCAGGTGGTGCAATCGGTCACCGACGTTCCGCTCTGCATCGACTCGTCGATCGTGGCCGCGCTCGAGCGCGGGCTGGCGGTGTACAAGGGCAAAGCTCTCGTGAACTCGGTGACCGGGGAAGAGGAGCGTTTGGAGTCCGTGCTGCCGCTGGTTGCCAAATATGGAGCTGCGGTGGTGGGAGTGGCGAACGACGAAACCGGAATTTCCGAAGAGGTGGATGTCCGGTTCGCGATAGCGAAGAAGATCGTGGAGCGGGCCGAGCAATGCGGTATTCCTCGTAGCGATGTGATCATCGATCCGTTGGCGATGCCCGTGGGAGCGATGCCAGGGGCGTGCGTCACGCTGTTCGCGCTGGTCCGGAAGCTGCGCGACGAACTCGGGGTCAATACGATCTGCGGAGCATCCAACGTCTCATTCGGACTAGCCAACCGGCCGGGACTCAGTGCCGCCTTTGTCGCGATGGCTATCGGAGCAGGGATGACGTGCGCGATCACGAATCCGCTCGAGGAGAAGATTCGCGAATCGATTCTGGCGGCCAACGTCATCATGGATCACGATCCGAACTGTCAGGTGTGGTTGGCGAGCGAGCGGCCGCAGGGGGAAGCGGGCGATGCATCCGCGGAGGCGCGGCGGGAGAGGCGCGCGGCCCGGCGTGCTGCCCGAGGGGCGTCCACGGGAGCGATTTCCTTATGACGAGCGTACCTAGCCACGCGCGCGCCGTGATCATCGGCGCCGGCATCGTGGGTAACAGCGTAGCCTATCACCTTCATCGGCAATCGTGGAAGGATATGGTCCTGATCGACAAGGGACCATTTCCGAATCCCGGCGGGTCCACGGGACACGCGTCGAACTTCTGTTTCCCAATCGACTACTCGCGATCGATGGTGCAGATCACGCGCGACAGCGTTCGCCAATACTCGGAAATGGGCGTGTTTCGCGAGAGCGGAGGTATCGAACTGGCGCGGTCGGAAGAGAACCGGCTGGAACTGCGCCGGCGCGCGTCGGCGGCGAAGTCGTGGGACGTGGAAGCGGAGTTGCTGTCGCCGGCGGCCGTGAAGCGGCTGATGCCGTTCGTGAACACGGATCTGATCCGCGGCGGCTTGTCGTTTCCGCGAACGGGCGTGGTGGATTCGCTTCGCGCGGGAACGATCATGCGCGAGCGCGCGGTGGAGGCGGGCGCGTTGAAGATCTTTCCGAACACCGAGGTGCTGGGTGTGACGGTGAAGAACGGCCGGATCCACTCCCTCCTGACGTCGCGGGGCGAGATCCAGACGGAATACCTGGTGATCGCGTGCGGCGTGTGGAGTCCGCGGATTGCGCGGATGGCGGGCGCGGCGATTCCGCTGACGCCAGCAGTTCATCAGATGATCAGTGTCGGACCGATCAAGGAGTTCGCGAAGACCGGCGGCGAGATCGGCTATCCCATCCTGCGAGACATGACCGCCCTCATGTACGAGCGGCAGAATGGCAGCGACATGGAGATCGGCTCCTATGCGCATCGTCCTATTCTGATGGCGCCGGACGCCATTCCTTCGATCGAGGAATCGAAGCTCTCGCCGACGGAGCTGCCGTTCACGAAGGAAGACTTCGAGCCGCAGATGGCTCACGCGCTCGAATTGTTACCAGAGATCCTGGGCGATGAGCGTGCAGGCATTCAGTACTCGATCAACGGACTGTTGTCGCTCACGCCGGACGGCGCTCCGTTGGTTGGCGAAACACCGGAGGTGAAGGGGCTCTGGTCCGCCGCTGCTGTTTGGGTGAAGGAAGGGCCCGGTGTGGGACGGCTGGTCGCCGAGTGGATGGCTCATGGCGATGCAGAGTACGATCTGAACGAGATCGACATCGCGCGCTTCTATCCGTACGGCCGCACCAATACCCATGTGATCAGCCGAACGAGCGAAGGCTACAACCGCACGTACGGAATTGTTCATCCGCGCGAGCAGTGGTCGTCGTCGCGAAACATCCGGCTGAGTCCCTTCCATGGCGGGGAGGTTGAGCTGGGCGCGATGTTCTTCGAGACGGCGGGATGGGAGCGTCCTCAGTGGTACGGATCGAACGAGAAGCTGCTGGCCGAGTACGGCAGCCGGATCCAACACCGGACGAACGAGTGGGATTCGCGTTGGTGGTCGCCGATTATCAGCGCCGAGCATCTTGCGATGCGGGAACGGGTGGGTATGGTCGACCTCAGCGCGTTCGCGATCTTCGACGTGTCGGGACCGGGCGCCCTCGGCTACATGCAGCGGCTCGCTGTGTTCCAGATGGACGTTCCAATGGGGAAGGCCGTCTACACGCCGCTGCTGAATCACGCTGGGCGGATGAAGTCCGATGTGACGATCACACGGATGACCGACGACTCGTTCCGCATCGTGACGGGAGGCGCGCAGGGGGGGATCGACGGGAAGTGGTTCCGCGACATGCTGCCGGCCGACGGTTCGGTACAGCTTCAAGAGATGACGTCATCGCTGTGTACGTTGGGCCTATGGGGTCCGAAAGCGCGTGCCGTGCTGCAGGAGATCACGCCGGACGATATGTCGAACGCCGGACTCGCGTTTTCTCACGCCAAGCATATTTCGATCGGTCCGGTGCCGGTGTGGGCGCTTCGGATTTCCTATGTCGGCGAGATGGGCTGGGAACTCTACGCGCCGATGGAGCAAGGGCGGCTATTGTGGGATACGGTGTGGAAGGCGGGGCAGAAGCATGGGATTGTTCCGGTCGGCATCGGAGTGTACGGCACTTCTGCACGGCTCGAGAAGAGCTATCGTCTGTACGGGAACGAACTCGACATGGAGTACAACTGCCACGAGTGCGGACTCGGCCGGCGCACGGTGAAGCCGCAAGACTTCATTGGGAAAGAGGCGTACCTCAGGGACGCGGCGGAGCCTCCCGCGGCCATTCTGTGCACGTTGGGCGTGGATGACCACACTTCGTCGACAGGAGAGTCGCGATTCATGTTGGGCAGGGAACCGGTGTTGACGCCGGATGGCGAACCGATCACGGACCGCAAGGGAAGACGCTCGTTCGTCACAAGCGCTGGCACTGCGCCGTCTCTCGGAAAACATCTGCTCATGGCGTATCTGCCTCCCGAGTATGCGAAAGTTGGGGCGAAGTTGCGGGTCGAGTACTTCAGCGAACTCTATCGGGTCACGGTGGCGGTGGCCGGGTCGGCGCCGCTGTTCGATCCGGCCAACGAACGGATGAGGGGCCGGTAGGATGAATATCCTGGTGTGCGTCAAGCGGGTTCCGGATACGGGTGCGCGCATGGACGTGACGGCAGACGGAAAGGCGATCGAGACTCGGAACCTCGGGTTTACGATCAGCCCGCACGAAGAGTGCGCGGTAGAAGAGGCGGCGGCGATCATCGAGAAGCTCGGCGGAACGGGCGTTGTGTTGTCGGTTGGACCGAAGGAGGCCGAAGAGCAGTTGCGCGATTCGCTGGCCAAAGGCATGGATCGCGGTGTTCTGATCGAAACGGACGGCAGCGACCTGGATGCGGGGCAAACGGCCTCGGCGATCGTCGACTACGTGCGGTCGCAGGCGATGGGCTTCGACATGATTCTGTTCGGGAACGAGTCGGCTGATTCGGCGAGCTACCAGGTGGGCATTCGCGTCGCCTGCGCGCTGGATCGGCCGTGCGTTACAGGCGTTAAGCGAATGAACGTGCAACTGGACCGTGTGACCGCGAAGCGGGAGGTCGGCGCGGGATTCGATGTTTACGAAGTTCCTCTGCCCGCGGTACTGACTGTTAAAGAAGGATTGAATCTTCCGCGGCACCCGTCGCTCAAGGCCACGATGGGCGCGCGCAAGAAGCCTTTGGAACGAGTGCGTCCCGGAGGCTCCACGCCGGCGCTCGAGATGATCCGGTTGAGCGTGCCTCCGGAGACGGGAGGCGGCGCGGAAATCCTGGGTGAAGGGCGAGCCGCTGTTCCACGGATCGTCGAGCTGCTGCGGGAATTGAGGTTGGTCTGACATGATTCTGGCACTGATCGAACAGGAGCGCGGCGGTGCGATCAGTCCGCTAACTCTGCAAATGCTGGCTTATGCGAGAACGCTGGCCGCCGCGGCCGGCGCGCCTATCCACGCGGTTGCGATTGGTGGGGACGGACATTCGCTGGCGGGCTCGCTGGCGCGCCAAGGAGTCGCACATGTCTATCGGTTCAACCACGCTTCGTTGACCGCGTACGCGCCCGCCGCGTGGGCACGGTGCATGGCCTGCATCATCGCGGAGCACCGTCCGGCTATCGTGATCGCCGCCGCGACGGACCGGGGCAACGAACTGCTGGCGTGGGTTGGCGCGATCGCCGGATTGCCGCTGGCTGTGAACTGCCTGGATGTGAAGCCGGGTGAACCGTTCCGGGTTCTTCGGCAGCGGTATGGAGGCAGCCTGCTCGAAGAGGCAAATCTGCACGGGTCGCCGAAGCTGGTGACGACCGCGCTGCATGTGTTCGAGGCCGCCGAGGCGGACAGTTCCGCGAGCATCACGGTGGAGACCATGAGCGACCCGGCGGAGGCGAAGGATCTAAGGGCGCAAGTGGCCGCTTGCGAGGAAACGAACTCCGGAGGAATCAACCTGCACACGGCGCGCGTGGTGGTGGGCGGAGGACGGGGCGTCGACAGCGCGGAGGGCTTTCGCGTTCTGGAGGAACTGGCCGGTGCGATCGACGGCGCGGTGGGAGGTTCGCGGGTGGCTACAAACAACGGATGGCGTCCGCACGCGGTCCAGGTGGGCCTGACGGGAAACCGGATTGCACCGGACCTCTACATTGCCTGCGGGATCAGCGGCGCGATTCAGCATCAAGTAGGTTGCAAGGGCGCCAAGCGCATTCTTGTTATCAACAAAGATCGCGAGGCGCCGTTCTTCCGGCGCGCCGACTACGGCGTGGTGGGCGACCTGCACGAGATCCTGCCGGCGCTGACCGAGGAGATCCGGAAACAGAAACAAGGCGACTGACGTGTCCGGAGAACTGGTCACACGCGAGGTCTTCTGGAACGTCTCCGCCGCTGGCCGGGTGATGTTCTACGCGATGGCGTTGGCCGCAACAGCCGCGTTCGGATATGGCGTGTGGCTGCAGTTCGGACGCGTGCTTCGTGCAAAGCCGGTGGACGTCTCGTGGGCCGTTATCCGAACGGCGGCGTGGCGTCGAATTGTCAGCCTGGCGCTGAACCGCACCGTGGCGCGGGGCAGCGCCCTGGTGGGATGGATGCACGCGTTCCTCATGTGGGGCTTCCTCACGCTCTTCATCGGGACGCTGCTTGTCGCGGTTGAGTACGACGTCTTTCGCGTTCTGTTGGGGCAGAGAGCAGGCTTCCTGTCGGGTTGGTTCTTTCTCGGGTTTGAGCTGATCCTGGATTTCATGGGCGGACTCTTCGCCGCCGGACTGTTGCTCGCGCTCATACGGCGCTTCGGATCTAAGCCTGCGCATCTCGACCGAGAGCCGCTCGACCTTCTCTTGCCCGCGTGGCTGCTGATGATCGCGATCACGGGCTTCGCCGCAGAGGGGATGCGCCTGGCAGCGACCGATGCGGATCTTGCGTATTCTCCGTATTGGTCGCCGGTAGGGCAAGTGTTCGCCGGGCCGTGGCGCGTGGCTGGCGTCGAGACGGTTCGATGGTGGCATGGCGGACTGTGGATGTTTCACGCGGCGTTGTCGTTGGGTTGGGTCGCCGCGCTGCCTTACTCGCGGAAGGTTCTGCACGTGTTGACGGCGGGAATCAACGTGCTGCTGGGTGACCTGCGGCCGAAGGGGCGGCTGGCGAAGGTCGATGTCGAGACGGCGATCGAGAACGAACTGCCGCTGGGACTCGGGACTGTATCGGATCTGACTCGCAAGGACGTGCTCGACTTGATCAGTTGTACTGAGTGCGGCCGGTGCGAGTCGCACTGTCCTGCCCATGGTTCCGGGAAGACGCTTTCTCCGCGATCGATCATCACGAAGCTCCGCGACTTTTCCGGCGGCGTCACCGAGCCTCTGATGGGCAATGCGGTTACGGCTGACGAGATCTGGGCGTGTACGACTTGCATGGCTTGCGTCGAGGTGTGTCCGGTGTCGATCGATCCGCTTTCGAAGATCCTGGAGCTTCGCCGGAACGAAGTGATGATTCAGGATCGCTATCCGGCGACGTTCGGCGATGTCTTCAGCGGGATGACCAAGCGGGGCAATCCGTGGAATCAGCACTCGTCGTCGCGCATGGAGTGGGCGAGGGGGCTCGCCGTGAAGACGATGGCCGAGGTGAGCGCGACGGGCGAGTCCGTGGAGTACCTGCTATGGGTGGGCTGCTCTGCCGCGTTCGATCCGCGCAATCAGAAGATCGTCCGCAGCTTGGTCAGGATCCTCGAGAAAGCCGGTGTATCGTTCGCGGTGTTGGGCGAGGAGGAAGGCTGCACGGGAGACCCGGCGCGGCGGATGGGACACGAGTACTTGTTCCAGGAGCAGGCTCGCCAGAATGTCGAGGTCCTGCAGTCGTACGGTGTGCGCAAGGTGATCACGCTGTGTCCCCATTGCTTCAACTGCATGGGGAAGGAGTATCCGGCCTTCGGCGGCAACTATGCCGTGGTTCATCACACGCAGGTCATTCGTGAACTGATCGAGTCCGGGCGGTTGGTCTTGTCCAAGAGGATCGATGCCGTCGCCGCGTATCACGACTCCTGCTATCTCGGCCGTCACAACGGCGTGTACGATGCGCCTAGAGAGATTCTGAAGAGGGTTCCCGGAATCAAATTGGTGGAACTGCAGCGGAGTCGCGAAACCGGCATGTGCTGCGGCAGCGGCGGCGGCATGATGTGGGTGGAAGAGGAGCCGGGTAAGCGAGTCAACGAGCGGCGTGTGGAGCAGGTTCACGAGGCGATGGCATCTGTTCCGGCTGCGCCTGGCGGGCGGATGGTGGCTTCCGCCTGCCCATTCTGCATGACGATGATGGAGGATGGCTTGGCCGCGAAGAAGTCCGACGTGACGGACAGAGATATCGCCGAAATCGTCGCGGAAGCCTGCGGGTAGCTCATGGGAGACTACGCGCGTTCCCGTGGCTCCACACAGGCTGACCTCGCCTGAAATGATCCTTGCCATAGCCCGGACCGGGAGTGGCTAATCCGTACGCAACAGAGCATCACCCAATCAAAGTACAATGAAGGAGTTATGGCAGATCGCGTCATCGTAGCAGACCCCGAGATTTTGAATGGAATGCCATGCTTCCGCGGAACCCGTGTGCCGTTCAAGAACCTGATCGACTACCTCGAGGGCGGTCAATCGCTCGGTGACTTCCTGCGCCAGTTCCCGACTGTGTCTCGCGAGCAGGCTGTCCAGGCGCTTGAGGAAGCGAAAGAGTCACTACTGGCAAACATTGCATGAAGGTCCTTCTGGACGAATGCTTACCGATTGATTTCCGCCATCACTTGCCTGGACACGAAGTACACACCGCCGAGTGGGCGGGGCTCAAGGGCCTGAAGAACGGACAACTGCTTGATCGCGCGGAGCAGCCCGGATATCAGACTCTGATAACCGTGGATCAAGGCGTTTCCCACCAGCAAAATCTTGGGCGGCGAAGGATCTCTATCCTCGTCATTCGCCCGCGTGCGGATTCCGACCCATGGCGATCAGCATTCCGAACTGGTGTCGATCACGATTCCGAAGTGATGCCGATCAGCATTCCAAACTGAAGCCGATCAATTCGGCGGTGGTAGTTCGGAACAGTGATCGGCATGAGATTGGAA
>SXGS01730751.1_pt1 | contig 34485 bp, 37 predicted proteins | sample 3174681 | NCBI WGS metagenome assembly SXGS01 (sample SAMN11356861, study PRJNA531348) | freshwater metagenome | isolation source: freshwater sample F1-80 | place: China: Fuxian Lake, Yuxi | collected 2017-12-25
GTCCGCCGCTGCTGTTCGGCTACTGGTGGTGGCAGGGCCCGCTCGGGGTGTCCGGCCCGGGGTCGTTGCGATGCTGGCTGATCGCCGCGGTCATCGGCTACTGGGCGGTGCGGTTGACGGCCAACTGGGCGCACGGATTCGCCGGCCTGCATCACGAGGACTGGCGCTACCCGATCCTGCGCGAGGGCGCGGGCCGCTGGGAGTTCCTGGCCGACCTGTTCGGCATCCACCTCTGCCCCACCCTCCAGGTGTTCGTCGGGATGGGGCCGGTCTACGTCGCCGCGACCCGGCCCGATGACGGCTGGTTGTGGCTGGCATGGCTGGCCTTCGCGGTGGGGATCGCCTCGGTCACCCTCGAACTCGTCGCGGACACCCAGATGCGCCGCTTCGTCGCCCGCGGCCGACCGGGTGCGGTAATGGACACCGGACTGTGGGCCTGGTCGCGGCACCCGAACTATCTCGGCGAGATCGGTTTCTGGCTGTCGATGGCGCTGTTCGGTGTGTCGGCCTCGCCCGGTGCGGCATGGTGGCTGTTCGTTGGGGTGGCGGTGATGATCCTGATGTTCCTCGGTGCGAGCATCCCGATGATGGAGAAGCGCAGCCTGGAGCGCCGGCCGAACTACCAGGACGTCATCGACCGGGTGCCCCGGCTCCTGCCGCGGCCGCCCGGGCCGGCCGGCCGGCGAGCGTGAGCCGACAGCGGGTCGTCATCGCCGGACTGGGTGACAGCGGTGTGCTGACTGCCATCCGACTCGCCGGCTCGGCCGACGTGGTGGGTATCTCGGCGAAGCCGGGATTGCTCAGCGGGCAGGAACTCGGCGTGCGGCTGACCCGCCCGGCGGAGTGGGCCGCCGACTACTGGGTGCCATTCGACCGATACCGGGCGCTGGACCGGGTGCGCACCGTGCAGGCCCGACTGACCGGGGTCGATCTGGCCGCGCACGTCGTGTACGGGCGCCGCGACGATGGCACCGAAATCGTCGAACCCTATGACGCACTGGTGATCTCGACCGGGGTCAGTAACGGCTTCTGGCGGCGTCCGGACATGCAGAACCCTGCGCAGATCGCTGAACAGCTCGCCGCGGCCCACGATCGGCTGGCCGTCGCACGGTCGGTGATGGTGATCGGCGGCGGCGCGGCGGCGGTCAGCACTGCGGCCAACGTCGCCACCCGGTGGCCGGGCACCCGCGTCGACCTGTACTTCCCCCACGACCGGCCATTGGTGGAGCATCACCCGCGAACCTGGGAACACCTGCGGCGCAGGCTGATCCGGCTGGGGGTCGGGCTGCATCCGGGTCACCGAGCTGTGGTTCCCGACGGGTTCGACTGCGATGAGATCACCGGTGGCGAGGTGCGCTGGAGCACCGGCCAGTCACCGGGCCGGGCGGATGCGGTGTTGTGGACGATCGGGCGGGTGCGCCCCAACACCGACTGGGTGCCGGCCGAACTGCTCGATGACCAGGGTTATGTGAACGTCACCCCGGAACTTCGGGTCCCCGGCTACCGGGGGGTGTTCGCGGTCGGCGACGTCGCCGCCACCGACCCACTGCGGTCGTCGGCGCGCAACCGGGCCGACGGGATCCTGGCGCACAACATCCTGGCCGAGTCGGCCGGCCGGCCGCTGCGCTCCTACCGGCCGCCGCGGCGGCGGTGGGGATCGGTGATCGGCGTCCAGCCCGACGGGGTGGAGGTCTTCGCGCCCAACGGCCGACCGTTCCGGATCCCGGCCGGAGCGGTGCGACGGGTGCTGATGCCAGTGATCGTCCGGCGCGGCATCTACCGCGGAGTCCGGCCGAACCGGCCGATCTAGCCGTACCTGGCCAGCCGCTACGGCGGGGGTGGTGGCGGCGGGAACGGCTCAGCCGGCGGTGGCGGTGCCGGCAACGGCTCCGGCGCCGGGGGTGGTGGCGGCGGTGGCAGTGGTTCCGGTGGCGGTGGCGGTGGCAGGAACTCCGGTGGTGGCGGCGGGGGGAAGGGTTCCCCCGGCGGTGGTGGTGGCGGCGGTGGCGGGAACGCGGGGACGGTGATCGGCGGCAACCCCGGAATGTTGATGATGTTCACACCGGGCGGTGGCACATCTGCCGGCGGCGGTGGCGGTGGCGGAGGCGCGTCGTTGTAGTTCTGGCGGTAACCGCCGTCATAGGACGAGTCATAACCCGGGTCGTAGGCCGGTGCGGGCGGGACGTATACCGGCGGCGGTGCCGGCGGGATGCCGTTGCTGGTGTTGATCGTCACGATGGAACCGGGCAGCACCTGCCCGGTCGGGGTGGTGCCGACCACGGTGCCCTTCGCGGCATTGCTGTTGACCGGCGTGGGCTGGTCGGCGACACCGAATCCGGCGTCCTTGACCCGCTTGATCGCGGCATCGAGGTTCAGGCCCATCACACTGGGGATCGACACCCCCGGTGCGCCGTTGAGGTAGCGCGGGTCGGTCGGGGGCAGTGTCACCGGGCCGAAGCTGGTGGCGATCGGGTTCATCGCCAGAAACCAGGTCTGCGCCGGGGAGGTGCCGCCGTACAGATTCCCGCTGCCCCAGCATTTGCGGAGCGGGAACGCGCACAGTGCGGCGGGCTTGGGTGAGTCATCGAAAACGTAACTGGCGGCGGCCAATTGGTTGGTGTAGCCCAGGAACCCGGAGGAGCGGTGCGACTCGGTGGTGCCGGTCTTGCCGGCCATCGGCAACCCCCAGCCGACCGAGCCGGCGGCGGCGGCGCCGGTACCCATCGTGGTGTCCTTCGCCAGCGCGTTGGTCAGCGCATTGGCCAGTCCTTCCGGAACGGCCTGCTCGCATTTCGCGGTCGGGATCCGGACTTCGTTGCCGTACCGGTCGATGACTTTCTCGATGGGGCTCGGCGGACACCACGTTCCGCCGGAGGCCAGCGTTGCGGCCACGTTGGACAGCTCAAGTGCGTTGACCTCGAAGGGTCCCAACGTGAAGGAGCCGATGTTCTCCCGTTTGACGTAGTCGGCGAGACTCTCGTCGCTCTTGGGCACGTAGGCGCGGGCGGTGCCCGGTTCGGCGTAGGACCGCAGCCCCAATCGGACGGCGATGTCGACCGTGCGGCCGACCCCGACCTGCTGGATCAGCTTGGCGAAGGCGGTGTTCGGTGACAGGGCCAAGGCGTCGGTCATGCTCATCGGGCTCCGGTAGCCGGCGGCGTTCTTGACACACCAGGTCTTGGGTGGGCAGCCCGGGGTGTCGCTGTTTCCCAGCCCCCTGCCCTGGAAGAATGGCGGTACGTCGAGCATCGCGTTGATGCCCATGCCCATCTCCAGGGCGGCGGCACTGGTGAAGATCTTGAAGATCGACCCGGCTCCGTCGCCGACGAGGGTGAAGGGCTGGGGTTGTACGGTCTGGCCGGCCTCCAATTTCAGGCCGTAGCCGCGGTTGTCGCCCATCGCCAGCACGCGATGTGCGTCCTTACCGGGCCGGATCACGCTCATCACGCTGGCCACGCTGTCCAGCGTCGGGCTGGCAACCGCGTTGATGGCCTGCTTGACGCTGCTCTGAACCTTCGGGTCCAGCGTGGTCTTGATGAGGTACCCCTTGCGGGCGACATCCTGTTTGCTGATCCCGGCCTTCGCCAGGTATTCCAGGGCGTAGTCGCAGAAGAAGGCCCGATCACCCGCCGCGATACAGCCCTGCGGCAGGGGAGTCGGCTTCGGCAGGATGCCCAGGGGCTGCTCCTTGGCCGCCTGAAGTTCTTCGGCCAGATCCGGCAGATTCTCGATCATGGTGTCCAGCACCAGGTTCCGCCGGTCCAGGGCACCGGTCGGGTTGGTGTAGGGGTTGAGTGAGCTGGTGGACTGCACCAGTCCCGCGAGCAGCGCGGCCTGCTGCCAATTCAACTGGTCCGCGTCGATGCCGAAGTAGACGCGGGAGGCGGATTGCACGCCGTAGGCGCCGTTGCCGAACGGCACCAGGTTCAGGTAGCGGGTGAGGATCTCCGGCTTACTCATGGACTGGTTCAGCGCCAGGGCAAGGCGGATCTCGCGCAGTTTGCGCGCCGGCGTGGTCTCGACGGCCGACTGCCGTTCCGCATCGGTCTCGGCGTTGACCAGGAGATTGAAGTTCTTGACGTACTGCTGCTCGATGGTGGACCCGCCACGGGTGTCGCTCGCGCCCTTGAGGAAACCTGCCAGGCCGGTCAGCGTGCCCGGTATGTCGACGCCGTTGTGGTCGGCGAAGCGTTTGTCCTCGATGGAGACGATCGCCAACTTGATGGTGTCGGCGATCCGGTCGGTGGGCACTTCGAAACGGCGCTGAACGTACAGCGCGGCGATCGGGTTGCCGGCGGCGTCGACCATTGTCGAGACCACCGGGAGTTCGCCGTCGACGAGGTCTGCCGAGCCCTGGACCACCAGATCGGAGGCATGTTTGCCGGCCATCCCGGCACCGCCCACCACCGGGAAGAGCATGGCGGCCACCAACACACCGGCCAGCAGGCACAACAGCGCCATCTTGCGCAGGGTGGACCGGGTCGGGGGGTACTCGTCCGACATGGGCCTCACCCTAGGCTCAGCCGTTGCCGAGGGTCCAAGGGAGTACCCCGTAACGGCCTCGACATGCTCGTGCTGCAGCGGCTCCGGTCAGCCTGCGGCGATGACGACGATCCCGTCCTCGTCGCTGAAAGCGATGTCACCCGGGCGGAAATTGACCCCGCCGAGGCTCAGGACGATATCGCGTTCGCCGGTGGCGGCCTTCGCGCTCTTGCGCGGGTTGGTGCCGAGCGCCTTGATGCCGATGTCCAGGGTCCGCAACGTGGCGGCGTCGCGGACCGCACCGTGGATGATCAGCCCGGCCCACCCGTTGGACCGCCCCAATTCGGCGATCACATCCCCGACCAGCGCGGTGTGCAGCGAACCCCCGCCGTCGACCACCAGTACCCGGCCCGCGCCCGTCTCGGAGAGCACCGACTTCACCAGCGCGTTGTCTTCGAAACATCGGACCGTGGCGATCGGGCCGGCGAACTCCGGCTGACCCCCGAACTGGCGGAACTGCAGGTCACAGCTTCGAACGTCAGGCCCGATCTCGTCGACCAGGTCGGCGGTGGGCCGGAAGGCGACAGCCATGGTCAGCCGCGGCGCAGCCGGCTCAGCACCACCGCCGCCAAACCGACGATCGCCAGGCCGATCGACAGGGGCAACCGCGCCCGGCCGCCGTCATGTGCCGCCGGCGGTACGGGCGGGGAGCCGGGACCGCGACCCGCCGACAGCGCGGCGCGGGGAGGCGCGGCTTCCAGTGCCTGCGCCTCGTGACCCGGTGGGAGGGCGAGGTGCGGAGGCTGCGGAGCCGGGGCCTTCTCGGCTGCCGTGGCGGGGGACTTCGGAGCAGGACTCTTTGCGGCCGGGGCCTTCTTGGCACCCGCCTTCTTCGCCGGGGCCTTCTTTGCGGGGGCCTTCTTCGCGGCCTTCGTTACGGCCTTGGCGGGCGCCTTCTTGGCGGCCGGCTTCCTGGCGGGCGCGGGCGGAACCGCCCCGGCACCGTTGTCAGGCCCGTCCTGCGGGTCTGCCATGTGAGGCTCCTTCGTGTCCTGCTCAGCGCTGAACCGCGCACCGGTTCCGAGTCGTGCACATCATGCCAGGAACGGGCTCAGTACCGGCGTCGCAACGCCCACCCGGCTGCGACCGCGACCAGGATCACCGTTCCAACCGCGAATGGCCACAACGGAATCCGGGCGCCCTGTGCCGGAGCGGCTGCCGCCGGGCCCGGTGTCCCGCCGCCGGCCGCGGCCACGGTGAACGCCCAGGACCCGGCAACCACGTGGCCGTCGGCTGATGTCACCCGGTAGTTCACCGTGTAGCGGCCGGACGGTCCCAGCGGTCGGACGCCGACGCTGAGCACCGCGCCCCGGACCTCGGGTTCCCCCGAGGACCACAGATTGCCGTCGGGTCCGACCACCGTCATCGCGGCGAATGCCGGCTGCAGGTCCTCGTTGAACGTGGCGCTCACCCGGTTCGGGCCGGCACTCAGGGCGGTATCGGCGGCTGGCTCGCTCGAGGTCAGCACGGTGTGAGCCGACGCTGCCGGGGCGGTCGCGGCGAGGGCCGCGCCCAGCAGCAGCCCGAGGACGGTCGCGATCAGCCTCGGCGGCACTAGAGAACCCCGAGCCGGGCCAGGATGTCGGCGTCGATCCCGTCGAGTTGCTCGCTGATGGATGCCTGGGCGGGCCGGCGACGTTGTCCCGGCATGTTCTCGGCGGCCGTCACCGCCGCCGACAGGGCTGCCAGCCGGGCGGTGACCGCGGCCACGAACTGTTTGGTCTCGGAATCTTTGGGGTTGGCCTCGGCCACCAGGCGCAGCGAGTGCTCGGCGCCCGCGATCCGCGCCGACAACCGACCGCCCTGGCCGGAGAACTGGCCGAGCTGGGTCAGCGGGACACCGAGGCGGTCCGCCCGGCGTTCGTCGATCACGCCGCGGGCTGCGATCGCTGCGCGGTAGGCGACCGGAACGACGACCGGGGCCAGCAGGCGTGAGGCGGTGAGCGTGCGGCGGATCCGCCCGGGTGCGAGCACCTTGCCCTCCCGGGCGGTCCGCAGCTGGGTCTCGGCCACCTTGACCGCGGTGCGGTCGATATCGCGCTGGGCCTTCAGCTGCGCTTTGACCGCCTTGTTCTCCGCCCGTTCGGTGGCCTTGATGCGCTTGCCTTCGTTCTTCGCGGCGAGCTTGGCCTCCATCTTGGCCTTGGCTTTGAGAGCACGGGCTTCCGCGCGCCGGGTCGCGCGGCTCTTCCGCTTGGTGAACAGGCCCATCGCAGCTGCCTCTCGAGTAGATGGCGGCGGTCGGCCGGATGCGCCGACGCCTGGCTGAACCCTAGCGTCCGGCTTAAGCCGCAGTTGCGCGACCTGCGGATATGCCACAATCAATCGGTCCTGCAAACCTGGCGCCCACCGGGCGCCCGTCATGTCGAGGGATGTTCGTGAACCGGTCGCGACGGCGCGCCACGGTGATCTGCTGGGCGATCGCCGCGGGTGTGCTGTACGGCGGCCTCGCGCCGGCTCGTGCCGAGCCGCCCGAGTCCGATGCGACCGGAACCGCCGAAGGATCGGTCGGCAGTGCCGCCGAGGACTCCGCGGGCCCGCGCCGGCCGAGTCACCAGGCTCCCGCGGGGATGCGTGTGGGCCGGTTGCCGCCCGGTACCCGGCCGGGCCGCCAACCTGCCGGCCCGCCCGCGCCCGCCCCCGGCGGCGCAGACCACCACGGCCACGAGTGGGAGTGCCGGTGGTGGCCGGTCGTCGTGACCCCACGGTCGGTGGATAACGACCGCCGAGGATGGCTCGGCATCCCGATTGCGGCCGCGGTGCCGGTCAGCGTGCCGGTCCCGGTTCCCCTCCCCGGGGCCGTCCCGAGTGCCGTCCCGAGTGCCGTCGCCGGGCCGCCCGCCGGCCTACCGATCCCCTCGATGCCGGTGGAACCGCCGGCCCCGCCCGCTGCGCCCGCTGTCGGCCCGACCACCCCGGGGGGACTCCTTCAGCCCGGCCCAGCGCCCGCTGTTACACGGTCGACGCCGTCGATCGGGGTCACCACCGGGCCCCTGCGTCTGCGAGCGGACTTCAGCGCAGCCCCGCCGGCTTCGGTGCGTCCGGGTTATCCGGAGTACCTGCGTCGCGCCGACATCGCCCAGATGGCATCGGTGGCGCTGCCCGGGCTGGCCGCGATAGCCGGAATGACCGCGCTCGGCGGGGTTGTGGGCTATCGCCAGGCCAGAGCCGCCTACCTGCTGCGGGCGGCCGGGGCCGGCCGGTTCCTCCGGTGAGCGCCGACCGTCGCGTCACCCGGGCGGTCAACGAGGTGCTGGCGCGGGCGCCCCGACGGGGCGAGGTCAGCCTGGCCGCGTTGGTAGCCGCCGTCGGGGCCGGTCGCGGACGGTCCATCGAGGTCACCATGGCCGAACTGCCGCCGGGCGTCTCCGGGCAGTGGCGTCAGTACGTCGATCGCGATGAATTCCTGATTCAGGACGGACTGCCCACCGCGGACCGCACCCTCGCCCACGAACTCGGGCACCTCGTCCTCGGCCACGATGGCATGCCCGTCGCCGAGGTGGCCCGGGAGGCGACGGAGTTTGCCGGCGACGACCTCATCGGCTACATGCTCAACCAGCGCACCGGGTGTATGGGGCCTGGCGGAGAGGACGTCGAGCAACAAGCCGAGGATTTCGCGGCCCTGCTGCTGCACCGGCTCGGCCGGTTGCGCAGCGACCGGTCCTCGATCGTCCAGATCCGCCTCGGAGAGGCGTTTGGTTGATCGTCTGGGTCCTCGCTGGGCTGCTCGGAATGGCAACCGGACTACGGATCGGATGGGCCCTGGTCAACCGGCAGTCGGTCGTCAGTGCGGCGATGATCGTGGCGCTGGGCAGTCTCGCGGCGATGGCCGCACTGATCTGGTCGCCGCTGACCCTGCTGGTCGACACCGCATTGGGCTGGCCGAACATCTCCATCGGTCTGAGTCGGGTGGCGCTTGTCGCCTCCGTCGCCGGAAGTGCCGTGATGATCACCTCGGTCGCCTCCACTCGATCACCTGCGGCCACCCGTCGGCTTGCGCTGGCCCAGTACTGCCTCGCGGCCGGGATCGCAGCGATCACGCTGGCGCTGTTTCTGACCGGCGGGCGCCAACCGGAGATGGCCCCCGAGGAGTACCTGGCCCGAAATCTCGGCACCGCCGGGGCCGCCCTGGACTGGCTGGTCCCGCTGCTCTTCGTGCTGCCGGCCGCGACGGTGGTGTCCTGGGTCGGGATGCGGATGTCCAACGCCAGCCGCCGGGGCCGGGCCGTGTTCCTGTTCACCGCCGGGATCGCGCTGATCGTCGCGGCCAGCGCCGTCGTCCTGATCCGCGCACTGGGCACGGTTCCGGCGGACAGTCACCTGATGGGCGTCGGCACGGCGGTTGCCCTGCTGCTGTGCGCGATGGCAGTCGTCGCCGTGGGGGCCCTGTTGCCGGCCGTCGAGGACTGGGTGGGCGCTCGCCGCGACATGCGGCTCATCGAACCGTTGCGACGGGAGATGCAACGTCGCCACCCGGACATCGGCATCGGGGTGCGCCCCCGCGGTCCGCTGGTGTTCCGGGTAGCCGAACGACTGTCGCTGATCTCCGACGCGCTCTACCTCGAAGGCCTACGGGCCCAGGAGCAGGCCGGGAATCCTGGCGCGCAGCCAGGCCCCGGTGTGGATCCGGCGCATCAGGCGCTGGCTGTCGCGCGGTGGGTCAAGGCCGGTTCTGCCGGCGTCGGCGAGGCCTATCCGGGTCGCGGTTGGCTCCGCCAGCCGGCGACGTGCTCGGACCGGGAGTGGATCCTCGAGATAGCGCGCCAGTATCGTGACCTGGAACGTTAGCGAGGTCTCAACTGTCGAGGTGTTCCCGGCGGCGCAACTCGTCGACTTTCTCCACCACGTCCTGCTGGGCTTCCGGAGACAACCCCACGGTGCGGGCGGCAATCCGTCGCACACCCTCGTCGCGCATATTGGCCAGCCAGGCAAGCTCCCGGTCGAGCTTCTCGAAGTACTCGTCGTCGGTGAAGTACTCCGGCTTGATCCGGAAGAAGTTGGCGAGCGCGGTCATCGTTGCCGAGGACGGGTTCGTGCGGTTGCCGGAGCGCAGCTGAGACAGGTACGGAGCGGACATGGTGATTCCCTCCGCCTTGAGGTGGGCGATCACCTCGGCGGAGGTGTGCGGGCCACGGCCCGGCGGGTACACCGTGTCGAACAGCCGGTTCAGCCGCGCGGCAAACGTCGTACTCATCGCATGTCCTCCAGTTGCGAGCAACACTGTGGCCGCCCTCAAAGTATTTGCTGCTCAATGTAGCCCCAGATGTCCGATCAACCAAGTGCAAACTCCCCTCCGGCCTGCAATTCGCGTCACACCGGTCGATCGGGTCCGGATCGTGCGCTAATCCCGGTTGCTGTTCCCGCGGTATTGGACCGAATAAAGGCCTGTTCAGAAGGTCAATGCTGGGTGGGCAGCCAGCGCGAGGGCGCGCTGCCCCCGGCGCGAGCCGCGGGGCGGATCAGGGAGGGTTGGCTACCACGACTTCCTTCGTGTTCCGACGATCGCCCATTTGCTGGATAGCCTCAGGAAATCTTCAGGCCCCACTCAGGTTCGGTATGGGTCTCAGGCTGCGAGCAACATCGCCAGAATGGCGGTGTCCGGGTGGCTGATTGGATCCACCCCGACCCGGCTGATGATGTTCGTGACGGTGCCGTCGGCCTCGGCCTCGACCCAGGCGGCCCGGTGTTCCAAGCCGAGATGCGGCAGGCCGGGAAGCAGAACGCATCCTGACGCGGCGCCTCGGCACTCTGGCAGGGACGGCGTTGTCTCCGACGGCGGATGCAGCATCATCAAGGCCGGCGGCTGCCGGTCGGCGAAGTGGCCGGGTGGTACGGCCGTGTCGCCCACCACGGTGCCCTCGGCGAGCACCAGGCCGACGGTGCCGGGCTGCGGCCGGTCCGGCAATTCCTCCCGGACCCCGAAAATCGTGGTGGTCGACAGCAAACCGGGCAGCGACGCGACGCGGACGGCCATGGTCAGCAACTGGGCCCACTCCTTGGTCGAGTTGGGCCAGCGCCCGGAGACCACGAACCCCTTCAGGGCACCACGGGAGTGGAAGGGGGCTATCTCGACTGCACGCCCTGACGGATCCATCTCGCCTCCGCGACACTCGACGCAATTCCAGCGCGACACGACAGCGGGTCGGTTCGGAACAGCATGGGGTATCGCGGCACTGGCAGGCAAGGGGACACGAGTGCCAATTCGTGAAACGGGGGCGCCGCGATCAGCGCGCGCCCCCGCGTCAGCGTTCGCTGGTCAGCCGAAAATGAGGCCCTTGGTCTTCGACGTCGCGGCCGCGAAGCGGTTCTGGACGTCCTCCCAGTTGACCACGTTCCAGAACGCCTTGACGTAATCCGCCTTGACGTTCTTGTCCTGGAGGTCAAAGGCGTGCTCCCACATGTCCACCTGGAGCAGTGGGATGATGCCGAGCGGCACGTTGGCCTGCTGGTCATAAAGCTGGAAGGTGAGCAGCTTGTCGCCGAGGCTGTCGTAGCCGAACACCGCCCATCCCGAGCCCTGCAGGCCGTTGGCCGCCGCGGTGAACTGGGCGCGGAACTTGTCGAAGGACCCGAAGGCGTCATCGATGGCCGCCGCCAACTCACCGGTCGGCTTGTCGCCGCCGTGGGGAGACAGGTTCTTCCACCAGATGGAGTGGTTCACGTGCCCACCGAGGTGGAAGCCGAGGTTCTTCTCGTTGAGGAAGATGGCGCCGTGGTCGTCGTTGGCGCGTGCCTCCGCGAGCTTCGCGACGGCGGCGTTCGCTCCGGCGACGTAGGCGGCGTGGTGCTTGCTGTGATGCAACTCGTTGATCTGGCCGGAAATGTGGGGCTCCAGAGCGCCGTAGTCCCAGTCCAAATCAGGCAAGGTGTACTCAGCCACGTGATTCATTCCTCTCGGTCCTCGCATCGGTCCACTCGAAACATCAACACTGCTCTATGACCGGCACGCACCGCAAGGACGCCGTGGGGGCCGATCCCGACCCGGCGTGACCGCCTGCGTCGACCACGAGATCGGGCGGGACCGCTACAACAACACGATGAGTGCGAGGATTCCGAGCAGGACGAGCGCGATGACAGCGCCGCGCAGGGCCGCCAGCTGGTAGGACCGGTTGCACGGCGACGAGACTGCGGTCCACGGGGAGGCCGGGGAAGCCGATGGCGAGTCAAATGGGCCGGCGGCCATCAGAACCACCTGACCTGCGTGTTCAAAATTCCATCCCCCTGCGAGTCCCGTGAGGTTTGTCACAACGTCGGCTGAGACCGCGATCATAGCCGCCGTTACACCGATGTTTCAAAGCGATGTTTCACAGCGATGTTTCACGGCGATGCGGCAAAACCTCCCTTCCGGCGAACCCTGTGGGCCGGACCCGAACCGCCGCCCGCGGCGGCGTGTCGCGTCGCGTGTCGTCTTCGGGCGTTGGACGGTTAGCCCGCCGAGAGACTTCGCTCGTGGTCGTGGCACCTGTTGATATCGGGCGTGTCCCGTCGGCGCGTTATCCACATCTGGGCCCCTGACGGACGAAGACTGGGCGTTCACGATCGTGATGCGCCACCGCGGTGCTGTGGATAAGCCTGTGGAAACTGTGGATAGCCCTCTGCTTGCTGAGCGCCGGACCCCGCCAATGCGGCATCTGGTGCCACAAATGTGCGCGGCGATGCGCGCGGCAATCGGCCTGTCGGGGGCTCGCTTAGGCTGGTGACCGTGATGCAAGTGTGCTCCCGGTGCGGGACACGGTGGAACGTGCGCGACCGTCAGCGAGTCTGGTGTCCCCGCTGTAACGGCCCACTGCTGCCGCCGTCGAGTCCGCCGGTGGCACATCCATCCAGCCGGCCTCCCGGACACCCGTCGGGGGCGCCGTCCACCCCCTCGCGACTGCCCTCGGGCTTCCGGTGGATCGCAGTGCGGCCGGGACCGCCGCCGCCGCCGAGGCGCCGGCGTCGCCCGCTGGGGCCGACACCCCGCTACCAGGCGATTCCCCGGTGGGGTCTGATCGACACGATCGGCGTTCCAGTCGAGTCGGGCACGTCGCCGGAGCGGCGAAGCGCGTCGCCGACACTCGTGCGCGCGACTCTGCTGGCCGCGTCGGCGATCTTCGCGCTGGCGGCAGCCGCTCACGTGCTGCGCTACGTGCTGTTGCTGATCAATCGCACCACGCTGCTTCCGCCGTTCGTCGCGATCGGCGCGCTGCTCGCGGGTGTGCTGGTCAGCTTCGCCGCGATCGCCGCGGTCATCGCGACCGCGGCAGTCAGCACCTCCTGGCTGATCGCAAGACGGGCGGAGGTGTTCGCCCTGCACGGTCAGGGTGACCCGAGGCCGGCGTGGTCGCTGTGGGCGGGTTGCCTGATCCCGGTGGTCAACCTGGTGTGGGCTCCGGTGTACGTGATCGAGCTGGCCCACGCCGAACGGATTCAGGTCCGCCAGCGCGGTCCCATCACGATGTGGTGGATCGCGTGGGTGTTCGCCACCGCGATCTCGGGGTGGGCCATCTGGACCAGCTCGGCCACCGAGCCGCAGGGGGTCGCCGACAACACCGTCACCATGATCGTCGCCTATCTGGCTGGCCTTGCGGTCCTGGTGCTGCTGTGGCGGGTCTTCGACGGTTTCGTGCGTAGGCCGGTGGACCGGCCGCAGCACCGGTGGGTGATCGTGCCCGAGAACCCGACCGCCGCGACCGAGGCCGACGAATCGCCATCGACGGTTGAGTCCGGAGACCGGGAACCGGCAGCATAGGGGTATGCCGACCGCCGCCGCCCCCGGGGCGCACCCGTTCGTGGTCGCCCATCGTGGTGCGTCGGCGGACCGCCCCGAACACACCCTGGCCGCCTACGAGCTGGCACTGCAGGAAGGTGCGGACGGGGTGGAGTGCGATGTCCGGCTCAGCCGTGACGGCCACCTGGTGTGTGTGCACGATCGTCGGGTGGACCGAACCTCGACGGGGAGCGGGTTCGTCAGCGATATGACCCTGACCGAACTGCGTGGACTCGACTGGGGCGCGTGGCACGGCAGCTGGCGGGCCGACGGCAGTCATGGCGACACCGGGTTGCTGACACTCGAGGATCTGGTGAAGCTGGTGCTCGACTGGCAGCGGCCGGTGAAGATGTTCATCGAGACCAAACACCCCGTCCGCTATGGCGCGTTGGTGGAGAGCAAGGTGCTCGCCCTGCTGCACCGCTACGGCTTGGCGGCTCCGCCGTCGGCGGACCTGTCTCGCGCGGTGGTCATGTCGTTCTCCGCCGCCGCGGTGTGGCGGATCCGGCGTGCCGCGCCACTGCTGCCCACGGTCCTGCTCGGGGAGACGTCCCGGTATCTCGGCGGTGGTGCCGCGACGACGGTCGGCGCGACCGCCGTGGGTCCGTCGATCGCCACTCTCCGGGAGCACCCCGAACTGGTGGACCGGGCCGCCGCCCAGGGCCGCGCGATGTACTGCTGGACCGTCGACCACTACGAGGACGTGGAGTTTTGCCGCGATATCGGAGTCGGCTGGATTGCCACCAACCATCCGGGCCGGACCAAGGAGTGGCTCCAGAACGGTCTGACCGGGGCCGGCCGCGACTGACGCCACTGACCTGACCCGACGGGGGCGTGTCCCCGCTCAGGGCTGCCCGTCGATCACCTCCTGCGGCACGGGCAAATCGGAACGCAGCGCGTCGAACAACGCGCCGGCCGCCACGGAGTCCCAGATGACCACCGAACCCGAGTCGTTTCCGGTGAACTCCGCGATCGGGACGGTCAGCGTCCCGGGGGCTTCCCGGAGTGCCCAGCCCAGCGCCGCCAGGTTCCACACGTGGGTGTCGAGGTCGACGGTCAGCGCGGACACCGCGGCACGCGGCGTCGCATACCAGCGCCACGGGTTGAGCCAGACCGACGGGCTCCGGGCGCGGCGCAGCATCGCGGCCATGAACTCACGCTGATGCACCATCCGGTCGAGGTCGGCCCGCGGGGTGGCCCGTGAGCGGACGTAGCCCAGTGCTTCGACGCCGCCGAGTCGCTGGCAGCCCGCCGGTAAGTCGATCCCGGCCAGCGGATCGTTGATCGGATAGTCCGGACACACCTCCACGCCGCCCACGGCGTCGACGACCTCGCCGAAGCCGGCGAAACCCACCTCGGCGTAGTGATCCAGTCGCAGTCCGGTGTTCTCCTCGACGGTCCGGGCGAGCAGGGGTGGCCCACCCTCGGCGAAGGCCACGTTGATCTTGTCCATGCCCCAGCCCGGAATCTCGAGATAGGAGTCCCGGGGAATGGACACCATCGTGGCCTGTTGGCCGGAGAGGAGCGCGGGGATGTGCACCAACAGGATGGTGTCGGTGCGGCCGTTGCCGAGATCCCCGCCGGTGGACAGCTCGGTCTGTTGCTGTTCGGTGAGATCCGCCCTGCTGTCCGAGCCGACGAGCAGCCAGTTGGTTCCACTCGCTGCCGGGGGCCGCCCGTCGTAGTCCCCGAACACCGGGACCCGCCGCAGTGAGGCTTCGACCCAGATCGCGCTCGCCAACGTCGCAGTGAGGATCGCCAGCCCGAAAGCCATGACGCTGAGCAGGATTCGCCGGGCCCGGCGTGGTTTACGGCGTTGCGCGGGCGCGGGTCGTTCCGTCGGACGGCGTTGCGGCGCGGCGGGTCGGTCCGATGGGCGTCGACGCGGTTCCGTGGCCGGCATCCGCGGCGGCGGACCGGCCGGCTTTCTGCGCGGCGGCGGGGCAATCGGTGGGGGAGGCGGGGGGGTTGACAGCGGGGGAGGCGGCCGGTGAGGCGTTCGGCGAGGTGGCGGGGGAGGGCGCCGCGTGGGGGACAGAGCGGGAAACGACTGTGGCACGGCGGGCGCGGGGCGGGGCGGTGGGTGCGCAACCGGCGTCCGGGGTGGCCCCGGGTGCGGCGGGCGGTGGCCGGGAACGCGGCGGATGACCTGCGAGGGCTCCGGAAGACGCGGCGGTGCCGGGGGGCGTACCCGCGGTATCCGATCTGTCGGCGCGTCCTCGTCCACAGCCTCAACCTACGCGGGGGAGGCGACCTTCAGCGGAGCCAATCCACCTGGTCGGCCAGGAGGACGTAGCCGACGAAAGCCACCGTGTCGATGATCCCGTGTGCGATGACGAGCGGCCAGAGTCTGCCGGTCTTGCACCAGGCGTATCCGAACACCAGTCCCATCACGACGTTACCCAGACCCGCACCGAAGCCCTGGTAGAGGTGGTAGACGCCGCGCAGCAGGCTGGACACCGCCACGGCCGCGGACGGGGTGAGACCGAGTTGGCGCAGCCGGGTGATCAGATAGCCCACGACGACCACCTCCTCGGCGAACCCGTTGGCGAAGGCCGCCAGCACCAGCACCGGGATGCGCCACCACGAGGTGTGTAGGCCCGAGGCTTCCACCTCGGCGTTGAGCCCCAGGGTCCGGGCGGCCAGGTACAGCAGCAGGCCGGGGATGCCGATCACTGCGGCCAAGCCCAGGCCGCCGAGGACGTCGGCGGACAGCCGCACGCGGCCCAGTCCGATCCCCGCCGGGGTGATCCCGCTGCGCCACAACAGGTAGAGCGCCAACCCGCCCCAGGCCACCAGCTGGCCGACCGAGACCAGATTGAGCCCCAGATTGACGAGGTCGTAGCGGGACTGATCGGGGTTGAGCCGCACCCGGTAGCTCGGCAATCCGGACAGCACCGCGTCGGTCAGCCTCAGCACGGCGACAACGGCGCTCACACCGAAGCTCACCGCCAGCATGACCGCGATCTCGATGCGGATCGCGCGCCGGTCGGGCTCGAGGAACTCGCCGGGACTGGCGCTCACGCCGTCACGGTAGCGGGCCGCGGCCGGCCGGGCTGCCGGAACCCGACCCGATAGGGTTGCGGTGTGGTCCGTATCGCCTATCTCGGCCCCGAGGGGACCTTCAGCGAAGCGGCGCTGTTGAGGATGAGCGCCGGGGGAATGGTCCCCGGCGGGGGTGAGCCGGATGCCTGCCCGACGGAGAGCACCCGGGCCGCCCTGGAGGCGGTCCGTTCCGGTGCTGCGGACTTCGCGTGCGTGCCGATCGAAAACTCCATCGAGGGCAGCGTGCTGCCGACCCTGGACAGCCTGGCCACGGGATCGGCGTTGCAGATCTACGCCGAGCTCACCCTCGGGGTGGCTTTCAGCATCGTCACCCGACCGGGTGTCGAGCCCGACGATGTGCGGACGGTAGCGGCGTTTCCGGTTGCCGCCGCCCAGGTGCGGCTCTGGCTGGAGGACCACCTGCCCGAGGCTGAAGTCGTGCCGGCGAACTCCAACGCCGCCGCGGCCCGCGACGTGGCCGAGGGCCGCGCAGACGGCGGGGTCAGCACGACACTGGCCGCGCGACGTTACGGGCTCGCGACGATTGCCGAGGATGTCGTCGACGAGCCCAATGCCCGAACGCGTTTCGTCCTGGTCGGCCGTCCCGGACCGCCGCCCCCCCGCACCGGCGCCGACCGCACGTCGGTGGTGCTGCGGATCGACAGCGCACCCGGTGCCCTGGTGGCGGCCATGAACGAGTTCGGCATTCGCGATATCGACCTGACCCGCATCGAGTCGCGGCCCACCCGGACCGAACTCGGCAGCTACCTCTTTTTTCTCGACTGCGTGGGCCACATCGATGACAGCGCCGTGGCCGAGGCGCTCAAGGCCCTGCATCGGCGGTGTGCGGGGCTTCGCTCTCTCGGATCCTGGCCGACCGGCGCCGCGGTCGGCGCGGTTCCGCCGCAACTCGACGGGGCCGAGCAATGGCTGGAGCGGCTGCGCCGGGGAGCGCCGTGAGCGGCCGGCTGATCCTGGTCCGGCACGGCCAGTCGCACGCCAACGTCGAACGCCGGCTCGACACCCGGCCACCGGGCGCCGAACTCACCGAACTCGGTGTGGATCAGGCCCGCGAGTTCGCACGATCGAGGTCCGGACCGCCCGGGGTGCTGCTGCACTCGGTGGCGCGCCGCGCGGCCCAGACCGCGGAGGCGATCGGCGCCGAGTACGACCTGAGCCCGGCTGTGGTCGACGGGATCCACGAGGTGCAGGCCGGCGATCTCGAGGACCGCAACGACGACGACGCCATCGCCGAGTTCAACCGTGTCTACCAGTGCTGGCACGAGGGTCATCTCGACATCGCCATGCCGGGCGGAGAGACCGGCCGCGAGGTACTCGACCGATATCTGCCGGTGATCACCGAACTGCGTTTGCGCTACCTCGATGACCAGGACTGGACGCAGGACATCGTGGTGGTCAGCCACGGCGCGGCCATCCGGCTCGCGGCCGCCACGCTCGCCGGGGTGGACAGCAGCTTCGTGCTCGACCACCACCTGGCCAACACCGAGGCAGTGGCCTTGGCGCCGATCACCGACAGCCGCTGGAGTTGTGTGCGGTGGGGCTCGCGAACCCCGCCCTTCTACCCTGAGCCGGACGTCCATCCCGTGCAGGATGCGCTAAGGGCCGCCGACCCCATGGGTTGACCTAGACCGCCCACCGCTGGGCTGCCGGAATGCCGCAGTCGCACCCGACGGCGCCGCAGTCCATGCTCAATGCGTGCAACAGGATCTCGGGATGCTCGCAATCCGGTTCCGTGCACTCCGCGCGCTGACCGGGGTGGCTGATGAGCGTTCCATGACAATGCGGTCGCCCGGCCCGGCATTGCCGGCAGTCGTTGACCATCAACCCTTCCTAGCATCGCGGCGCGATGGCGCGGGCCCGCCGCGCCGCGGCGGCGCTCCGGTGCTGCGATACCCTCGGCGGGTGCGCGTCGGCGTGTCGCCGTCCCCGGCGGTGTCCCCGGGCGGCACGTGGTGAACCCCTCTGAACCGGGCTCGGAGCACGCTGTACCCACCAGAGTGTGTCCGCGGTGCCGAACCGTCGTTCCGGCCGGTGTTTTCTGCGGCTGTTGTGGCTGGCAGATGGACCGACCGGTCGGTCCACGCCTCATCATGCTGCGCCCCGCGGTGTTCGCCGTCGCACCCAGCGAGCGGGTGCTGGTGCCGATGGTCACCAGCACGCTGTTCCCGCACCTTCCCCAGGCCTACCGCAACCCATTCCGGATCGGGATGGTCGGCATGCTCGCCGGCGTCGTCATCTTCTCGGCGTCCGGGCTCCTGGGGCCGCTGGTGACATTGGCCGCGCTGGGCGTCCCGCTGCTGTTCCTGCTCTACATGTGGCAATCGGATCTGTTGCGGGACACCCCCAACCATGCCCTGGTGATCGCCGCGGTCCTGGGTGCGGTGCTGGGAGCCGGGTGGGTACTGGGCACCGGAGGGCTCGTTGCCCGCGCGTACGGCATCCCGATGGCGGTGGGTTTCACCCTGGAGAACGTCGTCGGGGTGGGCCTGTTCATCTCGGTGGGTGGGGCGTTCCTCATGGTCCTCCCGGCCGTGGTGGTCCGGCTGTTGCGCCCTCCCACCCGAGACTCCCTGGACGGATTCGTCATCGGCGCACTCGGGGCGCTGGCGTTTTCCGGTGCGGGGACAACCGTCCGACTGGCGCCGCAGTACGTGTCCGGACTGATCGACAGCGTCCGGCCGCTGCGTCGTTTCATCGAAGCCGTCCTCTACGGCGTCGCCGTTCCGCTGACCGCAGCGTCATTGGGTGGGCTGATCGGCATCCTGCTGTGGTTCCGCCCGGGTCCCCGGGCGGAAAGGCACCCCGGCCGGGTTCGGGCCGTGTTGGTGCTGCTCGCCCTTCTGGTCGTGCTGATCTACTCCACGATCTGGCTGGTCGACGCGGCCCGGCTCCCGAAATTGCCGCAGCTGGGCCTGCACATCCTTTTGACGGCCATCGCTCTGCTCGGTGCCCGCGTCACCCTCCAGTTGGCACTGCTGTACGAGGAGCCCGATCCCTACACCGGACGCCCGGTGCTGTGCGTCCACTGCGAGAAAGTGGTCCCCGACATGCCGTTTTGCCCGGCCTGCGGCGTCGCCGCCCGGGCCGCGTCGCACACCTCCCGGCGGCGCCGCCGGGAGTTCCCACCCCTTCGCCGCGACGGCCACGACAGCACGGCCAGTGCGGACGTATAATGAGTGCTGGTGCCCAATTCGGGCTCGGAAAGTGGGGCTACATCATCATGCGTTCATCGTTGACTCGGAAGTTCGCACTCGTGGCGGGCGCCGCCGCGATCGTCGGAATGGGTGCGCTGAGCGCCTGCAGCAGCGACACCAAAGAGAAGCCGGCCGAGACCACCGCGCCGACCCAGACCTCCGGTGCGCCCTCGTCGAACGTGCCCTCGCCCACCGAGAAGTCCGTCGGCGGCCCCAACTCCTTCTCCCCGACAGTCAAGGCGCGGCCCGCGCCGACCGCGCTGCCGGGCAACGTCATCACCGGCGGCTGACCCGCGGCGCATCGTCAGAGGGTCGGAGGTGTCCCGGCGTTGACCACATGGTTGTCGCGCCGGGTCACCATCGTCGCCCTGCTCCTCGGAGTTGTTCTCGCCGGGACCGTGCTGACCGACCGGCCTCGCGCCGAGTCCGGTCGTATCGGTGGACCGTACGGCGCCCTGTTGGCGGATTCGTCGGATCTCGGGCCGTCCCGAGGTCGGCTCATCCGACTGACCGCTGAGCTCGCACAGCCTGCCCGGCCAGATCGACTGATCGGGTGGGCCGAACGCAACGGGCTGTCGGTGCGCTGGCGCGGCGGGGATCCGTGGGCGGTCATCGAGGGCCCGCCTCCCGCGGTCGCTTCGGCGCTGTCCGTTGACGTGCGCGACTACCGCGGACGCCGCGGTCAAGTGTTCTACGCCTCCCCGCAGCAGCCGCGAGTCCCCGAGGGAGTCCGCTCCGAGGTCATCGGGCTGGGCCGAATCCTGAGCTATACGCCGCACCGCGAGTCGCGGCCCCCGGTGCCGCCCCGTGAGGTGCCCGATCAGGGCCTGAGCCCCGAGGCGCTGTTGCGTGCCTACAACGTGGCGCCGCTGCGTGACGCCGGGTACACCGGCAAGGACGGCACCGTGGTGGTGTTCGCCTTCGACGGGTTCGACCAGGCCGATCTCGATCTGTTCGCCGCCACGTTCAACCTGCCGCCGCTACGTCCCGATGTGGTCGGCGGTCAACCGCCCGCCCGTCGGGGTGAGGCCAACATGGATTTGCAAGCGGCCCATGCGATCGCACCCGATGCCAGGAAGGTCCTGGTCAACGCGCGGCCGACGGTGGAAGGCGACGGGGCCTACCAGAAAATCGCCGAGATGATGGAGGACACCTCCCGCCGCTATCCCGGCGCGGTGTGGAGTTTCTCGATCGGCTGGGGTTGCGACAAACTCATCACCGCCGCCGATCTGGCGCCGGTCCGGGCCGCGCTGGCGGACGCCCAGGCGAAGGGGACGACCGCGTTCGACGCCAGCGGAGATCTGGCCGGACTGGAATGCAAGGGCGGATCCGAATGGTCCGCCCCGCCGCACGACGACAACATCGGCCTTGACGCGGTCGCCTCCATGCCGGAGATGACCAACGTCGGCGGCACCACGCTGTCCACCGCCGCGGACGGCAGCTGGCTGGCCGAGCAGGCCTGGTTCGACGTGCCACTCTCCCAGGGCACCGCGGGCGGGGTGTCGGCGTTGTTCGATCGACCGGACTGGCAGAACCGGATGAGTTTCCAGCGGGGCACCCGCCAGCGGCTGACCCCGGACATCTCGGCGGTCGCCGATCCGTTCACCGGCGTGCAGATCGTCTTCGATCAGGAGGTGATCGTCGGCGGCGGCACCTCGCTGTCCGCCCCACTGTGGGCCGGTATGGCGGCGGTGATGAACCAGTACCTGCGCGAGAACGGCGGCCGGCCGCTGGGGGATATCAATCCGACGCTGTACCGCGTCGCCGAGGGAGCGCGGCTGCCCGCCTTCCGCGACATCGTCCTCGGCGGCAACGCCGTAGCCCTCGCCGGACCGGGTTACGACCTCGTCACCGGTCTGGGCACGCCCAACGTCGACAACCTGGTCCGCAACATCCTCGTGCTGCAGAAACTGGCGCCGTGACGACAGCGCAGATCCCGGTGCCCACCATCGAATGCCGGCGTTGCGAGGTTGAGGTACCGGCCGGACACTTCTGCGGACTCTGCGGGTGCAATCCGACCGCTGATCCCACGGAGAGCATGCTCTGGCAGCGCCGCACGGCGTTCGGCGCCGCACCGGGGGAGAGTGTGCTGCGCCCGTATCTGGCCAGTTCGTTGTTCCCCCAGTTGCCCAGCGGGTCACGCCGCCCGTTCCGGGTGATCCTGGCCCTCATCGCCATCGGACTGCTGATCGCGGCCCTGCTGCGGATGCCGGCGCTCGGGATCGCCATCGGTGCGCTCGGGCTTCCGCTGCTGTTCGGCCTGTATCTGCGGGCCTCCGGTGCCGACCGCGACGTGCCGCGCGTCTCGCTGGTCATCGCCGGCGTTCTCGGCGCGCTGCTCGGGACGGCCTGGGTTCTGGTGAGCGGTCATGTGATCGCGAGCAACTTCGGGGTTCCGATGTCGGTGGGCCTGGCCCTGCACCATCTGATGCGGGAGGGTTTCGTCGTCCCCGCGGTCGGGACTCTGCTGATGATCGTGCCGACCGTGGTGATCCGTCTGGTGCGGCCTGGTAGCCGGGAGTCGTTGGACGGCTTCATGATCGGCGCGTTCGCGGCACTGGCGTTCAGCGCGGCGGCGACCCTGACCCGGTTGGCCCCACAGGTGGCGACCGGGCTCATCAACCACAGCCGCCCGGTCGAGGGGCTGGTCATCGAAGGTGTCCTGTGCGGGTTGACGGTGCCGATCAGTGCCGCCGCGGCCGGCGGCATGGTCGGTGTTGCGCTGTGGTTCCACCAGCCGCCGGGCCGGCAGGACCGGGTGGGGACGGCGCTGGGGTTGCTGGCCGCGGCGGCCATGGTGACGCACGCCGCGGTGGGCGTCATCGACATCGTCGGAGTGCCCCAGCTCACGATGGTCCTGAGCCATCTGGCCCTCACCGCGGTGGCGCTGTTGGCGCTGCGGGTGGCGCTTCAACTGGCTCTGCTGCATGAGGCTCATGATCAGATCCGCCAGGATCAGCCGCTGCTCTGCCCGCACTGCGAACATGTGGTGCCCGATATGGCCTTCTGTCCGGCCTGCGGGGCGGCCACCCGGGCGTCCTCGCAGGAGTCGCGGCAGGAGCGCCGGGGGCTCGGGCGCCCGCAGCGGGTGGCCGACGGAGCGGAGCTGCCCGACGAGCCGGACGGCACACCCGAGGACGCCTTTCCGGGCTACGCGCTGCCTGCGGTGGCCTATGCCGCGCCCGCGATCCGGCGGCCGCGGTTCAGCTGGCTGCTCGGCCGTTGGGGCATCGTGATCATGACGGTGGTGGTGGCACTGGGAGCGTCGGCACTGGTGCTGACCCCCAAGATCGCCCATTTCATGTGCCCGCCGGATTGCGGGCGGCCGCCGACCGGAACACCGGTGATGGGCCTACCTCGCTTCACGGCCGCTGACGGGGACTTCTCGGTGGCCTATCCCGCCCCCGGGTCGGCTTACGCCATCACGGCCGAGGCGCGCGGTGTCACGGCGCGGTTCACCGGCGGTGACGGCGGAGTCATGCAACTTTTCGCCGAGCCGGCGAAGGGCCGCCCGGCGCGTGAGGTCGTCCAGGCCGTGCTGAGGAAGGCCTACCCCGACGCCAGGATCGACTACGAGATCCCCAACGCGATGGTCGGCTATCAGCCCGGCTACGGGGTGGTCGCCGACGCCTGGCCACAGACCACGAATGCGACCTTCAGCCGGGTGCGGATCGTCGTCACCGCGGCGGTCCGAAACGACCTCGCGCTCATCGCTTTCGCCGCGGGGCCGTTTCGTGCGTTCGGACCCGACTTCGGCCCCGGGCCGCCGTCCGGGGCGAACCTGCAACTCGCCCAGGATATGGGCAAGTACGTCAACAGCTTCCAGTGGCGCGGCGACCCGCCACGCTGATCGGGAGCTGAGAACGGCTCACCCCCAACCCAGTTCGTGCAATCGATCGTCATCGATGCCGAAGTGGTGCGCCAGCTCGTGGATCACCGTGATGGCGACCTCCTCGACGACGTCGTCCTCGGTGTCGCAGATCTCGAGCAGGCTCTCCCGGAAGATCGTGATCGCGTCGGGCAGCGCCCCCGCGTAGCTGGAGTCCCGTTCGGTCAGCGCGATGCCCTGGTAGAGGCCGAGTAACTCCGGATCCTCCGGGTCGCGTTCGGCCACCAGTACCACCACGTTGTCGATCGCCTCGGCGAGCTCGGGCGGGATCAGGTCGAGCGCGTCGGAAACCAGTTCCTCGAAGCGCTCGGGGCTCATGCTGACGGGCACTAGGCCGGGGCGTTGGAGCCCGGTGTCGACGGCGGCAGCGGCAGATTGAGCCGCTCCTCGGGGATCGCCGGCGGGGGCACCGGGGGCTGGCCGTTGATGAGCACCGGCCCCTTGGCGCTGTTGATCAGGGTGGCCCAGCCGCCGTTGCCGAGCGTCGCGCCGATGCTGCACGACACCTGGCGGCTGCCCGCGGTCCAGCTGGGGAGTGAGACCGTGCTGTAGATCAGGGTCAGGGTGGTGTCACGCAACTCGACCGGCGCCAGATACCCCTCGGTCAGCGAGGTGCAGACCTCCTTGATGAAGGCGTCCTGGTCGATCTCCGGTGGCACCCCGCCGGGAAACTTCTCGGCCAGGTTCACGGCGCCGGTGACCTCCATGGCGTGCGGGGCCGAGCAGTCCACCGGCGCGTCGTTGGGCTGGTTGCTCGCCGGGTCGATACCCAGGCAGGTCCCCGCCGGCCAGATCTTGGACTGGTCGAGGTCGGCAACCCTGCCCTGGAAGACCAGCTGCCGGTTGCCCGGGCCGGGAAGCTGGAGACCGCACAGCATCCGTCGCTCGCCGGACAGCTTCCACGCCTTGTCTCCGGCCCACAGCAGGCTGATGCTGAATCTGCTGTTGGGGTCGTACTTGACGCCGAGGTAACGCTCCACGGCCGGCTCGCACTGTTCCAGGCTGATCTGCTGGATCCGCGCCGGGCTGGGCGGCTCGGCGTCGGGCCCGTACTCCTCGCCGGGGTAGGCCCGCATATCGACGGAATCGGCGACCTCGAAGCGGTGATCGCCGCGGCACTCGACGATGCCGGCCATGTCCGGGGCGTTGTCGGGCCAGTTGAGGCAGTCCCCGGGTTTGGCGTCGGCGAAGGCGGGATTGGCGGTCGGTCCGAGCTTGTCGGCGACGGCCGCGCCACGCAGCGGCCCCGGGACGCCGATCGGCAGTGCGGTGACCACCCCGGCGATCAGGAGCCCGCCCAATGCGGTCAGCAGCAGCACGCGCCGGGTGGACGCGGCGCGCAGGCTGCCGAACGTGCTGGGTGTCTGCTCGCCCTCGGCCTGCGCATCATCGACCGTCGGCTGCTCGGATAGCTGAACCATTGGCTCCATTGTGGCAGGCCCGCCGCGCGGCGTGACAAGTGCCGGCCCCCGACCGTTACGGGGTTGTGCTGTCCATCCCGGGCGCGCGGCCACGCCGAGGTGCCGGGGACAGCCCCCGAGCGGGCCGAAAGTAGGGTTCAGAACGTGATCGACCTGAAGCTGGTGCGCGAGGACCCCGACGCGGTGCGCCGGTCGCAACTCAGCCGCGGAGAGGATCCCGCGCTGGTGGACATGCTGCTGGACGCCGACACCGCGCGACGGGCGGCGATCTCGGCCGCCGACACGCTGCGTGCCGAGCAGAAGGAGGCCAGTCGGAGCGTCGGTTCGGCCGCACCCGACCAGCGCCCGGCGCTGCTGGAGCGGGCCAAGTCGCTGGCCGCCGAGGTGAAGGCCGCGGAGGTTGCGCAGTCCGAGGCCGAGGCCGCCTTCGTTGCGGTTCATCAGGCCATCCCGAACGTCATCCTCGAGGGGGTGCCGGCCGGTGGCGAGGACGACTACGCGGTCCTCGATGTGGTCGGGGAACCGCCGGCGATGGACAGCCCCCGCGACCATCTCGACCTCGGTGAGCACCTCGGGCTGATCGACATGGAACGCGGCGCCAAAGTGTCCGGGTCGCGGTTCTACTTCCTCACCGGCCGGGGTGCGCTTCTGCAGTTGGGGCTCCTGCAACTGGCCGTGCGACTGGCCACCGACAACGGCTTCACGTTGATGATCCCGCCGGTCCTGGTGCGGCCCGAGGTGATGGCAGGCACCGGTTTCCTCGGCGCGCACGCCGAGGAGATCTACCGGATCGAGTCCGACGACCTCTACCTGGTCGGGACTTCCGAGGTTCCCCTGGCCGGTTACCACGCCGACGAGATTCTCGATCTCTCCGCCGGACCGCGGCGCTACGCGGGATGGTCGTCGTGCTTCCGGCGCGAGGCCGGTAGTTACGGCAAGGACACCCGCGGGATCATCCGGGTTCACCAGTTCGACAAGGTCGAGGGGTTCGTCTACTGCCGTCCCGAGCAGGCCGAGGCCGAGCACCAGCGGTTGCTGGGCTGGCAACGCCAGATGCTGGAACTGATCGACGTGCCCTACCGGGTGATCGACGTCGCCGCCGGCGACCTCGGCTCGTCGGCGGCCCGCAAATTCGACTGCGAGGCCTGGGTTCCCACCCAACGGGTGTACCGCGAACTGACCTCGACGTCGAACTGCACCACCTTCCAGGCCCGCCGGCTCGCCACCCGTTACCGGGACGACAACGGCAAGCCGCAGATCGCGGCGACGCTCAACGGCACCCTGGCGACCACGCGGTGGCTGGTCGCGATCCTGGAGAACCATCAACAACCGGACGGCACCGTGCGGGTCCCTCCCGCCCTGGTTCCGTTCGTCGGTACGGAGGTGCTCACGCCGTGATCGAGTTGGACCTCGACGATATGCACGGCTGGTTCGGCTTCGGCGTCGCCGGCAACTTCGCCGGCCACCTCGAACAAGCCGGCGAGGCGGGCGATTTCGCGGGCGTACGCACCGAGGGCACCGCGCCCAAGGGGATATTCCCCTGGTATGTCCCCGGTCATGACGGTCTGCTCGGCGAGTTCCCGCTGTCCCACGACGCACTGATGGTGCCCGCCGAAGGCGCCGACGACGGGGGCCCACTGAATCTGCAGATCGAGCCGGAGGTGGGCCTGGCCTGCGATGTGGTGTGGTCCGGAGACACGGTCGTCTCACTGCGGCCGTTCGCGCTCGGCGCCTTCAACGACTGCTCGATCCGGCGGCCGGGGGCGCGCAAGATCAGCGACAAGAAGAACTGGGGTCCAGCCTCCAAAGGCGTCGCGCGGGAGTTCTTCGAGGCCCACGACCTGACGCCGGACGGGCCGACCGCCACCTTGCGGCTGTTGTGTCACCTGCGGACCGCCGACGGCCGCCATCACGAGTACGGCGTGGACAGTCCGCTGCTGGGGTACTCCTACTACGGCGAGGTGCTGCTGGACTGGATCACCGAGCGGCTGGCCAACCAGAAAGGTTCGCCGGACACCCCGCTGGAGGATGTCGGCGCGCTGATGGTGGCCAGCGGGCATCCCGGGCAGGTGCTGATCGGGATCGGCGCGACCCGCTACACCCCCTATGGGGAGAGCACGTACCTGAAGGCCGGCGATGAGGGCATCGTGCGGGTCTACGACACCGCCGGCGAGGAGTTCTCCGAACTGCGCCAACTGGTCTGGGAACCCTGAGTCGATCGGCCGTCAGTTCCCGAGGAGTTCGTCGAACATCGCCAGGAACGCCGGTGCGTCGGCGGGTGTGAACGCCGGGCTGGGCCAGGTGCCGGGCAGGTCGAGGGTCACCAGGGTGGACTTGCGCGGCCGGTTGACATCCAGGGGCAGCCAACGCTGCAGATCCGAACTGCCCCAGATCCGGAATCGTTGCAGCCACAGCCCGAGCGGCTCGGCCCGGTAGCCGCGGATCGCCCGCAGCGGAATAACCTTGGCCGTGCCGGAGGGGAAATGGTAGCGCCGTAACGTCAGCGCCCAACGGTCCAACTGGACCAGGCCGTCGTCGTAGGACTGGCGCGGCGGCCGGGTCATGCCTGCTTCGAGCACCGCAACTCGTGGCCTCGGCTGGTCAGGCACCGGCCGGTCTTGAGATCCCAGGCCCAGCCGTGCAGGTTACAGGTCAGGGTGGTGCCCTCGACGACACCGAACTTCGACAGGTCGGCCTTGAGGTGCGGGCAGCGGCGCTGAACCTCCCAGCCGTCGAGCGTGATCGTCGAGGTGTCGTCGTGCGCTTCGGCGAACCAGCCGTCGGCGTAGGCGATGCGCTCGTCGGTGAGGCATTTGAAGAATGTGTAGAGGTACTCGTTGTATCCGCCGACCCGCCAGGCCCTGAACCGGGTGGACAAGAAGATTGTGTTCACCCAGTCCGGCTCGTTGTCGCGCAGGACGGTCCGCACCAGTTCCGGGGCGATCTCGAATCCGTAGCGGAACTTCTCGTCCGGAACTGGTTCGCGCACGGTCCTTTTCGGGAAGTCCAGCACGACGGTCTCCGGTCCCATCGCGAGTTCGACCGGGTACCCGATACCGTCGCAGATCTGATCGCTGGCCAGCATGATCGGTTCGACGCGGGCCCGCAGCGGTTCCAGCAGGGGTTCGCCGGCGGCCGGCGCCCAGCCGTCCTTCTCCGCCGCCAGGACCGGGGCCATCCGCTCGGCGTAGGCGGCGATGTAGTCGGCCTTGCCGGTGGTGAAGATCCGCTCCACCTCGTCCTGGGCCAGTGGGTGGGTCAGCGATTCGAGCCGGGGTCCGGTGAATTCGGCGACCGAACCGGGGATCATCAGCAGACCGCCCTGATGGCCGTGGATGCGCATCTGCTCCAGGAAGACCATCTGGTCGGGAAAAATATTGCCCGGGTCGTCCCGGTCGTCGTTGAGACCGCGCAACTCCGGATCCAGGAAGCACGGCGGCCCGGCCGACGGGATCACCCAGGTGGCCCCGACGTCGGCGATGTACTGCCGGCAGCGGTCCATGCCACGCTGGCGTTTCTGGACGGCGAAGGCCTCCTTGGCCCGCTCGGGCATGTCGTAGACCATGGGGTACCAGATCGCGCCGGAGTACTGCGGCATGTGCACGTCGATCCGGTCGAACTCCGCGAGCATCTCCACGCCGAGCGGCCGGGAGTCGTTCATATTGAACACCGTGGTGGTGCCGTCGGAGATGACGATCCCGGAGTCGCCGATAGGCCCGTCAGCCGGGGCGCGCAGCGCGACGATCATCACTTCGAGATCACCCTTGGGTCCACTCACCCGGTGCTTGACGGAGTCGGTGGTCTCGAAGAACCGATGGAATCCCAGGGCCTCGAGTTCACGCTTGAGGTCGGGCACCGGGAAATCCGGTAGCAACACCACCGCGTCCTTGTTGACGTGTTCGGTGAGCAGTCGGGGGTCGAAGTGGTCCTTGTGCAGGTGCGAGATGTAGAGATAGTCGCAATCACCGAGGGCGTTCCAGTCCAGGTCGCTGTTGTCGGGGAAGACGAACCACGAGCCGAAATAGGCCGGGTGCAACCAGGGATCGCACAGGATGCTCCCGGCGGCCGTGTCGATCCGGAACCCCGCGTGGCCGATGCTGGTGACCTGCATGAATCCCCTTCCCGAGAGTGACGCAGTCGCCCATGAGCTTAGCCGCCCACGGGTAGGCTGACGTTCGTGGAGGCGGCATACGGAACGGTGATCGCGGGTGTCCGGCTGATGTGGCGCACCCAGGGCCTGAAGATCACGGTCACCGGGATGGAGCACCTGCCGGCCACCGGTGGCGCGGTGGTGGCGATCAACCACACCGGCTATCTGGACTTCACCTTCGCCGGTCTGCCGTTCTCCCGGATGCGGCCCCGCCGACTGGTGCGCTACATGGCCAAGCAGGAGGTCTTCGACCACAAGGTCACCGGGCCGGTGATGCGCGCGCTGCGTCACATTCCGGTGGATCGCTCCAGTGGTGCCGCTTCGTTCGACGCCGCCGTGCAGGCACTCAGGGAGGGCGAACTGGTCGGGGTCTACCCGGAGGCGACCATCAGCCGGAGCTTCGAACTCAAGGAGTTCAAATCGGGTGCGGCCCGGATGGCGATCGCCGCGGATGTGCCCATCCTTCCGCACATCGTCTGGGGTGCCCAGCGGATCTGGACCAAGGATCACCCCAAGAAGATGTGGCGGCCCAAGGTGCCGATCTCCGTCGCGGTCGGCGAACCGATTGCACCGACGCTGCCGCCGACCGAACTGACCGCGCTGCTCCGTTCGCGGATGCAGCATCTACTCGAGCAGGTCCAGGATGACTACGGCCCCTACCCGCCGGGGGAGTTCTGGGTCCCGCACCGCCTGGGGGGCGGCGCTCCCACCCCGGCCGAGGCGGCCAAACTGGAAGCCGCGGAAATGGCGGAGCGCGCAGCCAGGCGAGAGCGGCGCGGCGGCGGAGCGGGCTAGATGGAACCGGCCTGATGCTGCCCGCACTGATCGCCAGTGACGTCGACGGCACCTTGCTCGATCCCGACGAGCGCGTCACCGAGCGCACCCGGCAGGCAGTCCGTGCGGCGGTGGCCGGCGGGGTGCGATTCATCCTGGCCACCGGGCGTCCGCCGCGATGGATCCCGCCGATCGTCGACGCCCTGGGCTTTGCCCCGATGGCCGTGTGCGCCAACGGCGCGGTGGTCTACGACGCCGCCACCGACCAGGTGCTGTCGGCGCGAACCCTGCCGGTCGACGTCCTGACCGAACTGGCCGAGATCGCGGCGCGGGCGGTGCCGGGCGTTGGCCTGGCGGCCGAACGTGTCGGCCGCAGCGCTCACGACACCGCCACACCGCAGTTCGTCAGCGCGCCCGGTTATGAGCACGCCTGGCTCAACCCCGACAACACCGAGGTGTCCTACCAGGACCTGCTGAGCTCGCCGGCGATCAAGTTGCTGGTGCGCAAGCCCGGTATGCCCAGCTCGGAGTTGGCGGCCGTGCTCACCCGCCACGTCGGGGTGCTGGGCGATATCACCTACTCGACCAACGACGGACTGGTGGAGATCAGCGCCGTCGGAATCACCAAGGCGGTCGGCGTGGAGGAGGTGGCCCGGCGTTGGGAGATCGGGGCCGAGGACATCGTCGCCTTCGGTGATATGCCCAACGACATCCCGATGCTGCTCTGGGCGGGCCACGGGGTCGCCATGGGCAACGCGCACCCCGAGACCATCGCCGCCGCCAACGAGGTGACCGCACCCAACGACGACGACGGGCTGGCCCGGGTCCTCGAACGCTGGTGGCTCTAAGCCCCACGTCACAGCCGGGCACGGCGGCGATCGCGCAGACCCTTGCGTATACCCTCGGGGGTATGTAATCTGATGTCAGATACCCCTGGTGGTATGTGAACCGGAAAGGAGGCGACCCATGTTGGCAGATGAGCGCAATGTCGCCGAGATCCTGCACCGCCTGCGCCGTGCGCAGGGCCAGTTGGCCGGTGTGATCGGCATGGTCGAGCAGGGCCGCGAATGCAAGGACGTGGTGATTCAGTTGGCCGCGGTGTCCAAGGCCCTCGACCGGGCCGGATTCAAGCTCGTTGCCTGCGGTATGCGCGAGTGCGCGTCGGGAAACCAGGGCGACGGCACGCCGCTGACCGAGGCCGAACTCGAAAAGCTGTTCCTGACCCTGTCCTGACCCTGCGCCCAAACCCAAACACCAGACCCAGCACCAGATCCGAGGAGAAGAAAACATGTTGTTCAACCAGTACTACCTTGACTGCCTCTCACACGCGTCGTACCTCATCGGCGACGAGACCAGCGGCCGTGCCGTGGTGGTCGACCCGCAGCGCGACGTCAGTGAATACATCGCCGACGCCGAGGCGGCCGGCATGACCATCGAACTGGTCATCGAGACGCACTTCCATGCCGACTTCCTCTCCGGCCACCTCGAGTTGGCCGAGGCCACCGGCGCCAAGATCGTCTACTCCTCGGTGGCCAAGCCGGAATTCGACTTCATGCCCGTCGGGGACGGCGATCGCTACTCACTGGGCGATGTCGAGTTGGAGTTCCGCCACACTCCCGGCCATACCCCGGAGTCGATGAGCATCGTGGTCTACGAGCACGCCGGTGGCAGCGCGCCCTACGGTGTGATGACCGGCGACACGCTGTTCATCGGGGACGTCGGCAGACCCGACCTGTTGGGCTCGATCGGGTTCACCAAAGAGGAACTGGCCGACAAGCTGTACGAATCGCTGCACAACAAGCTCATGCCGTTGCCGGACACCACCCGGGTGTACCCGGCGCACGGCGCGGGTTCGGCCTGTGGCAAGAACCTGTCGACCGAGCTGTGGTCGACGATGGGCGAACAGCGCAAGACGAACTATGCGCTGCGTGCCTCGAGCAAGGAGAAGTTCGTCGAGCTGGTCACCGAAGGCCAGCCGCCTGCGCCCGGTTACTTCGTCTACAACGCGATCCTCAACCGTAAGGGCCGCGAACTGCTCGACGAGTCCGAGATGCCCACAGCGATGACCTACCAGCAGGTTCTGGACGCGGTCCGGGGCGGCGCGGTTCTCGTCGACGGCCGTGACCCCGAGGAATTCGCACTCGGCCACCTCAAGGCCGCGGTGAACATCGGGCTCGAGGGCCGCTACGCGGAGTTCGCCGGGTCGGTGGTCAAGCCCGAGGACGACATCATCCTGATTACCGATCCGGAGCGGGAACTGGAGGGCAAGAACCGTCTGGGCCGCATCGGGTTCGACCGGGTGATCGGCTTCCTGAAGGATCCCTACGCGGTGATGTTCGACAATCAGCGCGATGTCGAAGTGGCTTCGCGGCTGACCACCAACGCACTCGGTGAGCGCATCGCCGATGTGCCGGAGTTGCAGCTTGTCGATGTGCGCAACCCGGGTGAAGCCGCTGGCGGAATGATCGCCAACGCGGTGAACATCCCGGTCGGCCAGCTGCCCGACCGGATCGGCGAACTCGACCCGCGTCGGCCGACCGTCGTCTACTGTGCCGGCGGATACCGTTCCTCGATGGCGGCAAGTCTGCTGCGCAAGAACGGATTCGACGATGTCAGCGATCTCCTGGGCGGCTTCAACGCCTGGGACGAAGCGACCCAGAACGCCTGACGCGACGCGAAGGACACCGCTCATGAACGCCAAACACCACGTCCTCGTCGTCGGGGGCGGCACCGCGGGCATCACCGTCGCTGCCCGACTGCTGCGCACGGGTTACACCGACGTCGCCGTCATCGAGCCCTCCGATCGGCACTACTACCAACCGTTGTGGACCCTGGTCGGCGGCGGTCAGGCCGATGCCGCGTCCACCGAGCGCTCGGAGGCCTCGGTGATGCCGAAGGGTGCGACCTGGATTCGCAAGGCGGCCAGCGGTTTCGACCCGGACAACAACACCGTTGTGTGCGATGACGGATCCACCTACGGCTATGACGTGCTGGTGGTGTGTCCGGGGCTGCAGTTGGACTGGGACGCGACCGAGGGGCTCCCCGAGGCCCTGGGCAAGGGCGGGGTCTCGTCGAACTACCGTTTCGACCTGGCCCCCCGCACCTGGGAATTCATTCGCGGGATGCGTTCGGGCACAGCGGTGTTCACCATGCCGACCGGGCCTGTCAAATGCGCGGGTGCCGGCCAGAAGATCGCCTACCTGGCATCGGACTACTGGCGCCGCGAGGGGGTGCTGAAGAACATCGACGTCCACCTGGTGGCGCCGGGACCGCGGATCTTCGGCATCCCGTCGATCGCCGACAGTCTGGAGAGGGTGATCGCCGACTACGGCATCACCCTGCACACCGAATCCGAGCTGAAGACGGTCGACGCCGGCGCGCGCAAGGTGACGATCGCCGGCGTCGGGCCGAGCGGCCAGGACACCATGCTGTCTTACGACATGCTCCATGTCGTGCCGCGGCAGTCGGCGCCGGACTGGATCAAGTCCAGTCCGCTGTCCACCGGCGACGCCTCCGGGTTCGTCGAGATCGACAAGCACACCATGCAACACGTCCGGTACCCGAACGTGTTCAGCCTGGGCGACGTTGGATCATCGCCGAACGCCAAGACCGGCGCGGCGGTACGCAAGCAGGCGCCGGTCGTGGTGGAGAACGTCGACGCCCATCTACGGGGCCGGCCGTTGAACGGCGCCTACGACGGCTACTCGTCGTGCCCGATCGTCACGTCGTCCCACGCGATGCTGCTGGCCGAGTTCGACTACGACCTGCACCTGCAGCCGTCGTTCCCGGTGCTGAACCCGTCCACTCCGCATCGGCCGTACTGGTACCTCAAGAAGTACGGCCTGCCATTCCTCTACTGGAACCTGATGCTCAAGGGACTTGCCTGACGGACCCTCGTCGAGCGTGAAACTGCCGCGGAATCTCCGATGATTTTCCGCAGAGGTTTCACGCTCGCGGAGCGTCCGGGGACGGGCAGAGACGGGCTGGGACGGACGCGGACTGCTTCAGGCGTCCAGGTCCTTCTCGACCAGTTCGGCGATCGCGGCGACCACGGCCTCGTCGTCGGCCGATACGGTGACCTGGGAGCCGTTGCCCGCGCCGAGCGTCATGATCATCAGCGCTGAACCGGCGTCGACCGGGTCGCCGCCGTCGAGGGCCAGGGTGACCGGGACACCTGCGGTGACCACGGCTTCGGAAATGATCGCGGCGGGGCGGGCGTGCAGTCCGACCGCCGAACCGACGGTGACCGTCTTGCTGGCCATGGGTGACTCCTTCGTTCGTCTGCCGGGGTCGAGGTTAGTTGCTCGGGCGCGCTTTCACGCCGCTACGGCCCTTTCGGGTGTCTCGGCCGCCGGTCGCACCCCGGTGAACTGCTTCGCGGCGATCACCGCCACCGCGCCGACCACCGTCCCGGCCGCCAGAGCCACCACGAACCAGGCCAGCTTGCCGATCGCGAAGAAGACGAAGATGCCGCCGTGCGGAGCCTTCAGTGTCACATCGAAGGCCATGATCAACGCGCCGGTGACGGCGCGGCGGGTCGGTTGTTCGAGCTTGCGCATGAGCTCCTGCACCAGCTTGCGCACCACCATCCGGGCGGTGGCACGGGATTTTGATAGCGATGGGGATTTGGATATCGCCGCCATTTCCTTTTTCCCTGATTACGAGAAGACCCCGCTTGAGTCCTTTGTTTATCTGGAGAC
>SXGS01042257.1_pt1 | contig 34481 bp, 27 predicted proteins | sample 3174681 | NCBI WGS metagenome assembly SXGS01 (sample SAMN11356861, study PRJNA531348) | freshwater metagenome | isolation source: freshwater sample F1-80 | place: China: Fuxian Lake, Yuxi | collected 2017-12-25
CATGGAGGTGCTCCTGTGGAGTGAAGTTTTCAGGAGACTCTTCCACGTCTACCCAACTTCGACCTCAGTCAGAGCTAAACGACATTTTCAGCATACTTCCGAATGGAATCTGTCCGGAGCGACAATCAAATCGCCGTGCCGGCGAACCGTGTGTGCTGCCCGGAAACCAAGGCCACAACCCGTCAGCCGTCCTGTTTACCGCGGGTGAAGCGGTCGACGAGGGCGACGGAGAGGATGATCGCTCCGGTGGCGACCTCTTGCCAGAAGGGGGGCACGTTTCTCAGGTTGAGCGCGTTGTTCATCAGGCCGATGACGAGGACCGCGCCGCAAAAGCTGGCGACCACGCTGCCCTGGCCCCCGGTGAGGCGGGCGCCGCCCACCACGACCGCGGCGATTGCGTTCAACTCATAGCCCTCTCCGGTGACGGGGGAGCCGGACTGCAGCGACGAGGCTTCCATCGCGCCCGTGAGGCCCGCGAGCGCGCCCATCAGCACGTAGGCGCTTAGCCGGAGTCGACGCACCGGCACGCCCGAGAGGTGGGCAGTCCGTTCGCTGCCGCCCACGGCATAGACCTGCCGGCCCCAGCGCGTGCGCCCCAGCAGCAGCGCCAGAAGCGCCATCACCGCCACCGCGATGAGGAAGGCGTTCGGCACGATCCCGCCCGCGTAGCCCAATCCCAGGTCGCGGAACTGTAGCCAGCGGCCGTTGATCGCTTCGGAGAGCGGGTTCTCCGGCCCCTGAAGTCCCACGGGCACGCCGTCGGTCACGTGCTTGGCCAGTCCCCGAGCGATGCGCATCATGGCAAGGGTGACGATGAACGGCGGAATGCCGATGCCGGCCACCGCGCCGCCGTTCACCGCTCCGAGCGCGAGGCCCACGGCAATGCCCCCCGCCACGGCCACCGGCAGCACGCCGTCGCCGACCTGACGGTTCAGACCCGGGTCCACCAGGAGACGGGCGGCAGCCACGCCGGCCAGTGCGTGCACGGAACCCACCGAGAGGTCGATCCCACCTGAGAGGATGACCACGGTCATTCCGGCCGCCAGGATCGCGTTCACCGGGACCTGGGTCCCCACGTTTCTCAAATTTCGCGGGGAGAGAAAGTTATCGGTGGTGAGGGCCAACAGCAAGATGGCCGCCAGCATGGCGGCCGGAAGCCCCCACCGTCGAAGCAACTCCCGAGCGTCGAGCGTGGTTTGCACGGGGCGCGGTTAGTTCGCTTTGACGAGCGCGGTCGGGATGGGGGCCGACTTCGGCAGCGACTCGCCCAGCGAATGGCGAGCCACCGCCGCCACCACGGCCCGTCCGATGACGCCGGGGAATTGCGCGGCATCCGCCTTCAGCACGCCCCCCTGACGCATCACATTCTGTGCCTGGGGCGTGGCGTCAAAACCGACCACCACCAGGTTCTTCCAATCCGGCCCCGAGGCCGCCTGGGCCGCCGCCAGGGCACAGTCGTCGTTGATGCCGAAGATGCCCTTGAGGCCCGGGTGCGATTGGAGCAGATCCTGCGCGATGGGGAACGCCTTGGCCTGCACCGCCATGTCGGGCGCGGGCCTGGCCACGATCTTGATGCCGGGATGCCGCGCGATCGCCTTTTCGAAGCCCTTCACGCGTTCCTGAACCGAGGTGACCGTCGGGAAGTCGATGATCGCCACGTCGCCCTTCCCGCCGATCTTCTCGGCGAGAAACTCTCCGATCAGTTCGCCGCCCTGTTCGTTATTCGAAGCGACATGGCACACCACGTCGCCTGACTTTGCGGCGATGTCCGCCGTGAAGACCGGCACCTTTGCCTCGTTGGCGAGCCGCACGGTGCTGCCGGAACCCTGACTGTTCACGGGGCAGAGGATGAGCGCGTCGATGCCCTGCGAGAGCATGGTCTGCACTGTGCGCTGCTCTACCGCCGCGTCCCCTTCGGAAGCCTGGATGAGGAGCGTGATGTTCTGCTTCGGCGCCTCGGCCTGCATGGCGGCTTCGAGGTCCTTGTAGAACTGATGCGCGCGCGTGAGGAGGCAGACACCGACCTTGAGCGGCTTCTCAGGTCGCCGGGAGGGAATCACCGCCGCAGGCATGGGCGGCTCGGCCGGCATCTCGATGGTGGCGGCTGTCTTGCCGTCGGTCGAGTCTCCCGAAGCCGGGTCGCCGTTGCGGGCCGCCGCCGACTGCTCGGATCCGGGCGGACCAGAGTTCGGCCCGGCGACGTTTGGCGGCTCGGGCTCCGCGCCCCCACACCCCGCCATCAGCGCCGCCACTGCGAGCGCGATGAAACCCAGTGATACCCGCCGCATCTCGCGCCGTCCCCTCCGCCTCGAGGCAATCCACTCCGCACCGTTCCCCTTGGAATTGGCCGCGGGCAGCGCCAGGCCCTTCCGACGGGGGCGGGGGGTTTTGTCGGGGGGAAGGCGAGGGTGGGCGAGCGTTCGACGACGGGGTCGGTTTGGATCAGTCCGATGGGTCAGGTTCGTTCAACCCATCGGACTGATGCGGCTTCCGCGGAATCAACTCCGCCTAGCGAGGACCGCTCACGCCCGGGGCGCCGTTGGCGGCGCCGCCGGTGCCGAGGGTTTGTGGCCCACCGGTCGCCATGGCGCCGGCGCCGCTCTTCATCATGGCGCTTGTCGAATCCTGGCCCTCGGGAACCTTGTCCGGGCTTGCGCCGCATCCGGACAGCAGGAGGATCCCCAACAGTGCGCTCAGCGTCGACCAGCACAGCAGCTTGTTCTTCATGGGGTTCGCATCGGATGTCTTCTGAAGGGGATGGCCCAATCGCCGTCACGTCGTCCGAAGCAGCCTCCGACGGAGCTGTTGTTAGGATTATTCATCGCATTCGGTAGGAAAAACCTCCTTTCTTCGGTGGCTGAACCTCTGAACTGAACCGATGGCAACAATTGTAAGGAGGGTCAAATTGAAATGAAACTCACCAATCTGTCGTCGTCGGCGTCGATGGTTTGGGCTTCATCATCATCTCGGCCGAGTAGTCCGCCGGCCAACCGCACTTATCGGAATGCAAAACGTCATGGGCGAAACAGGGGTTCGCTCCGTACTGGCGCGCCTCAGGGCCGCGCCTCCGGTCATCGTGATCGGAATGCATCGCTCGGGGACCAGCCTGGTCGCGGCGATGCTTTTTCAACTCGGCGTTTACGGAGGCGCCGACATCGACATCCGACGCATTCGATCGGAGGTAGCCGCCCGCTCCGCCGCGCTGGTCAGCGGGTATGCGGAGTCGGGAGTGTTCTTTCGGCTCAACGAGGAGATGTTGGCGCGGGCGGGCGCCCGTTGGGACGATCCGCAGCCGTTTCTGGAGCGACGGGATGATCCCCGAGTGGCGCCCAGAGAAGTGGCCGCGCTGGAACAACGGGCGGCCAGAGAACTTGCAGTGGGATTCCTGTCAGGATTCGAGGCGGGCCGCCGGAGCGTGTGGGGGTGGAAAGATCCGCGAAACAGTCTGACGCTGCCCTACTGGCTCAATCTGTTCCCCGGAGCGCGGGTGCTGCATGTGCGGCGGGACCTCGAATCCAGCGCTCAGAGCGTCCATCGCCGTGCGCTGCAGTGGGAGCAGTCCCCGTCGGTGGAAACCGTGCCGGGGTGCCGGCCCCGGATCCAGGGCATGAACTCCGAACGGATCGTCGGGGCGTTGCTCCGGCGGCTGGGCAAGGACGGACGGCCCTCGAACCCGTGTCTGGATCTGGACTACTGCCGCCGGCTCTGCCTCTGCTACGTGGACGAGGCTTGCCGACATCGCGCGCTCGGCAGTTCCTATCGGGAAGTCTGGTACGACGACGTGCTTCGAGAGCCGGAATCTGCGGCGAGAGAACTGTGCAGCTTCATCGGGTTGGAGGCCGGTACGCACACCCATCGTCTGGCGGCGGGCTATGTGCTCTCGCGGACGGACACGCCCACCGTCACGTCGAGATCGTAGCACGGTGAGCCGGCGCCGTGCCGAGGCGGACCGGGTGCGATCCAGAACAGCCGGTGGGCGTTGCCCGCTCACCGGCTGGGCGGTAATCAGCGAGCTCAGTTCACCGGAGCATAGAGCGCGTTGAAGACGAGCTTGAACGTGCCGTGCGGCTGGGCGCGGAAGAGCACCTCGGGGCCGTAGAGCACCAGATGCCCCGCTCCGACCGAGGCATCGACGACGGCCGCGGCTCCGTCGAGGTAGCTCTGCCCCCACGCCCAGCCCGAGCGGAGCGGCGTCGGACTGCCGTACCAGGCCACAACGCGCGTACGATCGTCGGCGCGCACCCGGAACGCCGGGCTCTCGTCGAACACCACATCGGCTCGCTCGCCCATTCCGAGGGCTATCGGCTGGGTGGGGTCCAACCGAACCTCGAGAATGGAGCCGGGGATGAAGAACTTCTCGCGGGGAAGGGTACGGCTGCCGGCGCCCGACTCCACGAGTGCGCTGGCGACCGGTAGTCCCAGTGCTCGAGCGAGATCGGTGCTGCTTCCGATGCTGAGCACGGTGCCGCCGGCCTCCAGGAATTCCCGAATTACCGGGACCGTCCGTTCGCGGCTCAGTCTGCCCCTTCGTCCCCGGTATTCGGCGGGCAGGTTCGACTCGTCCGGTTCGGCGCCCGCGGCGGCGCCGAAGCCCGTGCGGGTTCCGGCGGTCAGACGAAAGGCGCCATCCGGCAAGAGCAGCACGTCGCAGCGAGAACGCAAGGCGCCGGCGTCGATCTGGGCGGGGTAGATCACTTCAAACGGAAACTCCCAGCGCTCGAGGATGAAGCGGGTCCAACCGGAGGTCATCGATCCGCCGTAGGTGTCCCAGAGGGCGATGCGGGCCGGTCGCAGTGGAGGTCCGACGGCGGGAGCCGTGGCGACACCCGCGGCATCCACTCCCAGCGAGCGAACGGCGTCCTTCAAGGCGGTGGTAGACGCGGGCGAGGCCGGAATGAAGAAGGAGCCGGTGGGGTAGGTCTTCGCGCCGACCTGATGGGTGGAGAGGGTTCTCCGCACCGGGAGGCCGCGCTTCATCAGCCGATTCGCGGTGACGAAGCTGTGATTGGCCCCGGCGTGCAGCAGGTAGCCGGCCGCGCCGGACTCCCCCGTCAGAGCGCCCGCGGGGAACGGCGCCTCTTCCGCCAGTTCCTCTACCGGAGCTTCAAAGGCGGTGAGGATTCGATCGAACCGAAAGCCCATCTGAAAGGCCAGCGTCCAGCCGGCGCTGTCGTAGGGGGCGATGGGCGGACCTCCTGGATAGCGAAAGTCGTCGGGATGGTCTTGAGGCTCGAAGAGATCGAGCACGTGCGGGCGGAACGCCTGATCGCAGCGCACCACCAGCGATCCCGTCGGATAGTCGGTGTCGCCGATCTTGAACGCCGCCGTGGCGCGGTGCACCCGAACCCCGGTGTTCATCAGCGCCCGCGCGAAGCGAATGGCCGTGGCGAAGTCGGGCTGATCCGAGGTGATGACAAAACCGCGAGGATCTCGGTGCTCGGGCTTGCGAAGCTGTCGTTCGAAGTCCTGCCGCGAGCCGTCGGTTCTCCGGGCGGCCTGAATGCGCCGGGGTGAAGGCGTCCAGGAGTCGGATCGACCCTTCTCGATCTGCCGCATCCCCATCCTCCAGCGATTGAGCTGAAGTTCCACCCGGTGCTTCGACGCGAAATCCATCACGGCGCGATTCGCGGTGAGGGAGTAGTCGATGGACTGTCGGAAGCGCCACTCCTGGGGCTCCACGGGGAGCACCTGGTTGCCGCCGGGCAGCAGCCGGTCGGGAACGAACGGCACGCGCATGGGGGTCGGGTTGCCGATGGTTTCGGTCAGCAAGCCGATGATGTTGTGGAAATAGGCGGTGGTGCGGAGCCCGCCGTTCCACCAGGCGGAGTAGGCGGCGCCGGCGCGCTGCACCACTCCGCCCTTGCCCTCCTGCAGGAAGCGATTCAGCATCGCGCCGCCGACCATGTCCAGGCCGGAGATGATGAGCGGATCCACCCGATAGTTGAACGGATCACGGAAGGGGGGAGCGAACATCACCGTCCCGACCGGACCGGTCTGGTGGTGGTTGTACATGATCTGGGGATTCCAGATCCGATAGAGCACCCGGTTCATCGCCTGACTTTCGCGTTGGGTGCAGGCGTAGAAATCCCTGTTGTTGTCGTGCCCGATGTATTTCTGATAGAGCCGCGGCACGCCGGCGAGGCTTCGCTTTGTGGGGTCCTTCTCTCGAAGGTACCAGTTGGCGACCAGTTCGATGCCGTCCGGGTTTGCAGGCACGGCAAGGATGATCAGATCATCGAGGAAGCGGCGGGTTTCGGCGTCTTCCCCGGAGGTCAACCGGTAAACGGTTTCGATGAGCTGCATGAAGCCCAGCGTCTCGCTGGAGTGGAGTCCACCGTCGATCCAGACCACGGCGCGACCTTCCCGCGCCAACTCTGCCGCCCGCTCTTCGTTCAGACCGTCCGCAGTGGCGAGGCGATTGGAAATCTCACGGAAGCGCTCCAGCCGCCGGTGGTTCCTGGGAGAAGTGATGATGGCCATCACCTGGGTGCGTCCTTCCTCGGTCTCTCCGATGGGAACCACCTTCACCCGGTCCGACTCGCGATCCAGCTTCTCGAAGTAGGCTTTCATCTGGGTGTAATTGGCGAGCTGGTAGTCATCCCCAATGTCGAAGCCGAACTCCTGCTTCGGCGAGGTGACGCCAACCGCTCGGGCCGGCATGCTCGAGAGCGCGCACAGTGCGGCGAGGGCCAGAAACAGTTGTGAGAGGCGGAAGTGAGTCATGGGGGGTTCCCGTGCGGGGGGAGTGTGGAGAGGACCCGGAAGCGCTCCGGCGGTGTGCGAGCCGAACCCGAGACGGCCAAAAGAAGGATAGCCGAAACAGAACGGGCCTCATCAAGAAGGGGCCGGATCAAGCCCGGCGCCCGGGGGCTCGGTGGAGTCGGGTGGATCGGAGCCGGGATGAGGCGTGTGGTCGGCTCCCGGTGGGCTTGATCGGACCATGGACGACGTCGACCCTGACGTTGGCGTCATCCATAGTCCGGGAGCGGCGGCCGACTAGCGGGGCGCGGTGGTTCCGGGCGCGGTGGTTCCGGATCCACCCATCTTGCTGTTCAGCTCTTGCTGAACGTTCGGCGGGATCGCCGGCGGGGCGTTTTCGGGCGACTTGGCGGGTTCGCCGCAGCCGGCGAGCAGCAGCCCGCCCAAGAGTGCAGACAGCGCGAGGATCGCGCGAAACGGTAGCATTTGCATCATCTGGGATTCCCTTCCAACCGGAGGGATTGGCCGAGAACGGCGCAAATCCCTCCGCGCGTGTCGCGCGAGGACTGTTATCCGGCGCCGGCCCCGGGCGCCACCGACTCAGGAGCAGGAGGCGTCTCGGAATGCCCGTTTGTGCCGTTGGATTCCCCCTCGATTCGGCTCGTCAACGGATGAACGAACGGTTCCGGATCTCCCAGGCTTTCGAGGTAGTAGCGAATGTTGGTCACAACGACGCCCTTCTTGAACAGCAGGGCGCCCTTCAGAATGAGCCCGTTCTGGTTGTGAAGGAACTTGGTCCACCACTTCCGGGTGACGAACTCCGGCAGGATTATCGTGACCACGTCATCGTCGCGCTCTCGCTCCACTTCGTCGATGTAGCGCAGCAGGGGCTCCGTCAGGGCTCGGTAGGGTGAATTGAGGACCACTAACTCAATGTCGGGGACGAAGTGTTTCCAGCGGAGCAGGGTTTCTTCGGTCTTGGCGGGATCCACCTCCACATAGACGGCGCGAACGCTTCCCCTCATGGAGCGGGCGTACTGGAGCGCCGGCATCACGCCTCGGTGCACCCCCGGGACGACGACGAGCACGGTGTGCTGGAATGGCCTCGGCCCCTCGAAGCGCTCCATCGTGAGGTGCTGGGCCACTTCCTGGTAATGGGCGCGGATGCGGAATTTCCCCCAGATGAGGCAGGGAATGGTGGCCATCACCATCCAGGCGCCGAGGTGGATCTCCAGCGGTTCCAGCAGGTTCGGATGGGCGACGGCACAGAACAGTGCCATCCCGGCAACCGATGCCGCTACGAGCCCGCGCCCCATCCAGCGGTGGTACATCGAGATCAGCACGAAGGCCAGCGCGGTGAGGGTGAACCACACCCCGAGGATGCTGGTCAGCGGGTAGAAGCTGACCGGGTCACCCGCCATGAACTTGGTGACGGCGATGACGATCAGCACCACAAAAGTGGTCATGGCGCCCACGCCGTTCACCATGGCGCCCGACACCCAACCGGCGGGCCGCAGCCGGCACCAGCGAATCACCATGCCGAGCTGGCTCAGGGTGAACGAGATGAACACGCCGAGCGCGTACAGGGGGATGAGGTGGTGCGTGCTGGCGTTGAAGGCGATCACGGTGATCATCGACAGCAGAGAGAGGCCGATGATGCCGTTTGAAAAGACGAGGCGGTCTCCCACATTCGCCATCTGGCGCGGCAGGAAGCGATCCTGCGCCAGAAACATGCTCAACCGGGGGAAGTCCACAAACGCCGTGTTCGCCGCCAGGATGAGAATCATGGCGGTGGATCCCTGGATCACGAAATAGAACCAGCTTCTTCCGAACACGGCGTAGGCAATCTGAGAAACCACGGTTTGCCGGTGCTCGGTGGGTCCTTCCATGTCGGCCGGGAACGGCACCACGTGCATCGAGTGGGCCAGGTAAGTGAGGCCCAGGAACATCGTGATCAGGATGATGCCCAGGATGCCCAGCACATTGGAGGCGTTCTTGGCTTCGGGCGGGCGAAACGCGGGGACACCGTCGGTGACCGCTTCCACGCCTGTCAGAGCGGTGCAGCCCGAGGAGAAAGCGCGGAGGATCAGGAAGAGGCTGAGCGATTCGCCCATGTTCTTCCACGACTCTTCCGGCGGCATCGGGGGGTGGAGATCGTGTCCCATCGCGATACGCGCAAAGCCCACCACCATCAGCACGGCGATGCTGGCGATGAACAGGTAGGTGGGCACCGCGAAGAGCATCCCAGACTCTTTCGCGCCCCTCAGGTTGGCGATGGCGATGAACGCGATGCACGCCATCGCAATCGGGATTTGCAGCGAGTGCACCTCCGGGAATGCGGAGGTGATGGCCGCCACGCCGGCTGAGATGCTCACGGCGACGGTGAGGATGTAGTCAATCAGCAGCGCCGAGGCCGCCGTGAGCCCCGCCAGGGTGCCCAGATTCTCCTTGGACACTCGATAGGCGCCGCCCCCCTGGGGATAGGCATGAATCGTCTGCCGATAGGAGGTGGCCACGATGGCCAGCAGGGCGGCGATAGCCAGACCGATGGGCCAGGAGAGTTGGAGCGAACTCGACCCCACCGCAACCCCGGTGGTGACAAGCACCAGCAGGATCTCCTCGGTGGCGTAGCTGACGGATGAGAGCGCGTCGGATGCGAACACCGGCAGCGCGAGGTAATTGGGGAGGCGAGTGTGGTGCGCCAGAGTCGTCGGGAATGGATCCCCGAAGATCAGGCGACGTAGGGGGTGTGGCATATTCGATTACCTACCGGGAGGCCCGCTCGACCCGAGAATTCATGCACTCGCGGTCGATACAAGAATCTCGCGGGTCGACCCCCCAGTTGGGATCGACCCGCGAAGCATCGCCTGTTGAGCTTCCGGCCCAGCGCCGCGCACGGCGCACTCCACTTCCTAAGCTGCCGGCCGTTTCAGCCAGCGATCCATCCAATCCAGCATGGCGTTGACTTCCGCCAGGAGCTGGAACACGTTCGTCGGGGCATGCGTGAGCCCCGGCGCGATGCGAAAATCGACTCGGTCCACCGCGTTCACTTCCTGATAGCGGCTGCGAACCCGATTGTAAACCTGCTTGGCGCCTTCGATGGGAAAGAGTTCGTCCAGTTCGTGGCTCAGAATGAGCAGCGGTCGGGGAGCAATCTGCGGAATGACGTTCGCGGCGTCGAACCGGTCCAGCATACCCGGGACCAGACGATTCCACGCGCTTTTCAGCACCTTGCTGTTGATCTCGTTCTCTCCCAGGTCTTTGGCGTACTCCTTGAACACCGGCTCGAAAAGCTTGATTCGGAGTTGGGCGTTGGGGAGATCGGCGTTGGAGAGTGTCTCGCCGAAGTTGGTGACGCCGATGATGGGCACCGCCACCCGAATTCGCTCATCGGCCGCGCTGGTGAGCCAGGTCAGAATTCCACCCTCGGAGAAACCGGTCATGCCGATCTTTTCGGGATCCACGTCCGGCCGGGTTTGCAGGTAGTCGATCAGGCGAATCAGATCGAAAGCGGTGTCGTAGAGGAAGGGGTTGCCCTTGCCGCCCTTCAGCGCCGCGATCATTGCCGCCTCCAGGGAGGTGCCGTTCTGGCGCTCGCCGCGGAAGCGACCGTCGATGGCCACCACGACGAAACCTCGCTGGGCCATCGTCTGGTAGAGGAAGGAGAACGCGGGGTAATCCTTGGTGCCGCCCAGGAAGTGCTGCACGATGACGGCGGGATAGCGTCCCTCGGCCTTCGGGCGATGCACCAGTACGAAGACATCCTGTCCCGGCTCCGAGGTGAAGCGGACGCGCTCCTGGATCACCTCGCCGACCGTCATCTCGGAGGTTTTCTGCGCATTGAGGATGGCCGTCGCGTGGGAGCCGATCAGCGTCTTCCGAAGGTCGTCGCGCAGGGCGGCCACGCCCTGGGCTCGGCAGCCGAGCGCCAGAAGTCCGCTGAAGAGAGTCGCCGCCACGACCAATGGCGTGAAGCGATGACGGAACGTGGTAAACATCGATTTCGACTTCATCTGGTAACCCCGCCCGCCGTTCCGGCGGGCCCCCGACCAAGATGCGACAGGATCAGTCAGTCTCTCCGAAAGAAGGCGCAGCACCGAGCGCAAACGGGATAGGGACCGGCATCGGTCAACCTCCGTCGATGCGCTCGAAACGCGTCTCCGTTCCAGATCTCCCCAAAACTCTGTTCTAACAGATTCCCGCACGTCAACTCGAAACAGGGCGAGACATCCCCGTTCGGCAAGACGTCGGTGCTGGTCCACGCGCACATCGGCGTCCCTGAGTGGGTAAACGCTTCCGGCTCGCCGTAGTAGCGGTGGATTTGCTCGCGATTCAACTCCGGGTAGACCATCACCGGGATGCCGAGCGATCCGTCGTTGAGACGTCGAACCAGCTCCCAGAGGGCATCGGGATGCTCCACCATGGTGGAGGTGCCGCCGATGCGCTCGTAGTTGAGTGGAAAACAGTCGCCCCAATGAGAATTATGGCGATTCACCATTTCCCGGGTCAGAAACCAGAAGTGCTGGAAGTTCAACACCTCGGCGCCGAATCGCCGGGCAACGGCCGCCATGTCCTGGGCGGACTGCCAGGTGGCCTCGGTGAGGGCGGTGTTCAGCACCAGGATGGGCATTCGCCGCCCTGCCTTCGATCGCAGGGCCTCGATCCCTGCCAGTGCGCGCGTGAAAGCGCCGGCCTTTCCGCGCACTGAGTCGTGCACCGCTTCGGGCCCGTCGATGGAGAGAATGAGCATGTCCGGCGGCTCGGCGGCAAGCTCGGCGGCGCGTCGTTCGAGGAGCGTGCCGTTGGTGGTGAGCACGCACCGGAGCCCGCACGCCCGAATTCGTGCCAGAAGCCGGGGAAGTTCCGGATACATCAAGGGCTCGCCTCCCGTGAGGCAGAGATACGGCCGATAGGGAGCGACTTCGTCGATCACGCGCTCCCAGTCTTCGATGTCCATCCAATCGCGGCCGCCGAAGACATCTCCGTTGGCGACGAAGCGGCAGAACCCGCAGCGCAGATTGCAGCGAAGGGTGGGCTTCAGGGTGACGTACTGGGGGCCGGGGCTGAACTCGGGTCGGCGGGAGCGCTCCACGGCTGCGCGGGTCGCGCGAAATCGATTCTCGACGTACCAGGCGAGCAGCGCCGGGTGCTGAGCGGCGATGCGCATGGCGGACGTGAGCGTCACGAGGCGCATTCATCTCCGTTGTTCGACATCCGGTCCACGACCCTTCGAACCCGGCTCCGCCATCCGGAACCGCTTCCTGAACAGGGTAACATGTTTAGGTCGTGAACCTTTGTGTGAACCTGTCTGTGAACCCCTTGTTCTTCGTCGGGAGCGCCCATGCACACCGCCGCGCCGCAGTTTTCCGAGATTTTGCACGCCACCGATTTCTCCGAAGGGGAAATGCGCGCCTTTGCCCACTCGCTGCGGATCGCACTCGCCGCACGGGCGACCCTCACCTTGCTCCATATCTCGAGCATGGATGAAGAGACGGATTGGTCCGACTTTCCGCATGTCCGAACGATTCTGGAGCAGTGGGGACACTTGCAGCACGGATCGAATCGGGCGGACGTGGCCGCGGTGGGGTTGTCGGTGGAGAAGATGCGGCGTCGGGGGGACTCCGTGGATGAGATCCTGGCCCATCTTTCGGCGTACTCGACGGATCTGTTGGTGTTCTCGAACCACCAGCGGCGGGGATGGGATCGCTTTCGGCGGCGCCACGTTTCGCTTCAGGTGTCGCGCCGGGCGGGCCAATGCACCCTCTTCGTTCCCCGGCATCAACCCGGATTTGTCTCGCTCCGCACCGGACAGGTGCGACTGGCGGATGTCCTGATTCCCGCAGCGACCACGCCCGACCCCTCGGCTGCGATCCAAACTGCGCACTATCTGGCCGGGCTCCTCGGCGCTGCGCCCCGCTTCACGCTGCTGCACGTGGGTGAGGAGCAGCCGGCGCTGGCTCACATGGCGCGCCGTCCCGGCGAGGAATGCGCATGGCTCTGCCGACGAGGCCCGGTCGTCGACACGATCCTCTCCACCGCCGAAGAGCAGGGTTCGGAACTGATCGTGATGGCAACCGAGGGCGCCCACAGCTTCATGGATTCAGTTTTGGGGAGCACCACCGAGCGGATCGTACACGAAGCGCCCTGCCCGGTGCTGGCCGTGCCGGTGGCCCTGCTCACCCCGCAGCCGGTGCTGCCCGCTCGAGAGTCCTCACTTGTGGGGGTCCCGCAGCCGACCTGATTGGGGCCTCGACAGGGCTCATGGGCGTAGCATGCGGCCGGCGCCCGCTCGACCCTGGGGCGAGTTCGGCCGGCGCACGCCGCCCCGGGGCGGCGCTCCACGGGGCGCCGGCGGGTTCATCCGGCCGGCGCCCGGGTTGGGTTTCCGGTCGGGCGTCTGTCCTGGGGGTCCGTTGGGCCGTCCGCCGCCAGGGAAGGCCCCTGGGCGCAGACCTTGGGCGGGACCTCTCATCGGTCCGCCGCCGACCTTGCCGCCCGGAATGGGCTGCGGTCGTCGGAAGCGATCCTGCCAGAAGCGGGGCTTACCGGCCCGGCGGAACGGCCACACCCGATCGGTTTCCTCCAGAAGCGCCATCCAGCGGGAGTGTTTGGTCGCGAGCTGCGCCGCCCGACGAGCCCCCCAGCGGGCGGCTCGGAGTCGCCGTGCGGGGAGGCGCCACTCCTCGCCTTCGCGAATGCTGGCAGGCGGCTGGGTTCCCGTCGGATCGACCACGTCCACCTGGCCCTCGGCGGTGGTGAGGTTGAACTCGCCCTCCTCATCCGCCTCGATCTCAAACTCCGTGCCGCGCACCGAGGCCACGACATCCTGTCCCGACACCTCGAATCTGGAGCCGGCAGGCACGCTCCGCACCGCGAACCACACCTTCCCGCTGGAAACCTGGGTTCGCTGCACACCGCTCCGATTGTCCGGGACGTCCGGCACGAGGATACGGGTGTTTTCCTGCATCAAGACAACGCTGCGATCTTCCAGCGAGAGGATCGCGGCGCCGGCGGGTCCGGTCTCGATCTGGTCGCCCACGGCGAAGCTGTCGCCGCTCTTGAGCGATGTGGGAACCCCCTTCGCCGGGGTGCGCCTGACCGGTCCGCGGGCGGAGATGCACTTCAGGGCCTGAGGAGCGCCCTGTCGGGAGAGCGGCGCCGAAAACGTGAGGTTTTCCCCTCCCACATTCATGAGCTGGAGGGACAGCTTTGGCGCTCCACCCTCCACCACCGCGCTGAAGCCGCCTGAGATCGGTCGGGACTGCGCGCCGCGTCGAGCAACTCCTCGCGCCGTGCCGCGGTATTCGCTTCCCACTCGGGTTCCCGCGAGCTCCAACTCGATCGTGGCCCGCGCGGTATCGCCCCTCGCTGTGCCCGTCGCCTTCTGTCCATCCACCAGCAGGCGGAGGAGCACGTTCCCCGACTGGCCCGTCCACTCCACGGGATCGGCGCGGCCGGCCGAGGCCAGCGCCAGCGCCGCGAATAGAGCCGCGAGCCGGAGAAGGCGAGTGGGGCGGGGCATCACGGCGGCAAGCATCGGCGGGCCTCAGGGGAGTTCGTTCTGGATTGGTGCCGCCGTCTCAGACGTCGAACGCCCGGATGCGGCTGTGCGATTCTACACACACATGGCGCTCCCGGCGTCAGCCGTCAGGCGTGCAGGCGCCCCCGGCCTTGCCGCCTCTTACCGTGCAAACCGCAGTTCGGTGCACGATCTCGGGACTTCGGGAAGGGCAGAGCGCGAGGCTCGGTGGAATGATTGCTGACCTCCCAGACCGTTTCCGCCGAGACAACGATCCATGACCATCCCCGCGCTTCCCGCGCTTCCCGCGCCTTTCTGGCTCCTGCTGCTGGCTCTGCTGGCCGTCTGTGTGGTGAGCGAACCGCTGGAGGCGCAGCCCAGCTCGGCGGGGCTGCGCGCCGGCACGGCGGTGGTGGATGTGACCCCGACCCGGCTGCCGGTGCTGGTGAACGGCGGTATGACCAGCCGCAGCGTCGATAAGGTCAAGACGCGGGTGAACGCCCGCGCCCTGGCGCTCTCGGACGGCTCCACCCGGATAGCGATTTGCGTGGTGGATAGCTGCATGATGGGCCGCGAGCTGCTGGATGAGGTGAAGACACTCGCGGCCCGGCGAACCGGCATCCCGACCAACCGGATCACGATATCGGCGACCCACGCCCACAGCGCTCCCGCTTCCATGGGCTGCCTGGGGACGGATGCCGATCCCGCCTATGTGCCGTTCCTCAGGGACCGCATCGTGGAGGCGATCTCCCAGGCAGCGGAGCGACTCGAGCCGGCGCGCATCGGCTTCGGCAAGGCGAACGCCGCCGCGTTCAATGCGTCTCGCCAGTGGATTCGGCGTCCGGACCGGGTGGAGGTGGATCCGTTCGGCAACCGCACCGTGCGGGCCAACATGCACGCCGGCCGGAACTGGGACGACGTGACCGGAGAAGCCGGCCCGAAGGATCCGGACCTTCAGCTCATTTCCGTGCAATCCCGCGAGGGCCGGCCCATCGCCGTTCTCGCCAATTACTCGATGCACTACTTCAGCGATCAGGACATCAGCGCGGACTACTTCGGGCTGTTTTGCGAAGGTCTCGCCTCGCGGCTCTCGGGTGGCGCTGCGGCAGGCGTCCGGCCGTTCGTCGGGCTCATTTCGCACGGCTGCAGCGGCGACATCTGGCGGCGCGATTACACGCGACTCAATGAGTGGAACGACAAGCTCGCCATCGAAGAGTACACGCGGGGTTTGCTCGACGTGGCGATGGGGATCTACCGCGGGATCCGGTATCAGGAAAACGCGCCGATCTCCATGGCGGAGCGCCGCATGACGATGAACTACCGCGTGCCGGATCTCCAGCGCCTGGAGTGGGCCCAGCGGATTGTGGCGGCGATGGGGGATCGCCTCCCGAAGACCCAGACCGAAGTGTACGCCCGGGAGCAGATCTTGCTGCATCAGAAGCAGAAGACCGAGGTGGTGGTGCAGGCGGTGCGAATCGGCGATATGGCGATCGCGACTACCCCGTGCGAGACGTATGCCGTGACGGGGTTGAAGATCAAGGCCGCCAGTCCGCTGAAGCAGACGATGGTGATCGAACTGGCGAACGGCGGCGACGGCTACATTCCGCCCCCGGAGCAGCACCTGTTCGGAGGCTACAACACCTGGGCGGCTCGCTCCGCGGGATTGGAAACAACGGCGGAGCCCCGGATCGCCGAGGCCGCGATCGGTCTCCTGGAGCACGTGACGGGTCGCCCGCGGCGGCCCTGGACACTGCCCAACGGCGCCGCCGCGAAGAGCGTGCTGGCGCTGAAACCCACCGCTTACTGGCGGCTGAACGAAGTTTCGGGACCGCATGCCGCCGACGCCGGACCTCGCGGACTCCACGCGGTGTACGAGCGCGAAGTGACCTATTACCTGGAAGGCGCCCGATCGGCTGCCTTCTGCGGCCCGGAGGAGACGAACCGGGCGCCGCAGTTCGTGGGAGGGCGCCTGCGGGCGCGGCTGACCGGTGTAGGAGATCGCTGCTCGGTTTCGATGTGGGTCTGGAACGGAATGCCGACCGAGGGGCGAGACGTGGCGGGCTGGCTGCTTTCTCGCGGCCCGGATTACGGCATGGCGCCTTCGGGCGAACACCTCGGCATCGGCGGCAAGAGCGGCCACACGGGGCGGTTGGTGTATCTGCCGGGAGGCGCCAATGCCCAACCGGTTGCCGGAAGCACGGTGCTGCCGCGTTGGCAGTGGCAGCACGTGGCGTTCACCCGGGAGGGCGGCGAGGTGAAGGTTTACCTGAACGGTAAGCTGGAACTCACCGCCCGGGCGCCCGAGGGCGCCGCGCCGGAGCAGTGGTTCTTCGGCGGCCGGTCGGATGGAGACAGCAGTTGGGAGGGGCGGCTCGATGAGATCGCGGTGTTCTCCCGGGCGCTCACGCCGGAAGAGGCTGCCCGACTCGCGATTCCGTAAGCCCGCCCCGGTCTCGGACCGCAGCTACGTGAGGGTGAGGGGCCAGGGGATGCACAGGAGCGCCGAGACCACGCCGATGACCGCCGCCACCAGCACGTCGGAGAGGAAGTGCACGCCCACATAGACGCGACTGTAGCCGATCAGCGCGGACACGATGAGCAGCGGCAGGGTCCAGAGCGGAAAGTGCCACGCGAGCACGGTGGCCAACGCGAAGGTGGTGGCGGTGTGACCCGACGGCATGGAGCCGTGTCGCGTCTCCGGGACGAGGAACCGCACCTCGGTGTGGGCGACCGGCCGCAGGCGCTTCACCCGTCGCTTGATGAGGTGTACGAACCCGGTGGCCACCAGAAAGCTGCCGATGACCGCCGAGGGCATCGTGGCGCCGGCAGCCTCGTGCCGGTGAAACCACCAGACTAGCGCCACCAGGGGGAGCTGCACGCCTCCCAGACCGAAGTGCGTGAAGCGTGCGAAAAACCAGTCCAGCACGCCGTTCGTGTAACGGCGGTTGATCAGCGTGAATAGATGTACGTCCAGCGTGCTCGGATTACGCATTCGTCTCTCGGAGGGTTCGACCCATTCTACTCCCTCCAGCGCTCCCGGTGGGCGCGGATTCGCCCCACTGCCGGCGCCGGCCGGTGTTGGGGGAACCGGTTTCCAACGGACAGCGCGTTGGACGAAAGCTCTGGAAGGAAGTTTCTCCGGCGCGGGCAACGGAATGTTGGAACCGCCACTCTCTGTTTGTCTCCGTGTGGGCGGGAAAGGTTTCCCTCATGCGCTCTCTGGCCTCTCTTCTGGCGGGTGTGCTGCTCACCGCCGGCGTTCTCTCCGTTCAGGCGCAATCGAACCAGGATTGGACGAACTGGCGGGGACCGAACTACGACGGCTCCTCCCCCGCCCGAAATCTTCCGGTGGAGTTTTCGCCGAACAAGAATGTGCGCTGGGCCACCGCCCTTCCCGGCCCATCCGCCGCCACGCCGGTGGTCTTGAAGGATCGGATCTACCTCTCCAGCGTGGACACGGCGAACAACGCGCTGCTCGCGCTCTGTGTGGATCGGAAGAGCGGCAAGATCCTCTGGCAGCACAAGGCGGGCAGCGGCTTCAAGCCCGCGGGGCTCGGCTCTGAAACCAGCCTGGATTACCGCAGCAACTACGCCTCTCCCTCGCCGGTGAGCGACGGTGAGCGCGTGGTCTTCTTCTACGGCAACGGCGATCTCGTCACCTACGATCTCGACGGGAAGCTTCTCTGGAGGCGAAACCTCCAGAAGGAGTACGGCGAGTTCTGCTTCGGATGGACCTTCTCCAGCAGCCCGCTCCTGTTCGACGGCAAGCTCTATTGCCAGATTCTCCAGCGGAACCTCGCGGTTCAGGGCCGCGGCAGGGATGGCGAGCCGTCGTTCTTGCTGGCGCTGGAGCCCGCCACCGGGAAGGAACTCTGGAAGGTGGAGCGCCCGTCGCCCGCCAAGATGGAGAGCCGCGAGGCCTTTACCACGCCCGTTCCGGTGAAGCACGACGGCAAGTGGGAGATCGTGCTGGCGGGCGGCGACCTGCTCTCGGGCCATGATCCCAAGACCGGCAAGGAACTCTGGCGCTGGGGCACCTGGAACGTGGGCCACAACCATCCCACGCTTCGGTTGGTTCCGTCGCCCGTCGCAGGCGGCGGCGTGGTGCTGGGATGCGCTCCCAAGGCCTACCCCGTCTTCGCGGTGAAGCTCGGTATGACCGGCGACATCAGCTCGACCGGATCGGCCTGGCGCTCCGAAGAGCGAAGCGCGGTCACCTCCGACGTGCCGACGCCGCTCTTCTACCAGGGCAAGTTCTTCGTGCTGAGCGATCTCCGCAAGGCGATCTCCGCAGTGGACTCCGCCGGCAAGACTCTCTGGACCACCGCCATCCCGAGCCGGGCGATGTGCTGGGCTTCCCCCACGGGCGCCGACGGCAAGATCTACGTGATGAGCCTGCTCGGGGAGGTGTTTGTCGTCAGCGCGGAAGACGGCAAGATCCTCGCCACCAACCCGATGGCGCAGGAGCAGAACGAAATCCGCTCTTCGGTGGTTGCGGCGTACGACTCGCTCTACATTCGTACCAATACCCATCTCTACTGCGTCGCTGCCGACGCCCAGCAGTAGACGACGGCAGGTTCTCCTGACTCAACCGTTCCCCATCGAAGCCTATCAACGGGACGGCTTCGCGGTCATCGAGGATCTCCTCCCGCCGGAGGAGATCCTCGGCTTGCTGAGCCGCATCCGGGAATACACCCACGGCGACCGGCCCCGGGGGAGCCTGGCGGTTCAGATGGAGCCGCGCGTGCAGCGTGGCGAGCTGCGGGTGTCCCATCCCGGAGACGGCATCCGAAAAATCGAGGGGCTGGTGGAGTGGGACCCCCTCTTCCGGGAGCTGGCGCTGAATTCGAGGATCGTGGATCGGATCGCCCAGGTGCTGGGACCGGATCTCAAGCTGTTTCGCAACGCTCTGATGCTGAAGCCGCCCGCCGTGGGCTCCCCCAAAGGCTGGCACCAGGACTCGCCCTACTGGCCGATCGAGCCGATGTCGCTGAGTTCGTGCTGGATTCCGCTGGAAGACGCCACGCCGGAGAACGGCTGCATGGCTGTGATTCCCGGAGGGCACTTGCTGGGACCGCTGCCTCACATTCGGGTGACCGACGACTACGTGATCGATCCGGACTCGCTCCCCGGAGGCTTTTCCGGCCCGGAAGCGGGGCTGCTCGTTCCGATGAGGGCGGGCAGCGGCCTGTTTTTCCACAGTCTGATTCCGCACTACACGGCCCCGAACCTGAGCTCCGGCTGGCGGCGGGCCGTGGTGCTGGCTTACATGTCCTCCCACTCCCGCTACACGGGCGCGGGTCCGTGCCCGACCTACTTCCCCATCCGCGGCGAAACCTTTCCCGGCTGCATCGCCTGACCTATCGGACCCCTGGGCCCACCGCATCGGGTTCGATGGGACGGGTGGATGCCTGAGGCGACGTAGAGGGCTGAGGTTGGGGTCGGCAAGATGACACGCGGTGAGGACGCTTCATAAGCGAGATCGACTCGCCTGTGGGGAGCGCTGGTCCGCGGGCCGGCGATCCAAGCATTCGATGTCGCTGCCGACCGGAGCGCGGCCCTGGGAGTCCTGCAGCGCAGACGCTATTGGGCCGACCAGCCGACGAAGAGAGGGGCGCCCGGTGATCCGGGCGCCCCTCCTGGGAGCGTGTTCGAGTTCGTGCGGAGAGCGTATCGAAGCTGAGGCGCCGCGCCTAGTTGGCGAGCTCGTGGTCGTCGGTCGTGTCGGACGTGCCGCTGGTGCCGATGGTGCAGCTCGGCGACGTGGTGGCGTCGTTGATCGAGTAGGTGCCGCCGCTGGGGCAGGTGGGGGTGTTCTTCACGTAGGTCGGCACGATGTCGGTCATCCCGCTCGGCGCCGTGGTGGTCTTGTTGTCGAGCATGTACTGCTCCTTGCCGGCGTCGATCTGGCGCAGGTTCGAGATGCAGCTCTTGCTGCGGCCGCTGTTGCGGGCCTTCACGAAGTTGGGGATCGCGACGGCGAGCAGGATGCCGATGATCAGCACCACGATCATGATCTCGACGAGCGTAAAGCCTTTTCGAAGGCTCTTCTTGATTCCGGTTTGCATCGTACTCTTACTCCCACGCTGCCCTCTGGCGGCGCCTGTGACCTGTAACCTCCGCCCCCGAAGAGTGGGTCCCGGGTCTTCTTGATCCGGTTCCTCGGCGGGCGGCCTTCTGATGTCTTCATATTGGGCAGCCCATGGAAGAGCTCGAGAGGCTGTTCGCACAGGTGGGAAGTGGGAAAAGGAACGAACCGATGGGCGACTTCCACCGTGGAATACCCGAGGAAGTGTCTTTGGCGCGACGCGAATCGCCCGAGCCGAGCTTCGCGGGCCGCCGTGGAAGATTGGGTGGCGACACGACCACCTCCCTCCGACTGCGTGAGGACTGGAGCTTGAAGCGGATTCCCGATACCGGAGCCGGATCGTGGAGGCTCCTCACGCCATCACTCGGCGACTTGCGACCCGGTTCGAAAGGGTTAAGCTCCCCTTAGGCCCTGGTGCATTCGCCTCCAAGACGGGCGGGTTATCTGAGTAGCGTGCTGGGGCGGACCGATCGTTCGGTCCGGGGGCCCCACTCAGAAACAGATCCATGCACCGAAGATCCAGAGGCTTCACCCTCATCGAGTTGCTCGTGGTGATTGCCATCATCGCCATTCTCGCCGCTATCCTCTTCCCCGTCTTCGCTCAGGCTCGCGACGCGGCCCGAAAGACCGCCTGTGTCTCCAACCTGAAGCAGATGGGCACCGCCCTGCAGATGTACCTGCAGGACTACGACGAAATGCTCCCCGCCGTGACGTGGGGCGACTCATGCCGTGCTACCGGTACGCCCGGCGCCACTCGAACCGATGCCGCGTGGGATGGGATGCTCTCGTTTCCCATCAGCCTGCAGCCGTACGTCAAGAACTACGGGTTTCTTGTGTGCCCCTCCGACGCCATTCGGGGCGGGTTCGCGAAGACGGGTTCCCTCTGCTACGAGCGCCAGCTTCTGGCGGGCGCAGTTCCGGGAGCCTACGCCGGCATCAACGCCAGTAACGCCGACATGCGGCGGGTGCTCCCGCTGAGCTACGCTGCGAACTACTGGCTGAGCCGCACCACCGGCAGCTCGGTCAACACGCCCAATGCCGACACTCCGGGCGGGCTGGCCATGGCGAGCATCAACAAGCCGGCAAACGTCTTCTTCGCATCCGAGGTGGGGAACAGCACGGGGAACTTCGCGGCCTACTACATCACCCCCGGCTACGGCAACGGCACGGGCGACACGCGCTGGGAGAACGGCAAGCGCCATGCTCAGGGTCGTGTCTGGCTCTTTGTCGACGGCCACGCCAAGTGGACCAAAGACACGCCGAACGTGACCGCCGCCGGGGCGCGCAAGTCTGAAGCCCAGATTCAGCAGGAGTACCGCGCGATGGGGATCTACACCGATCCCGGTTGGGACTGAACCCCATCGGCGTACGGGCCGGTCTTGTGGAACCGATCTCTACCGAGGCAGAGATCGGTTCCCGCCCCCACCTCGGCGAAAGGAGCGCGGGATGAACGCGGGAGCGCGAACCGGGGCGCCACTGGATTGCTTAGGGCTGCGGGAGACCGGCCTGGGTGCAGGCGGCGGTGAGGGTGTTGCGCATGAGCATCGCGATCGTCATCGGTCCCACACCGCCGGGGACCGGTGTGATGCAGGACGCCTTCTCCGCTGCCGGGGCGTAGTCCACGTCGCCCACCAGCTTGCCGTCCACCCGGTTGATGCCGACGTCGATCACCACCGCGCCCTCGCGGATGTAGTCCGCCGTCAGCATCCGGGGGCGGCCAACCGCGGCCACCAGAATCTCGGCGCGGCGACACACGGCGGGCAGGTCCACCGTGCGGCTGTGGCAGATCGTCACCGTGGCATGCCGGTGGAGGAGCAGCATCGACACCGGCTTGCCGACCAGATCGCTGCGGCCGACCACCACCGCTTCCTTGCCGCGAGGGTCGACCCCGGCGCGGCGGAGCAGTTCCATGATCCCGGCGGGCGTGCAGGGCGGCAGCGTGGCCTGGCCCGCCACCAACGCGCCGATACTGTAGTAGTGCAGGCCGTCGACGTCCTTCGCAGGGTCGACGCAGTCCACCACGGCGCGGTAGTTGAGGCCGGGCGGCAGCGGCGACTGGATGAGGATGCCGTTGACGGCCGGGTCGGCGCTGAGGTCGCGGATGAGCTGCTTCAGGTCTGACTCGGAAGTTGTGGCGGGCAGCACGTAGTCGCGGGAGTCGATCCCCAGACGGGCTGCGGTGCGGACCTTGCTCCCGACGTACGTGTGCGAGGCGGGATCGTCGCCCACCAGCACCACGGAGAGGTGGGGCGTGACGCCGGCCTCCCGCAGGGCCGCCGCTTCGCGCTTCAGGTCTTCGTGAATCTCCGCCGCAATCGCTTTTCCGTCCAGAATCTGTGCCGCCATACCCCATCCCCTCGGGCCGCGAGAGGCCCCGGTGATTTAATCACCGATGGCTCCTTGCTTCGCTACTTCGTAAAGGTTACCGGGTTCGACCACGCCCGGCGCCCGTCGGCGTCGGTGATCTCCACCCGCACGTATTTTTCCCCGCGAATCACCGGATACTCCGCCGTGGTGAGCGCCTCGCCTTCCGGCGCGAGGAAGCGCTCCCCGCGGGAGCGCTGGCCCTTGAAGACAATGGATGCGGCGGGGGAGCAGCGCACCCGAACCACCGGCGCCCGTCGGACGGCGCCGCCGGAGAGCGTGACATCGCTCTCCACCACCTCCAGATCGACGATTTCGGGGCCCTGGGTGCTGTAGAACCGGCCGGCAGCCAGCGCGGCTTTGAGAGATTCCAGGGTTAGTTCCTCGGCCTTCACCATGAGCCAGCCCTGAAACACATCCTCCGTCACGCCGTGGGCATCGTCTGCGGCGATGCCGAAGCATGGCCCCACCTCATCCAGAAGATCATCCCAGTGCGACTCCGACAGGCTCTTGCCGATCCGGCCGCAGGTGGCGTTGAACACTTCCACCGCGAAGTACCCCTGCAGCGGCGCCAGATCGCGCAGGGTGTGGCCGCACCAGTAGGGGTGACACACCACCAGCAGTCCGCCCTGCTCGCGCACTTCCCGGATCACCTCGTTCGGATGCCGATCGTCGTACGGAACCGGCTTGTGGATGTCGATGGCGACGAAGTGGTAGCGGTCTCCGCCGTAGGGGTTCGGAGGGTGCAGCTCGCTGCCGGAGATCGCCACAAAGTCTTCCCGGCTCTCGGCGGAAACATCGGTCACCTTCCCGTGATCCGTCAGCACCAGAAAGTGGTAGCCCGCCTTACGGTAGGCGTCGAAGCGTTCGGCGACGGGCAGGCGGCCGTCCGAAACCGTGCTGTGGCTGTGTGTGTTGCCGCGGAACCAGCGTCCCGGCGAGCGGTAGAACTCGGTCACTCGTGAATCTCCCCGGCCCGACATCCGCCCCGGAGGAACCCGAAGCAGGATCGGGTCCGTCTTAGAAAGCGGTTCGGCCCGAAAACTCGATCTCAGTCTGGACGCCGCTTCGCAGAAAGATCATTCTCCCTGAACTTTCCCGGCCGGCAGAAACGACTATACGTCTTGGGACTATCGCTCCCATTGAGGATCTTGATCGAATGAACCTGGCTCCACCCGAGTCCGATCCAGGCCTGTCTCGAAGAGAGCGCAAGGCCGCCGAGTCTCGCGACAAGATTTTTCGAGCCGCGATTGAACTCTTCTCCCGAGAGGGGCTCGACGGCGTCACCATCGAGCAGATCACCGAGCGAGCCGATGTGGGCAAGGGTCTCTTCTTCCATTACTTCCCGAACAAAGAGGCCGTTCTCAACCACTTCGGCACGCTGCAGGTGCTTCGACTGCGGGAAGCGCTGGCAACGGGCGAGATTTCCGGTCCACCCCGACGGCGCGCCGAACAGGTTCTCAGCCTTCTCTGCACCTATCCAGAGATCACACCGGAGCTGGCGCGAAACCTCTTTCTCTCGGCGCTCGCCACCCGGGAGTTCCGGGAGATCGGCGGACCCAACATCTGGGAGGTTCGCAACCTCCTGGCGGAGATCATCCGGGAGGGTCAGTCAACCGGAGAATGCTGTCCCACGGCAGCGGACCCACACGCGGCCGCGCTTTTCTTGCTGGGGCAGTACTTTCTCGGGCTGCTCGCCTGGTGCTCGGGGTTCAGCACCGACTCGCTGGAAAAGACGGTGCTGGACTTCGCCCAATGCGCCTTCAACGGGATCGATGTGGAGGGCGCCCCGTGCCGGACGTGCGAGCGCGCGTCGGACGACGGCTCGCACTGACTTCCCTCTCAAAAAAACTGAGGCGGTCCGCGTTCCGGATCGAGGGTTCTCGGTGAACAGCATGAGGTGTGAGAGGGCCAACTCTCCACTTCGTTTCGGAAACCATCCCCATGCGTCGAATCGCCCTCTGGATGTTTCTCGCCTGCGCGCTGTGCTGCTGTGGCGCCGGGTCTGCGGCGACCGCTCCTGCCGGCGAGGCGCTCCGTGGGCGGCCGAACATCCTTCTGATCCTGGCGGATGATCTGGGATACTCGGATCTGGGCTGCTATGGCTCCGGCGTTCGCACTCCAAATCTGGACCGGCTGGCGGCGGAAGGCGTACGCTTCTCGCAGTTCTACAACGCCGCCCGCTGCTGCCCCACCCGCGCCGCGCTCCTCACCGGCCTCTATCCGCACCAGGCCGGGGTGGGACACATGCTGCAGAACTGGCATCCGCCGGCGTACACCTCCGGGATCGGGGAAGACACCGCCACCCTTGCGGAGACGCTGCGGACGGGCGGCTACGCGTCTTACCACGTCGGCAAGTGGCACGTCGGTGGAGTCGGCGCGGCGGTTGGCCGGAACCATCCCCTGAACCGCGGCTTCGAGCATGCCTACGGCACCGGCGGCGGGGGCAACTACTTTGCGCCGCAGCCGCTCTACCGGGATCGCGAGTCGGTTCGGCCCGAGGGCGACTACTACGTCACCGATGCCTTCTCGGAGTGGGCCGCGCGCTACATTCGGGAGCACCGACAATCCGCACCGGACCGTCCCTTCTTCCTGAACCTCTGCTACACCGCGCCGCACTTCCCGCTGCACGCCCGCACCGAAGACATCAACCGCTACCTCGGCACGTTCCGTCGGGGATGGGATCACGAGCGAGCCGTCCGTTTCGCACGGCAGCGGCAGCTCGGGCTCGTGCAGCGAGAGTGGAGCCTTTCCCATCGCGATCCCGTGGCCCAACCCTGGTCGGAGGTCCGCGACGAGACAGCCATCGCCGAGTGGGATCGACGAATGGCGGTGCACGCCGCGATGATCGATCGCATGGATCAGGGCATCGGACATGTGCTCTCGGCCCTGCGGGAGACCGGGCAGGAGAAGAACACGCTGGTGCTGTTCCTCTCCGACAATGGCGCCAGCGCCGAGGCGCTCGACTCCTGGCCCAATCCGGCTCGGGGTCACCGTCCCGGCGCGGTTGTGGGCGCCGCCGACTCGCATCGCTGTCTGGAGATCGGCTGGGCGAATGCCGCCAACACGCCCTTTCGCGAGAACAAGATGTGGGTTCACGAGGGCGGCATCTCCACCCCGCTCATCGCACACTGGCCGGGGCACGTGCGCAATCCCGGTTCCGTGGCCGGTTCGGTCGGCCACATCATCGATCTGATGCCCACCTTCCTGGATGCCGCGGGCCTCAGCTATCCGACGATGCTGGGCGGTCGCACGCTCCGTCCGCTCGAAGGCGTGAGCCTGCTGCCCGCGCTGAGGGGCAGGTCGCTCGGACCGAGACGTCTGGGCTGGGAGCATGAAGGGAATCGCGCCTATCGCGATGGAGACTGGAAAGTGGTGGCGACGCATCGAGGCCACTGGGAACTGTACGATCTGGCGGCGGATCGGACGGAAACGCAGGACCTCGCCACGCGGATGCCGGAGAAGACCCGGGAGATGGCCGCAGCCTGGCAGAAGTGGGCCGAGCGGTTGGGCGTGGTCCCGTGGGAAACGCTGCCCGGTTCGAGTTACCGTCCCACCCCGGGCTATCGCCGAAAGTCCGAGCCGCCGCTTTCAACCGTCGCGCCGTTGTAGTCTGCAGCCGATCATCGCACCCCGCTTCGCCCGTGATGGGTGAAGCGAGTACTTCTCTAGAGGGCCCCGACCATGCCTGTTTCCCGCAAGTTCACTCTGGTGCTCGGCGCTGCTGTCGCGGCGTTCTTTTTCGGCGCCGGGCGCTCGTCCGGCCAGGGGGCGCCCGATCCCGCCGCCCTCATGACCGCACAGCGGGACGCGATGAAGCGGCTCGCCTTTATGGACGGTCAATGGCGCGGGCCTGCCTCTATCACGCTGCCGAACGGGCAGAAGCACACTGTCACTCAAACCGAGCGCGTGGGGCCGATGCTGGATGGAACCATTCGCGTTGTCGAGGGGCGAGGCTACGAAGCCGACGGCAAGACCGCGTTCAACGCGCTGGCAGTGGTGTCCTACGATCCGGCGAAGAAGAGCTACTCGCTTCGTTCATACGCGCAGGGCCGATCCGGCGACTTCACGCTCACGCCGACGGAACGGGGTGTGAAGTGGGAGATCGAGGCGGGGCCAATGACCATTCGCTACACGGCGGAGATCGCGGACGGCAAGTGGCACGAGATCGGTGAGCGGATCCTGCCCGGCCGCGATCCGATCCGCTTCCACGAGATGACCCTCACCCGCATCGGAGACACGAAGTGGCCGTCCGCGGATGCCGTACCGCCGCAGTAGCCTCGATGAGACCTGCGGAATCTCGCAGCGTCGCGCCCCGAGTTTGTCGAACGGCTGCGAGGCAACCTCCCACAAAACCCCGGAGCCGTTGCCCCGGAACGTCGCGGCTTGATCCGAACCGGCGCGAGACCGAGACTTTCGGAGAGGGCGCCGGTACCTGGAAGCATCTGTCATGAAAAGCCGTGTGAATTGGAAGAGGCTCTCGGTAGCTTGCTCGCTCCTCGTGGTCGCCGCGGGAGCGGCTCGCTCGGCCCAATCACTCCCGGCAGTCCGGCGGCCAAACCTCATCCTCGTCCTGATCGACGATATGGGCTGGGGCGACTTCTCCTGTTTCGGCAACAAGGATGCCCGCACCCCGAACATCGATCGGCTGGCCGCGGAGGGGATCCGGTTCACGCAGTTCTACGTGAACGCTCCGATCTGTTCGCCCTCGCGCTGCGCCCTCACCACTGGCCAGTACCCACAGCGCTGGAAGATCACGTCCTACCTCAACAATCGGGCAGACAACGCCCGGCGGGGTGTGGCCGACTGGCTCGATCCGAAGGCGCCCAGTCTGGCGCGTGTCTTGAAGTCGCACGGCTACGCCACGGGTCACTTCGGCAAGTGGCATCTGGGCGGGCAGCGCGATGTCGACAACGCGCCTCCCATCAGCGACTATGGGTTTGAGGAGTCGCTCACGAACTTCGAGGGGATGGGTCCCAAGCTATTGCCGCTCACGCTGCGCCCGGGTCAGGCGCAGCCGGGGCGGATCTGGGCCGACGCCGAGCGACTGGGCGGCCCCGTCACCTGGATGCAGCGCTCCCGGATCACCACCGGCTACATCGATGCCGCCCGACAATTCATGGATCGGGCTCAACGCGACGGGAAGCCGTTCTACATCAATCTCTGGCCGGACGACGTACACAGTCCGTTCTGGCCACCGGTGGAGAAGTGGGCCGACACCAAGCGAGGACTCTATCTCTCGGTGTTGCAGGAGCTGGACTCGCAGTTGGGGCGGCTGTTCGATTACCTGAGGGAGGACCCCGCACGGCGCGACAACACGCTGGTGCTGGTCTGTTCCGACAACGGTCCGGAGCCCGGCGCGGGGAGTGCGGGTCCATTTCGAGGCGCCAAGACCCGACTCTACGAGGGCGGCGTCCGCTCTCCCTTGATCGCCTGGGGTCCGGGTCTGGTCCGGAAGGCGCGTGCCGGATCTCGGGACTCGACGTCTGTCTTCGCCGCGTTCGATCTGGCGCCGTCGCTGCTTCGGGTGGCGGGGGTTCAGGCCGGCGGAGTCTCGTTCGACGGAGAGAATGTCTCCGAAGCGCTGTTGGGTCGTGCCGCGCTCTCCCGCCGGGCGCCGATCTTCTGGAGTAGACCGCCGGATCGGAAGCAAGGGGGGCCCCTGGATCCACAGCCCCAACCGGATCTGGCTGTCCGCGATGGGAAGTGGAAGCTTCTCTGCGAATACGATGGCAGCCGATTGGAGCTGTACGATCTGGAGAATGATCCATCCGAGCGAACGAACCTGGCGGAGCGGGAGCCCGAGGCGGCAGCCCGGCTGAAGGCGGCGCTTCTGAGCTGGCGCCGATCCATGCCGTCCGACCGCGGCCCCGAGCTGGGCAGCCGGCAAGAACCCGTCGCGCCCGCCGTACCGCCGGTTCCCGTTCGCGAAACCCGCCGGATCGCGGGGTGGACCGTCCATATCAATCAGGCGTTGTTGACCGAGCAGCAGCGACTCACCGAACGGGCGCTGGAACTGCTGAAGCAGCAGTTGGATGAGATCGTGCGAAGCGTCCCCGCGCCGGCCGTGGAGCAGCTCCGTCGCGTGCCGCTCTACATCTCGCCGGAGTACCCCGGAGTCCCGCCGCGGGCCGAGTATCACCCCGGGGCCGCCTGGCTTCGCGCGAACGGGCGCGACCCGGCCATGGAGAAGGCCGTTGAGTTCACGAACGTCCGCATCTTCGAGCAGGAGGTCTCCCGGATGCCGAACTTCGCGCTCCACGAGCTGGCGCACGCCTATCACGACCGTTTCCTGCCCGGCGGCCACCAGCACGCCGGCGTCCGCGCGGCCTTCGAGCGGGCGAAAGCAAGCGGATCCTACGATCGGGTCGAGCGCCGCCACGGCTCGGGCCGACCCAACAGCTTCGACCGGGCCTACGCGCTGTCAAGCCCGGCGGAATACTTCGCTGAGAGCACGGAGGCGTTCTTCTCGCGGAACGACTTCTATCCGTTCACCCGCGACGAGCTTCGCCGCCACGACCGGGCCATGTACGACCTTCTCCGCGAACTCTGGCGCGTCGAATAGGGCCCCCTCCAGCCGCTGAAGTGCGCCGCCAACGACCGCTTCGCGCTGGCGGCGCGGCTGACCCGTTGAGCTATCGGCTTCCCACCGAGAAAGGCTTCTGGATCATCACCGAGTAGGGCCGGTCGGATACCACGCTGCTTCTCCCGGACGAGTACTGATCCCTTCGAGTTAGTAGGATCCAGAGAGAGACAAGTGTGACTAGCGGCCCGACGCCGGTTCGTCTGGTGGCTCGATCGCTGGAAGAAGCTCCTGGAAAGAGACCAGCTTCAGAGCGAAGCGGTGGTGCAGGCGCCATTCCTCTTTGATGGCGTCCGCCTCTGGAACCGTCAGCGCGCCTTCCTTGATGCTCCGTAGAATGATGTCGGATGTCGTGAGGATGGAGAGGGTGGGGTAGACACGGGTCGCGGCGGTGATAGCCTTCCGGTCATCCATCGCCAGGAGCGCACCGTCTCTGTGAGCAGCGACAATCGAAACAGATTCGCCGTCACCGAGGCCCATGCCGACCAGGTGTGCCGCCGCTTGAAGATCAGCATGCACGGAGAGGGACACTTCGTGGAACTCGCCCTGCGCCAGAGCCTTCTCCAATTCGTTTGACTGGTAGCGCTCCGAGATCTCGCGCCGCACCACGTCTGTTACCAGGAGACGATAGGGGAGGCGGGTCAAGAGATCCCGCCTCCCGATGCGCAGGAAGTTAATAAGTGTCGAGGAGTCTGATAGGAGCAGGTCGTCAGCTTCCACGACAAGGGGTTGGTCCGCCATGCCCGTAAACCCCACGCGTTACCGACCGCTGCGGACCAACTCCAGAAGCTGTTCGCCCTCTGCGATCCCGAGTTTGTCGCATACGTCGAGCAGGCGTCCACCGGAGATCGCTTCTTGCCGATAGGCTTCCACCGCCAGACGGCCAATTTCTGCGGTGAGCCTGGGCTGGTCGTCCTGTTCTCGCGCATCGGGGTTCCTGAGATGCAGAAGCCCAATGAGCTGCTGACCGAGCGGGCGCTGCAGCAAGAGTTCCTCAAGTTGCGGGCGGGTGATCCGCCCAAGGTCACTCAGCCGGTAGGCCGCGGCGTCGTAGCTCACCATGAACTCGTGGGCCAGGTATGCAACGTCTTGGTAACCAATGGTTTGAGAGCCGGGGGCGTTTCGGCGCTCAAAGTGCTCGCCACTTTCGTTCGCCACATCCCACACCCAAAAGGTCTCTCGGCTGCCCGCGCCTTTGTTCAGCGTGTCCAGTAGGTCCGTTACCCCGGCCGCCGGCATCAGGAACGCTGCGGCAAAGGCGTTGGCGCGCCGCTCCATGAGTTCGGTACCGTTCTGACGCTGCGTCACAGTCGCCGGATGGCGCAGGCGGTCCAGAAGCGCGTGGGCGTATTCGTGGCCGTATGAGAAGCGCCGTCTGCCGCGGGTGTGGCTCTCGTTAACCAGTATCGCAAGCCCGAGCGAGGGATGGGACAGAAAGAGGCCGGAGAAGTCATCTGGGAGCGCAGCGGCTGCCGCCCAGACCCCCTCACGAGCCAGGACCTCGGCGACATCTGCGATGGGGCGGGCGCCGAGATTGAGGCGCCGGCGTTCCTCATCTGCCACCGTTTCACCTTGCTCGGCTGCGTCTTCACGTCGCTCCGGCTCTGGCAGGTCATAGGCGGGTGGCGCCGAACGGGAACGCTTTCCGAGCAAACGCTCCAGGACGCACGCTTCCTGAAAGAGACCGAGGTAGCGCGAGATCTCCATCCGGACCAGGGGATGATCGGCCACTGCCGGCGCGATGCGACAGAGAGCGACCAGCGGGCTCTCCGCCGCCGGCTCCTCGTCGCTAAGGAGCGAATTGAGGTCCCGGCGGTACAGCCGGGCCAGACGTACCGCCTCCAACGAGGTGAGCGCCCGCTTCCCGGTCTCAATATGGAGCAGCGCGGTGCGGGGAATGTTGATCGCGAGAGCAGCGTCCTCCTGGGTCAGACCACAGTTCTGGCGCGCATCGCGCAACCGCTCTCCGAGGGTGGTCTGGGTAAGGGGCATAGAGTCCTTCTTTCGCTCACGGCCCGGTTCTTGATCCGGCCCTGCCTGTCGTAAGAGTATCGAATTCGGACAGATCTGTCAAAACATGCCCATCTTGTTGCAACTGTGTTTGGGGCGGACGCTCTTCACCTGTCCGCCCAGGACACGGAAACCATGGCGGGACGCAACCAACACGTCGCGCCTCATCGTGATGGGTGGACAGTCGGGCCAGAGAGTGGCAAGCGCGCATCGTTGGTTCATCAGATGCAGCAAGAGGCAATTGATCGGTGGTGGGAGATCTCTCGCAACCGAGAGTCGGAACTCCCCATCCATGGCTCCGATGGGCGGATTCGGGCGCGCGACAGCCACGGTCACGATTCCTGTCCCCCAAAAGGAATGCTACTCTGACGCAAGGTCGCTGGGATGTGCAACGTTTCCGCTGGGTGTTCCAGGCAGATTCACGCGGGAACCAGCGGATTGATGCAGTTCCAGGCTGCTACGCCGTTTGCGACGTCCTGCCTTGTGGCGCTCTGCTTTCGGCAGAGCAGGCGAGATTGCTCGCGGGGCAGGCCTGTGTCGCCATGAGTGGACCGGCGACGGGGCCAGAAGGCCTGTTCCTGGCGGGGGCAAGCTGGGAACTCGTGCAGCCGGGCTCGATCCTTTGCCGGGTGGCGTAATGCCAGGAGTTCATCAAGGAAGACCCCTCTGGGACGGTCTTGGATGCCGTCTTCGTCATCGTGGACGGCGTGACGGGAGAGATCTGGCAGACGGGCCCGGTGCTGGCGGGATCGCGGACTCGCCTCAAGCCGCTGAAGAGCGCCGCCAACGATCGCTTCGCGCTGGCGGCGCGGTTGAGCGCGGTTGAGCGCGGTTCCGCGGGGGAAGCGGTGGGGCATGGAACTGGCGGCCGGCCGGCCGATCAAGGGGAGTCAGCCGGAAGCAGGCGCCCGGCGATGGAGCGTAGCGGCAGGCAAGAGCCGGATCGAGCTGGCGCGATCGGATCGGAACCGATCGCTCTGGGTGCGCTCGACCGGAGGCGGATGGACGGGCGTGAGCCTGACCCGGACGCAGGTGACCAAGATCCAGGCGCTCGCCGCGGGAACGCCCTCGGACCGTCTCTACCGAAATCCGATCTGGAAGGACGGACGCGCCACAAGTGGTTAACTGTCTTAGCGCTTCCCCCTACTTCGTGCTGGACCCAGCGGGCTGCCACGGAAAGATCCTCGATCAGCCCTGGACCGAATTGCGCTGGCATCCATCCTGCCTGCCGGTCTGGGTCTGATGGTCCCCTGACGTTGGAAAGTGGGCTTTCGAGGTCGGGACTCCCAGGAGATCGCGTCAATGAATTGGCTGCCACTGGCTGCGAAGCGGGCTTGGATGATCCAGTGTGCCATTTCAGTGCGAGGTGTGATTCTGAGTCTCTCGACCGCACTGTTCTGCATCTCCGCATCCCTTGCGCTGCCTGACGATCAGGAGAGGCTGCAGCTTCAGGTAGAACTCGGGTCGTCGCTCGAGAGAGCTCTGGGATCGTGGTCCAAAGGCTCGCCCATCAAATTCACCCTGGACCCGGAACTTCGGGACCAGAAGGTCACCTTCGCCCCACAGGGCCCTGTGGGGCGAACCGACCTGTTGGACAACGTGGCTGATCTCCTCCAGTCGCAGTGGCGGCCTGATCGCGATTCTCCCGACAAGCGAGTGCTGAAGCGGTCCAAGGCTGCGACCGATGAACTGGCGCGGCGACGGCGAGTTCTGGAACAGCGCCTGCCTCTCGCGCGAGCGCAGCAAAGGCAGCGTTTGATTGCGGCATTTCGCGCCGCTCGAAGTAAAGTCGATGGGCCGGCTGTGGAGATCTTTCCGGGACATTGGGGTCGGATCGGCGTGCCGCCTGGATCGGAACCTCTGGTGCGTTTTTTGGATATTCTGTCCGATCGAGATTGGGACAGTCTCTGTGAGCCGCTGACGCCTTCCGGATGCATAGAAGACGATTCTCTCCTGAATGCCGCTCAGCCCCCAACACTCCTCTGGCGGGGTTCTGCCCTTAGCAGAGATCAGCGAGGTCACCTTGAAACGTATCTTTCCGCCACCGGCGGAGGGGACTTCGATCCAAGTAGGGCAGTTGTCACGGTGAGTGGTCGATTCAGTCAAGGGGGGACGAGGATATCGGTGAGGATATTCGGCGATTCTCTCCGAGAGGGGGTAGCGGTCATAGCTGGACCGGGTTCTGAGCTAAAGAAACTTGATAGTATGCAGGAAGAACCGTTGTTCATTGGCATGGACCCTGTATTTAGCAAAGGAATCCCCGAGGGGCTGAAAAAACGGTCCTCTGAGTCTGTTGTGTTGGACTGGGAACGGATGGATTATGCGGAAGCGGCTCGGGCGCTGTCTCGGGCGGTTGGCGTTCCCTTTTTGGCAGATTATTACACGTTGGAGATTCGAGAAAATAATAGACTTCCTACCGGAAAAATGTCTATAGACGCGTTGTTTGGCAAATTCGGCACTGCATTTGGATGTCAATTCGCCTGGAGCAGAGGGATGCTCCTGATTCGGCGCGGCGATTGGTATCATCTGGACAGGAGGGAGATGCCGGAGAAACTGAGTCAGTATTGTCTTGGGAAAAAGAGGCCCGACGGGGGATGGCGAACTATGAGCACACTGACTCTCGTTCAGCTCGCGGGTGTGCTGAGTCGGGAGCAATTACAATGTTTAAGATTTCTTTCCGACCGAGAGAATCGAAATATCTTTTGTGCCGGAGAGTCCAGGGCCATCTCCAAAGAATATGAATTGCTTCGCCTGATTGGAGAGTTGACGCCGCAGCAGCGCCGAGAGTTTGTTGGCGGTCAGGGCTTGACTGCGAGTAGCATCTCCTCCAGGGGGCAAAGAGAGCTCATGACCTACATCCGGCTCAATACGCCCTCGTTGCTCAGTTGCCCGGATCCAGCCCAACTCTGGTTGCGCCTGGCTGTGACTCGATCCGGGAAGACAGTCTTCGGGCTGCCCGATATTGTGAAGCCGCTGGAATTGGAGGCGGCATTTCGGACAGCGGGCAAACCTGTGCGTTTCTCGATTGTCACGGGCATCCCCTACATTCAGTGAAGCTGCCCGGTTGGAATTGGCGTCCATTGGCGTCGTCCTGGCGGCGGCTTCTTCGTCGCGTCCGGGTAGGATACGGTGTCGGCTCTCGAGTGGGCACGTTGGCACGTTCGCGGACTTGCAGCGCTGTGTGTTGTTCCAACGGGAGTGGGCGCCTGAGGGATACC
>SXGS01701523.1_pt1 | contig 34451 bp, 20 predicted proteins | sample 3174681 | NCBI WGS metagenome assembly SXGS01 (sample SAMN11356861, study PRJNA531348) | freshwater metagenome | isolation source: freshwater sample F1-80 | place: China: Fuxian Lake, Yuxi | collected 2017-12-25
CGACCACGTGAGCTTTGACGATCGCGACTTTGTCCGCCGCTGAAAACTGACGTCGTGGTTTCTTCATCATGCGTCCTTTCTGGTGTGACTCTACAACACGCCAGTTTCAAGGACGCTCCATTTTCGAAAAGGGCACTACAACTCACTTTGACGAGTGACTCATACGGAACACGAACTGATTGCAACCCAGGCTTCTCGTCGGAGTCAGCTTGAGCAATTCAAAGCCACGTTGCTCGTGGAAGCGGATGACATCGTCGGGCTTGGCGACCTCGAACGGCAGGCCGCCGATCCAGTCGATCCAGTCGTGGGCCGGGGACATGCCTCGTTCGTGGTAATAGGCCGCGAACTTGTTACGGCGGGAGACCAAGCTGGCAACGCACATCCGAGCGAAGAATCCGGGCACCCACATCGCCGTCATCGCCCAGCGGCCGAGCGTGCAGCAGCAGTACGCTCGCTTCACCGCCAGCCACATCCGCGACAGCCAACCTTGATCGTTGTAGAGCGCGATGAACAGCCGCCCTTTCGGGGCCACGAGCGCGGTCACGTTCTCGATGGCTTGCCACATCGCTCCGGTGTGATGCAGTACGCCCCACGAATAGACAACGTCGAATTGACCGAGTGATTTCAAATAGTCCTGATCGAGCACGCTGGCTTGCTGGATCGTCCAGTGCGGATCATCGGCGAAATAGCGCCGCTTCAACTCCTGAGTGCAGCCGACGGAACTCGGATCGAAGTCAAACGAATGCACCGTTGCTCCCAGCCGCCTCGCTGCCAGCGAAAACAAGCCGCTGCCGCTGCCTGCGTCACAGAACCGCAATCCGTCCAAATGATCGAGACCCAATTGTTGCTGGAGGGATCGGACAGCGTTCGCGATCCGTTCCTCAGTGAGCACGTTCAGGAACCGCTGCCAGTTTTTGCCGAACTCGAATCGCTTGCCAGACGCGACCTCGCAATTGAAGGCGGCTGCTGAGGTCACATCGCGAGTGATTCGCGGCGAGTCGGAGTTTGTGTCGGACAAGTCAGCGGCCTTGCGTCGGGGATTGAGCGGGGGACAAGGCGAGTATTGCAAGTTGCAAATTGAAAATTGCAAGTTGCAAATTGAGAACAGGTGATCGCTGGTGTGGCTCAATTCTCAATTTGCAATTTTCCATTTGAAATTGGCAATCTCTCGTCCAAAGCAGCCCTCTTGTCCCGTTTCAGAGCTTGAACTACCATCGCTCCGGCGTTGCAGACTGAGCCTTTTTGCTCAACTTTTCCGTCGCTCTTGCTCATCGAAAGCATCACATGAAGCTGACGACTCCATCTCGGACCGCGTGGACATTGTGTGCTGGATTACTGTTGCTGGCTGCGGTCACAGGCTTTGCTGATCGCTTGGCGGCGAATCATCCCAATGACGAAACCACGACGAAGCTCGTCGTTGGCATGGTGCAGAAGTTTCACATCAGCCAGCATCCGATCGACGATCAGATTTCCGGCAAGCTGCTGGATCGATTCTTGAAGACGCTCGATCCGCAAAAGCTGTACTTCACCCAGCCAGACATCGACGAACTGAGCAAGTTCAAATCGACGCTGGATGACCTCGTGAAAGCAGGCAACACGCAATTCGCCTACGACGTGTGGGACATGTATTTGCAGCGGATCGAACGGCAGATGGAAATCGTTCACAAGCTGATCGACTCGCCTCACGATTTCGCCGTCGATGAGTCCATCGAGATTGACGCCGACAAGATCGCACCCGCGAAGACGGAAGACGAATTGAACGACCGTTGGCGTCGGCGGATCAAGTTCGAACTCATCAACGCTCGGCTCGACAACGAGGACATCGCGTCCGGCAAGCAAAAGCCCAAGGCTGGTCCCGGTCGCGAGAAAACTCAGACCGCGCCCGTCGATCCGCAAGAACGATTGCATAAGCGATATCGAATGTTCCAGAAGGCAGCGAAAGAGACTGAAGATCCTGAGAAATTGGAACTGTACCTCTCCTCGCTGACGCATTGTTTCGATCCGCACTCCAGCTACATGTCCCCGCAAACGCAGGAAGAATTCCAAATCGCGATCGCGCTCAACCTCGACGGGATCGGCGCATCGCTGCAATCGGAAGACGGCTTCACCATTGTCCGTGAGATCGTCAAGCCCGGAGCCGCTTCCGAAGATGGACGGCTCAAGGCCGGCGACAAGATCTTGGCGGTCGGGCAAGAGACCGGCGAGATGGTCGACATCATGGAAATGAAGCTCAGCAAAGTTGTCCGCCTGATTCGCGGCAAGCGCGGCACCAAAGTCCGCTTGCAAGTAAAAAAGGGAGATAGCAGTGAAGTCGTGCTTTATGAGTTAACTCGCAAGAAAATCGAACTGACCAACGCGGAAGTCAAAGGGGAGATTCTCGACACCGACCAACGGATTCCCGGCCGCAAAGGTCGCATCGGTCTCATTAACATTCCCTCCTTTTATCGCGACTTCCAAGCCTTCCAAGACGGCGTCGAAAATGCCAAGAGCACCGCTCGCGATGTCCAGGCCGTGTTGCAGAAATTCCAGCAGCAGGGTGGGGTTGATGTGGTCGTCGTCGATCTACGAACCAACGGCGGCGGGGCGCTCAGCGAAGCCATCGACGTCTCCGGCCTGTTCATCGACAAAGGCCCGATCGTCCAGGTCAAAGAACAGAACGGGCGAATCAAGTCGCACGACGACGACATCGAAGGTGTGGTGTACAACGGCCCGCTGGTTGTGATCTGTAACAAACTGTCCGCCTCGGCGTCGGAAATTTTTGCGGCCGTCATCAAAGACTATCAGCGCGGCATCATCGTGGGTGATACAACCACGCACGGCAAAGGGACCGTCCAAAACGTGATGCCGGTCACGTCGGGCATGTTCCTGAATCGCACCGATCGCGGAGCGCTCAAGCTGACCATTCAGCAGTTCTACCGGGTCAACGGTGACAGTACGCAGAAGGACGGCGTGAAGTCGGACATCGTGCTGCCATCGCTGATCGACAAGATGGATCTCGGCGAGTCATCGCTCGACAACTCCCTGGAATTTGACCGTATCCCACCTGCATCCCATTCGTCCGCGGACATGGCCAGTGAAAAGATGATCTCAGCTTTGCGGGATCGCTCCGAACGCCGAGTCACCGCCGATCCCAAATTCCAGGAAATCAAAAAGGACATCGATCGCTATCTCGATCGAAAGAATCGCAAAACGATTTCGCTCAACGAGTCAGTTCTCAAGGCTGAACGGAATCAGGACAAGAAGGAACAGGACGAGACCGACAAAGACGATCCCAGCACGCGTGGCAGCGACGCTCCGATCTTTCCGGTCGATGCCTACAACGATGAGGTGCTGCAAATCTCATTGGACTACGCGACGCTGCTGCGAAATCCGCAAGCGGCACAGAAGTAGGTCAGGCTTTCGAGCCCGATCCGAATTGGCAAGGTGTCGTCAACCGTTGATTGGGTCAGCCTGGAAAGGCTGATCGACGAGCTCACGGTCGAAGTCCATTGAGACCAATCGATCGGCCGTATTGTGCGATCAACTCGGAGGGCGTGATGCCGTAGGCTCGGTTGAGAGCCTCTTCCGGCGTGAAGCCATCTTTGATGCCCAGGATGAATGTTCGATAGCGGCCGGGATCGATTTGCAGCATGAAGTTGGTCAAGTTCGAAGCGATGCCGTATTGCCACGGCTGCAAGCTGGCTTGCTCCTCGAAGAAGTTCACGCCCAGCGAACCTGTTTGTCGTAAGCGATCGACTCCTTCTTTCTGTCGCTCGGTCACCGCCTTGCTTTGAGTGACGATCGCTCCCGCGACCCAATCCGCAACGCCTTCGTTGATCCAGGGCGGAATGTGAACCGAGGATCGCAGCCGATGCAAAAAACCGTGAGCCGTTTCGTGGACCAGCACAACGGCGAAGTACGACGGGGTGTTGCCGCGATAGCAACTGATGATCGCACGCCCGTCGCTGGCGGAATGATGCAGCCCCTGCGCTCCCTTCGTGTCCGTGTTGTCCATGAAGGTCCGCTCGAAGGCGTGAAACGATTCCTCATTGAGGAATGCCAAGACCATGCATTTCCCCAGCCAGATGTTCTTGTCCTTGGGCACACCGAACGCGCTGCTGAGTTTGGAATACATCGCATCCAGCGATGCGACATACGGTGTCATTTGAGTCGCCGGAATATCCGACAGCACCATGAAGAATTTCGTTTCATACAGCCGCAGCGGAAACTGATAGCTGGCCTGTACCTTCTGGAAGAATTCTTTGTACTCGGCAATCGTCTTGGTTCGCTCGTCGTCGGACGGATCATACCACAACTGGTTACGAGTTCCTTTCAGACGCTCATTGACATCGAGGTCTCGCTGAGTGACATCGAGCAGCACCGGCCCCTTCTTGGCAGGATCGAGGAACACGTCGTAGTCGCGATCGCCCGACCGAATTCTCACGATGGTTGTGCCGGCGAGCTTTTGCTTCTTCTTGCCATCGGCATCTTGAATTCCCAACAGCTTGACCGTCTCGTCCCCTTTGCCAAGCTGAGTCTCCGTGACCTCGAAGTCGTTTAGCGTCTTTCCGTTGGTGAGCACGACCGTCACCCTCTTGCCGACGGCGATCGGCGATTCTTCGCCAGTCAGCGGCGCGACGTATTTCGCGAGCTCCTCCTCAAGATCATTGGACTTTTTCGCCGAGGATTTCACTTTGGGCTTCGTCGTCTGCGACCAACCTGACTCGGCGGTCCAGAGGCCGATCAGCGTTCCAGCGACCGCCACAAGCGGCAGAATACGTCTGGAAAGGTGGACTCGAATCATCGCGAAATCCTCGGATTGGCGATTTTTGTTAGTTTCGGTCAAATGCCCGTGTCACAATCTCCGCATTGCAGTCGCTCGTCTCAGAAGTCACAAGACCGACAATGTCCCGTTCCACACAAACACAATCTGACTCGAACGCCAATGTGGCTCACGGTGCCGCTGTGGGCGACACCTCTTCGCCGTTGCAGGAAGCGTTGTTGGTCGGCGCGCTGGACGACGTCATCGGCAAGCGAGTGCTCTGCACTTCGCTCGGTCGGGGGCAGTTCGCGTCCGCGGTTTCAAATTGGTCGTCGGATATCGATGTGACCTGCTATTTCCTGGATGTCTTCTTGGCCAAGAAAGCTCGCGAAGAGATCGCCCTCAGGCCCGGCAGCGTTTCCGTGATTTGCGAGACGGATTTCCCCGAGGGACCGTTTGACACCATCGCCCTGCCGTTCCGAAAAAATGGTGAAGCGGAACTGACACGCGAGCTGCTGCAACAGGCTCACGAGCGACTGGAGATCGGCGGTCGGTTGATCACGTCGACCGACAACCCAAACGATGACTGGTTGCACGATCAACTTCAATTGCTGTTCGGAAAGGTCACGAAACGCCCTGAGCCGCGCGGAGTCGTGTATCTCGCCAAAAAGACGGAGCCTCTTCGACGGGTACGAGAATTCACTGCGAACTTTGCATTCCGCGATGGCGAACGCGTGATTCATGCGGTGAGCCGTCCCAGTGTCTTCAGCCATCGCCAGCTCGACCTCGGTGCGCGAGCCTTGCTGGAAGCGACCGAAGCCAGCCAGGCAGTCTTGCCGGGCAGCCGCATCCTCGACCTCGGTTCCGGATCGGGGACCGTCGGCATCGCGCTCGCGCTCCGCCAGCCCGGAGTTCACGTCCACGCGGTCGATTCGAATCCGCGCGCCCTGCAATGCACGCTGCACGGCGCGGAGTTGAATGGGATCATGGTCGTCAATCAGCCCGTCAAGCCATCGCGTGTCGGAAAAGCCGTCCCCGAAGACGAGCGATCGTCGCTGTCGATTCAGTTGGACGACTCCGGCCACGTCCGTTATCCAGGCACCTTTGATCTCGTGATGGCGAACCCGCCGTACTATTCGAATTGGGCCATCACCGCGATCTTCATTGAGGCCGCCGCTCGTGCCCTCACCCCCGGTGGCCGAATGTTTCTCGTCACCAAGAGTCCGAATTGGTATCGCAACAACCTGCACTTCGTACTGTCCGACATCGAGATCCAAGACGTCCGAGGCTATTCCATCGTGACCGCTCGCAAAAAACGCGGAATGTGAGCGTCGTCCGAACACCCACGTCCGGACTATTTCCGAAACACCGTCCGACCACCGACGATCGTTCGCTCCACAGCCAGCTTCGCTAGTTCGCCATCCGCACACGCAAAATCATCGCGAATGTCGGCGTCTCGGTAGTACAAGTAACCCTGCGTATCGACACACACGCCGAGTTCGCGGCATTGCCGCACGATATCCGGCGACGGAAAGTAGGCGTGAATCAGCGTGAAGCGTCGCTTTCGCACATCGGGCTGCTCGGCGGCGACTCGGCCAAGAGCTTCCAAAACCTGCCGCGTCCCTTCGTCGCCCGTCACATGATAACTCATCTGCCAACCGAGTTTTTGAGCCGCCGCGAAGACCATCTGCATTTCGGCGATGCTCGACAGCTCGGCATACGTCTGGTCGAGCATCCCGCGAGCCACTCCGACCGCGTGACAGTGCGACTCGATGAACCCCGGCAACACCATCTTCGCATCGAGCCGGATAATCTCCGTCTTCGATCCGATCAGCGGCTGCACGTCGGCGTTGCTGCCCGTGGCCAAGCAGCATCGACGACTGGGAGTGAGTTCCAAAAGGAGAGCCAGGCGAGCGGAGGGTGTTAACCCTCCGAGTTCCTTTTGCGATTTTGACTCGGAGGGTTCATACCCTCCGCTCGCCTGTGACACACGACTTCGCCATCAGCCGGAGCACGCTTGTTGCCAACCTGACGACGGACTCCTGAATCGAGAGTACCTGTCGTCTCCGCGCCGAAATCACAAAAGCGTCGGCGATTCGCGTCTTGAACCACGCCGCATCGTCGTCAATCCAGATTTCTGGCCATTGGCACTCCGACTGCGAATTGCTGACGCCAACCGAAATCGAGTCAACCAGTTCCGACGGGATGGTCCCGTTGAGGCAATCACTGGACTCGACTCGTTTCGGGAACTCTGAGGCTCAGAAGGATCCAAGCCATGACCACTCTGTTGAAGACCAAGAAAGCGGTTCGTGAACTGACCGCGTTGCGAACGGACGACTCCCTCAAGAAATCGGCCGAGCGTCATCGCTGCTGTCGCTGCTGCCGTTGCTGTCGTGGCGGACGGTAGGTGCTGGACCATCCGGCGAGCGGAGGTCGTCCAGCCTCGGATGCGTGAGAGTTCGCAATCGCCCTCAATCGCCATCGAAGCATCAGCCAGATCGCACTGGTCGCTCGCCGTTTCCTTTCGGAACCCGGTTTGAAGTTGGGAAGGAATCCGCCATGTCCCTCGCCTCGCTCGACGCCGCTCCATCGGCCACATCGCCACACTTCGCCGCGCCGGGCATCGGCTACGCCCTCCGCGAACAGAATCGCTACATCCTGAGCGACCCCGCCATCAACGCGGTCGAGATCACCTTTGAACGAGCCGACGACCCGCTCCGCATCGACCGCTACCTCGGCGAACAAGAATTCGAGCACGTCGGAATTCACGCCTTGAAGCTGTCGGTCGCCAGTCCGGACGCTCCCGGCCGCAACTACCTCGACACTCTGCTGGCCATCGCCGAAGAGAACGACGCCGAATCGATCAGCGATCACTTGGGCTTCACTCGTGACGGCCACAACGGCGTCGAGATGGGACACTTCGCTCCGCCACCGTTCACGTCGGCCGCGCTGGAAGCAACCTGCCGCAACATCGACTTCGTGCAGACGTTTTTTGCTCGTCGCGACCGGCGGTTTTACATCGAGAACATCGCCTACCTGTTTCGCTTCGACGGCACGATGACCGAGGCGGAGTTCCTGTGGCGAGTGCTGCGGAACACCGGCTGCGGCTGGCTGCTCGACGTGACCAACGTGTACGCCAACGCGGTCAACTTCGGCTTCGACCCGTATGACTTCATCGCCGAAATCATGCCCGCTGCCGACCGAGTGCAACTGCATCTGGCCGGCGGATTCTTCGACGAGAAGGCGGGCATGTACATCGACAGCCACTCGGAACCGATCCCGGAACCGGTCTGGAGTTTGTATCGACACGCGCTCGATCAAGGCCGAAGCAAGATCGACGCGGTGTTCCTGGAACGCGATCAAAACTATCCCGATGAACGGGGCTGGCGGCGCGAGATTCGCCAAGTACGAGCCATCGCCGAAGAAGTTTGCAGCCCGCGCTAGTTTGGATTGGAACTTGAAATCACCTCCTGATCCTCCGGGGCGGAGTGTGGAAGTCTGTTGGATGATGTCAGCGATTGTTGGGAAGGCCGATGACAAAGTCCTGCGCAAACGGATGACCACACTTCTCCCTGGAGCATCAGGAGGTTGGAACGAGACTGACATGACAATGCTCACATCAACGACGACCGACTACCGCGATCAAATTCAGCGCTGTGCCCAAACGATGGCACTGGGATACGCCGAAGACGTCCGGCCGTTCCTGGCCAGCGGGATGACGGTCGAACAAGTGAAGCTGTTCACGGACGGCAACCTCGAAAAGCGATTCGAGAAGATGCTCGATCAAGTCGAATTGCTCAAAGCGGCCTTCGACAACCTGGACGATCTCGTGGACGAGTACATTCTCGAAGTGCCGTTGGCGGCCTACGACACGGGCAGCTCAGACGGTGATCGGTTTCTGCGCTGGCTCAAGCTGTCTCACGTCACGTCGCTGGAGCAGCAAGATCACATCGCTTGTCAACTCGCCAGGCACGAAGTCGAAAACGTCGCACGCACGAATCGATTGGGGCATGTCCGCTTCCAAGAACTCCGCAGCATGACCGATCGGCTGACGGCTGACCTGCCAACAAATCCGAAGCTCCGCATCCACCTCAACCCGATTCGGACGTGGGGGACGTTTCAGACGAATGTGCTGCTCGATGAGGAAGCCGCCGCCCCGGCCGACGTGCTGTTCTTCGCCAACGGGCATCAGATTCGGACATCGGCGTTTGAGAACGCGGGCAACGAATTTGTCGAAACCTTGGCCTCCCACGGTCCATTCACGCTGACGGACTGGAAGCGTCTCGATCGGTCCACCTCTCGGAGCGGCCTCATCGAGTTTTGCCTCGACGCGGCCGAGATGGGTCTTGTGGCGTTTGGCTGACCGAGCAATCAACCAACTCACCGAACCAATTTGCGACCGAGATCGCCGGACGAATGTTGCCCTCTCTCGTCCGGCAATCTCCCATCGAAACGATCCCTCCGAAAGCGCCGGCCGTGGGAGGCCATCATGTTGACCGTTCAAGTCCCCTCGAATCCAATCCGGCTGACCACTCAGACGCAGCCGTCGCCGATGACCGTTCGCTCCAACGAGTCCGATCCGCTGCGCACGATCTTCACGGCCAATCGAGCGAAGTTGCTGCTGACCTATTTTCTGTTCAATGTCGAGAATCTGTTGCGTCTGTCTCAGCCGTTTGTTCTCGGCCTAGCGATCAACGACCTGTTGCACGAGTCGTCGTTTGGCTTGATGCTGTTTGTTGGTCAGCATCTCGCACATTTGCTGATCGGTTCGCTTCGGCAGATGTACGACACGCGAGTTTACACCGGCATCTACACCGACCTCGCGACGAAGCTCGTCGTCGCACAGCGTGGCCGAGAAGTGGGCCTCTCACGAGTCGCAGCTCGCAGCTCGCTGTCACGCGAGTTCGTCGAGTTCTTCGAGAACCATGTGCCGCTGCTCATCAAGTCGCTGTACTCCGTCGTCGGCGCGCTGGTGATGCTGGCGTTCTATGACCGAGTGCTCGTCCCGGTTTGTCTCGGCTTATTGTTGCCAGCGGTCGTGCTGAATCGCATCTACTCGCGCCGCACGTTTGAGTTAAATCACCAACTGCACGATCAACTCGAACACGAAGTCGACGTGATCGACCGCAGCCAAGAACCGGCGGTGCGTCGCCACTACGACGCCGTGGCTTCATGGCGAGTGAAGCTCTCCGATTGCGAGGCTCTCAACTTCGGCACAATGGAAGTGTTCGTACTGGGGGTGATGGTGCTGGCTCTGCTACGAACCTGCTCGACGCTGACCGCCTCGCCCGGCGACATCTTCGCGGTGTTCCGCTACGTCTTGATGCTGGTCATGGGGATCGACGGGATCCCAAAACTCGTCCAGCAATTCAGTCGCCTGCGGGATCTGACGCAGCGGTTCCAGAGAACGTAGACCGGTCACTCTGTGACCGGACAATTCTAGTCACGGAGTGACTCGACTACGTTCGGCCGTGCAGGTACTCGTTGAGGAAGTGCAGAGTGACCTCACGATCGTTCGCCAAGTGCGCGTTCAAGTCGCCGATCGAGATCATGCCGACCAGCCCACCATCACTGCCGACGACTGGCAGATGCCGAATGCGATGCGTCTTGAAAATCGACCGAGCGTCATCCACCGAAGTCTCCGGCGAGCAACAGGCCATGTTTGTCGTCATCACGTCACCGACGCGCGTCTCGGCCGGACTCCGTTGAGCCGCGACGACCCGGCGCAACACATCTCGCTCGGTGAAGATGCCGCAGAGTCGACCACCATCGGTGACGAGCAGCGCGCCAACCGAATGCTCATTCATCCGCTGAGTGGCCGACAGGACCGTCTCGCCCTGCTCGATGGTGAGGACCGGACGCTCCGCTTTCTCGCGCAAAAGATCGCTGATCGTGGCCATGCTGCCGCTCCTTTTGAAGTGGGAAAGGGAGTGACGTAGGCGGAGATTCGGCATCTCCGCTTCAGAAAGGCACGGCGATCATACGACCGCGATCTGAAAAGCGAGAGCACTTTATGGAAATTTCGTGGTCCGATGCCGTCGCGATGAGCGACTACTTCTCGACCTGATAGCCCGTCGGTTGGACGGCGTGGGCGTCCTCACGCAGCGAACGTGCTCGTTCCCTCAGAGAGCCGGCAGGATCAGTGGACTGATTCGAGGTCGCCACTGGCCCATCGCCAGACAACGATGACGGACGACTCCCCGACCGTGAGGCTGACGATGCCGGTACGGAACTCGGTGTCACCGATCGAGTGGCGGTTGCGGAAGAGCCTTGCTCCGGGAAGGTTCGAATCGTGGTGACGATGTCCTTCGTCTGATCGAACTTCGCGCCGGTTGGCAATTCGAGAGTCAGATTCATGGTTCGCGAGACGTGCGACTGAATCGGCAAGCCGGACTCGCGGTCAATCGTACAAGTTCCAAAGCTGTGTCCGCCGCGAAGCGTCATGCTCTCGGTCGCGCCGGCGTGTTGGATCGTGTTGCTGGCGTGCTGAATCCGAGCGGGCTGAATTTTGCCGAAGAGTTCCAATGTCGCATACCGCTCGTTGATGTTCGCCAGTCGGTAGGCCGTGTCGATGCTCATCGGGAACGGACGGACGATCTCGCGATTCTTCCGCCACGATGTGCCGACCTTCACATCGCCACCAGCATTCAAGTCGTCGATGTTGTACGGCAGCATGCCGACACTGTCATCGACAAAGTTCGCGATCCCTTCGTCCTCCTGAGTCGCCACCAGTCGCATGAGCAATTCATTTTGCTGCCTCGCCGGAGCGTGTCGCACACAGCGTTTCAGGAACGATTCGAAGTCCTGCACTTGGACGATGCGATTGTCGGCTCCGAGTTCAAACGAGAAGCCATTGTCGAGCAGACCGTGATAGATTTGAGCCGCGTCGGGAACTTTCTTCGGAAAGAGTGCCGAGTCGTAGCTGACCTTCTCGCCCGCGATGTCGTGTTCGTAGCGGACTCGCTGATAACGCACGCCGAGCGTCTTGACCCCTTGGTCAACGCCCTCGACGGTAATCGCCAGCGTCATCTCCAGCTTCGATGAACTTGTCGTCGGCGAACCACTGCCGGGTGACTGTTGCCGCAGTCGCTGCTCGACCGTCTTGATGAGCGGGAATCGGTCGCCAACTTTCAATCGGAGTTCGAGGTTCTCGGTCGTGATCTTTTTATTTTCGGCCGCTCGACTCTGTGAGGGCTTCGCTTGCTCGCCCAACTCCGGAATCGCTTCGTCCGATTCCGAGTCCGCGCTCTTCGAGCCAAACCAGCCGCAGCCGGACAGACTCCACAGCAATCCACACACACCAACCCAACGAGCGGCCCGCGTCCTCATGACGACCTCGACTCTTCCGTGATGCCCCCACCCAAAGGGGCGGGAACATACCAGCCGCTCGCTGGTGGGCAAAGACGATTTCGAGCCGTCAAATTCGGACGCTCAGCGGCTTACCGTTGTCATTGGCGGAGATTTGCAGCAGAAACGGCACCGCGACCTCGACCCATTGATCTGGTTCGGGATACCGGCTGGCGGACGCACCGAAGCAGCGTCGCAGCATCTCGGTGCTGATGATGCCCGGATCGAGCGGTATCGCGGCCATACCACCCGGCAGTTCTTGAGCCATCGACTGAGTCAGCCCCTCGATCCCCCATTTGGACGCACAATACGGAGCCACGTCCTTCGAGGGTACTCGCCCCCAACCCGAACTGAAGTTGACGATCACCCCGCGTCGCCGTTCGATCATTGCCGGCACAAAATGGCGGACCACATTCGCAGTCCCTTTGATGTTGATGTCAATGACCGCATCGAATTCCTCAACCGGCACATCCCACAACGCAGCGTTGCCATTGATGATCGCCGCATTGTTGAGAAGCAAATCCGGCGGACCGAATTCGGAGAGTACACTCTTCGCCCAACAAGACACGTCGGAATCGCTGCTGACGTCCACGACGTCGAACCGATGTGGTGCCATGTGTCGGCCGCGCAACAATTCAATCGCCTCAGCACTCCGGCCGCAGCCGATGACGCAATGACCAAGACTCACGAACTTCGCGGTCATCGCTTCTCCCAAGCCTTTCGTGACTCCAGTAATTAACACGACACGGCTTTTGGCGGACTTTGGCATGCAGTGCATCTCAAACGTGGGGCAGGATTGCAACCTGCCCGTTCCACACGAATCACAGTTGGCAGGTTGCAAACCTCCCCACGATGACATCGTCGCCTCGCCGTTGCAATTCCACGGATCGAGCCTGAGAATCTCCGCCGACTGTTACCATCCCCCCCAAGCAGGAGTCCAAATGATGAATCGGTTTCGCTGGTGGACTGTTTCAGCCGCCACACTTCTCATGTGCTGCGTTGTCGTGGCTCAAGACAAAGAAAAAGCCACTCAGGTCGTCGAAGTCAAAGACATCAAGCTGAAGGTCCCCAAAGCCTGGAAACAGGAAAAGCCGAGCAATCAGTTCCGCGTTGCACAATTCAAGATCGATGCGGCAGAAGGGGACAAAGACGGCGGGGAGTTGGTCATCACCCAGTTCGGCGGCGGTGGTGGCGGCGTCGAAGACAACATCAAACGTTGGATCAATCAATTCGAGGCGAAGGATCGCAAGGTCAAAGTCACGAAGGGCAAAAGCGATCAGGGCGAATACATCGTTGTCGACGCGACCGGCACGTACCTCAAGCCAGACGGCCCTCCCATCGCTGGCAAAACTAAACCAACCCCCGGCTCGCGAGTGCTCAACATCATGCTGATGGTTGAGGACAAGGGGAGCTATTTCCTCAAACTCGCTGGTCCCGAGAAGACGATCGCCGGAGCTGCTACGGACCTGCGAAACTCGTTCGGCGCGAAGGCCGACGACGAGAAGGAATACAAAGCCAACTAGCGTCATCGGTGTTTGAAAGTGCCGAGAACGCTCGATTTCACAAACACTGCGAGGCAGGCGATTCGCCTGCCTCGCAGTGTTTGTGCGGAAATCAAAACACCATCGGTTTAGTCGCGTTTCAGCAAATAATGGCAGCGTTTGCAGCGGACTCGGCGTTTGACCAAGCAGTTGCACTTCGGGCAACGCTTTGTTCTCAAGGCAATTTTTCGCTTCGTGCGGGGTCGGATCACCATTTCAAGTCGTTCCTCGAACTGTTCAGACAAAGGCCGGGGTCAAATGAGCGGGGAAAACTAGCGAAAGGCCGGGGCAATCTCAAGCGGTTGACGCGAAGTGCCTGCCGTCTCGCTCCCGATTCAATCCTTCTCCCCCTGAGAGAAGGTGGCCGAAGGCCGGATGAAGGACTCAACCGCCAAAAAAGTATCGACTGTCCAATGGAGTCCCTCACCCCGGCCATCTCCCAAAGGGAGAGGGAGGAATCGCAGACCACAACTGACAGTGGTTCAACAACCTCGCCCCGCAAAATGTGCGATTTTGTTGCAGTCCGCTTGACCTCTTCCTAATCTCCCCCCGCTTTGCTCAGTTCGGCCATGGATTCAGGCCGTTCACACGAGCCAAACACCCTGCCCGTTGCGGTTTGTCTGACCGCGACAGGTTCGAACCAAAGGACTGGTTCTGGAGAACACGCATGGACGCGACGCTCAATTCGAGCCGGTGGGCCGCCAAATTCTGGTCGGCATCGCGACTCCGGCCACACTCGTACTTCTCCCGTGATCGTCGGGCGTTGGAAGTGCGTGGTCTCCACCAAACAATCTTTTGACCGAGCTTTGGCATTGAGCCGGCTCGGTGGCGCGAGTCGGTTCGAGATTTTTCTCGCCACACTCAGCACAGGAAGTGCTGAAAACCGGAAGGGACTCCCGCATGAACACGAAACCATTGATCGCCGTCAACGCTGATTTTCGCCCCGCCTCCGCCGAACACATCGCTCTGACCTGGATTACCAGCGGCTACTACGACCAAGTCAGCGGAGCCAAGACCGCCAAATCGCCGGGGGGGATCCCGATGATCGTGCCGCCGCTCGCCGAAGATGACGATTTGCGAGTGCTGCTGGAGAAGTGTGACGGAGTCGTGCTCGCGGGCAGCTCGCTGGACCTCGATCCCAGGCGTCTCGGTCTCGACAAGCATCCGGCCACGAAGCCAATGGCGACTCGCCGCGAAGATTTTGATCGACGCCTCGCCAAGATGGCCGTCGAGATGCGGTTGCCGATCCTGGCGATCGGTTCGGGAATGCAAACCGTCAACGTGATCTGCGGTGGCACTCTGTTTCAGCACATCCCCGAAGACGTCTCCCGCCCGATTCAGCACCGCGACCATGTCGAGCGGACGTTGCGGCACATCATCAACATCGTCCCCGGCACCCGCATGGATGTCATGTACGGCCCCGGCGAAATCCGAGTGAACAGCGACCACCACATGTGCGTCGACCAGCTCGCTCCCCAGTTCAAGGTCAGCGCGACCGCGCCGGACGGAGTCATCGAGTCCTACGAGTCGGTCGATGACGATTGGTTCTGCGTCGGTGTCCAATGGCACCCGGAAAGCGACACCGCCGCCGCGCTCGACATGCAAGTCTTCGAGATCTTCCTCGAAGCCTGCATGGACCGCATGACGGGAGCCGACACCGCTCCGATGACCATTCCGTTCCCTCAGAAAGTCGCTCGCAAAGCAGTTGCGGCTGCGTAATCGCGGGCAGATTCCATTGAGCGAGGTTCGGTCCATGCACTCACCGACCTGGCTCGACGCCGCTGACGGGGGCGTGAATGAGCAATCGTTCTCAGCCTCCGCCAGCGGTTTTTTGCGGATCGAACGCGCGACCAGTGCCCCAGAGACGACACGGAATGACTACCGATCGACGCTGGGAGGATTTCCATCATCCGGGTCAACAACCAATGGGACCGAATCCTGAGGGGACAACGGTTCTTCGGTTTTTCGTTTAAGACGATCCGCGCGCTTGTCGTCGGCTTTGCGCTTCTTTTCCATTTCTCGGTTTCGCTTCGCGAACGTGTTTTGATTTTTAGCGATGGTCATTCTCCAAAGAGTTCGAGGCAACACGGATTTGAACGTGAACTCAAAATGCAGGGAGCCGACGCATTGGTCGGCTCCCTTTTTTTCGCTGCGTTTCGTCAATTCGAGCAATTAGGCAGTGCGGACGTTCTCCGCGCGTTGCCCCTTGGGGCCTTGGCCGACCGTGTATGTCACTCGCTGACCTTCTCGCAGTTCGTCGAATCGGACACCGTCAAGGTTCGACATGTGGAAGAAAATGTCTCCTCCGTCGCCCGTGCTAATGAATCCGAATCCTTTGTCCGTCACCTTCTTGATTGTGCCTTCAGGCATCGCAGTCACCTCTTCAAAACAAAATGTCGCAACTTCGCCCGGACGACATGTCCGAGCCAACTCATCATCACGGCGGTGAGTTTAGCGACTGAGCCTGAAAAGTAATGCCCCAGCCGTACTTTGTCCGAACTCAAGGTTTGGCGAACACGCTGTCATCGAGTTTTTCCGAGAGTTTGAACTCGTCCACCTCAATGTCGGCGTGCGATTTTCCGTTGCGTTTGATGCTCACTTTCATCGCCCGCTGAGTTCCCTCGACCGTTTTGAATTCGCTGTAGCTGGACTCTTCGGTCACTTCTTGAGCAGTTGCCTCGTCACGTACACGGGTTTCGAACCTCACCATGAGACACGCCGGATGACTCACCAACCATTCGTTGTATTTGAAAAAATCTCTGGCCACGCTGGTCGATCAATGCACTCGTTGGCCCGGAACCGCCCCGCTGTCAGGCGACAGCAAGAAGATTTCCTGGCCTCCACCTCCCGCCGCACAGACCATTCCCTCGCTGACCCCAAATCGCATCTTGCGCGGGGCCAGGTTGGCGACAACGATAACCAATCGGCCGACGAGTTGCTCTGGCGTGTACGCACTCTTGATGCCGGCAAAGACGTTGCGGCGCAAATCGCCTCCGAGACTCAACGTCAGTTGCACCAACTTGTCGGCTCCTTCAACGGCTGAAGCCGAAACGACTCGCGCGACACGCAGGTCAATCTTCGTGAAGTCATCGATCGAGCACAGGTCGGCGACGAGCGGTTCTTTTTCGAGAGCTTCGGGGCCGTCGGCGGGCTGGCTATCCGGCGAGCGAGGGACGTCAGTCCCCCGAGTGGTCGCGGTGGCCGTGTTTGATGCGGATGACTCGGAGGACTGACGTCCTCCGCTCGCCAAGGCAGGAACGGTAGCACCGGCGAGCTTGCTGTCTTCGATCATGGCTTGCACCTGTTTGAGTTCGACTCGTTTGAGCATGTGTTGAAAGTGTGCGACAGGAGTGCCCGTCAACGGTGACTGAGCATCCTCCCAACATGTGATGGGGACATTGAGCAGCTCGCCTGCCTGCTGGGCCAATCGCGGCAGCACGGGGGCGAGGAAAACCACGATCTGCCGGAACAAATTCAATCCGACGGAACAAATCTGCCGGACCTCTTCCGACTTGTCTGGCTGCTTGGCCAACGTCCAGGGAGCCTTCTCGTCGAGAAAGGTATTGGCTCGGTCGCAGAGTTCTTTGCAGGTACGGATGACCGTTTGATAGTCGCAGCGTTCATAGGCTTCGGAGATGGACTCCTGCGCGGTCGCTGCGAACAGGAACAAACCGCCGTCGGCCGGATACGTTTCGCACAGCGACTGGCCTCCGAGAAACTTCGCCGTCCGCGAGGCGATGTTCACGACGCCGCCGACCAGTTGCTTGTTGGCCTTGTCCACGAGCTCGTCGGGATTCAGGTCGAGATCATCGAGTCGTGGGCCGAGCTTCGAGGCGTAGTAGTACCGCAGGTACGCCGGATCGATATGCTTGAGATACGTCGCGGCTTGCACGAACGTCCCTTTGGTTTTTGACATCTTCTCGCCGGCGACCGTCAGGAAGCCATGAATGTGAACCTTCGTCGGCAAATTGAACCCCGACGCCTTGAGCATCGCCGGCCAGAATAGCGTGTGGAAATAGGTGATGTCTTTGCCAATGAAGTGATGCACTTCGGCCGAGCCATCTCGCCACCACGTCGCAAAGTCTTCGCCGTGCTGACGGCACCATTCGGTCGTCGAAGCCATGTAGCCGATCGGCGCGTCGAACCAAACGTACCAGTAGTTGCCGGGGCTATCGGGAATCTCGAAACCGAAATACGGGGCGGGGCGAGAGACGTCCCAATCCCGCAGCGGTTCGCCGAGGAAGTGCCCTTTGAGGTAGTTGGCAACTTCGCTCTGCAAGTGCTCGCCCGATTGCGTCCACTCTTCGAGGAAGCCATGCAGCTTCTCGATGTTGATGAAGAGGTGATTGGCCGAACGGAGTTCCGGAGTCGCACCGGACAGTGTGCTGACCGGATTGACCAAGTCGGCCGGGCTGTGTGTGTGGCCGCACTTGTCGCAGCTATCGCCGTATTGATCGGGAGCCTGACATTCCGGATTCGGACACGTTCCCCGCACGAAACGGTCAGCCAAGAATGTGCCCGCGACCGGGTCGAACAATTGCGTCACGGGCTGCTCGTTGACGTAGCCCCCCTGGCGAAGCTCAGCCCAAAGTGTGTGACAGAGTTCGCGGTTCGCTTCGCTGTTCGTGCTGCCGTAGTTGTCGAACTCAATGTCGAAGCCGGCGAAGTCGCGGACGTGCGCTTCGCGCATGTCGGCGATCAAACTCTCTTCGGAGCGGCCTTCCTGCCGAGCGCGAATCATGATCGCCGTGCCGTGCGTGTCGTCGGCGCAGATAAAGACGCACTTGTGGCCGCGCAGCTTTTGGAAGCGGACCCAAATGTCGGTCTGGATGTATTCGACCAGGTGGCCGATGTGGATGTGTCCGTTCGCGTACGGCAGCGCGGCGGTCACCAAAATGCGACGATGAGTCATGAGTCCTCGGAGACACGAGCGGCTCGTATAAACCGTGTTCGTGGTGAAATCAGAATTGAAAAGCGGGATCAACCAAGCCGTCTGCCCCGACGACGCAAGGGGCGGATATTAGCCAAGTCGGCGACGAATTGGCGAGAACCTCGGTAGCGGTTGTTGATCGCCGTTGCTTCTCGGCCACGCGAACGACAGGCCGTTGCGCGATCTCGATCACGGGATCATGTAGATGAAGCCGGTAACGGCAGCGCCTTGAACGGCGGCGGCTTGCCAACTCCACGGAGGTAGATAAGCCTTGTGGCCGAAGCTCTGGCAAACCGTGCAGTCTGGCAGCGTTCGTACACAGCTCCCGTAACGCTCGGCAGTCATGCGGTACGGCAGGATCGGAATGTTGGCGCAGAATTGAAGAGCCGATGACCCTGACGTTAGGAATCCCAAGCCTCGTCCACAGCGTTCCAGATTCGGGTCTTCGAACCACAGCGGATTGTGATGGAACGCAAATGAATCGCGACTGGCCGTCCAGGGTTCCCGATAGACCGGCCAGAACCTGAACGGCGGACGTTTGCGTAAAAACGCCAGCGCTTGGTCCGGAGGCTCACGCAACTTCTGATCTTCCATCGCCGCCAGTGGAGGCAATTCCACCGCTTTGCGGATTTCAATGGAGTTGATCGGATTGCGTCGGAGTTCCGCCAAGACTTCGTTGCTTGGACCTTGAAGCTCTTCCTCCGAAGCAACGGCCGCTTTCGCGTCTTCGGGCTTCTCTTGAACGGCCACCTTTTGGATTTCAGAAACTGGCGTCGATTCGGCAAAAGCCTCCGGAAGATCCTCCGCGGATTGGTTTGGTTCGGCAAGCTCCATCACCTCGTTGGCTTCTCGATCAACCAGCTCCATGTTTTCATCGGCATCGTCCTCGGCAAGATTCTCGTCAAAGAAGAGCTCCGCGACATCGTGACCCGCAGGTGCCGGTGGCGATTCTTGAAGCGGCTCGTCTTCTTCGAGCGTGGGCATCGGACGTTGTGGCGACTGGACGATCGGCAATTCGAACGATGCCTCAAACTCCGGAAGCGCTGGTTCGGGCCGTTCGCTGATCTGCGGGAGAGGTTCCGGCGGTGAATTGGCAACGACTTCGGGAGCCATCACTGGCTTGGGTTCCGGAATTTCCAATTCCTTGCTCGCGATCTGAGTCTCCGGTTGATCTGCGACTGGAACCGGACCTGGTGCAGGTAGATCTCTGCCCGACCGTCCTTTCAAACGCGGAGCCGCTTGAGGTGTCGGACTTGTGATTGCGACTTTGGCCGGTTGATCCGGCACTTGGCGGCGCACGACCGCATTGGCGGCGGTTCGGGCGGCGGGCGTCGGACGATTGGTTCGTGGAGCCGGCGAATCCGGGACGAATTCCATTTTCCCGGACGGCTTTTGTGGCGATGCGGTCACCAAATTCTTGGCACGCGAGCGATGATCCATGTTCCGACGAGGTGCGGAGCCGGAATTCTTCGGTTCTTCGGACGTTTTCGGTGCACGCAAAAACGTCGGCTTCGGCATCAGATCCTGAGCTCCCGCTTGATCGACGGATGGTCCCAGCAACACAAACAGCACCGGGACAGCTAACGGCACGAGAAGAATGCCACAAACGATCCAAGCTGGCGAAAGTTGACGACGCTGCATGACCGAGCCTCCCTGCCCTCGGATATCGACCCCGGAAATGACATCTCGACAGCCGCAGTCCCGCTTCCCTCATCGGCACAACGATTAAGACCAGTACAACCGGAACACCTTAACCAACTTCCGCACATTGTGATTTCTTGCAAGTCGACCACAGTTCCCCAATCCGTCGCGCCGCCTATCGACTTGTCGCAGCATTTTCTTCAATCGACTTCCTATTCCTAAAGGGCACTTTCACGCCACCGGGCCTGCCCGGTGGTTCAAAGGCTTTTGAGCGACTCGCATCGCAACGGATTTGTGCACAAGCTGTTAAACCACCGGGGCAAGCCCGATCGCGGAGAAAAAGTGCGCGGTCAGACGAAACGGTCTGGATTCCTCTCTTGGCGTCTGTTTTCCTGTCTCATTCAACCTTTGCGAATTCGCTGATCTCCTCGTTCTCGATCAGCCGTTCGCTTGGTTCGACTGCATAAAGACGTCGGAATTTGCCGTTGGCTCATTTCCTGCCACACGCGGGGACGCGGGGATCTTTTGTGAGGATTCGACGGCATGTTCTGACGATTTGGAGTTTTCCTTTCAGGACGCCGATTGGCTCCGAGAGGCACCTCGCGTCAGAGTCGTCGTTGGCGCGCAGGATGTTTGATTGATTGGTACAGCCCGGCCTCGGGGTCAAAGGATCGATCCATGCTGTCACTCCATTGGTTGAGCCGATTTTGGTCCCCCCGCAGCAGCGAGGCGCTGCGTCGCGAGCGACCCAAGGAACGACGCTTAAGATTGTTGCGTTTGGAACAGCGTCGTGTGCTGAATGCGGACTTCAGTTTCCTTCCGAATGGCAGTTTGACGCTGTCGCACGTCGATGGCGAACTCAGCATTCGAGAGATCGGCACACATGTGGAATTCGACCTCGCTGGCAGCGTGTGGCAAAACACCGGAACGAGCGTTCTGACGATTGATAACAGTGTCGCCAACCATTCGATCCTAGCGGTTGAAAAAACGGACCTCGAAACGCTCCGTCTTGGCGTGATGATCGGAGGTGCCGATTCTTCGCACAATCTCACGCTGGAGACTCAAAGCAACGCGCTCGATCTGCACCTGATGGCTGGATCACTCACGATTCAGGGATTTGGCGACGTTCAACAGGTCGGCCCAGAGTCCTTTCTCGTCCACGATCTCTCGATCACCGCCGACGATGACGTGACGTTGGAAAATACGAATGTTTCTGGAAGCCTCGCGATCACGGCCGAGGACTCGATCTTGCTCAATGGCACGATCGAAGCCGATTCGGCGACCCTGACAGCGTCTCAGGGGTTCATTGCGGGCGGAGGGTTGCTATCGGCGCAGTCGGTGGACTTGCACGCGGAGACCGGCATTCGCGGCGGGACGCTGACCGAATCGCTGTCGCTTTCGGCGACGTCGATTTCCGCGGTCAACCTCGGCGACTTCGACGTGCGGTTGTCGAACGCGAACACACACAACACTTCGGTGACAGAGTTGACGACCGAGGGAGGCGACTTGGTGTTCGCTCAATCGAGCGGCGGCGACGTGACGTTTGTCGGCGGACTCAGCAGCGGCGGCCACTCTGGTGGAAGCATCACGCTATTCAGCGATGGCCGGTTGACGATCGCAGATGCGATCGACACGCTCGATTCCGGCGAGGGAACTGGCGGAACGCTCTTGCTCGGTAACGCGACCATCCATCGCGAGATTCATGCGGGTGACGGAGACATCACAATCCTGGGTGGCGACAAAGATTTGCTCCTCTTCGCGAACGTCTCCTCGACCGGTTCGATCGAGTTGCAAGCCGATCGCGATGTGATCGTTCTCGACAGCATCCAGGCGGACGGTGCCGCGAGCGATTTGACGATCACGGCCGATGACAATCACGACGGGAGTGGCGGCTTCTGGCTCAAAGAGACTCCGTTCGAGACCGATGCACAACTCCAGGCCGGCCGTGATGTCCACATTTTCGGGGCCAATCTTCGCGCCACTTTCGACTCGTTGGACAGCGTGCGAATCGACGCGGACGGCGCGGCTCAACAGATCGTGGCCGGCCGAGACCTCACGCTCTTGGCGAACATCGGGGCGGGGCCTGCCCTTGCGGGAGACATCATCCTCGATGGTCAGCAGACGGCCGCCGGTTCACTCACCGTCTTTTCCAACCATCGGATTTTGCTCGGCGCGGACCAAACCGTCGGCGGCGACGTCCTTTTCAAAAATGAAGTGCAACTGACCAACGACGTCGCGATCAAGTCGGGGGGCGAGATCGTTTTCGATCGCACACTCGACGACGATGGTTCCGATGCAACAGGGTCGGCGTTGACCGTCACCGCAGTGAACGACGTCATCTTTGTCGACAAGGTTGGAGCCAACGTCGGAGATCGGCTCGATTCACTGACTGTCAGCGACGCCCGTTCCGTGGACTTCTTGAGTTCGATCACGCTGGAAGGGGACCTCCACGTGACGACGCAATCCAGTGCCGATCCGTCGGAGGGGCGAATCAATTTTCACGGCGCGGTCACCATCAACGCCGGGTTGGCCACTGGATCAGTCGAAATCCACAACGCCGGACCATTGATTATCAGTTCGCAGGCCGAGTTCCTGGTGGCTGGCTCGTTCACACAGAACGGATTCGGCGGCACGGAACTCGGAGCGAATATCACGACGCTCGGCGGCGACGTGTTCTTCAGCGACACCGTGCTGTTGACCGAGTCGGTCAGTATCGACAGCAACGCATCGGATGGAGACATCACGTTTCGCGGCTCGATCAACAGTGAAGACAACGGCGTCGTCGCCGAGCACAACTCGCTGACGCTGGCCGCTGGAACTGGAGAAATTTCATTTGGAAGTGACCTCGGTGCCGGGACGCTCGGCGATCAGACGCTCGGCAACCTGACCGTGTTGTCGGCGAAACGCGTCGTCTTCGGAGCGTTCGTGGACGGTGCTCCCGGCACGGCGGGACCGCTGACGCAGATTCTGCTCGACGGCGCAATGGACATCGGAGTCGGCGGCAACGTCGTCGAGAACGGGATCATCTTCGATACCGGCAGCGGCTCGATCAATCTCGCCACGACCGACGACGTCGTGCGGCTCAACGGCCCCGTCTCGCTGCTGACCAGCTTGAACATCAACACCAACACCACGGGTGACGGCGGAGCGGTCACGTTCACGTCTGCGGCGAGCATCAACGGTGAATCCGACAACTCCAACGGCCTGACCATCGACGCTGGTCGTTCGCGGGTCGTCTTTAACAACGACATCGGCCGGACCAGCAAGATCGGTGTCTTCACGATCACGCAAGCCGACGCCGGAGTCATTTTTGGCGAGGACGACACCGATCAAGGCCCCGGCACGACCGGCCCGGTGACGACGATCATCACCGATGGCGAGATCAACATCGGTGTCGATGAGCACGTCATCGTTGGCGGCATCGTGCTCAATGGCGGACTCAGCACGCTGCGAATCGAGACCACGGATCGAACCGTCCGATTCAACGGCCCGCTCACCATCGAGTCGGACGTGGACATCAACACGAACGCCAATTTCACGGGCATTCCCACGCACCTGCAGAACACCACATTCGACATCATCGGCGGCACGCTGACGTTCACGTCGGATACGACGATCGACAGCCAGGACGGCGAGTGCAACGACCTGACCATCGACGTCGGCAAGCAGCAAGTCTTGTTCAACGCGAATCTCGGCGTCGGAGTCTTCGGCGATCAGAAACTCGGTAAGCTGACGATCACACAAGCGGATGACGGCGTCATTTTCGGAGAAAGCGATGTTCATCTCGGCCCCGGTCTGACCGGCCCGGTGACCGCCATCGCCACCTGCGAGGCGATCGACATCGGCATGGCCAATCACGTCATCGGCGGCGCGGGCATCGTCTTCAACGGCGGCGACGAGACATTGCACCTCACGACCGAAGACGCCAGCGTGCGGCTCAACGGAGCGGTCACACTCAACAGTGATCTCGAGATCGATACGAATGCGGCAATCGATACCGGCGGTGGCACGGTGACGTTCACATCCGCGGCAACGATCGACAGCGAAACCGGTGAGGCGAGCAACCTGACCATCGACGCGGGTACCGAGCAAGTCTTGTTCAACAACGACCTCGGTGCGATCAACCCGCTCGGCGCGCTGACCATCACGCAGGCCGATTTCGGCGTCCGCTTCGGACAAGCAGGCATTCCTGGAGAATCGGACTTGGGCCAGCATTCCGACGAGCTCGGTTTGGTGAACACAATCGCGACCGACGGCCCGATCGACATCGGCGTCGGCAGTCACGTCATCACCGGCGGCATCGTGCTCAACAACGGCGATGGCACGCTGGACCTCTCGACGACCGATGACACGGTGCGCTTCAACGGCTTCGTGACGCTCGCATCCGATGTGGACATCAACACGAACTTCACGCCGCTTTCCGGCGGTGCGACGGTCACCTTCACCGAAGCCGCGATGATCAACAGCCTGCGCGACGAAACGCTCGACATCGACGACAACCTGACCTACGACGAGCACAACGATCTGACGATCGACGTCGGCGTCGCCCAGGTGCTCTTCAACAACGACATCGGCACGGTGCAATCGCTCGGAGCGTTGACCATCACGCAGGCGGACTTCGGCGTCATCTTCGGTCAAAGCGACACCGACCTGGGTCCGGGCACGACTGGTCCGGTCGGGTGGATCATCACGGACGATGCCATCGACATCGGAGTCGGTGACCACGTCATCGACGGTGCGGGCATCGTGCTCAACGCCGGCGTCGAGTCGCAGCTCATCGCGACCACCGACGACACCGTGCGATTCAACGGAGCGGTCAGGCTGGGCACCAACCTCGACATCAATACGAACGCCACCGGCACCGGCGGCACGGTCACGTTCACGGAATCCGCGACGATCGACAGCGAGACCGGCCAGTTCTACGACCTGACGATCGACGTCGGGACTCAGCAGGCGTTGTTCAACAACAATCTTGGCGAATCGCAATCGCTGGGGACGTTCACCATCGAGCAAGCGGACGCCGGTGTGATCTTCGGCGAAAATGAGGAGCGGCAAGGTCCGGGCACGACCGGCCCGGTGACGATCATCACCACCTCCGGCCCGATCGACATCGGCGTCGGCGAACACGTCATCGCCGGCGGCATCGTTTTCAACGCGGGCGAGGGCCTTTTGCTCATCACGACAGCCGGCGATCCGCCCCCGCTGCTACCCGAACCCGACCAATTGCCGCTCCCGGAGTTGCCCCGCCCAGTTCGGTTCAACGGACCCATCACGCTGATCTCGGACGTCGAGATCAACACACACTCCGACGGGTTCGCTACGGAAGACGACACCACGACGGACACCACCTTTTTCATCGGCGGGCGAACCGTGCTCTTCACCTCGGCCGCGACCATTGATAGCGGCCCGCTCGGTGAGGCCCAGAATCTGACGATCGACGCTGGCACGCAGCAAGTGCTGTTCAACAACAACCTGGGCGAGATCAATCCGCTGGGTCAATTGACGATCACTCAGGCGGACGACGGCGTCATCTTCGGACAGACCGACACCGATCAAGGTCCGGGCACGACCGGCCCCGTGACGATCATCGCCACCGACGACGCGATCGACATCGGAGTCGGGACCAACACCATCACCGCCAGTGCCCGCGACGCCGATGGGGGCGAGACCGGCATCATTGTCGGCATCGTGTTCAACGCCGGCGGCGACACGCTGCAAATCACGACCACGGACGATCCCATCCGGCTCAACGGGCCGATCACACTGCAATCGAATCTCGACATCAACACGAACACGTCGGGCATCGGCGACGACGTGACCTTCACGTCGGCCGCGACCATCGACAGCCAAGCCACTCCCGATGACGAACACAACGATCTGGTCATCGACGTCGGCACTGGAGCGCTCTTCTTCAACAACAATATCGGAGCCACACAGTCGCTCGGCAGCTTCACGATCACGCAAGCCGACTCCGGCGTGACGTTCGGCCAGGACGACCAATTCGAGCGGCCGGGATTGCTCGGCCCGGTCAACACGATCATCACGGAAGGCCCGATCGACATCGGCGTCGGCGACAACGTGATCACCGACGGCATTCATCTCAACGGCGGCTTACAGCCCGTGTCCGAGTTGATTCCGGTCTTGATCGAAAGCCACCTGGACAGCATCCGCTTCAACGGGCTGATCGTCAGCCAGGTCGAACCGCTCGACATGGACGGTATTCCGGTCCACTTGCCGGAAGTCGATTTGACGATCAACGCGGCCACCGGCGTGTTGCTGACCAACGCTTCCGGCATCCTGACCGACGACTACAACGTGGTGATCAACGGCGACACCGACGACGATTCGGTCGGCGACGTCGTCATGGAAGAGCAGACCCGGATCCTTGCCGAAGCGGGGTTCATCAACCTGCGCGGTTCAAACGTGATGCTCGGCGAAATCGAGACGACGAACGGGAACCGGGTGGGGGACACGAATCCCGCCGTCAGAATCACCGCCACGTTTGGAGCCATCGTCGACATCAATGATTTCTTCGACGAAGACATGCACCTCGTCGAAGGGCTAAACATCGTCGCCCGCACGGTCGCCTCAGACACGGATCGCGCGGGAGTCGTATTGGATGCCCTACTGGGAATCGGCTCTGGCAACGCGTTGGAGACGCACGTCAAGTCGTTGATCGCCTTCAACCACGACTTGGACATTGATGGTGACGACGTTGTCGACACTCCGGCGGACGGCAACATCGAACTGCACGACCTCGGCGGCTTGGCCGAAGACCTGGCGATCGTCGATCACCCGCGCACCGGTTCCGAGCACAAAGTCGATCTGGTCTTCGTCCACAATCATGCGAATCCACTGGAAACCGGAGATCCCGACCGGGGCGTGATCGACATCAACATCGAATTGGGCGATCTGCGAGTGCTCGAAGACGGATCACTTCCGTTGTTGGATGAGCTGATCAACGGCATCGATCCCGGCAATCTGGCCCTGGCGGCGGTGCAATCCGAAAACACGATCCGCTTGACGGCGAACACGATCGAGATCGCGGACGACTTGCTGGCCATTCAGGACGAACCCGCCACTGCCGACGAGATCTTTGAAATCATCGAGTTGAATGCGCGCGCCGACTTCTTTCTGGAGTCAGGCCGCGTCATCTCGACGGACCAAGACTATGCCGGTTCGTTGGCGTTCAGCTTCGAGGACTTGAATCAAAATCGCCTGCTCGATCTGGATGAGGACACCAACGAGAACTTCATCCTCGACTACGACGCCGATCCCAAGCCCAAGATCCTCGCCGACGACTTCCACAAGGATGTGATTCACATCACTGCGGACTTCGACCGCAACGGGCGCACGGTTTCGACGGTCGTCGTCATCGATTCCAACTTTCCGCTTTCCCCGCTCATCGACCGCGTCATCGTGGACATGAACCGAAACGGTGTGCTCGATGTCGACCTCCAGAACAACGGCGAAGACAACAGCAACGGCTACATTAATGAGGACACGAATAACAACGGCCTCCTCGACACGGGAGAAGACACGAATCTCAACGGACTGCTGGATGTGGCCCTTGAAAATCTCAGTGAGGACGTGAATCAGAACGGCGACCTCGACATTGAAGACACGAATAAAAATGGAGTGCTGGACCCCGGTGAGGACGTGAACGACAACGGCCGCCTCGACACAGAAGACACGAACGGCAATGGGCTGCTGGATGTGGCCAGCGACGGCAAGGTGTTCCTGGGCGAGGGGGCGACGATCAGCACGAACTCAGGCATCGAGCAGCAGGTTTCGATTCGGCCGGATGTGGGAATGACCGATACCGCATTCTTCGAACACGATCTGGTCATCGCCAGTAACTTGGAGTCGAATGGGGAAGGACCGTCGGGCGAACTGCTGCTGGGCACGATTCGGGTGCCGATTGGAAAGCCCGGCGAAAAGAATCTCATTGTGGACTTCGACTGGGGCGATTTGACGCCGCCGTTTCTGGACAACGTGCTGGCTCCGACGTTGCAGCTCGATGGGTCGTATCTCTTCGACGTGGTGATCGACAAAACCAACACGCGGTACTTGATCCCGGAAGGGGGACTGATCTACGAGTTTCCTCACGAGTACACGAACCTGGCGCTGAACTTCCCCGAAGGACAGCCTGGCCGTGTGCTTCCCTCGGATCCGTTCCTCGTGCGGTTCTCGGTCTCGCAGCACACCTCGATCTTGATCGAAGGCCGAGCGATCGCGGCACCCGACGACGAATCGATCTTGACCAACGTGCCGCTCAGCGCTCCGCTGGAACCAGGCATCATTCCGCTGGCTCTGCTGTCCACCACCGACGTCCGCGACAATCCCGCGTTGCTGCTGCCGCGGTTTGATAATGGCGTCATTGAATTCACGATTCCAACCTCCAAGAGTTTCGCCTTGCCGCTCAATCGAGCACCGGATGCACCGCCGCCAGAGCCACCGAGATTCACCGCGCCCCCACCGGCCGCACCGACTCCTCCGCAAGCCACGACCGAAACCAACCGTGGTGCGGCCGCATCGTCCAGCGTCAGCACCGACGAGTACTTTGAACTCCGGCTCATCAACGAGGATGGTTCCCTGGAATCCAAGCAAAAACTGAACGGCAAAAACGACGGCGAATTGCTGCTCAACAACCGCGACTTGTTCGAAGAGTTTGTGCGTGAAAAGAGCGACGGCGACTACGAGATTTGGTTCATCACCAAAGACATCCGCGAAGGAGCGTTGATCGAACGACCCGTGATCCAATTCCGTCTCGAGAGCGGTCGAGTCTCACCGCAAAGCGACGATGCGCTACAGCTCCTCAAACCGTTCCAACTCATCCCGATTCCTGTCGACCGGCCACCCGACGCTGACGGTAATGCGGATCGTGACGACAACGACAGGAATGCAAATGCCGAATCGAACGGTCAACCGGACGCCGACGTCCGCCTCGAAGAATCACCGGCCGACTTGCCGACAATTCAGACAATCCCCGATCCATTTTTCGATCCGACAACCGACACTGACGAATCTGAGGAATTGTCCGAGCGGCTGTCCCCATCCAGTTCCGCAGCTCTGACCGCCGGAGTCCTGTTCTTCGCCACAACTCACCGTCGCCCAGCAACCAAAACATCATCCCTGTTTTCCAAAACCTCCCGTATCACTCGCAAACTCATCTCATCCAACTCGTAACTTCCTTCGCACCTTCGCGGGCAAAAGTTTTTGACCACAAAGGCACGAAGGCACGAAGAAGACAGAAGGCAATGGGGAGAAGGCCGCCAGCAGTACAGCCCAACCAATCAATTTGGGTTCTCCGCCATTGGTGTTGTTTTGACGGAGGACTCACGCAAAGGCGCAAAGAGGAAGATTCCCTGGATTTCAGCACTTTGCGCCTTCGCGCCTTGGCGTGAGTCCTCTTCGGCCAATCCCCTTTTCAACAGGAATGGCGGAGAGCCAAAAAACAAAGCCAACAGGCGAGCCGGGCGGCGTCAGCCCCCGGACAAATCCAATCTCCTTCTCTTCATGTTTCCTTTGTGCCTTTGTGGTCAAAAATCTTCCCCCCCCGCGATCTGTCGCCGAACATCAACACCTCTTGTCAAGCCGAACGCTCGCACGTTCACGAATCTGAACAACTCCAGAATTCAACCGAAACTTTGAAAATGATTCTTGTTTTTGCCTATTCCCGCTAGTTAGTTTGGCCCGCCGACGTGAATCACACAGGGAATTCAGGGTTTCCCGCCACTGTGGCCAGTGATTTGCCCCGGTTTTTGAGGAGAGGACTTTTCCAACCGTGTCACCTCCGTGCCGTGCCCGTCAGGGGGCGGCGGCTGACGACAACCCGAGCCACCCCCCTCACGGTCACGGCCCGGCTGAGAAATAACCTCGATTCGCGTGTCAAACAAACTGTTCTCGCTTCCATTTCTTCTTCCAAGGAACAAAAGCAATGTCGAAGTCTCTCTGGTCTCGTTCGGTTTGGAATTCATTGTTCGGTCGCACAAGCTCGAAACGCTTGGCGAAAGTGCGCCGCAACGGGCAGCGGGTCAATTTGAAGGCCAGTGCCCCGATGGAGACCCTGGAAGAACGCGTCGTGCTCGCGGCGGAAGTCGCGTTCAACTCAGGAACGAACGTGCTCACCGTGACGGACCTTGCGGCGGGAGGCAGCGCAATCACCATCAATTCCGGTTCCGTCTACACCGACATCCTGGTGGATGGAAAATTCCAAACGCGTTTGTTGGAAGCGAACACGGACAATATCGGCACGATCACTTTCACGGGTGGAGCCGGGACCGACACGCTTTCGGTGAACGGCGTCAATGGATTGAACGGAAAAGTGACGATCAATCTCACGACCACCGAGCGAATTCTGTTGAACACCAAGACGACGACCATCACTTCCGATGAAACCGATCTGGCGTTTGGCAAGAGCACAGTCGCGGGTGCCCTGACGGTGTCCGCCGTCGGCAATGTGACGCAGTTCGGAAAAGTGAATGTTTCCGGTGAAACCAACATTGATGCGGACGTCGCCGACAGCATCACGCTGTCCTCCTCCGGAAACTCGTTCGGCCGATTGCTGCTCATCGGCAGCAGCGTGAACATCAACGAAGCCGGTCCGACCAATCTCGGTCTGGTCACGACAGCGGCGGCGGGATCGCTGACCGTCAAGTCCACTGGAGCGATCAGCGACAGCGGAGTGATCACGGCGGGCACGGGTGGAACCACCCTGACCGCCAGCGGCAATTCGATCACGTTCGATGAAGCCACCTCGTCGTTCGCCGGTGTTTTGGCCGCCAAGGGCACGAACATTTCCATCGACAACAACGTCGCCACCGACCTCGGCAACATCACTGCCACCGGAACATTTACACTGACCTCGAATGGAGCCGTGGCTCATACGGCCGGCAACGTGAAAGTCACTGGTGCGGCCACGATCACCACGGACACACCTGCCACAAATGACATCACCATCACGGTTGGGACGAATAATTTTGGCTCGCTCTCGTTGACTGGAAACGACGTCAGCATCACCGAAAAGAGCTCGATGGACTTGGGGACGACGACGGCCACCGGTGATCTGACGGTGATCGCCAAGGGAGCCATCACCGACTCCGGCCAAATCGACGTGGATGACGATGCGTCGTTCACGACCACGGGCAACAGCGACATTACGCTGGATGAATCGACCTCGACCTACGGTGCTGCGTTCGGCAATCAACTGGCGCTGACGGGCCGGAACATTTCGGTGCTCAACAATGCAACGGCCACCGACCTGGGCATTGTTTCGGCGAAAGGAACCTTCACGCTCGATTCGACGAATGGTGCCGTCACGCAAGCCAACACCGCCACGGTGATCGGTCGGGCCACGGTGACTGCGGCCAACGGGACAGCGGATATCACTCTGGACGATGTTGCGAATACCTTCGGTTCGGTTTCCGTGTTTGGCGATGATGTCGAAATCGTCGAAGTCGGTGCCATGAACCTCTTCACTTCAGAGATTGCTGGCGACCTCACTTTGGATGCGACTGGTGCTGCCGGCGCTGTCACCGATAGCGGCACGATTCAAGTCGGCGGTGATACTGACATCGATGCGACTCTGGCCATCACGCTGGATACGTCCGATTCGTTCTACACCGGAGGTATTACTCTGGACGGGACCAATGTGGCGATCACGAATGTTCTCGAAACCGACTTCGACTCCGTCGTGGCCACGGGCGACTTCACGGTGATTTCTGATGAGGACGTGACCGATACCGGTACGGTGCTTGTGACCGGCCGTGTGACCGTGACGACTCCCGAAGATATTATCTTGGACAGCGCGAACACGGCTGCTTCGATCGCCCTCAGCGGCGGTGGCGGAGGAGTCGGTGAAGTCAGATTCGTGGACAGTGCGGGCGGTTTGGACATCGTTTCCGCGTCGTCCGTGGGAAATTTGATCGTGACTACCACGGGCGCTCTCTCGGACAGCGGCACCGTGACCGTCACTGGCGACACGACGCTCACCGCGACCGGCGGCTCGATGATCCTGAATTCCGCCGCCTCGACGTATAGCGGAACAGTGACCGTCACCACGGCGACGCTCCTCACCCTGGTCGATAGCGACAGTAACTTGACTCTGCCCACCGTAACGCTCACCGGGTCCGGTGCAGTGAACCTGACGGCTGGCGGCGATATCACGGTCACCACGATCGCCGGACTCGGCGCTTCACTGGCCATGAATGGTGGTTCGAGCGGAAGTCTGTCCCTGACATCAACGACCGTGGTCAGTAACCTCAGCCCGGTGACGTTGACTGGCGTGAATGCGACTTTGTCACTGACCGGTGCGGAGCGCACGATCGGTTTGGGAAATGATTCGCTGAGTGGTACGTTCAGCCTGACGGGGACTGCTGTCGGTGTTGTTTCGCAAGTTGCGAGCACGAAGCTGACCGTCGCCGGACAGGTGACGATCGACACCACTGCGGCCACAGACGACAACATCACGCTGAGCAACATCGGCAACACGTTTGGAACTCTCGTGTTGACGGGTGTTGATTTGAGCGTCCGCGAAGCAGCGGCGACCAATTTTGGTGCCACCACCGCGAGCGGGACTTTGACGGTGATTTCGAGTGGAGCCGTGTCCGACAGCGGTACCATGCTGATTGATGGGACGACCTCGGTGACGGCCACCGGCAACGACATCGCGCTGGATTCGGCGGCGAACAGCTTCGACGGAGCACTGACTCTGACCGGAGCCAACGTCACGATTCAAGACGATACAACGACGGTGCTCGCGGCTCTCACCGCTACTGGCACGTTCACGTTGACCACGGCGACCGCCGTGACTCAGACGGGTGACGTGGTCGTGGGTGGTTTGGCCACGATTACAACCGGAACGACCATCGACCTCGACACAGCAGCCAATACGATCAACTTCGGTTCGCTGGCGTTGAGCGGCACGGCGATCGACATTCAGGAAGACAGCGCGACGAACTTCGCTTCGGTCAGCGGAACCACGCTCGACGTGGTGTCGGCCGGTGCGATCACCGACAGCGGAACGCTGACGGTGGCCGATTCGACCTTCAAGGCCGGTACGACGGGCCTCGAAAACATCACCCTCGACGATCCCTCATCAACCTTCGGCAACCTCACGTTAGACGGCGGTACTGTGACGCTGGTCGAAAACGCTGCGACGGTTCTGACCGATGGAGCGACCTCGATTGCCGGTGGTGCCGCCGCCAACCAGGCCGACGGAAACATGACGATTACTTCGGCGGGTGCCGTGGACCACCTCGTGGGAACTTTGACGGTCCTGGGCCAATTGAACATCAACTCCAATAGTGGAACGGGAGCCGTCACTTTGGCGGGCGGTACGGACAACTTCAATTCGCTGTCGATCACCGCCGGCTCAGCGACCGTCGATGAAGATTCGGCGACGACTCTGGCCACGACGACGGTCACCGGAGCCTTCACCTTGACCACGGCGGGCGATGTCGATGACAGTGGCGTCCTGGCCCTTGGTGGAACCACCACGATTACCACTTCGGCCGGCGGTGATATCACGCTGGATGAGGTCGGCTCCACCTTCAACTCGATTGATCTGTCCGGCGGAGATGTGACGATCCTGGCCTACTCTGGTCTGACAATTATTGATGCCGACGCCACAGCCGGCGATCTCATCATCATCGCCAGCGGTGGCATCACCGACGGCGGAGTCGCCCGGACCATCAGTGCCACCAGCGACATCTTCATCCAAGCGGGTTTGGACACGGCCGATCCGACGCGCGAACTCGACCCGACCGACCCGGTCGATTTCGCGATGCTCAACGCCCTCGACCTGGCCTTCTCCGATCCGACCTTCGGTGCCACGGAAACCTACGTCGGCTCGATCGTCAACCACCTGTAACCGTCGCCCACGCCCCACGGCGTGCCGACCATCAACCACAAAACGCTCGACCGCACTCAGCCACTGCTGGGTGCGGTTTTTTGTTGCTCCGCGCTCGGCGCGGGTCGCGTTCGGCGCGGGTCTCCCGACCCCGCCGCTTCGTGGGACCGCAGGTCTCCCCGGCCGTTGGACGGTCGGTCATCACCCAAAGGCACGAATCCGTCAGCACGACGCGCCAGCGAGTGTTTGTTCGACACGAACCACTCGCTGCTATGTGGCGGTTTGTCAAATGGGTGAAGGGGAGTTGGGACGGAATTCACGAGCAGGCTGCTATTCGTGTCGTCTTTCGGTGAGGAAAGAGACCAGTTCAACGATACGCGGGAGACGGAACAGACTGGC
>SXGS01318952.1_pt1 | contig 34443 bp, 27 predicted proteins | sample 3174681 | NCBI WGS metagenome assembly SXGS01 (sample SAMN11356861, study PRJNA531348) | freshwater metagenome | isolation source: freshwater sample F1-80 | place: China: Fuxian Lake, Yuxi | collected 2017-12-25
CTGGACAAAGAGGTCAGCGCTTGGAAAGCCGAACGCAACCAAGCGCTGTGCCCAATGAGATGGCGCTTCACAACTGCCAAGGCGCGAAATCGCCTCGCTCGCCTCTACCCCTCATTAGATGCCTGACAGACCACTAGAGCCTCAGGAAGTTTTTTTTGGATCCTTCCTTTACCACACGCTTCGCGAGGGAAAAGTCATGCGATGGAGGGATCAAGCCCGCCTGCTGTTTCGTAAGCCGCGCAGGACATGGTCATCGTCCGTCGCGACATCGACGACTCCGAGATCGCCGACTAGATCGTCTGACTCCACATTCAGCCGGCGACCGATAGGTGCAGGATGGCAGTCCCTTCTGCTCGGGCAATCATCTATGGCCCGACCTGGGATCCGCAATAGCTCTATGACATCCTCGCCTCCGATTTCGCACCTCGGCGCTCACGCCGCCTACCCCGCCCAGTCACCTTAGTCACGGCGGCGGCTTTGCGTCCCGAGCCCTGGAGGGAGCCATAGAATCAAACGGATAGGCGTTACGACCCGGGCCCGGGAAGTCCATTCGTCCCGTCGGGGCGGTCCGGCTCGCGGCGAGAATGGGGGTGGGGCGCGGGTGTTGAACGGCATGGGGAATGGCCTCGGGAGATCTCTCGGGGTGGCGATGGAGGGCAACGGGATGACGACGATGGTCCGGTGCGTGCTGCTGGGGGCGCTGCTGGGCGCCGTCGGCATGTCGTGCGCGGCGGCCGTTCCGGTTCCGGCGATCGATCCTCGAGGGATCGTGGGTACGGTGGTGCTTACGGCAACCATCGATGCTCCCGATGTGGTCCTGGAGGCGTTCGCCGCTGCGGCGGGGGGCCGTCGTGCTCGGGTTGCCGTCGTGCACGCGGAGGCGATGTCGGGCACGGCGCTGGCGTCTCGGCTGCGAAGTGAGGTGGCTGAGGTCACGGAAGTGACGCTTGCCGATCCCGGCTCGGGCACCGCGGCTCTCGATGTCCCAAGTGGTTTGTGGTTCACCGGTGGCAGCACGGCGGGTTGGGTTCGCCGGCTGCGGGATGGGGCGCTGGGTGAGCGGGTGCGTCGGGTGATGCGTGCGGGTGGGGCGGTCGGTGGCGGGCCGGAGTGGTCGGCTGCGGTGGGATCGGGGTGGTTTGAACGGGACGACTCTCCACGCGTCAGCGCGGGCGGCGCCGCTCTTGCGCCCGGCTTGATCGTCGAAACGCGGCCCGGGGGCAATCGGCTACAGAGGGCGTTGACCGGCTCCCCAACGCTGGTGGGGCTATGCCTTCCCGCCGAGGGCGCCGCGGTGGTACGGGGCCGGGAGCTTCGCGTCGTGGGGGCCGGCGCTGCCCGGGTTCGCTTCGGCGCGACGGAGGGATTTCCGTCGGATGAGTGGGAGGTGGGCGCCGCTCGTCGGGTCGCCGACCTCGTGTCTGCACGGCGGACGGCGCTTCAGCGGATGGCGCGGCCGTTTCCGCCGCCGATGCCGTCGAAGCCGGTCGTGGAGAATGGATCGCTGGTCATCGTGGGTGGCGGCGGCAGTGGTCGAGAGATCATCGAGCGGTTCGTCAAGCTTGCAGGCGGCAGCGAGGCGATCATTGCCGTCATTCCGATTTCAATGCCCGACCCATTGCCCGAGCGAGATCCCGCCGGGGAGGCGTTTCGGCGAATGGGGGCTCGGGAGGTTGTGGAGATCCGGGGGCGGACGCCGGGAGAGGTGGATCGGCCGGAGGTGCTGGCGCTGCTTCGTCGTGCAACCGGGGTGTGGTACGGCGGCGGGCGACAGTGGCGGTTTGTCGATGCGTACGAGGGCACGCAGGCACAGCAGTTGATTCAGAACGTGCTGCTCCATGGCGGAGTCATCGGTGGCAGCTCGGCGGGAGCCTCCATCCAGGGGGATTACCTCGCTCGTGGCAATCCGCTGGGACCCAACGAGATCATGGCGGAGGGCTACGAGCGCGGCTTTGGCTATTTGAAGGGAGTGGCGATCGATCAGCACTTCACCCAGCGCCGCCGGTTTGCCGACCTGGCCTCGCTCATTCGGAAGCGGCCCCAGTTGCTCGGGATCGGACTGGATGAAGGGACCGCTATCGTCGTGCGCGGATCCACCGCCGAGGTGATCGGCCGGACTCGGATCTGCATCTATGATGCACAGCGAAAACCCCAACCGGGTCCGGAAGACTTCATTTCCGCACCGGTGGGCTCGCGATTGAATCTCGTCACTCGGGCAGTGCTGCCGCCGTAACCGATCGCCGACCTGGGTGGATTGCGGTCAGGACTCGCCCGCACGAGCTTTATCGCGAGCTTCGTACCGGGCACGCATTTGCTGGGCGATGGCGGCGCCTTCCAGGCTCGGCTCCGCGGCGAGGAGCGCGGAGACGGCTTCCTTCGAGCGGCGTACCGCGGGCCACGGCTCCTCTCGGCTCATTCGGAGCGCGACGCGAGCGGCGACAGCAGCGGCCTCTCGGAGATCGCCGATGGCAACCTTGTCCACGGTGTCATACGCAGAGTGGTCGTAGCCTCTGCCGGTGCTGGCGCCGTCGGGGTCGCCCATCATCGCCGTGGGAACGCCCTCCAGAAAGAAGGGGAAATGGTCGGAAAAGGCGCTGGTTCGCTGACCGATGGGGAATTCGGCGGCCATCTCGGCCGCACAGCGCTGGAAGAACTCGGTGAGCTCCGGCCAGCGGTTCACGGCCAGCCCTTTCCGACCGGCTCCGCCTGCCGCATCCAGATTTAGCATGAAACGGATGGAGTCCAACTCCTGTCGGTGGGCCTCCACATAGCGGTAGGCGCCGAGCAGCCCGGTCTCCTCCACGCCGAACTCTACAAACCGGATCCCACAGCCCACGTGATCCGCGGCGTGGGCCGATAGTGCACGGGCTGCTTCGAGGAGTGCAACCGAACCCGAGGCCGGATCGTGTGCGCCCTGCGAAATGTCGTGCCCATCGTAGTGGCAGCCGACGAGAACCCACTCCTCGGGGCGGGTCGTTCCAGGGAGCTCGGCTACCAGATTCCAGGATTCGGATGGAGTTGTTCGGTCCGTTGTCTCCACCCGGAGTGTGAGGGCTCCGTGCCGTCGCGCGAGGCGCTTCAGCATCTCGGCGTCCTCAAATGAGACTGCCACTCCCGGCATCCACGCTTCCCGGTCTGAAGCGATGCTCCCGGTCTCCGGACCATAGGCGGGATACTGAGCCGCGTACACAAAGGCGGCGGCGACCCCCAGAGCGGCACGCTGGAACTTCTCCGAACGGTGAAGCGTTCGGTTCAAGCCCCGTGGAGGGCGTGCGCCGACCATGGCGATAGCGCCCGGCAGCTCGGTAGACACCGCCGCAAATTCGGAGGGCGCCCCGTCTCCCACTATCACCAGGGCGCCGACCACCACTCCTGAGGGCGACATCGGGAGCGAGATGCACGGGATCTCCCGCTCGATGGGGGCGGTGACCCGCAGCGATGCCGGCCCGCGGGTCCAGCCCTGATAGGTGAACGGTTCCGCGTGGACGTTGGAGAGTCCATATTCGCGGAACCGCGCCACGAAGAACTCCGCCGCCGCCCGTTCTCCCAGGCTGCCGGCCCAGCGAGAACCGAAGTCATCGCAGAGTCGCTCGAGGTTGTCCATCACCTCTCTCGAGGTGTAGATGTCGCCGAGCATGTTCCGGTCGACCTGGAGAAGGGCGTGCATGGGTGGGCTAGAGTTCCTTGATTTCCAGCCGACGAAAGTCGACCGGGTCGCCATGGCTTTGAAGACCGACCAACCCCTTACGGGGCCGCTTGGAAAGGACGATCTTGCCCTTGCCGAGGGAGTCGGAGTAGTCATCCAGACTCAGGTTCTGGATCTCGACGGAATTCAGGTGCACTACGATCCGCGGTCCCTGACACCGAATCTCGAGGCGATTCCATTCGCCGGCGGGCTTCTGAGCCGTGAGCACCTTCGGCGGCTGGTGCGTGTAGATCGAACCGTTCTTCTGGGAGTCCTTCAGGTCTTTGTACTTCGGATGCGAGTCATCCAGAAGTTGAAGCTCCATCGCTTCGGTGGATGGCCAGGTTCCGGGGAGGAAGCGGAGCCCGATGCCGCTGTTCCCGGCCGGAGGCAGGCGGTACTCCAGCTTCATCACGAAGTCGCCGTACTGTTTGTCCGTCGCGAGATAGCCGCCGCCCGGCTTTGTACAGGAGACCATATCTCCGCGAGCTTCCCAGCACTCGGCCTTTCCGCGCTCCACGTGCCACCCGGCGAGGTCCTTGCCGTTGTAGAGCGGCTTGAACCCGTCGTCCGCAAGGGCCCCCGCCGGAAGTACGGCGGCCAGCCCGATTGCGCTTGCCAATCGAAGTACGATTTGTCGCGTCACGTTAAAGCTCGCGGATTTCGATGTTGCGGAAGTCGACCTGGTCGCCATGGCTTTGCAGGCCAACCATCCCCTTGCGGGGTCGCTCAGCCAGCGCCTTGTGTCCACCTTGACCCTTGGTGAACTCCTCGACGTTCACGTCCTGGATGACCGTGCCGTTCAGACGAATGGTGATCTTCGGGCCCTGGCAGCGGATCACGTAGCGGTTCCACTCGCCCGGGGCCTTGGCGGCCTTGGTCTTGGCGGGGGACTGATAGTAAATGCCGCCGTTGTACTGCGCGGGATTCAGGTTGGCGTACTTGGGGTCGGAGTCGTCGAGGATCTGGATTTCCATCCCGACGTGGGCGGGGTCACCTTCGGCAGGAAATCGAATCCCGACGCCGCTGTTTCCGCCCGGTCCGATGCGGTACTCCAGGCGCAGCACGAAGTCGCCATACTCCTTGTCGGAAGCGAGCCAGCCGCCGCCGGGCGCCACGCATGAGATCATCTCGCCGTTGGCCTTCCATGCCTCGGCTTTGCCGCCCTTCACGTGCCAGCCGCTGAGGTCCTGGCCGTTGTAGAGCTTCACGAACTGCTGCTGAGCGGCAAGCGCCGCTCCGGGCGCGGCCGCCGCCAGCACCGTTCCCAGAATGAACTCTCGGCGTTCCATAAAGTTTTCCCTCTCTGACGGAGCGATACTCGCGGTACCGCGTCCGCGCCATTACTGCGTGTTGCTTTGTTCTTGCCCGCGCCAACGCATCCCTGCGGAAGGACGAGGACGGATGGAAGAGGAAGCAATCCCGGTGCGGGTTCCCGGTGGATCGCCGGGACCTACGAAATGGGGTTTGAGATGCGAGTGCTCATTATGTCGGACATGGAGGGTGTGTCCGGGATCGTCGACTGGAACCAGGTGAACGGCGGGGCCCCCATGTATGAGGAAGGCCGGCGTCTCTACACCGAGGAGATCAATGCGGCCGTTCGGGGCGCGTTCCTCGGAGGAGCCAGCGACGTGCACGTGGTGGACTGTCACGGTGCCGGCGGCGCGTGGATGTTCAACTCGCTGATCCCGGAACTGTTGGATCCTCGCTGCGAGTGGGTGGCGCATCACACCTGGACGGGCTACACGGAGATGCTGGAGTCCGGCTGCGATGCCGCGTTGTTCGTCGGGATGCACGCCCGCGCTGGGACGACCGACGGTGTGTTGAGCCACACGGTGTCGAGCGAAGCATGGCATGGCCTCTGGTTTAACGGCGTGGAAGTGGGGGAGACCGGCATCAACGCGGCGCTTTGCGGGAACTGGGGCTGTCCGGTGGTGTTGGTTACCGGGGATGAGTCGACCTGCCGGGAGGCCGCCGAGCTCCTGGGAGGTGGGCTGACCACCGTGGCCGTGAAGAAGGGACTCACGCGGTTCAGCGCTCGACAGATCCCACCCGTCCGTGCCCGAGCGATGATCGAGGATGGAGCCCGCCGCGCTCTGGCCGATCTCACGGCGGTTCGGCCGTACGACCCCGGCCGCCCGGCTTTGATCGAGGTGGAGGTGGCGGCCACGGACAAGGCGGACCGCTTCCGTCACAAGCCCGGCATTGAGATGCCGACGTCCCGCCGAGTCGTGGTGAGAGGGGAGACCTGGTGGGATGCCTGGCGGCGTTTCTGGTTCTGAGCTCTCGGACCGAGCGGACGGGGTCGATACCCGACTTCCGGTGCCCGGCCTGCCCGGCGTGCGCTTTCGTCAGAACAAACTGGAGGCTGGGACCGTTACCCTGGATCTCTTGAGTGCCTCGGCGGCGGATGTGCTCACCAAGTCGCCGCCGAACGCGATTCCCTACTGGTCGGTCGCGTGGCCCGCCGGCATCGCGCTGGGCCGCGTGCTGGCGGAACGGGTGAAGCCTGAGACCACCGTCCTGGAACTTGGAGCGGGAGTTGGCGTTAGCGGGCTTTGTGCCGCGGCTGCCGGAGCACGGGTAACGCTGAGCGACAACGAGCCGGATGCCCTGCGACTCATCGGCATGAATGCCCGTCGAAACCGGCTGGCGGTTCAGGGCGTCACCGCAGACTGGCGGTGGTGGCCCTTGAGCTCCGAGCTTCGATTTGACCTGATCATCGGGAGCGACATCACCTACGAGCCCGCCGCGTTCGATGCTCTGCTCAGCGTGCTTCGTCTCTCAGCGCCTCCGCCGACAGAGGTCTGGCTCACAGATCCCGGTCGACTCATGACGACCGCCTTTCAGCAGCGTGCCATTCAGGCGGGATGGCGGTGGGATTTCGAGGAACTGTCTCCGGTCGGCCGGCAGTCGGTGTTCCTTTACCGACTTCGTCTGCATTGAGGGGTTGCCGCGGGGTGAAATAGCCCACTACCGTGCACATCAACGGGTGCGTTAGCACTTATCTGGTGAACGAGCTTTCTCCGGTCCTTTAGCAGGTAGGTTCGAGTGTCGAATTCTCCTCCAGGACCGGTTCGGGCTGGTCCGTCAGAACCACCATGCGAACCGCAGCGAAGTCACTTCGAACAACACTGGGAGCCCTGACCCTTCTGGGTTGGGTTGCCGGCAGTGCCTGCGCCGATGTGGTCTCCTTTTCCCGAAGCGTCAGCCCCGCCGGATCCCAGCATGGCGGTGTGATCTCCGGATCCCAATCAGGAACGCTGGAAGCCAGCGGCGCCCCGAGAAGCTCCGTCCGGCTCAAGCCGCGTGAAGCTCGAAGTGGGCGCCTGACGTCGCTGGAAATGGACCTTCGCGTCGTCTCCAGTCGTCGGCCCGCGGCGGTCCGTGGAGAACGGGCCGGAGCGTGGGGGGTAGTGGTCGCGCCGGAGTCCCCAAGAATCCTTCAGGTTACGCCGGCCCCCCAGCGTGACTTCCGATTTGGCTCGAAGCTTTACTCGAGCGTGACCGACACACGGGGTTCCGACCTGGATCGACCAGCGACGCCGATCCCTGAGTCGGTGCTTCTCGCGTCGGCGCCCCGCCCTGCCGAGGATCGCGGACCGCTGGTCCCTGCGAGCCTGGCGCTCGTGGCGCCCATCGTGCTTGCGGCAGTTGTGGCGCTCCGTCGCCGCACCGCGCACTGAGTTCCGGCGGCACAGCCCGCCTTGGCCCCCCGATAGACTACGGATATGGGCAACCGGCCGGGAGGAGATCTACTGGCACTCACTGCGCGACATGAAGAGCGAGTGCTTTGGTCATCTCTCAAAGCCGTTCCCTGAGGCACAAGGAACCGCTCGACCAGCTACTTGACGTGGCGCCGAGCTCGGATGGGCCGAACCAACCAACTCTGCCGGCTTGGCCCCAAAATCGCTCAGCCGGCGCCAGTCTCCCTCAGGCCGCAGACGGGAGCACTAACCCCCGGAACTTTTTGTGCTGACCTTGGCCTGCAGTCCGGGGAAGATCCAGCCCGCCATTTCCAGCCGGGCACGTCGAGCCTCGTCCCATCGCCCCATGCTCAGGGACACCCGAAGCAGGTCCGACCAAACGGGAACTGCATAGGGGGCCGCCGTCGCGGATGCCTTCAGCAATCCGTACTGCCTCGTGGAATCCTGCAGTTTTCCGCAAATCTGGCTCGCGGCGTAGAGGAACGTGGCTCGGTGGAGCTGTGTCTTCGAGGCTCGGGCCCCATCCTCGTAGACACGGAGCGCCTCCCTGAGGAATGCAGTTCCTCCAGGTCCGGGTCGACGCAATGCCTCACCCAACTTGCGGTCCTCTATGTCGGCTCGGTCTTCTAGAACTCGGCCGAGGGCGTTGGTAAGCCAGATGCTGCCGGGATCGTGTCGAAGTCGCCGTCGCATCACCCGAATCGCTGCATCCATCTGTCGCGCCTGGCTGTTCAGGCTGTCCAGAACACCCTGGTCCGGTCCGCCCATGCCTACCATGCCTCCGCCCATCGGGGCCGAGAGCGCCGGACCGAATGGAGCGGTCGGGCTGGTGGCGCCCGGCGCGAATGGGTTTCGAACTGTCTCCCGGCTGCCCGGGAGGGGATCCACCGGCGGCGCCCCACTCATCGGGGCGCCCACCGACGGCTGAGCCGGACGGGTTGAGCCGGGCGTTGAAAAGGCCATGGCGGTGGGCGGAGCCTGAGCGTCCGAGGACGGCGCTGCGGGTGCGGCGCCGGCGGGGGGACGGGCGCCCTGAGGCGAGTGCTGCAACCCGGGGATCGGTCTGCCACCCGGCAGGAGATCGAGCGGGAGGCCAACTCCGGGAACCGGTGGCGGGGCCGCAGGCGTCGCAGGGTCGGTGGGGGCCACGGTGGGAGCCTGCGACGGGGAACCGAGCTGGGCGGAACCCGGCCCGGGATCGGGAGCTGAGGATGTCACCGTCGGCTCCTCGGGACTCATCGCGGGTTCCCACGGAACTCCGGGAGCGTACATCCTTGTTGAGTTCGGGCCTGGTGCGGGAGAGCCGATTCCCCCGCCGAGTGGTGTTGCCGAGAGGCCCAACCCGAGTGGTCCACTCAGCCCGCGGCGCAACCGGCCCCCCCAGTTGCGGGTGGCGACGGTACCGGGAACCAGAGAAGTCCATGCCATCGTCTCGGGTCGTCGGATATCCACATCCAGTTGTGCCGCGAGTTCCGGAGCAAACCGAGCAAGTTTCCGCGTTACGGCTGCGGCCCGCTGCTGCCAGCGCTTGGAGGAAGCAGGATCCTTCGGATAGTCCCAAACGCTGAGGAAAAAATACGTCTCCGCCAGGCGGGCATGGACGAGCGTCGAGTCGGGATCCAACTCTGCGTCCCGACCGAGAAGTGCGGCCTTCCGGACGAGCCGATCTCGAAATCCGCGTGGAAACCGCACCTGATCAGTCGGTGCCATCCCTTGCAGCGTCGAGACCGTGCGACTCACCCGCGGCGGCGAGACCGCGCGCCACGCGATCAAGCCGACCAGGATGACTACCGGTAAGGCGCCCAGCAGAACCCCCTGCAATGCGCGCGGGCTCTTGCGCGAGCGACCGTGCAGCGGGGATCCGCAACCGGGGCAGAGGTACGAACGTCCCCACGGCGCCGGACGGTAGGCCCCGCCGCAGCGGATACAGATCGGCCAGGTTGTACTGCTGAGCGTCTGGGACATCAGCGCAAGTTTCCAGTGGAAGCGGCGGAGCGAGGGAGACCTCCGTCAGTTCTCTGTTGCGTGGCTTAGTTCGGATCTCCTTCCCCGTGCAAACCGGTTCTATCCATCGTGGAAGAGGACCGTTCGCAGGCTCCAGGTGTCGGACTCCGCATCTCATCTACTTTTTGAGTGGCGCCGGAAGGGAGCAATGGTCAGGGTCATTCCGTTGAGACCCGGGATTCTGCTCGGCGGCACCCAGTCTCTCTCTCGATCTGGGGCTCCGATCGCCACCGTTGGGACCTCACACCCGCTACGGCGGAAGGATGCCGTGCGGTGCGGTGGGGAATGCTGACTTGCTGCAGAGGCACAACTTATGGAACCACCCATCCCAACCGTGTCCGCATCGAAGCTGTTCGGCTTCGATCCCACTCCCGGCGTGGTGGCGGTGGAGGCGTCGAACGCCGAGGCACGACTCACGTGCGCGCTCGCCAGGGAGTCGGGGGGGTGGAGCGAGAAGCGAGAGTTTCGAACCGTTCCGTTCCGTCCGTGGCTCCTGGTGGGAGAGGCCGTCGAGTCGATCCGCGATCTGCCGGGCCTTCGAGGCGCATCATTCGAGCCCCTCGACGGGGATGGCCTGCGAATCCGTGTCCGGTTCTCCACGTGGACGGGGTTTCTAACCGGGCGGGACGCACTTCGCGAGCGTGGAGTTCCGATGCTCGTTTACAGCTCCCCGGAGAAGCAGTTCCTGATGGACTCGGGCATCACCCTCTTCAAGGAGATGGACTTCGACTCCACCATTCGGATGCAGGTGGACCTGGAGACCACGGGCCTGAAATGGGGAGATCCCACTGCGCAGATTCTACTCATCGCCGTGGGAGACAACCGGGGCCACGCCTGGGGAGTCGGTGGTCGGGACGAACGGGCGCTCCTGCGCGAGTTCGTGGAACTGGTAGCGTCCGTGGATCCGGACATCATCGAGGGCCACAACCTCTTCGGGTTCGACCTTCCCTACCTCCACGCCCGCGCCGCTGCGCTGGGGGTTTCGCTTACCCTCGGGCGCGACGGGTCCACCCTGCGGCTGATGCCCGAGCGTCATCTGCCCGTCGGCGGGATGACTCGATCCGTGCGGACGGCGCGAATCTGGGGGCGCCACCTCCTGGACACGCTTCCAGCGGTTCAGCGTTGGGATGTGGGCAGAGGCGAACTCGTGTCTCACGCACTGAAGTCGGTGGCTCAGCACTTCAGCTTTGCGCCACCCGATCGGGTCTACCTTGATCGCTCGCGGATCTTTGAACTCTGGGATATCGATCCCGAGCGAGTGAGGACCTACGCCGCACAGGACATTGAGGAGACGCGACGTCTGGCGGAGTTGGTTCTCCCCACCGAGTTTTACCAGGCGCAAATGGTTCCCGAGAGCTACCAGGCCGTCGCGCTGGGTGGCACGGGGGAAAAGATCAACTCACTGTTGATTCGCGATTACCTGCATCGTGGGTGTGCGGTTCCGCTGCCCCAGCCGCCGTCTGCTTCACCGGGTGGATACACCGAGATACGCCGGACCGGAGTGCTTCGCCGGGTGATCAAGGCCGACGTGGAGAGCCTGTATCCCAGCATTATGCTGCACGATCGCATCCGGCCCGCGTCGGACCATCTTGATGTCTTCCTCCCGATGCTCGGTGAGCTCACTCGCCGGCGCCTCGACGCGAAGTCGCGTTCGCGATCTGAAGTCATGGCGTCGGATCGGAATCGCTGGGACGGCATCCAGGCTTCCTTCAAGATCCTGATCAACTCCTTCTATGGCTACCTGGGCGCTCCATTCCACTTCAACGACCATCGCGCCGCCGCTCGGGTGACCACGAAAGGGCAGGAACTGGTCAAGCGTCTCGCGGCCGAGTTGGAGAGGACCGGATCGGAAGTCATCGAAATCGACACGGACGGTGTGTATTTCGTGGGGCCGGAGTCGCTCTCGTCGGAAGCGGATGAGCAGGCTTACGTGGCGGAGGTGGGGAGGGTCCTCCCTGCGGGGATCCGGCTCGCCCATGACGGTCGCTATGCGGCGATGCTGAGTCTGAAGGTGAAGAACTACGTGCTCGAAGACTACCATGGCAGGCGGATCTTCAAGGGTGCATCGCTCAGGTCCAGAAGCGACGAAGGCTTCGGACGCAAGTTCATGGAGATCGCAGTCGACGCCATCCTGCGGGGTGAGCCGGAACGTCTTGCTGCCGTCTACCGGGACACGCAGGAGGCGCTTTTGAGCGGCAATGTGTCGATCGACGATCTCTGTCGTCGGGAACGTGTCACCGAGAAGACCCTCGCCAGCCCACAACGGCGAAAGTCGCGCGACGCCGCGAGGGGCGCCGCGGTAGGCGACACCATCACAGTCTACCATCGTTCCGACGGTACCCTAGGACTGCGGGACGCCTATGCAAACGACGAGGACCGCTGGCACTACGTGGAAAAGCTCCACAAGTTTGCGTCTCGCTTCGAGGAAGTCCTCGGCGCGGACTTTGCGATAGCCTGCCCGAAGCCGGTTCGGCGGATGGTGGAGGCTCGACTATCCGGCCAGGGCACGCTGTTTTAGGCCTGCAGGCACAACCGAAGGGAACCGGGGTCGTTCTACTCCATGGATCCCTGTCTCCCTGGCCCCCAAGTCTCTTTCCGTGATCATCCTGGAACTCCTCATCACGATCGCCGGCATCACGGCGTTCATCCTGGTCCTTGCGGGCGTACTGCTGCGACCATGGTGGGCCGGCGTCCTGCGCCGGTGTCGTGCCGAGGCGGATGTGGAACGCCGGACGGAAGAGTTGGCGCGAGCCACCGAAGCTGCGAGAGAGGAGGCCGAGGCCGAAGTGATGGGTTGGGTGGAAGAACCAGCTGTGGATGCAGAACCGGAAAGCAACGCGGAAACTCGAGAGAGTGCCGGAACGGATGACACTCCGGTGGAGTTGCGGCTTGGGTGTCGCGAGAGTGAGGATGCGGAATGACAAAGCCGGTGAATCTCGGTGTCCGGCGAACAATTCGCTGGCTGGTGGCGTTTGCAATACTGGCCGCTATCGGTGGCGGCGTGTACTTCAGTCGAACCCAATGGGTGCCTGCTGGTCACGTCGGAGTGATCTATTCAGCCAGCGGTGGGCTGCGACCTGAGGTGATCACTCCGCGGCGAGTGTGGGTGCCGTGGCTCTCACAACTCTACGTTTACCCGACCATGGTGCAGGCCGCGATCTACACCAACGATCCGAATGAAGGCGAGGTTCGGAGTGCGGACGCGGTTCAGGTGACTACCAGCGACAACGCCAACACGCCGTTCGATATCGTGGTGTGGTACCACGTAGAGCCGTCCCAGGTCCACACGGTCTTCAACAGCTTCCGGGCGATCCCTATTTCGGTGATCCAGTCGCAGCACATCCGGGCTGCCGTTCGTCAGGCCGCCAGTGTGGTGGGAACTCAATACGACGCCTTCCAGTTGATGGGTCCACAGCGGGGAGCGGCTTCGCTGAAGCTGACCACCGAGGTGCGGGAGATTCTTCAGCGCAAGGGGATCACGATCGACCGGGCGGAGTTTGCAGGCGCTTACCCCAGCAAAGAGATCGCCGAGCGGATCACGGGACGAGTGAACTCTCTGACCGATCTCAAAATCGCGGAAATCAAGCAGCAGATCGCCCAGGTACAGCGAGACATCGCGGTGGTGACCGCCAAGGCGCAGGCCCAGGCAAACACCCTTGCGAGTTCTCAAACCAAGGATCGCTCCCTCGACGCCCTGAGGTTGGAAGCCGACGAGGCGGCGATTGAGAAGTGGTCCGGCAGCCTCTCACCGATCGAAGCGCGACCGGGATCAACAGTGGTTGTCACCTCGGAAATGCTGAGCGCCATTCGACAGGGAGCGAGCAAGCCATGAAGTCCAGAAGGCTCACGTGGGCAGCCGTCGCGGTGGGAGCGATGGTCCTGTCGGGCTGCGGTTTCCATCGGATCCCGGTGGCGTCGGTGGGTGTGAAGTTCAACGCGATCAGTGGCGTGAGCCAACAGGTCCTTAAGCCCGAGGTGGTTTGGGTAAACCCCTTGTTCGAACAATTGATCACCTATCCAACGGCGATCAACAACGCCACCTTTGTTCTGCGGGGCGATGAAGGCGATCGAAAGGGGGATGACAGCATCCGGGCCTGCACCAGTGAGGGCGCCGTGCTTCCGGTGGACGTGACAGTTGCCTATCGGATCCCTGCCGAACCCGAGTCTCTCATGCGGGTGTTTCAGCACTTCGGTACCCGCGAACTCCGGGAGATTCAGCGAGAACACATCCGTTGGGCGACGATTGTGGCGATCAACGATGTCAGCGGTCGAAAGTCGCTCTTCGACCTGTTGAGCAAGGAGCGGGCGAAGTTCGGACCCGAGGTGAAGGCGGTTCTCAGTCCGATCCTCGAAGGGTGGGGATTTGTCGTCGAGGATGTTCTCATCCGAGAGATCCACCCGCAGAAGGAGATCACCGAGAAGATCAAGGAGCAGCAGCAGCAGCGAGCCGACCTGGAGAAGGCACGGATCGACCTGCAAAAGGCCCGCATCGAAGCCACCACCCGATTGACCGAAGCGCAGACTCGGGCGGAGCAGAATCGACTGCTGGGCCAGCAGGGAGACAAGGTGCTTCAGTTGAAGCGGCTGGAGTTGCGACGGCGGGCGATCGAGAAGTGGGACGGACACACTCCCCTCATTTCGAACGGAGGAATCCCGTTCGTTGAAGGCAAGCTGTAGCGATCCGGCTTCTGGTGACGTACTTCGGTTTTGGGGTGAAGGAGTCCACAGGCATGCGGGTGGCCGTAACGGGGGTTACAGGGCGGATCGGGGCAAACGTCGCCGCTGATCTGATTCGGCGGGGCCACGAGGTCCGCGGATTACTCTGTCGGGACGATCCGGCAGCCGCCAGAGTCAGTGGCCTGGGTTTGGATCTGGTGGATGGCGATCTGGGACGCATTGATGACGTTCGGGGGGCGCTGGATACGTGCGAGGCCGTGATCCACCTGGGCGCCGCCTTCCAGGCGGGCGGCCCGTTTACACCCGAGCAGTACTTCGACATCAATGTGAAGGGCACGTTCCATGTGCTCGAGGTCTGCCGCGAGTATCAACATCGCGTGAAGCACGTGGTTGTCACCAGCACGGATGCAACGGTCGACAAGTACCCTCCGGGCGGTTTCGACGCCCCGCTTCGGGAGGACTCCCTCCCGCAGGATGTCACCGCGTGGTACGGTTATACCAAAACGCTGTGCGAGCACATGGCGGACCGATATCTCCGGGCAGACCGGCTTCCAGTCACCGTTCTTCGCTTCGCGTACGTATGGGGGCCGGGCGAGGTGTTAACGTTTCCGCAGTTTCGTATCCCGTACTTTCGGGGACAGCTCGCTACGAAGAGCTCCGGGGAGGCGGCCGCCGCTCGGGCGGCGTTGGATCGCGCCGAGAGTGAGGGCGCGACACTTGTGGTGGCTCGGGATCCTGCCGGCCGATCTTGGGTGAAGCATGCACTGGAGATCCGCGACATCCTGCATGCCTATTCGAGACTACTTTGCCACCCGGGCGCACTCGGACGGACATTGCAGTTGGCGTCGGCGGAGCCGTTCGCCTGGGAAACGGTCGTACCACATCTGGGGAGGCGTACCGGCGAGACATGGGTGGATCTTCGCCTACCGATCACGCCCACCCACTACTGGTACGATCTCTCCGCCGCCCGAAACGCGTTCGGATACGCCCCTTCGCTGACGGTCGAGCAGATGATCGACGACGCCCTGGATGGCGTTGACTCAGGGAGCCTGATCCCAAATTACTCAGGAACGTGATGCTGCCTTGCCCCATGCGGCAAAAGAAAGAGCCGGCTGCCACAAGGCAGCCGGCTCTTTTCAGTTTCGGAGAGGGCGGGATTCGAACCCGCGGCAGAGTTTCCCCTGCGACGGTTTAGCAAACCGCTCCCTTCGGCCACTCGGGCACCTCTCCATGGAGCGCTCTGGAATTGGGCGAATATTAGCACACCCCATCAAGCTCCGCAATTGGTTCGTGGATCCGATCTGGGTGATGCGGGGATCGCCGCAGCGCGGGCTGCGAGTAGGCTGACCGGGTGTTTCGGTGCGTGGTATGATCCGGAGCGCGCCGCCCGTCCACAGTGCGAGTTGGAGCCTTCGAAGGCTCTGTCGGAACTGATGTGCACGGATCGACCGTGCGCCTCCGGGTGCGTACGCACAGAGGCTGTTCGGAGTGATCAGCGGCATGGCGCCGCTTGCCTGAGGCTCAGGCGGGAACTGTGGTTCGATGAAATACCGTTCGCCTCGCGGCACTCAAGACTTGCTTCCGGAAGACGCGCCTCGCTGGCGTTATGTGGAAGCCACGTTTCGAAAGACGTGCGCGGACTTCGGCTATGGCGAGATCCGCACGCCGATGTTCGAGTCCACCGACCTGTTTGTTCGGGCCGTGGGTGAGCACACCGACATCGTCTCGAAGGAAATGTACTCGGTGACCGCCGGAGGCGGGGAGACCGAAGAGCGTGAGGCCTTCACGCTTCGGCCCGAGGGCACGGCGCCGGCGCTGCGGGCGTACGTCCAACACAATCTGGCTGCCAAAGAGCCGCTGACACGACTGTTTTATGTCGCCCCAAACTTCCGACACGAGCGGCCGCAGTCGGGTCGTCTGCGACAGCACCACCAGACCGGTATCGAGGCGCTCGGCAGCGACGACCCGGCGCTGGATGCGGAAGTGATCGCGCTCGGGTTGACCTATCTCCACCGGGTCGGCATCCGCGGGGAACAGCTTCAGGTAAACTCCGTGGGCTGCCCACAGTGCCGGGGCGCCTACCGGGATGCGCTGCGAGCCGCCTTGAAGGAACACCTTGCCAGCCTGTGTGGAAACTGCAATCGACGGTACGAGGCCAACCCTCTTCGAATTCTTGACTGCAAGCTCGAAGACTGGGACCGGCTCACGCCGCTCGTGCCCGACATCCTCGACTGGCTCTGCGAGGGGTGCGCCACGCACTTCGCGACTCTTCGGTCCACCCTGGACGCGCTGGGGATTCCTTATGTGCGGAACCCGCGGCTCGTTCGGGGGCTGGATTACTATGTGCGGACCAGTTTCGAGATCGTGCATCCGGGATTGGGCGCCCAGTCGACCGTACTCGGGGGCGGGCGTTACGACGGGCTGGTGGAGGAGCTCGGTGGGTCGCCGACCCCAGGCATTGGGTTCGGCTGCGGGATCGAGCGGGTGCTGCTGGCGTGCGAAGCGCTGGGCGTGACGTTCCCGATCGGGCCGCTCCGGCCGGTCTTTGTGGTGACCCTGGGAGAGTCCGCTCGCCTGCCGGGACTGGCGCTGCTCCACGAGCTGCGTCAGGCCGGGATCGCCGCGCAGGTGGACTATCTTGGCCGAAGCATGAAGTCTCAGATGCGGGCGGCAAACCGCGCCAACGCTCGAGCGGTGCTGATCCTCGGTGAGAACGAAATCCAGGCGGGTGTGGTCGGCCTCAAAGACATGGCCACTGGCGAGCAGCGCCAGGTCGCCAGGAGTGAAGTCGCCGCTTTCCTGGCGTCCGAACGGTAGATGAGGGCGCGCTGAACGGGCCGCCGCCCCACTTCAATTGCCGGTTTCCTGGCGCCGTGGGGTTTGCTGCCCGGGCTCCCGTCGGATCTCCCATCGCCACACCAGGCCGTCGTCGGGTTCGATGACTTCGCCGAGATTCTGAAATCCACACCGGTTCAGCACGCGGGTCGAGGCGTTTGGCTCCGGGAGTGTGTGCGCCCTGACCACGCGTACATCGGAGTGGTCGAAGGCATAGCCAGTCAGGGCCGCCGCAGCTTCGGTGGCATACCCCCTCCCGCGAAACTCCGGCTCGACGCCATAGGCAATCTCCACCATGCCTTCGGAGTCGGGCGGCCCCTTGAAGCAGCAGGAACCCACAACCACGTCGGCATCCCTCAACTTCATCACAAAGCCATGGATCCAGGGATCCATCGGGCCCGACCGTTCCAGCAGCGCGAGCCAGGTCGCGGAGAGTTCGGCACGCACTGCCGGCTCGAGATCCTTGATCCAGGCGGAAACTCCCTCACGTGTCTGTGGCACAAGTTCCAGACTTGCAGTGTCCATTTTCCGGCACTCTGCCATGTTCAACTCCGGGTTTCTGTAGCTGTGGCTGATAGCAACGCGGGTTCCGCGGTCCCTAAGTTGCGCGGAGGCTAGCGATCTTCGCTGGTCGGCGCCCTCCGGTTCTGTCGTCCTTCCTGCCCGGACCTCTCGTCGGAGCCGGTATTGGGAGAACTTGCCCCAACCTGAATGAAGTGTCGCGCCGGATCCGGTGAGCGGCGAGTCATCACCCATCCTGTTCGCGGGGGGAACCGAACGAAGCTCCCCCTTGCTGAGCGTGAGCGATCACCTCGCGGGTCCAGTTGGACCGTGCCAGCGAGAGTTCCGGTTTCAGCTTGTCCCAGTCCAACTCCGTGAGGCCATCGCGCAAGGTATCCGTAGCCCACATCATGTCTTAGATGGCGCCGTGCCAGCCATACTCCTGCACGGCGGCCAGCCGAGCGAAACGGTCGCCAACAAGGCGCTTCAGGTTCGAGGGTCGTCCTTTTCGAGGTGGGACCACTCCGGTTTGGGGCGGCCGGAGGAGGGGTCCCACTGCCATCGCTCGGTATAGGGGGGTCGGCTCGTCAGACCGAAAACTGCGGCTCCGGCAGGGCCCGCGCGTTCGAGGACATCGGGGTGCACCATCCGCGAGAGGTCGACTTCGGGACGGACCCAACTCCTCCTCCAGGGAGTGATGAGCGCGAGCCGAGGATGGTCTCCCTGGTGTGCCGAGGCCCCATGCCAGAGTGCGATGTTGAACACCAGCACCGAGCCGGCCGGCGCCTCGATGGCGAGTTGCCCCGGTGGATTGCCCCGATTGTAGATTTCCCGGGTTGCAAGCCGATGACTTCCCGGAACGAGACGGGTCGCGCCTCCGGGCCCGGTGAAGTCCGTGAGGCACCAGATGACGTTCAGGCCGAAGACGTGGCTTACACAGCGGCGCCCATCGTCGGCGGCGGCTCCAGCCCGGAACGGCCCCGTAAGAGATCCGTCGCAATGGAGGGACTGCGAGGGAGCTCCGGGCAGAACCACCCGCCCCATCACACCGCTGAGCTGAGCATCTGGCCCCAGAAAGTGGCGCACGACGTCCAGCAATGCCAGACGCTGGTAGACTTGCTCGAAGATCCGAGCCTTATTCATCAGGTTGTAGGCCCAGGCGCCGTAAGAGTCCGCGGGGTAACCGGGCTGACCGCGCTCGTCGGCGACTACACGCTGTAGTTCGGTCCGCGCTTCGTCGAGTTCTTCACCCGAGAGGACGGCCGGAAGCAGCGTGTAGCCCTGGAGTTCGATCTGCTGAATGTGTGGATCGGCGCTCACTGCATCATTCCGGTGGGCGCCCCCTCGGTCGTTGGCGGCACGCCGATGGGGTTGTGGTTGAACGGGCCGTCCCCCCGCGCGGGAAAGGCCTGAAAGGTCGGCCAGACTGAGAGATCGCACTTCACTTCTGCCGCGGAGAAGCGGCACGTCCACGCGATCCGGGGCCGATCCGAAGTGTTCGGTCCTGAGCCGTGCACGATGCCGTCATGGTGGAGAGAGATCCAACCGGGTTCCAGCACGAGATCCACCGCCGTGTCGTAGTCCACTCGGGAGTCCTGCACGATCCGGGGAAGAAGCGCATTGGGGTCGGTGAGCATGCCGTGCTCCAGCAGATCGTCGGTGCGATGCGTGCCGGGCACCACCCGCATGCAGCCGTTGTCCGGGCTGCAGTCGGACCAAGCGATGAATACGGTGACGGAATGCTGCGGAGCGAGCGGCCAGTATTTGGCGTCCTGGTGCCACGGGACGTGCGCCGCGTCGTGGGGTTCCTTCGAGAAGAACTGTGATCCCCACAGGAAGAAGCTGGGTCCGAGCAGGTCCTCCACGTGATCGAGGACGCGCGGATGCATGCACAGGTTGTAGAGCGTCCGGTTGCGTTTGTGCCACCAGTTGATCCGGCTAATTTGAAGTTCCGGCAGGAGGAGGGCCTTGAGCCGTGGATAGTCCGCGCGCAGTGCGGCCGCTTCATCCTGAGTAAAAAGCGGGAGCGGCGCGAGGTAGCCTTTGTGCCGAAACGCCTCGACCTGCTCCGAGGTCAGCGCCTTGAGAGTGGGGGATGGAGTTGTGGTGACCATGTACGGACGTGGCTTACTTTTCGGTGGGGATGATGATTCCCCGCATGATGATGTTCTGGCAGAGCACGAACACCGCCAGAGTGGGAAGCGCGGCGAGGACTAGCGCCGCGAAGATGACAAACATGGGGGCCCACGCCTGCATCTGCGAGAGCCATACCATCAACGTCCACTTGTCGGGGTCCTGGCAGACGAGAAACGCCCATAAGAAGGAGCCGTACGCGGTAGTAAATGTTCCGAGCGAAATCACGGCGAGCACCGGTTTGGAGGTGGGAAGCGTGATCCGAGTGAACATCATCGGCTCAGAGGCGCCGTCGAGCTGGGCCGCTTCGTACAGTTCCTGCGGCAGGCTGTCGAAGAAGCCCTTCAACAGGAAGATGGAGTACCCGTTCGCCATCGCAGGTAAGATCAGCGCCCAGTAGGTGTTCAGCAGGTGGAGCTGCTTCAGAAGCAGAAAGTTCGGGATCGCGCTGACTTCCGCCGGGAAGGCCATGGTGGCCAGCAAGAACAGCAGAATCTTGTACGTGGACGGAAGGCTGTAGCGCGAGAGGGCATAGGCGCAAAGCGGGTTCACGATGAGCGTCACACAGAGCAGGCCGGCGCAGAGAACGAACGTGTTCCACACCGCCGGACCGTGGAGGATGATGTAGTTCATCACCTCCCGATAGTTGCGGATGGCGAACTCCCATCGAATGGCTCTGCTGTCCGCTCGCATCTCCACCCACTCCGCCGCGAGGTAGGGTGGCGAAATGCTCCCAGCCTGCGACCGAAGTTGGACCGGCCCATTCCTTGCCAGGTGGACTCGAAAGAGCACGTCGGGCGTGGTGAGGTGGACCTGATCGATGGCGACCGCCCGCTCCAGGAACTCCAGCCAGTCGGCGAACGGAACCCCGGATCCCGGTGGCGGGTCGGGCAGGGGGATCTCGTCGAAGCTCGACAGCGTCAACTCGTAGCGCTGACGGAACGCCTCGATGTCCGGATACTTGGACTTCAAAAACCACCGGTACGCTTCAGCCTGCGAGGGGTCGGGCTGCACGAACTGGCTGGGCAGCTCTTTACGGACGAACTCCTCCCAGTCCTTTCTTCGCTGGGCGTTGCCTTCGGGCAGTCGTTCGGGGAGGCGGATTTCAGCGCGAGAGCCATAGGACGAGCCCCATTTCGCATTCAACTCATCCATCTTGGGGCCGTACCGCAGCTTCAGCCAGTCCTGAAACAGCCCATCTCCGGAGACCGTCCAGAAGTACCGCTCGGGTTGCAGGGCTCGAAACTCGAGGAACTCGACGTACTTGCGCGTCCGAGTAGGCTGATACGACCGGATCGTCCAGTCCTCGATCGGGACCATGACCTCTTCCCAGGTGGCGTTCGACTCTCGGTACGCTTCATTGACGGCCTCGAGGGTTCGATACCGGTTCTGGAGCCAGACGCGGTAGCGAGCGCCCATCTCCGGCGTCACCCGAGAAAGGTTGCTGGAGGAGCCCAGCATGCGCATCATGGAGCGGAGCGTGGGCTTGAAGCGCAGCCACTCCTCCGTGGCGCCGTTGTCGAGACCAGCCGGCGGTTCGATCTCTTTGAATGAGGAGAGGTCCCCGGACGAGTAGGTGTTGAACCGGGGGAGCTCTTCGTTGAACTTGGACTCCAGGTACTTGCGATAAAGCCAGCGATCCTCGAAGAAGTACGCCGGGATCGGCGCGAATTCGTCGTGATCCACCTCCGAGGTGAACGACGTGCCGATCATCACGACGAAGGGGTAAACCATCGTCACCGCTCCCAGGCCGAGGACGGAGTAAATGAGCGTGAGAACCAGACGGATCTTCAAGCTGCGGCGACCGATGGTGGAGATGATGGGCATCGGTTTGCTCGTCAGGCCTGAGCCGTCTTGAATTGAACCCGCGAGAGGATGCGGAGCTGAAGCAAGGTGAAGCCGACGAGGAAGGCGCCCACGATCCATGCCATGCTCACCGCGTACCCGAACTTTAGATACATGAAGGCAGTGAACCAGATCTCGAGCCCCGCAACGTGCGTGCTGAAGACAGGCCCGCCGCCGGTCATCACGAAGATGAAATCGAAGGCGCGCGCCGCCCCGATGAAGGCTCCGACGAAGTTGATGATCACCAGCGGTTTCAGGTAGGGAAGGGTGATGTTCCACACCTTGCTCAGGATCCCGGCCCCATCCAGGTCTGCGGCTTCATAGACATCCTCGGGCACGCTCTTGAGAGCCGCCAGATAGATGATGCAGCCGGGACCCATTCCCGCCCAGATCTGGGGAATGATGATGGAGATCATCGCCAGCTTCGGATCGCCCAGCCAGTCGAGAGGCTCGAATTTACAAGGGACTCCCACCGACCTTAGCGAGGCCGCAGCATGCAGCAGCGCCTGATTGAGCAGCCCGTTCGGACCCGGTTCGTAGAACTGCTTCCACAAGAACATGATCACGAGCCCGGTGGTCACAGCCGGCAGGTAGTACAGCGTTCGAAAGAGCGTTTTGCCCTTTGGAATCTCATGGAGCAGCAGTGCCAGAATGATCGGAGCGATGAATCCGAGGCCGAGAGAGAGCCCCATGTACCGCACGCTGTTTCCGATGGCCTGCCAGAACAACGGGGTGAACAGGACCTCGGCAAAGTTATCGAGACCCACCCAACGGCTGGGCAGGATCAGCCGGTAGTCCTGAAACGCCATGAGCGATCCCCGCACCAGCGGGTAGTACTGCCACAGCGCGACCGAAATGAGGGCCGGCGCCATGATGAGGTAGGCAAAGCGGGCACGCCGCCACCCCTTGCCGCTCATCGTGGGACCCGACAGGTTGCCCGAGAAGGTCTTCAGCACCAGGCGAAACACGAGCCCGAATCCTGCAGCAAGCGACAGCACCACCACGAGGGCGACATTTCGTCTCCGACTCTTCTCAGAGTCGGAGACACGTCCCAGGAGCTTCTCGTTGGTCTCCCGGACGGAGCGATCGAGAATGCCTCGAAGGAATGCGTCGTCGCTCTGATCGGTGAGGGTGACTTGATCCAGCGGAGGCGTCATCTGAATGTAGATGAGTTGGCAATTCTTGCCATAGGGCTCCGGCCGACCGCTCTTCAGGGCTTCCGTCAGCGCCTCGTTCCACCCTGCCGGCACATCGCGCCGGTACCGCTCATACTCCGAGGGGGAGAGGAAGCGTCGCAAGTAGATCGGGTTGAGAAATCGGCCGTAGCCTGCTTCCACGTAGACCTGGGTCTTCACCCGGAGCGCTTCGTCTCCGGCTCGGAATAGAATCCACTTCCATGCTGCATCGCGTACGGCGGGGTCTTTGATGGAAGAGTTCAGTCCCTGCATCCGGCTGTTGAGCTCGTTGCCCCGCTTGCCGCTCGGGCCCAACGGCAGGGGAGCGATCCCGACGAGATTGGGGTTTACCGTCGACATCATTTGCTCGTTAATGTAGGTGAACATCATTCCGACCTTGCCGAGTTGAAATCGCTGGGTGAGATCGGTTTGTCGGTAGGTCGTTTTGCTCCGGCAAAGCTTCTGGTAGTATCGAAGCGCGGTTACGGCGGCATCGTCGTTCCAGGCGGCGAGCCAGTTGCCCTCACTGTCCTGGCGCACTACTTCCCCGCCGGCGGACCAGAGCAGGTCGACGAAGTGCCATGAGGCGGACGGACCCGCCGCCAGACCGAAGCCGTATTGCCCCCGACTCGGATCGGTCAGCTTCTTCGCGTACTCGTAGAGTTCATCCCAGGTCTTCGGAGGGCGGTCGGGATCCAGTCCGGCCTTGCGAAAGTGATCCTTCCGGTAAACCAGGGTCATCGCCAGCGCGCCACCGTAGGGAATGGCCCACACATGCTCCTTCCCATCGGGACCGGGGCGCATGATGACCGGCCAGATTTGCGGCAGGATGAGGTGCTTCAGCTTCTCCGGCGCATCCTTGAGATCCGTAACGCCGGCCCACTTCTTGACGTACTCGTCGAGCGGCTGGAGAAAGCCCTGTGAGATGTAACTGTCGGACTGCCGAAAGTTGACGTACATCACGTCGGGCGCCACTCCGCCGGCCATCGCGAGAAGCGATTGGGAGTCCTGGCTCAGTCCCGGCGCCGTGACGCCTCGAAAACCATCCAGCCGGATGTCGGGGTTCAGTTCCAGGAAGCGTCTCAAGACCGCGAGATCGGCCCGTTCTTCTACCGTCTTCGCCTCCCGGTTGGGGAGCTGCCAGAGCACCACATTGGTGGGATCCGCCGCCGCGGGAGAAAGGCACAAGATCACCAGCAGCGGCCGAACGAGCCACGAGCGCCAGGGAAAGATCATGGACGGGAGCGTCTCCAGCGCTCTTGCGCCGCGCGACCCGTTGAGGATTGGGATCAGGGCCGCAACTTGTAGTAATCCCTGGGGGCCGCTGAACCCTTTTCCGGTTCATCTGCGTTACAAGTGAAGTAGTCGGCAGGGAACGAGCAGTCCTGGCGGGGAGTGTTCGCCGCGTCTTACCGACGCGGGTTGCATCCGATCCGGCAGCCGGGAGAGAAGAAGAGACGATGACACGACGAAGTTGGATGCTGGCGCTCGCCGCCGCGGCGCTCTTCGGCGCCACGGGTGTGGCGATTGCTCAAGAAGTTGCGCTGAAACGTACCCAGAAGACCGGCGAGAAGCTGACCTGGGAGTTTTCGGTCAAGGGAATGGTCGCCGGCGCCGAGTTTACGGTGAATGGTCAGACCATCGAGGAGGTGGTCAGTACCTCACCGACCGATGGCTATCGGGTGAAGGTCACTGACAAGGACGTCAAAGTCACGGTGATGGGGCAGGCTCAGGATCAGCCGGTGCAGGAGCCCACCGAGGTTCAGCGCGACCCCAAGGGTCGGTTGCTCGATACCAAAGGGCCGGCGAACAACGTCTTCCCTCCCGAAGTAATGAAGACCATGCTTCAGTTGGGGGAAGTCGTTCTGCCCGACAAAGCTGTGAAAGTGGGCGATGAGTGGAAGGCGGAGTACGACAATCTGCTCAGCGGCGCCGGCAAGTATAGCGTGAGCTACACGCTGCTCGCCGTCGAAAAGGTTGAGGGTGAGGATGCGTGGAAGATCGGCCAGAAGGCGGAAGTCTCCGGCGCTGCGGGCGCCATCAAGGACGACACGGTCTATTGGCTGTCCGGTAAAGACGGCGCGCTCCTGAAGCGAGAATCGAACAAGACGGGGGTGCCGACCCCCGTGGGCGCAATGAGCTGGATCGAGAAGATCTCGCGCACTCGTTGACCCCGGACGCCCCTGGAACCGGTTGGGGGACGGTCGCGAGCATCGCTGCGCAACCGTCCCCCGCACATCGGGCTCGGGGCAGCCGAACGCCTACTCCAGCGAGGAGGAGACGTCGGATGCTTCGGCTCGAAGGGACACGGAGTTGAGGGTGAATGACTCGCCAGACACCACCTGTGCTTTGCGTCCCACACGACCGGAGATCCTGAGCGTGAAGTCTCTACCCGCCTGAGCCGGCCCGCCGGAGACTCCTCGCACGAACAGGCGAGCGTATCCGCGGCCCGGTTCGACGAACGGCCCCGCTACCTCCCGAATATCCGCGAGGTCGTCGGCGAAGAGACTGTCCCCACCCACCGTGCTATCGTCGGTTGCCGTCACGGTGAAGTTCATCACCGCTGCGGTCCAGCTCAGTCGTACTCGAGTGATGACACGGGTCCTGCCCGTGGCGTCCAGCACGGAAACCGCAACCGTCGCGCGTCGCACGCCTGGGATGAACTGGGGATCGTCTCCCAATCGGATCGGTAGTCCGGCGGCGCCCCCACCGTCCTCGTAAAGCGCGGTCACCCGACTGAAGAGCAGCAATGTGGTGTCGACTCCAAATGTGGAGATGTCCACGCCTGCCAACGGGATAGCGCCCTGAATGGTGAAGGCGCCTCGAGTTTCGACCGAAGAAACCACTGCTCCCCCTTGCCGAGTTCGCACGAGCTTCTCCGCCCACTGCTCGGTTACGGAACAGAACTCGGTCCGGGTTGGGGGAGCCGCGTGAACTACGCCGGCAGTGGTGGCGGCGATCCCAAGTGCGGCGATGCACAGGGCCATTTCGAAGAGGTCTCGTGTCACGTCGTGATCATCTCGGAGCAGCACCGGCCGAGAACGGAGCTGCTGGCTTCGGGCAGCCGTGTCTCTCGGAACTCCGGAAGAGCGTTTCGACACAGCGCACTCGAAAGTTGCCGACGTGAGGAAAACCCGGTACGTGAGGAGCGCTGCCGAAAAGGATGCTCCTCACCTGGTACCTTCACCGTAATCTTACCGCGTTTGCAGGCGTAGCGGTGCGTCGACGCGGCGGGACCCCCCGAACCGGAACCCCGCGAAGGCGGAGATCGGCTCGCGGGGCCGAACACGTGCCTAAAGCCGCTCCGTCAGGAGTGGCTCCTGCCATCTTCGCGATCAGTCGTTCAGATCCTGCACATCGGTTGTGACCGCCTGGAGTTGAACGCTTCCGAGCTGAAACTCCTCGGCGTCCTTGCCGCGGCCTACGACTTGCCGCTTCTGGGTGTTATTCCCGGTCACATTCAGCGCGTACCGGAACGAGAAGTCGGGTACGAATCCAAGCCCCATCGGCCCAGCGCCGTTCAAGGAGAGGTTGGCGGAGATCTCTCCAGTCAGCGTGAATCGACCAGGCGGTGTGCCGAAGTCCTCGACGATGGTCTCAGCAAAGATTCCCGTTTCGGGAATGAGACTGTTGATGATGCCCGTGACTTTGAAGTTGAGCGCCGTCGCATTCCACTTCAGAGCAACCGTTACCAGCCGAAAGGTCCGGCCGGAGTCGTCGGTCGTGGTGCGGGTGATGGTTGCTTTGGTGGCGCCGACGCGGTAGCGGGGATCTTCCCCCAAACGAACGACCAGCCCCTCTTTGCCGTTGTGACCAAGCGGGTTTACTTTGTCGAGTCCGCCATCGAAGCGAATCGTTGTGTCGGTGTTGAACTGGCCGATCGCGCCCGCAGTCAGGGGAAGGGCGCCCGACACCGTGTAGGAGCCGGTGCGGACCTCAATCGGAAAGGTGAAGCCCTTCTCGCGGACTTTCACCACCTTTTCCTTCTACTGCTCCTTAACGGACACGAAAGCCGTACGGCCCGGCGGCGCAGCGGAAACGCGAGTGACCGCGACGGTGGCGAGGCTGGTGAGCAGGAGAGCGGCTGCGACAGCGGCCTTCAGGGTTTGACTCAAGTGAAGTCCCTCCTTAAGGGACAAGCCGTCTGGGCGGCTTCGACGGATCGGTGATTGGAGAGACGGGATCAGTCTACCCACTTGCAGGCCGAGTGCCTTGACTTTGAATCCGCGAAACTTCAGGGTCTGAAGTGGGCTTTTCCCAACCCTTCGGCTCGCCCGGAGACGCCATCGAGTCGTGCATGGCCGGAGATCGAGTACGCGTGCCCTGGCTCGCAGAGCCTTGCGGGGCCTTCGGAATAGCTGCGGGCGTTCGCATACCCCGTCGTCACGGTGTCTGGCCCCAGATTGAGCCGGTGTCCTCGAATACCGTAAATCTCAAACGCGGTGTCTCGTTCCGGATGGTGTCCGAGGGAGACGACCTCGCCGCATAGTTCGACCGGAAACTCACCCGCTGGATTGCACGTGCACCAGAGATGACCTCGACGATCCGTGTCGAGTGACGCGATCTCTCCCGTGAAGCGGGCTTGGGTCGTCACAGTTCCCTCCGGTATTCCCAAGAGGGCGCCACCGACCAGGCGCGCGGCGTGCAGCTTGCCCGCTCGCCGCCGGATCCATGAGAAGCCGCCCTGAAGACGGTGGCCCGGCTCCCATTCAAAGACCACATCACTCGTCTCGCAGGACACCAGCGTGTCGCTCCATCCATCTCCCAGGTCGATGTGAATGGCGGTGCTGCCGCTCCTTGGGTCCTCGCCCTTTTGCTCCACCTGAAGTGGTTCCACGCTCATGGCGTGTGGGTCGAGGAGGGTCGAGAAGACCGTGGGACGGGACGTGACCGGGGAATTCAGGAACAGATACTCGAGACTCTCCGCTCTCGTGCGGACCGAAGGCTTCCTGTTGGTCGCCAGAGTCGCCTCCGTCGGCTCCGTTCCCAGGACCGTCAGGGCCAGGCTGACTCTCTGGGAGTCGTTCCGCCAGCGGGGATGGGAGAGGTATCGAAGCGTGAGAGGTCGATTTGGGGATGGCGTGAGGCGCCGCGGGTTCGTGAGATACGGCTCCGCCTCTCCGAACCGGACACCTGAACCGGGTTGGGTGCTCGCGCCAAGCCACTCCAGGTCGCCCTCGGGCCCGTGCCAGCTCTGAAGATGTTCTCGTCCGCCCTGGACTCGGAACACGTCCCAGCAGTAGGCTCCGCCGTTCGGTTTCCGGACGAGTGCCACCGTCCTCCGGTAGAGCGAGGCTGTGGCGTAGCACGGGGAGTCGAACTCCATGAGGCCCAGTTCCGGGAAACGCTTGTAGACGCGGGTTCTGCCGCCCCAGATCGGCTGCTGGCGCCGTCCGTCGACCAGCACGGTGTTGTGCGAGATGGTATTGGAAGTCCAATCAGCGCGCTTCGCATAGTCGCGAGTGGCGAAGTCGGGGTACCCGATGTCCGGCAGCAGGTCCACCCCATGGGAGATCATCCCGAGGTTTAAACTGTCGGGATGGCCGTGCCCGCGGTTTCGTCCAAAGGCGATCCACACTGCCGTTCCGCCTCCCGGACCGTCCAGTTCGAGAGTCGCCAATCCGAAGCCGGGGAGGATCGAGCCTCCGGGGCTCGTGGGCAGCGCCTGCTTTGAGGCACGGCGAATTCGGTCGGGCCAGGCGTCCGGAGCCTCATCGAAGGGATCACGGCACACGTCCAGATCGGGTTGGATTCGCTGCAACTCCGCGGCGATCTCGGGATCGCTGGTGAGCCGAAATCCTCCGAAGAGATGCGCCCGATCCTGAGGAGCCGGCGCGCGCTCCATGCACGCGCCGTGATCTCCGAGGGTGGGCACTCGGCCATCGAGCATGGACATTCGCCCGGGCGCGGTGTAGGAGCGGCGAAACGGCGGGAAGTCCCGCTCCAACCGCCAGCGGTCGTACTTCCCGTAGCGGTGAACGAGCTCCGCCAGGTCGTGGAAGGCAAGTCCCCAACCCCAGGCATAGCCGGGTGCTCCCTCGTCGCCGAGACCGTCGCGATCCATGTGTCCCAGGATCACCTGGGGGACCTCCAGGCCGTTCTCGGAGAAGATCCAGTCGAGCCACTGTTCAGTTTCGGCGCCCGATTGGAGCGCGATGGCGCACCAGGCTGCCGAGAGCTGGTGAACCCCGTGGTTCCCGCGAATCTGCTCGTCGGAGATGGCCTGAAGTCCCGTTCTAAGGACTCGCGTCTCGACACAGTCGCGGTACGCGGCCGCGGAGCCCTTCGGCCCGGGCAGGGCGTGCAGACTCGATTGCTCCGCCAGGAAGGCGTGGAGCTCTTCGTCCGCGCCGGCGAAGGCGAGCGTCTGATCGTAGGCGCGGGCCATGGCGGTGACCAGCACGCACTCCCAGATGCGCCCCCAGATCTTTCCGCGGCCGCTGTCTCCGTCGGAGTGGTACCAACCCAGCTTCGCGTACGGAGCCCAATCCATTTGCGGGTAGCAATCGGCCACCCGATCGAGGATCACGGCGGCTCGGCGGGCGCAGTCGGGATCGCCGGTGAGCGCCCAGCACTCCGCCAGATCCCGAGCGCCGTAAATGAGCGCGCCCCAGAGTTTGTCGATGGCGAACGCCACAAAACGGTAGGTAAACCCCTCGCCGTCTCGCCAGCCCAGACCGTCATCCACAGCGACGGCGGTTGACGCTCCGGTGATGCCCGGATCCGGTCGAAGAAGGGACCTGTCAGCGATCTGGGGATCGAAGAAGCCGTCTCTCCCTCGGGCAGCGCTCAGATAACGTGCGAAGTCGTTCCTGGGGAAGCGCTCTCGGCACGCCGAGCAGAAGGCGGCATAGCGGCTGACATCCGGATGCACCTCATACCCCCGGTCGGCGCCGCAGGCGGGGCAACCTTTGCGTCGGGTGGTCCTCGCCACCGGATCCCGGGTCATCACCACGTCGATCGTGCGACCCAGGTGAGGTCCCGGGACCAGTTCCCAGAGTTCCCGGAGACTCAGCCTGAGCCACGGTTGGATGGCTGTCCGAAGTTCGGACACGCGTTGGCCTGCCCAGTCAAACCGCGCGGCGTTGGACCGTGCGACCGTTAGGCGCCGATCCGTAAACACCGCTCCCTCGAATTTGCGGTCGCCTGGCGCCAACGGGGCCGTCGCGCCGACAACAGCCCCGGCTGCGGATGCCAACACAGAGCGCCGAGACAACTCAGCCATTCGTCTTCCTGCGCCTCGGGGCGGGGTTAACGTTTGACGCAGGAGCCTGGACCGGGATCGTCACTCGACGCACCGGTTTGCCGGATTCGGTCGACACCAGCAGCAGGTAGGCCGGCCCGTTTTCGAACACCACGGGAAGCGCTACCCACTTGCCGTCGGGTGAGAGGCTCGGGATCGGCAGGTTGTCCGCCTTCATCGACTTGCCTTTGGGCTGGGAGAGCGTGGTGGGCGTCAGCGTGGCGATGGTGCGGCTGCTTTCGTAGGGCGGCGCGAGCAATTGAACCGGGAGCGCCTGTTTGGGACCGTCGGTTTCGTCGGGAAACAGGTAGGCGATCCGGCCGTTCCGTACGTCCATAAATGGGAAGGGTCCGGGAACCATGGCCAGGCGGGACGGAGTCCCGTCCAGCGGTGTCTTCCAGAGCTCGCATCGGCGCTCGCTGGGATCGGGCTGCCCCTCCTGCTTTTCTTCAGCGGCAATGACTGCGAGGGACTTGCTGTCCGGCGCCCACTCCGGGAGGGGGCCCATCGGCGCGAGCCGGAGCTTGTTCGTGATGTCCCAAAGAGTTCTCGACTCGCCGCCTTCCACCGACACGACCTCAAGAGTGGTAGGTCGGTCCTTTGGGCCTTCAGAATTGGGGTCGGTTCGAGACTCCGGGGGGCTCATGTGGTAGGCAATCCACTTGCCGTCCGGGGACCAGACCGGATAGTGGCCGACCTTCCCATCGGGCAGCAGCCGCCTCGGCGCTGCCCCGCCCAGATCGGCGTTCCACGGAGCCGGCTCCTTTCCGTCATGGTTGGTGAAGACGATCTGACGGCCATCCGGCTTCCAACAGAGCGTGGACTCGTGAGGCAAAAAATCAATCCGAGAGGTCACGTTGAGATTGAGTCCGCCTTCTGTTTTCGGTTCGAGAGGTGGAGACACTTTCGGGGCTATCACCCGCGTCTTTCCGCTCGCGACATCCAGCACCGCAACGTCCAGAGCGGACACTTCCTCATTCTTTGGAGCGACCACGGCCCGATAGAAGGCGATCTGCCTCCCATTCGGAGACCACTGCTGCCCGAAGACCTGTTTTCCCGGCTGTGGAAACTTGCGGAAGGCGCCGGTCTTCACCTCATACGTGAGCAACTGCCCGCGTACGACGAGAGCCAGCCGGGAAGAATCGCCCGACCAGATGCCGTCCGGTCGGCAGCCTGCCAGGGCCGTGAGGAACAGCACCGTTAAGACGGCCGCAAGGATGCGAAGAGCGACTCTGGGTTCCTTCATACGGGTCTCCCTCTCGCACCGAGCACTCCGGCGCCCGCTGACCAATTGCGTTGGGGTGTTGACTCGTGACGACTTCAGGCGCACCCCCGGCAAGCGGGGAGCTACCGGTCTCAACACCAGGCCCGCCTCACTACAGATATGGCCGGGAGTCGGTACGCTCTGAAGGATCAATCGGGCGCTTGCCCTGAAGCGATGATCCGAGCCACGGCCTGCGCGATGACTTCGGCGATACGTTCGGCTCCGGGCTCGTTGAAGTGTACGCCGTCGTAGAACCAGCGCGAACTCCCCGAGATCTCCCGTGCCAGATCGATCATATCACAATTCTCCTTTTGACACACCGTGGAGAGTTCAGCGTTGTAGACATCCAGCATGCGTCGCAGAGTCGCCACCGAGACCTGCCGGCTCGAGCGTTTCAGCCAGTAGAGGTCAATTCCGAGGGCAGCTTCCCGCTGCGATGTGCCGTATTGGAACGGCTGCGTGAGGAAGATCGGACGAACCCGCAGTTCTCGGCACGCTCGGATCAGTTCGCCCAGATTCTTGCGGTACTCGCTCAACTGGGGAAGCCGATCTCGGAGGTCTCCCGACTCGGGTTCGGGTTTGGCGAGGGGATGCGGCGGCATGCGCTCCAGCCGGTTGACTCGTACGACGTAGGCCTTTTGAAACAGGATCTGCTTCCACGTCCAGGCGACCTGGAACAGCCGGCTTCTCGCCGCGAGCCGCTGCTGCCAGGTCAAGCCGCTCGGTCGGTCGAAGTCGCTCCCGGCCGTCCTGGCCCGATCATCCAGCGACAAGCCCAGATCGTTGATCCCCACCAGGAACAGGGCAAACTTGGGTCGGACCTTTGCAAGCACATCCCGAACGAAGAGCAGGTGTCCCCGAGTGGAGTGGCCATCCAGCCCACCATTGGCAACCCAGATCCGCGGGACGGAGGGCCTCAGCTTTTGCTGAAGGCGTACCGGCCACGTCCTTGCGTCGTCCAGGTAGAAGCACTGGGTGGTGCTCCCCCCGATCGCCAGGACCGTCTCGGCCGAAGCCCAGTCTCTCGGCGGCTCATCCCCTCGAAAGCCGAGCCGGTTCGTGGAGTATCTCGCCGTCGGTGATACTCCATCCGGGGCATCCTCCAACTCTATCGTCTGCCGATTGTGGGGGAGTACCTGAATCAGTGGGCTATAGAGTCGAGCCGGCGCCAGCAATCGAAGCACACCTTCTCCAAGCAGCAAGCTGCAGACCAGCGAGAAAGCCACCATGGCTGCTAACATGAGCCGCCGTGATCGGCCGCTGAACCGAGTCCGGGTTGTTTGCGAGCGCTTCGGCGTCATATGAGATGGCGACACTGAATGACTCTCGGAGACAGTCCGTAGAGTCGATCCGGGGGGAGCCCATCGCTCCGCCGTTTCAAAACCATGCCACAGACTCAAGAATGGGGAACGTCGGGATGACCGATGACGAGAAAGACCGGCTGGCCTGGGCCACCAGCAGACTGCCCGCGGAGCTCCGACAGAATAATGTAGTGTACCTGCACCTTGTGGGAGGACTTTCCGTCGAGTCCGCAGCCAGATTAGCTCGAGCTTCTGTGGAGCTGGCAGCAGCCGAGATCCAGGCGGCGGAACTACTTCTGCCCGGACTCCTGGCGCTCAACCCGCTCCCGCGTCCGCGGCAGATTCCTGCCCTCGGTTTCCGTGCGCTTGTGTCCCCGGCAGCGATGGCGGCAGGTCGGTCTGACGCTCAGCCATGTGCTGCGTGCGGCAAGATAGGTTTGGGCTACCACGCGCTTGAGTGCGATGCGACTGGACGTCTGTGGAACAACCACTACGTCTGCGAGTTCTGTACGCGGGCGGGGCGGGTCGAGGCGCTGGGACTCTCGTTCAACGAAGTTGATCGAGCGCAGCTCGACACGACTCTTGCCAGGGTCAATCCCGACCTCGCTTCGTCGGAGAGGAGCATCCGCACTGAAAGCCTGTCTCGGGAGATCATCTTTTGCACGCCGAGGCCGCCAATTCTGCAGCCCTTCTTGTGGCCAGCTCACTGCGGCGAGTACCTCGGCTTCGTGGCACAAGTGAGCACGGATGATCTCTGCGCTCTTTCGCCGGACGGCGATGGCATCCAACTGTTTAGGGACAGACTCTTGACCGCGGAACCACCCGATGAAGAGTGGATCCTGGGAAGCTGGGAGTACGGCTTCGCCCCGAAGGGCTTTACCCATGTCTACCTCTGGCGATGCCTGGTTTGCGGTGAACCGTTCCTCACTTCCGACAACGAGTGAGCCGCCGATACTCTGCCGGAGTGGACGATCGGCCGAGGGACCAGGGGAGGTCGAGTTCGCCAATCTATCGCCGCTCGCTACCTTCGGCGAATCGCAGGCACATGTCGGCGCTGACCGGCATTGCGGCTCCGGGCCCTGCCGCAGGTATCGCAAGCGGGGTGCGAGGTGTTCCACCAATGCAGCGTGTGTCCCTCATTCGTTCCGATAGCAATCTCCAGCGGGTGGAACCCAACTCCCTCGTCAGACACAGTCGGGCCCCCCACACTCGTGGGCATACCCCCAGATCCACTTCAACCTCACGGCGAAGGGCCTCGTTCGGCCCCGGTGGAGTTCGCCGTAGTCGACATATTTGCGCCACGGGCGGCCAACATTGGCGTCGGTCCGGGTTGAAACGATGATCAGGCTGTACCTGGCTGTCACCCCGGGGCGGCTCAGCCATCGGCGAGGACTGGCCTAAATAAAAACTGTTCTCGCGTCCGTGGATCAGGAGCACTCTTGGAAGCTGCGCGCCGGAGAAAGTCGCGGGCGGAACCGTCTCAAATAGGCCGGTCAAGCGTTCGGCACTGGATGGCCTCCATCACGTGCTCGGCGCCGATAGCCTCTTGCCCGTCGAGATCGGCGATGGTGCGGCTGAGCTTCAGCACCCGGTCGTAGGCCCGCGCGGAGAGGCCGAGGCGCTGGATGGCGCCCTTCAGCAGAGTCTCGCTGGCGGCGTCCATCCGGCAGAATTGTCGGATCTGCTTGGAGTTCATCGCCGCGTTGCACAGGGCGCCGCTGCCCGCGAGGCGTTGCTGCTGCACCTCTCTCGCTGTGCACACCCGCTCCCGGATGGCGGCGCTGGGCTCTCCCGCAGGGGGCTCCAGCAGTTCCTCGTGCTTGAGTCGCGGCACCTCGATCTGAATGTCCACGCGATCCAGGAGGGGACCGCTGATCTTGCGGCGGTAGCGGCGGATCTGCATTTCGTCGCAGGTGCAGTTGTGGGCGCTGTCGCCCCGATAGCCGCAGGGACACGGGTTCATCGCGCCGACGAAGAGGCAGCGGGCGGGGTAGGTGATGGCGGCCGCGGCCCGGGAGATCGTGACAAACCCCTCTTCCAGCGGCTGGCGCATCACCTCGAGCACTTCTCGCC
>SXGS01580749.1_pt1 | contig 34430 bp, 32 predicted proteins | sample 3174681 | NCBI WGS metagenome assembly SXGS01 (sample SAMN11356861, study PRJNA531348) | freshwater metagenome | isolation source: freshwater sample F1-80 | place: China: Fuxian Lake, Yuxi | collected 2017-12-25
CGAAAGCTTCCATCTGCTCGAGGAGGCGCTCCGCAGCGAATGCCACATCGATACGATCCTCGCCGCCGCGTCGGTGCGATCCACCGTCGAAACATTGGTGAAAGGCGTCCGCCAGCGGGTGATCTCCATCGACGATTCGCTATTCCGCGCGATCTCGGCCACCGAAGCCAGCCAGGGCGTGATCGCGCTGGTGAAGCCGCCCACATGGACCATGGACCAGTTGTTCCGCGGCCGCTCGATGATGCTCATCCTGGACGGGATTCAAGACCCGGGCAACGCCGGAGCCATCGTCCGCGCGGCGGAAGCGTTCGGAGCCTCCGGCGCGATTTTCGTCAAAGGCACGTGCTCTCCCCACAATCCCAAGGCGTTGCGCGCCTCGGCGGGATCGCTGTTCCGCGTGCCCGTCCTGCACGGATTGGAAGTGGAACTGGTACGCGCCGCGCTGCAACAGCGCCGGATGCCGTTCTACATCGCCCATCCGCGCGCCAAGCAGGCGCTCGGCGACCTGGATCTCACCGGTAAGTTCGCTATCGTGGTGGGCAGCGAAGCGCGCGGAGTCAGCCCCGTGCTCGAAGCCTCGGCGGTGCAGGCGCGGATCCCCACGCTCGGCGTCGAATCGCTGAACGTGGCCGTGGCCGCGGGCATCTTTCTCTACGAGGCCAGCCGTCAAAGGACGCTGAAGTGAACCTGTTCGACATCCCGGCGGCGGCCGATCCCACCCGTCCGCTCGCCGAGCGGCTGCGGCCGGAGACGCTCGACGAGTACACCGGCCAGGAACACATCCTCGGACCCGGAAAGCCGCTCCGCCGCCAGCTCGAGCAGGACCGCCTCACGTCGATGATCCTCTGGGGACCTCCCGGCGTCGGCAAAACGACCCTCGCCCGCCTGATCGCCCGCCACAGCCAAGCCGATTTCGTGCCGTTCAGCGCGGTGACCAGCGGTATCAAGGAGGTGAAGGAGGTCATGGCCGGCGCGGTGCGCAACCGCCGCCTGGGCCGCCGCACGGTGATCTTCGTGGACGAGATCCATCGCTTCAATCGCGCGCAACAGGACGCGTTTCTGCCGCACGTGGAAAACGGCGACGTGACCCTGGTGGGCGCCACCACGGAGAATCCGTCGTTCGAGGTGAACTCGGCGCTCCTCTCGCGGACTCGCGTTTACGCGCTACGTCCGCTAACCGTGGACGAGTCCGTGGACCTCCTTCGCCGCGGCTTGAAGCTGCTCGATCTGCGCGCCGGCGACGCGCTGCTCGAGCAGATCGCGGTCTTCGCCAACGGCGACGCGCGTTCGGCCTACAACCTGTTGGAACTGGCCGCGGCGGCAGCCAAGGACGGCGAGATCGGATCGCAAGCGGTGGAGGACGCGATGCAGCGCAAGGTGCTGCTCTACGACAAGTCGGGGGAAGAGCACTTCAACCTGATCTCCGCGCTGCACAAATCGGTCCGGTCGTCGGATCCCGACGGGGCTCTGTACTGGCTGGGACGCATGCTCGAATCGGGCGAGGACCGCATGTACATCGCGCGGCGGCTGGTTCGGATGGCGGTAGAGGATATCGGGCTCGCCGATCCGCGGGCGCTCGAACAGGCGATGGCCGCCAAGGAGTGCGCGCACTTCCTCGGCGTGCCGGAAGGCGATCAGGCATTGGCGCAGGCGGCGATCTATCTGGCGGTGGCGCCGAAGTCGGACGCCGCGTACCGCGCGCTGAACGAGGTTCGCGACACGGTGCGGGAGAACGTGGCCGAACCGGTTCCGTTCCACTTGCGCAATGCACCAACCCGGGCGATGAAGCAGTGGGGCTACGGCAAAGGCTACCAGCACGCGCACCAATTCGAGGACGCGATCAACACCATGGAGTGTCTGCCGCCGTCGCTGGCCGGGCGGCAATTTTATCAGCCACTGGCGCGCGGAGTGGAAGAGCGGATCGCGGCGCGGCTGGCGGAGATCCGCGCCCGGCGCGGCAAGGGCGGCCAACCGGCGGAGTCCGCGACGCCGGAATGATGCAACAATATATAGGTTCCATGACTCCGGCCGGCGCCCCCGCACCTCTTACCGCGACGCTCGAAGCGCGCATCCTGGAGGTGGTCCGCGAGATGCTCGTCGAAACGGGCAAGGAACGTCTCGCCGCCACCGTCAAGCCTACGTCCAGCTTCGAGCGCGACCTCGGGCTCCAAAGCCTGGACCTGGTCGAACTCGTCGTCCGCTGCGAAACCAAGCTGGACGTGGAGATCCCGGACGAAATCGCCGAACAGTCCGATAACGCCGCCAGTTGGGCCAAGGCGATCCAGCAGGGTATCGAGGAGCAGAGCGCCAAGTCCGAGTACCGCATCGTTCCGCCGGATTCTGGCGCGCCGCCGCCGCCGGTCAACGCGCGCACGCTGGTCGACGTGCTGAACTACCAGGCCGACGCCTCCGCCGGCCGCATCCACCTCCACTTGCTCGAGAAGGGCGGCGGCTGCGGACTCACCGCCGCGCAGGTGCTCGAATCGGCGACGGTAGTCGCGCGTGGTCTGATTTCGGAAGGGCTGAAGCGGAATCAGACCGTTGCGATCCTGCTGCCTACCGGCGCCGATTTCTTCGCCGCGTTCTTCGGCGTGCAGATGGCGGGTGGCATTCCGGTGCCGGTGTATCCGCCCGCTCCCGGCGCCAGTCTGGTCCAGTACGTCGAAAAGCAACTGCACATCCTGAAGAACGCGGAGGTGAAGTACCTCATCGTGTTCCAGCAGGTGAAGCCGGTCTCGCGCGTGCTGAGCGTCAACCTGCGCAACGTGGATGTGTTCACCGTCCCCGAACTGCGCGATACCGGCAGCCACTCCTCGAGCCGGTTGCCCGAACCCTCCGACATCGCGCTGATCCAGTACACGTCCGGCACCACGGCCCAACCCAAGGGCAGCGTGCTCACGCACGGCAACGTCATCGCCAACATCCGCGCGATCGGCGAAGCGGTGGGCGTCCGCCCTGACGACGCGGTGGTCACGTGGATGCCGCTTTCGAGCGATCTCGGCCTGGTCGGCTGCTGGCTCTTCAGCCTGTATCACGGACTCCCGCTGACCGTGGTCCCCACGCTCGAATTTCTGGAACGGCCCGAAAGCTGGCTTTGGGCGATTCACGATTCGCGCGGCACGTTGTCGGCGGCGCCCAACTTCGCTTATGAAATGTGCGCCCGCCGCATCCCCATGTGGACGCTCGACGGCATCGATCTTTCCTGTTGGCGCGCGGCGGTCAACGCCGGCGAACAGGTGCTGCCCGGCACCGTGGAGCTGTTCACCCAGCGGTTCGCTTCCCGCGGCTTCCGCGCCGAGGCGATGCTGCCCTGCTACGGAATGGCGGAGAATTCGGTGGCGTTGGCGATCGCGCCCACCGGACGCCTGCCGGTGGAAAAAGACGGCTTCTTTTCGGTGGGCAAGGCAATTCCGGGCCACGAGATCCGCCTGGTCGATTCGCACCACCGGCCAGTGCGCGGCGGCGAACCGGGACGCGTCCAGTTCCGCGGACCCTCGCGCTGCCGCGAGTATCAGCACAACCCGCGCCTGACCGAATCGTCCGTCCACGACGGCTGGATGGACACCGGCGACCTCGGCTTCCTGCACGACGGCGAACTGTTCATCACCGGCCGCTCGAACGACGCCATCAACCGGGAAGGGCGCTTGATTTCGGCGGAGGCCGTTGAGGCCGCCGTCGCCAAGGCCGCGGGCGTCAAAGCCGCCGGGGTGGCCGTGGTCGGCGCGCGGGATCAGGAGCGGGGCCCCGACAAGCTGGTGGTCATCGCCGAGACCACGGCCATCGAGCCATCGGATCTGGAGCGCGTGGACACCGAGATCCGCACGACGGTTCGCGACCTCATCGGCGAACTGCCCGACGACGTGAAGTTGATCCCGCCGGGGACGCTCCCCAAGACGTCGAACGGCAAGATCCGTCGCGGCGAGGCCCGCACCCTATATCGATCCGGCGGGCTGGGGCGAGGCCCCGCCGCGCCTTGGCTCGAAATGACAGGCCTGTGGTGGAGCAACCTGGGCGCGCTGGCGGGCCGTACGGTGAAGCAGGTGAAGCGGACCACGCGGAGCGCGTTGTTCGGGTCGGCGGCGCGCGGCTACGCGGCGTTTTCCGGCTCGGCCGCGGGCGGAGCGTCGCGCGTGCTGTCGATCATCGGCCGCCGCGCCACGCACTCGGGCACCAAGCTGGAAGGTCCGGCGGTTGTGGTGGCGAATCGCGCGGCGAGGCTCGATCCTCTGGCGCTGGTTTCCGTGATCAAGGGCGAGGTCAAGCTGGCCGGCGGCGAGGCGCTGCACGCGCTTCCCGGCTGGATCGCGGAGATGCTGTCTCCGCTGGTGGTGGACACCGATGCCGGGCTCGCGGAGGTGCTCCGGCGCGGCGGCATCGTGCTGGTGTTCCCCGATAGCCCGATCGGCATCTCCGCGCGGCGATGCCGTATCCGCTTGCGCGGCCTGGAAGCGGCAATAGCGCTGGGCGCGCCCGTGATCCCCGTGGCGATGCAGGAACGGCGCGGAATCTTCGTTTCGCGCGGCGCCCCGCCGCTCGCCACCTCCCCGTCGATGGCTCCGCGCGAACTGCGCGAGCGGGTCAAGGAATCGATCCACGGCATCTACACCTGATCCGGGAGTCACGGATTGCTTGTCTTTCTACTTCCCTGCTTTCTGCTCGGCTCCATCCCGTTCGCCGTGGTGACGATGTGGGGAACGGGCGTCGACATCACGAAGTTCGGCTCCGGCAACCCCGGATTCAACAACGTGCTGCGATACAGCAAGTGGCGCAGCGCGCTTTGCCTCTTGGGCGACGCCGGCAAGGGATTGCTGGCGATCTGGCTCTTCTCCCGCCCCGGCGATCCGTTCTGGCACGCGTGGATTTATGGGTTCGCCGCCATTCTGGGGCACTGCTACTCGCCCTTCCTGAAGTGGAACGGAGGCAAGGGAATCGCCACCGCGGCGGGCGTCATGCTCTGGCTATTCCCCACGATCCTGCTGCCTTGCGCCGCCTGGTACATCGCGTTACGGGTGATCGGATCGAAGATGGGGTGGAAAGAGCGCGGCACTATCGCCAGCCTCTCGGCGGCTTGCTGGTTCGTCCTTGGGCTGGCGTTTTGGCACGGATGGCGGCAGGCTGGGCTGGGGCTATTGCTGCTCGCGTTCGTCGCCTTCCGGCACAAGAAGAACTTCGAAAACATGGCGAGCGCGTGAACGGGCTCGCTTTCTACGATCTCGACGGCACGCTCGTGTCGAGCAACGTCATCCACCAGTACGCCTGGTTCGCGCGCCATCATCCGGCGGCGGCGTGGAAGCTGGCGCGGCTGGCGGTCTGCTCGCCCGCGTTCGTAACCGAACTGTTCTCGCGGCGGATGTTCAACGTGGTGTTCTTCCGCCAGTACCGCGGGATGTCGCGGGACTGGCTGCAATCGCGCGCCGAGGAGATGTTCCGCGACGTGTTGCTGCCGCACACTTTTCGCGGCGCCGGAACGCTGGTGGCGGCCGATCGCGCCGAGGGCTTGCGAACGGTGCTGCTCACCGGTTCGCTCGACTTCGCCGTGGCTCCGCTGGCGCGCTGGCTGGGCATCGACGACGTGGTGGCCAACCGGCTCGAGTTCGACGCTGGCGGCCGCGCCACGGGCCGCCTGATTCCGCCGCTGCTGGCGGGAGAGGAGAAGGCGGAGATCATCCGCGCCACGCTGGCCGGGTATAATGTTTCGTCGGACCGCGCGAAGGCCTATTCGGACAGCTTCTCCGATCTGCCGATGCTCGAATCGGTGGGACGGCCCTCGGCGGTGAATCCCGGCAAGCGTCTCCGAGCCGTCGCCGTCGAGCGCGGCTGGCCCATTCTCGATCTTCGATGAAACCGACCCTCGTCACGGGCGCCACCGGATTCCTGGGACGGCATCTCGTCCGGCAGCTCCTCGAGCGGGGAGCGGGTCCGCTGCGGCTGCTCTGCCGCGCGGCATCCCCGTGGGACGGCGCGCCGGGAGTCGAGATCGCGCGGGGCGATGTGACCTCGGACGCGGACGTGGCATCGGCAATGCGTGGCGTGGGCGCTGTCTATCATCTGGCGGGCTTCGTGTCGCGGGACCTGGGCGACGCCGCCAAACTGCGCGCCGTGCACGTGGACGGCACGCGCCACGTGTTGGACGCCGCGTTGCGCGAAGGGGTGGAAAAGCTGGTCGCCGCCAGCACGTCGGGGACGATCGCCGTGAGCCGCGAGCCCACCATCCACGACGAGAACTCGGGCTACAAGGACGCCATCGCGCGGAACTGGCCCTACTACGTATCGAAGATCGCCGCCGAGCGGCTCTGCTTCGAACACCGCGAGAAGCACGGAACCCCGCTGCTTACCGTGAACCCGTCGCTGCTGCTCGGGCCGGGTGACGACCGGGGATCGTCCACCGGCGATCTGAAGCTGTTCCTCGATGGGCAGATTTTCTCGTATCCCGCCGGCGGGATGAGCTTCATCGACGCGCGCGATTGCGCCGCCGCCACCATCGCCGCGATGGAGAAGGGCCGGCCGGGCGAACGATATCTGCTGGGCGGACCCAACTGGACGTTCCAGCGCGTGATCCGCGAAGTGGCGCGGCTGGCGGGCATGCGCGCGCCGCTGATGACATCGCCCGCCTGGCTCTCGCTGGCCGTGGCTCCGGTGCTGCGCAAGGCGATGCCGCTCATCGGCCGCCGGTTCGACGTGGACGATCAAACCATCGAAATGTCCGGCGTGTTCTGGTACTGCACGGCGGCCAAGGCGGAGCGGGAGCTGGGTCTGAAAGCGCGCGATCCGGTGGAAACGCTGGCCGATACCGTCCGGGAGCTGCAATCGCGCCGATGACCACCGCGGCGATCATCAATCCGATGTCGGCGGGCGGACGAACGGCGCGCGTGTGGCCGGCCGTGGAGCGGAAGCTCGGCATCCAGCGGCTGGAGGTTCGTTACACGTCGCGGCCGGAAGAGGCGACGGCGCTGACCCGCTTCGCGTTGAAGGAAGGCTTCGACCGCGTCATCGCCGTCGGCGGCGACGGCACGATCAACGAGGTGGTGAACGGGTTCTTCGAACATGGCGCGCCCGTGCGGCCCGCGGCCTCGCTCGCGGTGTTGCCTCTCGGCACCGGCGGAGACTTCCGCAGAAGCCTCGGCATCCATGGGCTGAATCACGCCATCGAAGTGCTGCGCGACGGCCGTGTGGCGCCGCTCGACGTGGGCCAGGTCCGGTATCGGGCGCACGATGGGCAGACGCGGACGCGGTACTTCGCCAATCTGGTGAGCTTCGGCATGGGAGGCGAGGTCGCCAGGCGGGCGAAGAATGCGCTGAGCCGGGTGAGCGGCAAGGCCGCGTTCCTCTATGCCACCGCCGAGGTGTTCCTCCGGTACCGGCCGAAGACCGTGGAGTTGTTCCTGGACGGCGCGGCCCAGGGCGAGAGCCACACGATCCTGAACATCGCGATCGGCAACGGGCGCTACCACGGCGGCGGGATGCATGTCTGCCCCAAGGCCCGGCTGGACGACGGTCTGCTCGAAGTGACCGTGATCGAGGCGCTGGGAATGTTCGAACTGGCGCGCGACGTCCGCGTGCTGTACTCGGACAATCTCTACGTGCACTCGAAGACGAAGCACTTCCACGCGCGCCAGGTGGTTGCGGAGGCGGCAGCGGCGGTGTCGATCGAAGTGGACGGCGAGCCTCTGGGGACTCTGCCGGTGGAGATATCGCTGCTGCCGCGTGTGCTACCGGTCTGGCTGCCACGGTAATTTTCAACCTTTACCTCGCCTTCACGAAATCCGAACGGAGCGACATGAAGCTTTAGCAACCGGCCCGCAGAATCGGTACCAGAGGTGATCCGAATGACACTCCGAAGGTTTCCGATCCTGATGACCGCGTTCGCGCTGGGCTGCTTGGCGCAGGCTCCACCGCAGCCCCCTCCCGGCCCCGGTGGTCCGCCTGCTGGCCCCGGCGCGCCGCCCGCCAATGCCGGTGGATTGCGGCCGCTCTCCGCCATCCCCGTCCCCAGACCGTCGAACCTGGGAAAATACGTGCGAGACGAACGCGCGCTCGTCGCCTTGGGAAAGGCGCTTTACTGGGACATGCAGGTGGGCAGCGACGGCAAAACCGCCTGCGCCACGTGCCACTTCCACGCCGGGGCCGACCATCGTTCGCAAAACCAGCTCGCCGATCCGCTGGCGCCGTTCGTGCTGAACGCCACCCTCGGACCGGACGACTTCCCCTTCCACAAGCTGGCCGACCCCAACGATAACCGCTCCCGCGTGTTGGCCAATTCGACCGCGCGCGCCGGATCGGCGGGAGTCCCGCGGCGCAGTCTCACCGGCTTTGTCCCTGGCCGCCCCGCCGACGACGGGTTCGATCTCGCCGACGCGCCCTCGTTCAGCCTCAACGGGGCGAACCTGCGTCAGGTCACCGGCCGCAACGCGCCGTCGGTCATTGACGCCGTGTTCAACTTCCGCAACTTCTGGGACGGCCGCGCCAGCAACATCTTCACGGGCATGACGCCGTTCGGAGAATCGGACGCCCGCCCCAACGCCGTGGTGTCGGTGAACGGAGGTCTGGTGGCGGAGCAAGTGCGGGTCGACAACTCGAGCCTGGCGTCGCAAGCGGTAGGTCCGGTGGTGAACTCGGTGGAGATGGCGTACGAAGGCCGCACTTGGCCGAAGGTGGCACGCCGGCTCCTAGGCGCGCGTCCGCTCGCGATGCAGCGCGTGTCGCCCACCGATAGCGTGCTCGGGCAGTTCGCCAATCCGGCGGGGCCGGGACTGTCGGGTCCGGCGACCTACGCGATGCTGGTCCAGAGCGCGTTCCAGCCCGCTTACTGGAACTCGACGCAATCGGTGGATGGCTTCGGTCAGGCGGAATTCAACTTCGCCCTGTTCTTCGGTTTGGCGGTGCAGGCGTACGAGTCGACGCTGATCTCCGGCAACACCCGGTTCGACCGTTTTCTGGGCGGCGACGGCACGGCGCTGAACCCCCAGGAACAAGCCGGACTGGCCCTGTTTCGCGGCCGGGCAGCGTGCGCCACCTGCCACGGCGGACCGGAGACCACTCAGGCCTCGGTGCGCAACTCGCAACGGGTGGACCTGGTGGTGGGCCGGAATCCGGGGCTGGACGTGGGCTTTTTCCGCACGGGCGCGACTCCCATCGCCCAGGACATCGGCCTCGGCGGCCTGGACGACTTCGGCAGGCTGCTGTCGATTGCCGCGACAAGGGATTCGGCGGCCCTGCCCGCCGCGCAGGGAGCCTTCAAGTCGCCGGCGCTGCGCAACGTGGAGTTCACCGGTCCGTACTTCCACAATGGCGGCCAAGCCACGCTCGAGCAGGTGATCGACTTCTACTCCCGCGGTGGCGACTTCCCTACGCCCAACAACCCCACGGGCGTGCGGCGGCTCAACCTGAACGCGGGCGAAAGGGCGAGCCTGGTGGCATTATTGAAATCGATGAGCGACGACCGGGTGCGGTTCGAGCGCGCCCCGTTCGATCACCCCGAACTCTGCGTGCCGGTGGGCGCCGCCGAGACCGCTCCGGGCGTGGTGCGAATCCAGACGGCGGACCCCCGGTTCACCCTGAGCGCGGCGGACAAATGGGTGGGTTTCCCGCCAACGGGGGCGCAGGGGAGTTCCGTACCGCTGCAAACGTTCGACGAGATGCTCCGCGGCATCGGCAACGATGGATCCCGTGCGCACGCCATGACGGGGGCCTGCCGGATCTTCCCGTAACGCCCCTCGAACGTTGGACTTTCGCGGCCGCATCCTCGCCGGTGCGGCCGCGATTTGCGATTGGGACCCCGTGTCGTACCGGGTACGCCCCGTGTGCATTTGTAGTACGGTTCCTCAGGTCCCCCAGCACAACCTGATTCCCCCGCTAGGGATCTCCCCAATTCGAAAAAATGCCGTTCCGCCCTACAATCGGATTGTCGGCAAAATATCAAGGAAACGACCTGCCTGGCGGCCAACGCCGCACAAGGCGGGCAGGAACACCAAATGTTGGGCAGAACCGGAAAACTATACTTCAACGAAAACGAGGCCGCGCGCATCCTGGGGATCAGCGTGGACAACTTCAGGACCATGCTCAAACAGCACATACTGGATCGCGAGGAAGACGCCACGAACGCCTCGCAAACCACGTTCCACGCCGCCGATATTCTCCTGCTCAAGATGTTCGCCAAACAAACGCTCACCCTGAAGCAGGAAACGTCGCGAGCGGAGGCGGCCGCGCCCGCTGAATGCCCCGTTCCGGAAGCCGCGCCGGTGGGCTGATCGCGTTCCATCCCCGGCGCCGATTACAATGGTGTGCAGGTGGACAAACGCCGCATGTGCCCGAATTGCCGGGCGTTCATCAATTCCGACGACCGCGTCTGTCAGTATTGCGACTTCTCCCTGGCGCCGCGCCGCGCGGCCATCGGGATGACCGGTGGCTTGATCGGCGTCATGATCCCCGAGGGGAAGTTCCTCACCTTCACCATCCTGGCCGTCAATTCCGGACTCTTCGTCGCCACTATTATCGCCAGCTCAAAGGCCGGAAACCCCAACGCCATCATGGATATCGACGGGCGGACGCTGGTCACTTTCGGCGCCAAGTGGACCGGTCTCGTCTTCACCGGCGACTGGTGGCGTCTGGTCACCGCCGGCTTCCTCCACGGCGGACTGTTCCACTTCCTCATGAACTCGTGGGCGATGTTCGACCTGTCGGCCACCGTCGAGGATTTCTTTGGAACCAGCCGCATGCTGGTCATCTACTTCGTGGCGACGGTGCTGGGGTTCCTGGCAAGCTGCTTCTGGTCGCCGGCGATCTCCGTCGGCGCGTCGGCGGGCCTGTTCGGCCTCATCGGCGCGATGATCGCGTTCGGGTCGATGAACCGGACGGCCATGGGCGGTATGATCAAGTCGCACTATTCCCGATGGGCAGTCTACGGCCTGATCCTCGGGTTGCTCGGTAGGATCGACAACGCGGCGCACCTCGGTGGCTTGGCGGGGGGCTTCCTGGTGGCGCGGCTGGCGGGCAGCCCTCCGCAGACTCCCTGGCGGGAGGCCGTCTGGACCTGGGCGGGCTACGCGAGCCTCGCCGTCACCGGATACTCCTTTATCCGCATGTTCGCCAACCTGTTGAGGCACTCGCAGTGATCCGTTGGCTGGTGGTGGGGATCGGCGACATCACGAGTAAACGAGCCATCCCGGCTATCCTGGCGGAGCCCAACAGCCGCCTTGCCGGGCTGGTGACGCGCGATCCGGCGAAGGCGGCTCCGTACGGCTGCCCGGCATGGACCGATCTCGCGGCCGCCCTCCGCCAATCGGACGCGGATGCCGTCTATGTCGCGACACCCGTGGTGATGCACGCGCCCCAGACGATCGCCGCGCTACGCTCGGGCCGCCACGTCTTGTGCGAAAAGCCGATGGGGATGAACCACGCCGAGGCGCTATCGATGGTCCGCGCGGCGGAAGAGGCCGGCCGGACTCTTGGCATCGCCTACTACCGGCGGACCTACCCCAAGCTGATCCGCGCCCGGCAACTGATCGCGGACGGCGCGATCGGCCAGCCGGTGCTCGCCGAACTGAACTGCCACTCCTGGTTCCAGGACGAGGATGGCCGCCGCTCGTGGCTGCTGCGGCCGGAGACGTCGGGGGGCGGCCCGCTCTACGACATCGCGTCCCACCGGATCGACATCTTGAACTGGATCTTCGGCCAGCCCAGACGGGTGGCGGCGCAGCTTTCGAACGTGGTGCACCGGTCCGCCGTGGAGGACTCCGCCACGGTCCTGGTGGAGTACGACGGCGGCGCGCGCGGCATCGTCGACGTGCGCTGGCATAGCCGCCAGAATCGCGACGACTGCCGGATCGTGGGGACGCTCGGCGAAATCCGGATGTCGCCGCTCAGCGGCCCGCGGATCGAATATCCCGGCGGAGCGGAAGACCTGCCCGTTCACGGCAACGTGCACTACCCGCTGGTGGAGAACTTCGTGGATGCGGTGGAGGGCCGGGCCGAACTTCGCGCCACCGGCGCCTCCTCGGTTTGGACGGATTGGGTGACCGAACGGGCTCTGTCGTCCGATCGCGCTAGTTGACCGAAACCGGCGATCCGGCCTTCAGCGTCACTTTCTTTTCGATCGGCTGGCCCGATTGGGGTTCGATTCGCACCGTGTACTCGCCTTCGGGCAGCAGCAGACCTTGGCCTCCGGCGTTGAATTCGTCGGCGTGGCCCATGTACTTGCCGTTGACGTAGACCGCGGCGTACTTTTCCGCCACCGGCGTGCGGAGCAGCCAGAACGGGCCCTTGGGCGGCGGCAGCTTGGGGAGCACCTCGCGCATCGTGACCGTCTTGCCCGCCCCGATGGTGACCTTCTTCACTACTTCCTGGCAGCGGGGTTCCACCAGCTTGATCTCATGCTCGCCGGCGGCGACCGCGTACTTCCGCGCCATCCCCAAATTGCCCGCCGGGCCGGCATACTTGCCGTCGACGAATACGCCCGCGCGGCTGGGGCCGGCCTTCACCTTCAGGTATCCGTCGGCCGTCAACGCGGCGGAAGCCGTGGCGAGCAGGGCCACTGTCGCTCTAATTCTAATCATTAAGTTTCGACGCATGGCCCTGATTGTACGGTAGCTTCCATCCGTACTTGAAGTCCCCTGCCCAATCGCAGGTAGTATGACGTCCGGTCTCCGAAGCGGGATCGAGCGGTTCGAGGAGGCTCCCCATTCGCGTGGGCCGGCTTGGCTGCAACGTGGCGTGCGCCGCAAGCGTCCTCAGGAACATGACCCGCCGGTGGTTCCTGTCGATGGCCGCGGCGCCCGCGTTCGCCGCGCCCGCTTGGGAAAAGAAGCCGTTCCCCGATTGGGACGCGGAATGCCGCGATCACGTGCTCACCGATTCGCCGTGGGCCAGGCAGGTCACCGTGCCGTTCGACTACAGCCATCCGGCCTCCCGCCAGTTCGAGTCCGGCTTCCAGATTGGGCTACCCGGCGCGGGCGGTTGGCCTTCCGGAATCCCTGGCGTGGGCGGAGGCGGCTGGCCCGGCGGCCGCACCGGTCGTACCGATCCCGGTTCCGTGCCGAGCGGCGGCCGGACGGGTGGCGCAACGCGGCCCGTGCGGACCGAGAACTACCTCACCATTCGATGGTCGAGCGCGCTGCCCGTCCGGCAGGCGCTGGCCCTCGAGCAATGGGGCCGCCGCGGGCTCGATTCCAGCGACGCCCGCAAGCTGCTCGAGGAGACTCCGGACGAGTACATCGTCGGCATCGGCGGATTCTCCGTCATCACGCTCCCGAAGGGCGCGCAGGACCTCGAGAAGCAATTGGCAAAGTCGGCGTCGATCCTGCGCAAGGGGCATCGCCCGCTTCGCGCGACGTCCGTCACCGTGCCGGATCACGGCAATCACCTCTCCGCGGAGATCCGCTTCCCACGCTCCGAACCCATTCAGCCGGAGGACGCTCTGGTGGAGTTGGTGGCCGAAGCCGGGCCCATGAAGATCGCCGCGAAGTTCAAGCTGAAGGACATGTTCTACCGGGGCCGATTCGAAGCCTGAGCCGGTGATATACATGATTCATGCTCATCCTCTCCCGCCGCAACTTCCTCGGATCGGCCGCGTTCGCTCAATCGGGCGAGCGTAAGGTCCGCGTCGGATTCATTGGAGTGGGGAGCCGCGGCACCAGTCTGCTGCGCGGCGTGCTTGCGCTCGGCGGCACGGAAGTGCCCGCGATCTGCGATATCAACGAGGCGCACTTGAAGCGCGCCCAGGATCTGGTGGAAAAGACTGGCGCCAAGCGGCCGCAAGGCTACGCAGCCGGCCCCGAGGATTTCCTGAAGCTGGTGGCGCGCGACGATCTGGATGCCGTCATCAACGCGGGTCCGTGGGAGTGGCACACGCCGATGTCGGTGGCGACGATGAAGGCGGGGAAGTACGCGGCCACCGAAGTCCCCGCCGCGATGACCATCGAGGAGTGCTGGGAACTGGTGGACGTGTCGGAGAAGACGGGGATGCCGTGCATGATCCTCGAGAACGTCTGCTATTTCCGCAACGTGCTGGCGGTATTGGCGATGATCCGCCAGGGACTGCTCGGCAGCCTGTCGCATTGCGAGGGCGGTTATCAGCACGACGTTCGGGGCGCGCTGTTGTGGCGCGATCCGGCCCGCGGCACGCCCGGCGAGATCTCCTGGCGCGGACTCCACATGGCGGGGAAGAACGGTAACCTCTATCCGACGCATCCCATCGGACCCATCGGGTGGTGGCTCGACATCAATCGCGGAGACCGCTTCACCAAGCTGGTGTCGATGAGCAGCTTGTCGCAGGGACTCAACGACTACGCCGCCACCAAATGGGGCGCGGATCACCACAACGCCAAGCGCGTCTACAATCAGGGCGACGTCAACGTCAGCCTCATCCGAACCGAGCGCGGCCGCACGGTTACGCTCTATTTCGATACGATCTCGCCGCGGCCCTACGACCTCATCCTGCGCGTGCAGGGAACGCGCGGCATCTATTCGGGCACGCTCGACAAGATCTACGTCGAAGGGCGCAGTCCAAAGAGGGAAGACTGGGAGCCCTTCGCTCCTTATCAGAAAGAGTTCGATCATCCACTATGGAAGACGTTCGGGCCGGAGGCGATGAAGCAGGGGCACGGCGGCGCCGACTTCATGGAGCTGTATCAGTTCATCAAGGCGGTCCGGAACAAGACGCAGACGCCGATCGACGTGTACGATACCGCCGCGTGGAGCGCCGTTCTGCCGCTCAGCATCCGATCGGTGGAGCGCGGCAGCGATCCGCTCGAGTTCCCCGACTTCACACGCGGCAAGTGGCGGACCCGCAAGCCCGTCGATCCGGGCGATGTGTAACGCGCCGGCCGAAGTGATATGATTCCGCCCGGTGCTCATTCATGATCCCCAAGTTGTCGCTCCTGTCCGTGGATCCGCGGCAGACGATCAAGCAGAACGTCACCGAGGCGCTTGGCGCCGCCATCCTTTCGGGCCGCATCAAGCCCGGTGAGCGGCTCAACGAAAGCAAGCTGTCGCGTGAACTGGGAGTGAGCCGCGCCCCGATTCGGGAAGCGCTGCTCTGCCTGGCGGAGCAGGGGCTGGTGGCCAATTCGCCCCGCCGCGGTGCGTTCGTGGTGGACCTGGACGAAGACGAAGTGCGCAAGGTCAACAGTGTCCGCCTGATTCTGGAGGCCGAGGCGTTGCGCCTGGCGCGGGCCAACCTGACGCCTCAGTCGCTGACGAAGCTGAAGGGCCTGCTGGCGCGGCTGGAGCGGAACCGCGAGTCTTCCGCGGCCGTGCAGATCCGCTGCGACCAGGATTTCCACCGCGCTTTGTGGAAGTTGGCCGGCAACGAGTACCTGGAGCACACGCTGAACTCGCTGGTGGCGCCGGTTTTCGCGCAGGCAGTGCTGCGTCACGCGACGGCACGGGAAGTCGCGCTGCTTTCCCATGAGCCCATCATGGAGTTCATCCGGGGCCGGCTGGCGGGCTCCGCCGAGGAAGTGATGGCCGAGCATCTCCGCAACTACTGGCCCGCGCCCGATCAGTACTCGAGCTTCGCGGCGCGTCCCGAACCGGTCAAGTCAGGTACGGCTTGATGTAGCGGTCGACGATGGCGCGCACGCGTCCACGCTCCTCTTCGGTGAGCGCGGTTCGATACGGCGCGCCGGCGGCGGTTTCGCAGATGCCCAGGTAGCGCAGCGCCTCGTCGTAGCCGCCCCAGATGCCACCGCTCGCGAAGACTTGCCACGCCTCGACCAGTTCGCGCTGGAGTTGCGCCGCGCGGCCCTGATCGCCGGCCACGAACGCGTCGTAGAGACGCACCGCGGCGTGGGGCGCCAGATTGTACAGTCCGCCGACGCCGCCATCGCAGCCTAGCTGCAGCCCGGCGTGGAACAGGAATTCGCTCCCGGTGAGGACCGAGAACCCACCGTCGTCGCGCATCAGATGAAGCACCTGCTGGAGGTTGATGCAGTCCTGATCGCTCTCCTTCATGCCCACCAGCTTGGGGATACGGCGGCGCAGTTCGGCGATGGTCGCCGGCTGGATCTTGCTCTTCGTCATCGCGGGGTTGTCGTAGACGAAGAGAGGGAGGTCCACGGCGGCGGCGATGTCGCTGAAGTAGGCGATCAACTGCGGCTGGCTGGCGTGGAAGTAGTAGGGCGGCAACATCGACAGGTGCGATGCGCCCGAGGCGGCGATCCGCTTCGCCATTCGGATGGCGCGCACCGTTCCCATCTCACCCAGTCCACCGATGACGGGGACGCGTCCATTGACCTCCGCCACCACCGTCTCGATGGCGCGGATCTGCTCGTCCGCCTCCAGGTAGGCGAAGCCTCCCATCGATCCGTTGACCAGAAATCCATGAACTCCGGCGTTCACTTGGTACCGCGCCAGACGGCGGAGACCGGCTTCGTCGACCCGCTCGTCCGGGGTCAGCGGCGTTCCGATGGCCGGAACCACACCCGATATCTTTTGCATGAACCGGCTCAGTATACTAGCATTCCATGCGGTGATGTTCGGGCGAATCCGAGGTCCGGGGCCGTTGCTATACTAAAACGAGCCGCTTCTTTCGAACGGGGGAGTGGTGGAATGGCAGACACAGCAGACTCAAAATCTGCCGGGTGCACAACCCGTGAGGGTTCAAGTCCCTCCTCCCCCACCATGACTCGAGGGCGCTCGCGTTGCTGACGAAACTGACCCTTCGCAATTTCAAGCGCTTCGAGAGCGTCGAGATCGAACTCGCCAGCCGGGTCGTGTTCGTCGGGCCAAACAACTCCGGCAAGACTACTGCGTTGCAGGCCTTGGCCCTGTGGGACATGGGACTCCAGGCCTTCGTACAGAAGCGCGGCCTGAAAGCGCCGGGCACGCGCCCCGCCGTGGCGCTGAACCGGCGCGACTTCGTCGCCTTGCCCGTTCCAGACATGGAACTGCTTTGGAGAGGCCGCAAGCTGACCAAGGACAACAAGCGCATTCCGCTCGAAGTGGTCGTGCACGGGACATCGCATGGCGAGGAGTGGACCTGCGGACTCCAGTTCGAATACCGCGACGAGGACTCGGTGTATTGCCGGCCGCTGCAAGCCGCGATTCCAGAGGCGGCCGCGCGAACCCGCGTCGCGTTCCTGCCGCCGATGTCGGGAATGGCTTCCCATGAGACCCGGATCGACGAGGGCGCCATCCGCGTGCGTCTGGGTGAAGGCCGGACGGCGGAAGTCCTGCGGAACCTTTGCCATCTGATCGCGACCGAGGGTCCACAAGACGGCTGGATCGACATCGAGCGCCAGATCGAGTCCCTCTTCCGGGCGCGGCTCTCCAAGCCGGAGTACATCGCTTCGCGCGGCGAGATCGCGATGGAGTACGAGGAGGCGGGCGTCCGCCTGGACCTGTCGGCTGCCGGCCGGGGGCTCCAGCAGACGCTCTTGCTGCTGGCCTATCTGATCCGCAACCACGATACCGTGTTGTTGCTCGACGAGCCCGACGCGCATCTCGAAATCGTGCGGCAGCGGCAGATCTACTCGGCCTTGACGGACACGGCCAGCCGCTATGGCTGCCAAATCGTCGCGGCGTCGCACTCGGAAGTGTTGCTGAACGAGGCCGCCGAACGAGACCTCGTCATCGCCTTCGTAGGCAAGCCGCATCCGGTCAACCTGGGGACGTCACAGGTGCGCAAATCGCTGGCCGAAATCGGTTTCGAGCAGTACTACCAAGCCGAACAGAAGGGCTGGGTTCTCTACCTCGAGGGGTCCACGGATCTCGCGATCCCGCGGGAGTTCGCCCGGCTTTTGCAACACCCCGCGGCGGAGGTTCTGGACGCGCCCTTCGTTCACTACGTGGGCAATAAGCCGGGCCTGGCGGCAGCCCATTTCTTTGGATTGCGAGAGGCCAAGCCGGACTTCACAGGGTTCGCCCTGTTCGACCGGCTGGGCCGGCCCGCCGAATCGTCCAACGACCTGGACCAACATTGCTGGCGCCGCCGTGAAATCGAGTGCTACTTCATGCGGACAGAGACGCTCGAAGCGTGGGCGCTCGCGCAAGCGGGTGAGCAGCGGCTGGGGCCGCTCTTCGCGGGCCAATGGGTGGAGGCGATGCGCGAGTCGCTCGCCGAGATCGAAGCCGCTTTTCAGGTCCTGGGAGAGTCGCTCTGGTCGCCCGGTCTGAAGGTGTCCGAGAGAGGGCTTCCCCAGGTGCTCGACCGGTTCTACCGGAAGGTAGGCCTCCCTTCGATGGTATCGAAGACCGGTTTTTGGTCCATCGCCCGATTCATGGATGCCGCCCACCTCGATGGCGAGGTAACCCAGGTGCTCGACCGTATTCTGGCGGTGGCCGGCCGGGCCGTGACTATAAGCGAAACCCCCGACTCCGCGGCTCAGTAACCTACCTATTCTGGTACTTCCCGCCCATTGGTTCGATGGGACTTTCCTGGCATCATTGGCCAGACGAGTCCGCCGATCTCTTTCTCATGAAACTCGCCAGTACACGAAATCTGCCCCGGGGCCCGATGACCATGGTGCTTGCCGTGTCGTCGATTCTGCTTCTTTGGGCGGGCGGCAATCTGGTCTCGTTGTTGCTGGCGCCGGTCCAGAGAGCGAAGGCGCCGGAACTGCTCGAACGGCTGGAGGGGCTTGCCTTCTACATGATGGAGGAGCTCGAGGACCAAGGCGCTCGTCCGGACCGGCACTTCGACTTCAACACGGCCCGTGCGCGCGCGGACCGGTTCCACGCCATCTACATCAAAGGTGTGCCGCCGGTCAACGCCGCGGCGGTGGGAATGACGGAGATCGAGGACGCGCTGGTGCGGGCTCACGAGTGGATGGCTCGCGTCGATAAGGGGCGGCTGCGGCTGGTGAAGGACGTGCCGGAGGCGGAGTGCCGCCAGACCGAAGCGGAATGGAGAGCCAACGGGGCGCAGGCTGTGGTCGAATTCCGGTCGGCGGCGATCAATCTGCACACTCTGCCTGTCGACGCTGTCAAGGCCGAGCGGAAGAGCCGCGTATCGTCGCTCATCTTCGCCATCGCCCTCGGCGGGCTGATCCTGGCGGGGGCGATTTTCGCTCAGTTGGGCCGCAAGGACGACGCCGAGGCCCGCTCCCAAGCCAAGCCGGCGGTGAATTCGCCGCTGCCATCCGCCGTGGAGAGCTCCGCCGTGGTGGCCGTCCAGTACACGCGGGAAGCCATCCTGACACTCGACCCGAGCTTGCGCATCCTCACCATGAATCCGGCCGCCGAGGCGCTCTTCGGATACCGGCCGGCTCAGGCCATGGGTCTGAACCTCAGCCATCTGTTGCCCAGCCTCTCCATCAAAGGAGAAATCCCAGACAGCTCCACCGTCGAGCCCACTTTCGAAACCGGCCTGCACGCGTCTGGCAAGAAGATCCCCGTGGAGATCTCGCTGCATCTTCTCAACCAGCGGGGCAGGCGCACGGTGATCGCGGTGGCCCGCAACGCCGCCAACGCCGCGGCGCAGGTGGAAACTCCCGATTCCGACACCGGCGTGGTTGCCGACATGGCGCGGCTTTGTCCCGCGCCGCTGGTGATCTACGATCCGGAAGGCCGCGTCGTGCACATCAACGAGGCTTTCGGCGAACTGCTCGGAATCGAATTCGACGACTGCCACAGCCAGCCCTACTGGAAGCAGTTCCTCGAGGGCGAACATTCCGAGCGCGCCCGCCGCGAGTGGCTGCTGCTCGCCAGCAAAAAGCTCCCCGACACGGTGGATCAGACCTGGCGGCGTTCCGATGGAAGCGCCATCCCGATGGTTTGGGCGCGGTCCGCCCTGCGCGACCCTCAGGGGCGCGTGCGGTTCATCGTCGCGATCGGCGTGGAGCGCAACAGGGCCCCGGCCCAACGGCGCGCCGCGTGACCGCGTTCAGCGCTTGAAATACCAAAGCCAGAAGTACTGATCGCCCGCGCCGTGGCGATGCCGCGGCTCGAAGCCCACCTTGTCCGCCATCGCCACCGCGTCGGCGTCGGAGAAGGGTACGCCCAGCCAAGTGTCGTCCGGCTCGCTTTCGATCGCCGGGTCGCCTTGCACCTGGAACTTGAATAGCCCGCCAGGCCGAAGCAGGCGGTGCACGTCGCGCACGTAGCATTCGATCACCTCGCGGCTCGGAATATGCTGGAACACGATCATCGAAAACGCGAAGTCGATGGGCGTGTCTCCCAGAACCGACAGATCCTTCCCGTTATTCTCGAACACGAACGCATTGGGGACGTCGCGCAGCGCCAGGCGCGCCTGGCGCACCATCTCCGAACTGATATCGATGCCGTAGACCAGGCCGAACACTTCCGCCAGCGCGCGCGTAATGCGGCCGGCTCCGCAGCCGATCTCGAGCACCTTCATCCGCTTGGGGTCCATCCCCTGGCAGATGTTCGTCATGTCGTTGAGGACCTGCTCCCGTACGGTTGCGCGGCCAGACGACCACCACTCCTCGTCGGTCCACTCCTCCTTGCCCGTGGCCACCCAATAGCGGGCATTCTCGGAGGCGCGCGCATCCCAGTCGCGCTTCATTCGTTCCACCTGCGCGGTGGACGGAACCGGCTCGATCATCCCTTCCATGGTAAGACGGGGACCGGGTGAACGTAACCCGCGGGGCTGCGCTGCGTTTAATGTAGTGTGATGTACCCGGCGTTTTTCGCCCTTTGGGCGGCAGGCTCGATGTTCGCCCAGCAGCCGCCTCCGCCTCAGGCCGGGCCTCCCGCGGGAACCGTGGAGGGCCGCGTGGTCAACGAGATCACGGGTGAAGGCGTCCGAAAGGCGCGGATCAACCTGTTCCTTACGGGCGGCGGCGGACCGGGAGGACGGCGAGGTGGTCCGCCTCCGCCCGGAGCGCAGATCGAGGGGATGACCTCGGCGGACGGTTCGTTCCGCATCGACAACGTGCCGCCGGGTTCCTACCGTTTCTGGGCGGAACGCGCCAGCTTCGTCTATCGCCGCGATCCGCGCCGCAACGATCAGGCGCTGCTCGAGGTCGGTCCCGGCGCGGTGGCCCGCGTGCCCGACATCAAGCTGTCGCCGGCCGCCGTCATCACTGGCCGCGTCACCGACGAGGATGGCGATCCCGTGCAGGGAGTCACCGTCCAGGTCAACCGCTACCAGTACGCGGGCGGGAAGAAGCAGCTCATCCCGCAGCAGTCGGGATCCACCAACGATCTGGGGGAGTTCCGCATCCACTCGATCCTCCCTGGCCGGTATTTCCTGAGCGCGAGCAAGTCGCAAGGGCCGCCCGGACCGCGAGGGCCGTCCCGGCCGATGCCCTCCAACGGACCCGAGCAGAGCTACGTCACCGTGTTCTTCCCGGGAACGCTCGATCCGGGCGCGGCCGCGCCGCTCGACCTCGCGCCTGGCCAGGAGTATCGCGGCGCCGATGTGCGGCTGTCGAAGACGCAGGTCTTCCGGGTGCGGGGCGTGGTGTCCAACCTGGTCAGCGATCCGAAGGAACGGGGATGGCCCAGCGCCGTGGTCTATCTGTACCCCGACTCGGCCATCCGGAACATGATCGCCGAACGCCGGCCGTCGCCGATCGACACCAGGACGGGGGCGTTCGAGATTCGCAATGTGCGGCCCGGTTCGTATTACCTGGTGGCTCAACAGGCTGGCGGCGATCACTCGCTGTCGGGCGATGCGCGGATCGAGGTTGGCGCCGGCGATGTGGCGGATGTGCGAGTCGCGCTGAGTCCCAACGTGCCGGTGAAGGGCCGTGTGGCCGTGGAAGGGACGGCGCAGGTGGATCTGCGCTCGCTGGCGCTGCAATTGGTTCCCACGAGCGGCTTTTCGTCGTACGGCCCGCCGGTGCGGATCTCGGAAGATGGATCGTTCCAGGCCCGCAACGTGCCGAGGGTTCCGCACCGCGTGATCGCGACGAACCTGCCCGAGGGCTTCTGGGTCAAGGCCGTGCAAATGGATGGGCGCGACGCTCCGGACAACGTGATCGCCGCGGCGTCCCTAGTGGACGTGAAGCTCGCCCCGGGCGCCGCGTCGGTGGCGGGCATCGTGCGCGATGCCAAGGGCGATCCGGTAGAGGGGATCAAAGTGACGGTGGCGCCGGAGGGGACCCGTTCCGGGTGGTGGGAGCTTTATCGCGAGACCACTTCCAGCAAGGACGGATCCTATCGCCTGGCGAATCTGCCGCCCGGATCGTATCGCGTCTATGCCTGGGAAAAGCTGGAGCTCGGGGCGCACCAGGACGCCAAGTTTCTCGAGCCGTTCGAATCGCAGTCGAGCCCGGTTGCGTTAAAGGAAGGGGAGACGGCGACGGTCCATCCCAAACCCATCGCGCCGCCGGCCGGCGTGCTATGATGCCCGCGAGGTCCGCATGCGATACCTGCTGTCTCTTCTCGCTTTGACGGGCGTGGTTCCGGCCGCCGAAAAGCCCACGCCGGTGGGCGAAGGGTCGAACAAGGTGGCTGCGATCCAGGCGTCTCTGTACGCCGGCAAAGCGTCGATCCGCCAGGCCGTCGGCTACGAACTCGACGAGGGCATCGTAGTGGTGGAATTGAAGCTGATCCCGGCGGCGGGACAGAAGATCGCGATCAACCGCGACGACTTCCTGCTGCGGTCCGACCGTGACGGACAGCGTGCCACGCCCTATGCGCCCACCCAGATCGCCGACGGCGCCGTGTTGGTGGTGAAGACGGTGGGCGGCGGAGGCTCGGTCGGATCGGAAAGCCGCGGTCCGGTATGGGGCGGCCTCGGCGGCGGTATGCCGCGCCGCATGCCCGGCAACGGCAGCGGAATCGGCAACTCCGCCGGAACCACCGAGGCGCAAGCCGAGATGAAGGACATTCCGGAAGGCAAGGATAAACAGGATCCCTTGCTCACGGCGCTGGAAAAGAAGATCCTGCCAGAAAAGGAAATCGCGGAGCCTGCCACCGGCCAGCTTTACTTCCTGATGGAAGGCAAGCAGAAGACCAAGGACATCGAACTGCTGTACAAGACGTCCGCGGGCCGTGTGTCGGTCCGCTTCAAATAGTTCGAATGAGAATCTCCGAAATCGACACTCCAGCCATCCTCATCGACGTGGATGTCATGGAGGCGAACCTGAACCGCGTCGCTAACTACGCGCGGGAGCACGAACTGCGCCTCCGTCCTCATACCAAGACACACAAGATTCCGGCGCTGGGACGGCGTCAGCTCGACCTGGGCGCGGTGGGTCTCACCGTGGCCAAGACCGGCGAGGCCGAAGTGATGCTCGCCACGGGCACTCCGGATCTGCTGGTGGCCTATCCGGTCATCGGGCAGAAGAAGCTCGACCGGTTGGTGGAAGTGGCGCGAAAGACACGCGTGACCGTCGCGCTCGACAGCCTGGTGGCGGCGAGCCAACTATCCGACGCCGCCCGGCAGGCGCAGGTGGAATTCGGAGTACTCGTCGAGACCGATGTCGGCCTGGGACGGGTCGGCGTGGCGCCTGGCGACGAACTGGTCGCGCTGGGGAAAGGGGTCGCCAACCTCCCGCGGTTGGACCTCGAGGGCTTCAGCTTCTATCCGGGCCACATCAAGGCGATGGACGAACTGGGCGAGGCCGAGATCGGCAAGCTCAGCGCGCTGGTGGAGCGCACCGTGCACCAGTTCCGCGTGGCGGGATTGCCTGTGCGCGTGGTAAGCGGCGGGTCGACGCCGGCGCTGTTCCACTCGCATCTGGTCGCGGGCGTCAACGAGATCCGCCCGGGCACCTACATCTTCAACGACCGCAACACGGTGGAGTGCGGGGCCGCCCAATGGGACCACTGCGCCGCCACGATTCTATCCACCGTTGTGTCCGCCGCCCGGCCCGGCCACATGATCATCGACGGCGGATCGAAGACGTTTTCGACCGACCGCCTGGTGACCGGCGAAGCCACGTTCGGCGTGGTGCGCGAAGCTCCCGGAGCGTTGTTCCACAAAATGAACGAGGAGCACGGCTATATCGATCTGCGGCGCGCGGACAAGCAGGATTTCCAGGTCGGTGACCGGGTCCGCGTGATCCCGAACCACATCTGCGTCGCGATGAACCTCCACGAACGCGTGTTCGGCGTTCGCGGAAACGAAGTGGTCGAGACGTGGACCGTGGCCGCGCGAGGCAAGCTGCAATAGGCGTGCGATAATCGGGGCATGGGACTCAAAACCCCCGATGAGCGGCTTGACCGTTTGGAACAAGTCGTTCAGATCCTGGCCGAGGATCACCTGCACTTGAAAGACATCGTCACCGATCTCGCCACCGCGAGCCGCCGTGCGTTCGACTTGGTCGCGGAGCAGGGCCGGCAAGCCGACGAGCGGTTCAAGCGTCTCGAGGAGCAGATGCGTGAGCAGATGCGGCGCATCGAGGAGCAGATGCGGCGCACCGAGGAGCAGATGCGGCGCACCGACGAGGAGTTCAATCGCACCGAAGAGCAAATGCGCGAGACCGCGGCGCAGATGCGCCGCACGGACAAACGCGTGGACGACCTCGTCCTGGCCATCGGCGAACTGATCCGCAGGCTGCCACCCGGCGCCAACTGACCCACCCGCTGGGCGGGCGGTGCGTTATTCTAGATCCCATGACCACCCGCCGTACATTCCTAGCTTCCGCCGCGTTCGCCAGTGTGGCTCCGTACGCTCACGGAGCCAAGGTTCCGTTCGTGCTCGGCGTCGCCAGCTACTCCCTCCGCAAGAAGTCCCGCGCCGAGGCGATCGCCGCGATGCGGAAGCTCGACGTGCACCACGCCAGCGTGAAGGAATTCCACCTCCGCTACACAAGCACCCCCGAGGAGATCGCGGCGGCCAAGCAGGAATTCGCGGCGGCCAAGATCAAGGTCGCGTCCGGCGGCAACATCTCGCTGTCCGGCGACGACGCCACGCTCCGCAAGATGTTCGAATACGCGAAGGCCGCTGGAATGCCGATGATCGTATGCGCTCCCACGCACGCCACCGTCGCGAAAGTCGAGGCGCTCGTCAAGGAATTCGACATCCGCGCCGCGATCCACAATCACGGCCCCGAGGACAAGCACTTCCCCACTCCGCAAAGCGTGCTCGACGCGGTGAAGAACATGGACGCGCGCATGGGCCTGTGCATCGACATCGGCCACACGGCCCGCACCGGAGCCGACGTAGTGGAATCCATCGTCACCGCCGGCAAGGCCAACCGGCTATTCGATCTCCATGTGAAGGATCTGACGGACTTCAAGGGGAAGTCCTCGCAAGTCGCCGTTGGCGAAGGAAAGATGCCGATGAAGCAGATCTTCCAGGCCCTCAAGAAGCTGAACTTCAAGGGCGGCGCCATGCTCGAGTACGAGATCAACGCCGACGATCCCCTGCCGGGCATGGAGAAGTCCTTCGCTCACATGCGGCAGGTGCTCGCCACCGTCTGACGCTCCAATGCGCCGGTTGATCGCGCTTGCGGCTTTGGCGTTGTGCTTCGGCGCGGCCCAGGAACGCCGCAAGCCGCGTAAGAAAAACGACAAGTCGCCCCCAGAGGTCGCGCTGGAACTCAAAATCCAGCGCGACGGCGACAAGATCGTGCTCGACGGCAAAGTGCGGAACATCGCCATCAAACCGCTGGAAGGCGTGGTGCTGTTTTTCGAGTTCCTCGAGCCCGGCGGCAAGATGATCTCCCGCATGAACACCGAGGCGTCCGAGCACAAGCTCGACCCCGGCGACGAAGGCGAGTTCCAGACCCAGACTCCCGATCAGGTGCGCGCCGTCAGCGTCCGCCTGGACGCCGAGGACAAAAAGGGACGCTACCTCAGGCTGGACAAGGCAGGTCCGTTCACCATCGAATAGCAACACGGCCCGATTGGTGGACCAGTCGGGTTTTTACAAGATTTTTACAACTTGCGAACCACCTTCTCAGGGGAATTCCTTAAGATCGAAGTTGTCATGATCCCACAAGGCGCTTATCGAGACGAACACTTCATCGTGGACTTCGAGCATCAGAGGGCCTACCTCGACAACAAGGCCATGGTGTTGACACGCAAGGAGTTCGAGCTTCTGGCGACCCTCGCCGGCAATGCCGGCGACATCGTGCCCCGCGACATCCTGCTCCAAAATATCTGGGGCTACAGTCCGGAAATCCGCACCCGCACGATGGATGTGCACATCCGCCGCCTGCGCAAGAAACTGGCCGGGTATGGTGAGTCCTATATCGAGACCATCTTCGGCGTCGGCTATCGCTTCCAGCCCTATCGCGCGCCGCGGCAGATCTCTTCGCCGTTGTACGCGCTGGCCAGCGTGGCGTAGACACCGTCCGCGGCGGTACGCTAGGCGAATGGAACGCCGGCGTTTCCTTTCCACTGCCTCCGCCCTGCCCTCGTTGATGGCCGCGCGACCAGCGGCCGGTCGGCCGCCTCGCATCCTGCTTCGCGGTTCCTGGCAGAGCGTCAACATCGGCGACATCGGCCACACGCCCGGCGCGCTCGCGCTCCTGGAAAAGCGCCTTCCCGAGGCCGGCATCACCCTGTGGCCGGGCAAACTGGGGCACGGATCGCGCGAACTGCTCGCGAAGGGTTATCCGAAGGTTCGCATCGCGGAAGGAGCGCTCGACGCCGCGGGCAAGCCGGACACGCCGGCGCTGGCAAAGGCGTGGGAAGAGGCGGACCTCTACCTGAGCGGGTCTGGGTCCGGATTCCCCGCCAGCAACCACGCCGTCGCGTTTCGCCGCGCCACGGGCAAGCCGGTTGGAGTCTTCGGCGTCAGCACCGACCCAGTCTCGGGTATCGGCCCCGGCCGCGAACCCGAAGGGGGCACGCTCCGCGAAATCCACGCCAAGGCGGCGAAGCTGCCGCCCACGCACCTGGAACGGGATCTCCGCTTCATCATCGACCAGTCGTCGTTCTTCTTCTGCCGCGATACGATCTCGCGCGACTATCTGAAATCGCAGCGCGTGAAGACGCCGGTCCTCGAGTTCGGCCCCGACGCGCAGCTCGGCATGTCGCTTCGAGACGATGCCCGGGCCGCCGCCTGGCTGGCCGCCCACGGACTCGAAACGGGCAAGTTCGTCTGTGTCATCCCGCGGCTTCGCTACACGCCCTACTACCGTGTGGACGGCCGTCCGCGCGTCTCCGGCGACGACATCAAGGACGCCATCAACAACCGCACCACCGCTGGCGATCACGCCAAGCTGCGCGACATGATCGTCTCCTACGTCACCCGAACCGGCAACAAGGTGATGGCGTGCGCGGAGATGACCTATCAGGTGGAACTCGCCAGGCAGGAATTGTTCGATCCACTTCCGGCGGAGGTGAGGAAGAACGTCGTCTGGCGCGACACCTACTGGCTGCCAGACGAGGCGGCCTCCGTCTACGCGCGCGCCCAGGCGGTCGTCAGCGTGGAGTGCCATTCGCCGCTGATCGCTCTGCGCAACGGCACGCCCACGATCCACGTTCGCCAGCCCACCGATACCTGCAAGGGCCAAATGTATCGAGATTTCGGCGCGGACGATTGGCTGTTCGAGATCGACGAGGCGACCGGGGCAACGCTGTGGTCCCGTCTCGAGGCGATCCACCGCGACCCGGCCCGGGCTCGCGCGAAGGTCCGGGCGATCATGTCGTCGGTCGAGAACGCGCAAACGCGCATGACGGACGCGCTCCGCGCCGCATTGCCCGGCGCGCGATGAGCGAAGGTCCGGCACACTCCCCACGACGCCGTTGCTCGTGGGTCATGTAAGGTCGCACCGATGAAACTCGACTATTAAAGGTGGTTCCACGGAAAAATCGCTATAGCGAATCCAACTGGGTCACCGTGTTCGGCCATCCGGGAATCTGTCGAAGTACAGATCGAGGAATCGATCCAGGTCATCCCCGGCAGGTTCATCGACGAGGCCTTCGTATTGAACCGTTCGAACGGAGGTGGACTCCGTGGGTCCGATCACGAACGCGATTTGCCGGTGCAAGACGAAGGTTGGCTGCTTTTCGAGAAGAACCGAGTGTATCGAAGAACACCTCCAAGCGATCGCTCACGACTATGCCAACGAGGGCCGCTTGCGGCGCGTTGGACGGGGAGACGGAGGCTTGCACCGCGTAGACTTCCTGACGCAAGAACGTCAACAGTTCCTCTCGGGATATCGCCGCCATGCCGGAAAGGCTAGCATTTCGCGGACGCCTCCGGCGGTCACGTGCCGTTGAAAGCGGCCGGTCTCTCCGCGGCCCAGGTGGGCTTCGCGGTTCAGGGCCAGCGGGCCGCCCGCGGGCGGCCTCGCTGCCAGTTGTGTTCCTACGGTCGAAGGTTTGCCTCCCGCTTCGTTCAGCTTCACCTCGCGGCTACGCCGTGCGGCTCGGCTACGGAGACCCATGGCTCCCGCGGGAGCCCCCGTAACTATTCCTTCGACCCGTCCGATTCCGCCCGCTCGATCACCTTCTGAAGGAGTTGGCGCGCCATCGCCCATCCCGCCTCAATGTCGGAGCGGTAGTGAATTCCCGCCCAGATACGCGAAAGACCGGTCTCTTGTCCGATCCCGCGATAGAACTCGGCCTCTCTGGGGAACAGGTACCCGAGCAGACTTGTCCGCGCGGAAGTCAACCCGTGGTTGGCCGGGTAACTGGGGTGGTTCGGCGGCGGGAACAGCAGCGGCACAGTTGCATCGAGCTGCGAGGGCCGGATCCTCCAATACGTCATTTTGGCGTCGTGGCCGGCGATGAGCTGATCCCACAAGGTGATGGCCAGCAGCGCGTAGGCCCGTGCGGCCCGCGGCGGGTTTCCATCAAGCCGGTATTCAAAGAGGCGCTTAGTAACCTCGTTGAAGCACCAGTAGAAGTTGCCCTCGGGAGTCTGCCAGAACATCGCTTTCGCGGCGTTGAGGAACGGCACGGGACCACTCTTTATTTCCGCAAGCTCGGCCCTGGTTTCGGCGGAATCGTGCGCGGGCGGAGGCGGGGGCCGGAATTCGGAGGCCGACGAAAGCACGAACGGCTTCCACCCGGGGGCGTTCGCGAAGACCGGATTGGAGCCGAGCCACATCCCGGGTCCGGTGGGAACCGTTCCGGTCCACGGCGTCGAGAACCCGTCCGTGGCCGCGTACTCAACCACTTTTCGTCCGACGGCGCGGCCCAGTTCGAGCCCGGCAGTCACGTCGGTCGGGTAGTGGAGGCCGGCGAACAGGCGCGACCTCCCGGCTTCCTCCGCCAAGTCGTTAAAGATGGCCGCTTCGGCGGGTATCAGATTGCCCAGAACCACTGCCGCCGCTCCGGCGGCCACGGCGTGCTCCGATGGATACGATGGGCTTTCCGGCACGGTAAGCGAAGGGACAATGGACGCGTCCGTAGCGCTCGGCCTTGGGCGGTTATGGGCGTACTTCGAGTCCCACGCAGTCACCGTGGCGTCGTGCATGGCGACGCACAGCAGAGTGTAAGCACGCAAGGCCGCTGGAAGCGTGAGCCTGCCGTCGGCGAGTCGTTCGTTCACCATCTCGATCCAGCGCATCGGCGGGGCGCCAGTGTCCCAGAACGCTACCTGATCCCGCACTGTGGCATCCGCCGACGACATGATTGCCTTCAACGATTCGATTTCACGGGCCGTCACGCCACTGTCTGGCGCCGGGAGCCGGAGTTCGCTGCCCGACCGGAGAATCCATGTTTTCCATGTACCGGCCCGGGGTTCGATCGGGCCCTGTGCAAACGCGGTGGCCACCGTCAAACCGGCGGCGAGTAGAATCCCCCTTTTTGCTATTCTCATTGTTCCTCTCCCTCGAGCACGAGTGCAGGTCGAAGTATCTTCATTTGATTGGTTCCTTTCTTTAGTGGCACGTCCCGCCGCGATTCTCGCGGAGCAATGCGCTGTTCGAGTCAAATCCGCAAGCCGAGCACCCGTTCAACGCGGTCCAGTTGCGCGGCTACTCCCGCGGGTGGATTCGGGAGATCGAAATACATGAGGCTCAACTCGTCGTCATACTCTTCCACGAAGACGGGCGCCGTCGCGGGGGCGGTCTGGCCGCCGCAACGGGCGCACATCTTTACTTGTCCGTCGCGCACGCCAATTGCTCCGAAGAGGCAGCGCTTGTTGAGCCATCGGCCCACGACCCACGTGCTGACGAGCAAGTTCCGGCCCAGACAGGCGCCACGTGCCGACGGAGCCACAATCCACCGGCCGGCTTCAGCGCATTCGGAGGCCTCCACCCGCAGCGCCTGAAGCGCTGCCTTTACCGGCAGGGTTTCCGCGAGGCGGCCGACGAAGCTCTGGGAGAGTTCCCCGATGGGAGTGACGCGCACGCAGCCGATGAGATAGCCGTCCGACCGGACCGTCACATGGAACGAATGCAGATCGATAGGATCATCGTCGGCAAATCCGCCGTTGCGCGCGAACCGGGGTCTTCTCCCATTCGCGTACAGCGTACGGCCACGAAACTCAGAGATCTCCCCGAGCAAGTTCGGGCTGCTCGTATGCGGGCAAATCAGTTCCCAGGAATACGCGGCACTCATGAGGCGCCCTGGCAGGCGAGTTGGAAACAGTCGTCCAGGAAAACGACGTAGGCGTCGAGAGCCGCCGACCCCGCCGCGACAAGGCCGGGCAGGAAGTCGGGCCGCCGCTCGAGTAATCGGCCGAGTTGCAGCCGGTTGAAATGGGTGTGGCCGGCGTCGAGTGCAATATGGTCCTCGAGGAAGCTGAGACCATGCAGGACTTCCGCGCCCAGGAGATCGGTGCATCTGCGAAGCAGCACCGGACCGTAGGAGACGGAGAGCATTTCGATTTCGTACTCGATCGCCAGTTGTCCGTACGGGGCTGGGCCCGAAATCACGCCCTCGTGGAGTTCGCGATAAGCAATGACGCCGGGCGTGGGGGCGAGCTCGAGCAATGCGACAGCGGCCAGCCTGGGTTCGTGGTTCTCATTCCAGCGCTCCACCAGAAGGCGAGTGTCGGCTTGCATCAACAGGTGATGATCGGCTTCGTGTTTTGCGTGAGCCTCCAGCGCGGCGGCCAGTTCTGACAGGCCAAGCTCTCCGCACCGCCCACTCGCGCGACGAATCCAGTCCTCGACCGGCTGCGTCATCCCCACGCCAAGAGCGCTGAAGTAGATCAGGAAACGTTCGAGTGTAAGCGGCTCCAAGGGATTCCGTAACAATGCCTCAATCGATCGATGGCTCTCGAAACGGCGTCGCGAGGGCTCGAGCAATCGCTCGTATGTTGCAACCCCGGTGACGCTCGCTCCGGGCAGCGGCACAGTTTGGGCTGATGATGGAAGAACTTGGTTCACTCTCGCCTCCTAGGCTGGTTGCTTTTCGGCTTCCACCATGCCTAGCGCAATCGGACGGGAAGATAGCTCAAAGTCGTTCGGCTTTTCAGGGTCGTTGACTTCGCGCCAGCCCGGCGATCACACGCCTGGCGAGGATGGCAATCCACTCGCCTGCGATGATGATGCCGCGCAATTCCCGAGACTCGCTGAGTTGTTCGCGTCTCCAAAGCGTACGGGCTGATGCGGCGATCGATGGAGTTCAGTGCGTCGTGGAGGGCATGTACACAATGGCGTAGGTGCGAGTCTGCACCGGCGGGCTTTGACGGGCGGCGAGGGCAGCGTTGGTGGCCGACAGGCGCCAGGCAGTGACTTCGCCGGCGCTAGGCGCCTCGAGTCCGAAGACGATTCGGGCGGAGTCCTTGCATAGTAGGCTCATTTTCATTTTTCCTTCTTAGCCTTCCTGCGTGTTGAATCGCGTGTGACATGAAACGGCTGAGCGGCCCGAAGTCAACCGTCCTCGCTCGCGGACGGAGGCGTGAAATTCGCTCTCCGGCACGCCAACCGGTTCACCATGCCTTATCGCGGCGAGTGGGAAAAAGGTCAAAAGTTTGTGGAAGCTTGTCCGGCGTGCGGGGCAGGCAGGTTCGTGGCCTGGCCCAGGCCGCTATCGGTTCGCCCCCCGATTAAACGCATGACGGCGAGGCCGATCGATCCGGCTACGGCCGAGGCGGCCGCGGTGGAGAGGAATGCAACCGCGCCGCCGTCAAACGCCAATGCCGGAATGATGTATGCAAACGCGATTCGTTGCATGGCCGCTGTTCCCAGTCCGAGCAAGACAAGTCCAATGCCCGTGCCTCGCCGGCCCAGCCGCCGCCCGGTCATGTAGAGCACCCACATCACCGCGACCCCAAGGATGCAGTAAATCCCGACGTTGGGAGGAGAGGTCAGCGGGAGAGGATCGGGGTTGCCGGGTATCCGGGAATGCCACCAGCCCTCAACACGGCCGAGCCGCCAGGTAAGTGCGATGCCCAGTCCCCAGATCTGCCCGCCCACCCCGGCTCCGAGTCGGTGTCTCTTCCCGCTGCGAGTCGAAAACGCCCCGACCGCGCCTGTGACGCGGGCAATGTAAACCGAGACCGGCGCCGCGATCATGCACGCGCTATAGCAGAAGAACCATAGCGGACCGAGGGAAAGGCGAAGGGCTGGATCCCGCACGGCGGCCTCCACATCCTCCCTTGCCTGTACAACCACGGTGCCCGAGCCCGTGCAAATCAGCGTGAAGCCAATAAGGATGCCCGACCAAATGACGGGCTCACCGTTTATAAAGCGCGTTAATCGCTCCCACACGCTGGCTTCGCGAGCCAGGATGGGCCGCTGGTCAAGGTGCCGCTCGAGATCTTCGGCAAACGAGTCCACTGACCCATAACGGCGCTCGGGTTCCTTGCGCAGCGCCATCAGCAGGATCGAATCGAGATCGCCCGCAAGGCGCTTCCGCAGACGCTTCGGATCACCCTCGCGAACGGCGCTTACGGTCTCGGGCGTGATTTGAAGCGGGTCGCGTCCTACGGCGGGTTCTGTTGTCGTCACGACATCGCTTGGGCGGGCCGGCTCCGCTTCCGCGATTACCCGCGCGACCTCATGCATCGCTGCACTCAGCAAGCGATACGGCCTGTGCCCGGTGAGCAACTCATAGAGGACGACCCCGAGAGAATAAACGTCTGATTGCGTTGTGATCGGCGCGCCATTCACTTGTTCGGGGCTCGCGTACTCGGGTGTCATCATGGCCGCCAGCGTTTGGGTGTCCAGGGCTCTTCCTGCCGCCGTGCCGGAGAGCACCTTGGCGATACCGAAGTCGAGCAGCTTCACGACACCGTCGTTGGTAACAAAGATGTTGCCCGGCTTCAGATCCCTGTGAACTACCAGATGCCGGTGGGCGTAACGGACCGCGTCGATGACGCCGCTGAACAATTTGACCCGCTCGCTGATGTTGAGCTTGCGCTCGTCGCACCAGCGGTGGATAGGGCGCCCGTCCACAAAATCCATGACGAAATACGGCCAACCCTCTTCCGTCACGCCCGCATCGAGCAGCTTGGCGATATTCGGATGGTCCAGCGACGCGAGGATTTCGCGCTCCTGCTGAAACCGGGCGGCGATCCCGGCCGAGCCGGCCGGGGGAAATATCAGCTTGACGGCGGCTTGGCGGCGGAACATTTCGTCGGATCGCTCGGCGAGATAGACCGAGCCCATACCGCCCCGGCCGATCTCGCGGATCAGGGTGTAACCGCTGAGCTGCCGGCCCTCGAGCTTCGGAGGATCGGGAGCGGCAAACGCTCTGGCGGGTCCCCACATGGGCCGCTCGAGCCAACTCGGGATGTTCTCGTGAGCGCCGAGTAGCCGCTCGATCTGAGCGCGAATGTCGTCCGCGCCCTGGCATTCCTGCCTGAGAAACGCTTCCCTGGCGGAACCGGCCAGCGGCAGCGCCTCCTCGTAGATTCTCCGGATCCGGCTCAGTTCTTCGGGCGTCATCGCGCGTGCCCTCCCGGTGAGCTTAGCGCGGCGCCAGGCGAAAATAGCTCATAATCGATTCTAGTGGACATGCCGGAAGACCGCGAGCCGGAGGATATCACGGGCCTGCTGGACCGCTGGCGCCTGGGCGACCCCGACGCCGCGAATCAACTCATGGAATTGGTCTACGGCGATTTGCATCGGATTGCGGCCCGTGAAATGCGCCGCGAGCGCCCCGGGCACACCCTGCAGACAACCGCCGTTTTGCACGAAGCTTATCTGCGGATTTTCCGTGGCGAGCCGGTGGCGTGGAGGGATCGCGCGCATTTCTATGCCTCGGCGGCAAAGCAGTTGCGGCGCGTGTTGCTGGATCATGCCCGGCGGGCGCATAGCGAGAAGCGCGGAGGGCAAGTCGTTAAGCTCTCACTCGGCGAATTCGACGTGGGGGGCCTGGGCCTGGACGCGCGACTTTTGGCCCTGAACGAGGCATTGACCAACCTCGAGGCTCTGGATCCCCGAGCGGCGAAGGTGGTTGAGCTGCGCTTCTTCGGGGGGGTAAGCGAGACGGACGCGGCGGAAGTGCTGGGCATCTCGGTCGCCACGCTGAAGCGGGATTGGGATTTCGCCAAAACGTGGCTGGCCGCGCAACTCGCGTAAACTTCGCCCTGGTCCGTTCAGAAGGCCGCGAGGCGCCCGGCTCGCGAGGCCACGCCTTCCCGTCTATGCCGGCCTACGGCTCCACGCGATAGTTGGGAGCTTCCTTGGTGATGATCACGTCGTGGACGTGGGACTCCCGGAGGCCCTGCGAGGTGATGCGGACGAACTGGGCGTCGGCGCGCATCGCGTCGATCGAGGCGC
>SXGS01151822.1_pt1 | contig 34403 bp, 16 predicted proteins | sample 3174681 | NCBI WGS metagenome assembly SXGS01 (sample SAMN11356861, study PRJNA531348) | freshwater metagenome | isolation source: freshwater sample F1-80 | place: China: Fuxian Lake, Yuxi | collected 2017-12-25
CGGATACTTCACCATGGACGCTTGCTCAAACTCGATGGGCCGTCCCAACGAACCAACTCACGCAGTCCTGGCCTTGCCGACCACCCTCAACCCGTCAGAGTTTCTGGAATCTCGCCTTCATACTTGACGGAACCCACACGCCCTGACACAAAGGGGGGCAGGATGACGGGCCTTGCGACCATCGCCCAGTTGTTCTGGTCGTTGAAATTCAGCTCGCCCCGGCTCGTGTCATCCTCCCGAGCGCCTCCAGAAGTTGCTCTCGCGTCCGCACCACCTCCTGCGAGCCCTGGTGGATCACCACCCAGGCGCCTCCCCTGGCCTTGTGGATCGAGACGGCCTCACTGGTGAGCCGCTCGGGGTGGATCTCGAAGAAGTCGACACCGTGGAGGTGAGCCGCCTCGATCACCTGTCCGAAGGTCAAGAGCGACTGCGTGGCTTTCGTCACGTCTTCGAGCCACTTCATTGCAGACCTCCCGCCCGGCACCGGACGCACCTGCCCTGCATCACCGGCTCACCCCGAACGCCGCAGCGCAGGCAGCGGCTCAGGACCACCTGGCCCGGCCCGAAGCAGATGACCCGACCCTGCTCGATCAGGCGCTCGAGCGGCGCGCTGATGGCCCTCGCGTTGGAATCGCACACCCCGGCTAGGTGAAGCCGGTACATCGCCCGGCCATCCCCCAGCGCCCTGATGATCACCTCTTCGTTCATCGCCTTGACCCTCCCGATGTCCTCACCACCGTGCGCGGCGCTCCACGCGGCGCAGCGCCTCTGAACAAGCGTGACGCTGGATACTTGACCAGTCAACAGCCTTTCTTCTAGGCTTCTCCTGGGCACCTTCAAGGCAGACACCCGACCAATGCGGGCTCGCCTTTGCTTCGCTCGCTCGGCCGATGTCAACGGATCGTGGCGATCTTTCTCCAAAAGGGCGTCATGGGCGCTCCATTTCGTGGCGGTGTGACCACATGCTTCACGGCAAGATCACGGTGACGGTGCCCAGGCCGATCGGTCTGCTGGCCGCCTATCAACAGGCTCGCGGGTTTGAATGCATGAGCGAGCTGGCCACGGCGATCGGGTGCTCCCGGCAGGCGATCTCGAAGGCTTGCCGCGGCGAGGGGTGCGGCAAGGGTCTGGCGCGGAGGATCGAGATGGCGACGGGTTTGCCCGCCCCGATGCTCGTCTTTGAAGAGCGCCGCTGCACCTGGTCATTCGAGATCGACAACGAGGGTCGCGCCACCATCCTGGTGCTTTCATGACGCTGCGAAACCCTGACGCCGACCGGTGCTATGGCCGAGCCACCTGAGAGTTGAGGATTGCCTTGAATGTGGCGCCCTTGTCGCTGGGGATGAGCTTCAGGTCTGCGCCGATGGACCGCAACAGATCGCGGGCGAGCGACAGGCCCATACCAGGAGCATCCTCCCGGGTGGTGAATCACAAAGGGGCGCCCTCCATCACGGGCTCGATCCCGCCAACACGACGTCGAACCGGCACCGGGAGACGCAGGGTGAGGCGCGGTGACACGCAGATGGGGCACGTGATGGGGCACGCGATCCGGCCAGAAACACTGTCCCACTATCCTCCTTTCGGAGTCCCCCCTCCCTCGCCCTCTCTCTTCACCACCCCTCCAGGTCGCCCCACCGCATCCCTCCGGGCCACCCCGCTCCTCTCCTCCTGAACCCGCCGACCGTCTGCCGAGCACCCCTACGAGCGCAGATCCTTGAAGTTCGTTCGAAGCCCCTGCGAGTGCGGGATCTCACCTCCAGGTTCCTGCTCTCCCACAGGGCCCTCGGCCTCTTGGGATCGAGATCGCGGCAGCAGCTGTCCTGGGAGGCGGGGGTGAAGGCCAGTGAGGCGGATCATCTTGATCTATACGGATCAAGATGATCCGCTTTCATGGCTGCATCGATTTTAGTGGCTAGCCTTCCCTTTCTGGTCGAAGTTTCGGTTGAGTCGGGGTAAAGTCTCCGAATGGGAATGGATAGGCCGTGGGACCACAGGGTCTCCAAGTTGATGGGTCGGGTTCCGAGTTGATAGAGCGATGTGGGCAACATCTTACATAGTCCGATGCCGTCCAATACGATACTGAAGGGTTATGAGAGTGGAAGATGCCGTGGCGGTTGCTCTCTCGACTCAGATGGTGAGCGTGAAGAGGAGAGGCGGTCTGCTTCAAAGCCCCAGGGCGGCTCTGGCGTTGCGACCCGATTCCATCGGCACCTCAGATCGATTGTGGTGAAGGACAAGGTCAACTGGTTACGTGTGGGTGAAGCACAATGAACAATTTCCAGGAGCCTGTTGAGCGAGTGCTGGGCGGTCTGAAAGCGGACGATGGCTCAAGCTTGTCCGACAGCGTCATCGATGCGCTTCTCGACTCGTTGCTCAGCTCTGCTGGCCGCGACCTCCTCAAGGCGTTCCTGAACGATGCGGATGCAAAGCCGACGCTCCGCTTCAACCCGCAACTGGTCAAGAACTTCTCGGAGCGGGCTGATTCGGGGCTTCGTGAACAACTGGAGCCCTTGTTCAAGACCCTCCTTGAAGTATCTGGCCTGTCAAAGGCCGACACTACGAAAGGCCTGGGGGGTTCTTCAACGCGTTCGACGCTCAAGGAGGCCCGCGAACTCCTTGTTGCGATGGGTGTCGATCGTGGGGTTCCTCCCCAGCTGCTTGAGATCCTGGACGATGTGGGCCTCTGGCCAGCGGAGTTTCTTGGAGCCCCTCTGACAGATGGTCTCCTGGCTGCGGTGGTGGGCTTTGTCATCAGCGCGCTTGTCAACGGCGATCGCTACCGACGAGGTCACATCCGTTGGGATGATGCCATCGACTCCATGGTTTTTGATGCAGTCAAGGCGGGTGTGACTGGTCTGGTTGTCTCCGCGATCGCAGGAGGGCTTGCCTCCGCCGCGACGCCTGCGGTTGGCCTTGTCATCGGGGCTCTGGTTGCGCCGCTCGTCTACATGGTGGTTTCGAAGGTGGTCGATCACGTCTACATGACCTTCCTTGGGGGCGATGTCATCCTCCAGGCGCGCGGGCTCCACCGAGACTACCTTGAGATGGCGTTCTTCACTCAACGGGAGCTTTGGACGCGCCTACGTAGGAATTATCGGATTGGCGTGCTTGTCGATCGTCTTGATGCCATCTGTGACCAGACCACGACGGGGGAGACGAGAGACCAGCTTCGGCGCGAAGCGAGGGATGCTTTCAAGGCTTTCGCGATCGTCGTTCAGCCCAGGCCCCTTGCGATGCAGCTCGCGGACGATTACGAGGGCGCCCTCTGGAAATACTTGAGTGAAACCTTGAAGGTCAGTGGTTCTAAACAGTTGGTTTCGTACAATGAAATAAAGTACTTTGAGCGGACTGTTCACGAAGAATATTGGAGCGTCTACTCGGCTCACTCCGGATTTAAAAAGGTGAAATACGACAGTGTGCGAGAGGGACTCGCATCCGATCTTGATGCCTTGCCTCCTTCAAAGAAGGGCTTCCTCGAGAAAATCGTTGAGCACTTATACAGCCTCGAAGAAAAAAGGGGTATGCCCGATGCACCTTTAAGGTTTTGGGCTGATTGGCGCGATGAAGTCAGTAAGGCTAAGGAGGGGTTTTACATTCACGCTTCCTCGTTGACTGAGTTGATTTATATCGTTCATGTTCTTCAGGGGGTTCATAGTTGGCCTTGGGGATCAAGTCTATCCTCTCGTCTTTGGCCGGAGTTGTCGATTTACAAGTCAGAAACAGTTGCAATCGACACGTCGGCCACCTCTGATCCGGACGATCCAAGGGACAGGTATAGAGAGTTCAATAAGTTCTATGTAAAGGATCTTTATGGGGGCATTTGGTCTGGAAAATATCGGCTGTTTTCCTATGGCAACAACAAGGTCGGCGGTCAGTGGCCAAGATATATTGCAGCACCAGCCATTGATATGTCTCCTGGCGAGCAGTGTCAGCGGTTGCGAGACAGTTTGCACAAATACCATCCTCAGTTTTCGAGGGCGCCACAATTTCTCTCCACGATGGCGCCTGTAGATATTGAGCGGGCCAGCGCAGCCAGCGACGATCATCAATTCATGCTCGCCTGTCTTGGATTAAGGGTTTATGTGGTTGATATCTACACTGCAACTTTTCGTGGCGTCAATCCTGGGGATATGAGCGAGGTCGTTAATACGCAGGAGGCGTACTTTGCATCTTTCGAACAGGCCGAGAGGGCGTTCAGTAATCTTAAATCTCCGTCGAGTCTTGTGGCGGTCAGGCCTGGACCGCAGGTCATTGGAGACGCGCTGCTGGAGGCGGCGAAGAGTTGGAAAGTCGGAGAAGCCTCGTTTGCGCTCCAGAACGAGTTGCTGGGGCGCCTCGCCGAGGGGTTGATCCTCCTTGATCAGCTCGCAGGAAAGAACGAACTCAACCTCGCTCGGCTCGCTGGGGCTGGGGTGCTCCTCTCCTGGTGGTGGTCGTTCACGGGACGGACTCGGAAGGAGCTTGTGGACTGTCTTAAAAATGAGATCCAAAGGCAGGCGCTGCGCGCGGAGATCATGGGAGCCCTGTTGGAAGTCCAACGTCTCCATATCCTGAGTCACCCGTACTTCCAGGAGACTTTCTACCACCCCAGGGCGCTGGAGGATGATGAGAGCCTGCGCCAACAGCGGGAGAGACTCCCACTGACTTGATGTTTAGTCCAAAGTTGGGATCTGGCGTCGTCCCAACATGCTCCGTGTATGCTAATAAAGGACCAGCGTTTTTGTCAAATGTCGGTCAAGGGCGACCACAATCAAGAACTAAAACCCAATCTAGCCTGATGGAGATGTAATTATGACTGACGAAATCTTGCCTCAGTCATCAGATGACGGTCAACCACCATCGGGAGACCGAGGTGAGAAAACATCTGGATTGTCGCGGGTTGTTGTTGTCGTCGTCGTCGTCGTCGTTGGTCTGGTTATTGTCGGCGCATTGATTTGTGCTGGCATTTTCATTGCATACCCCGACGAGGACATTTCTGGGAGTGCGACACATGCCAGTAGGAATGATCCGACTGCTAACTCTGAGAACTTAGGTGAATCGGGAAATAATATTGATTCAACCAAGGTCGTCAAACAAGAGCCCCAAGATATCATCATTAAGGCAGTTGGTGGTGATAGGTTCAAGTTGACGGGGTGCCTTCTTCATGGAGATGGTGGCGATCTGTGGGTCTGTGAAGGGTTGAGGTTCGATCAACATCAGATGAAAATGAAGATACAAGCCCCGATCAAAGTTAGGCGGTCGGGCGATGAAATTGTCACATCGCTCCCCATCAACCTGTCGCCATCAAATTTTATGCCTTGGGCTCCTGGCTGGTCTATGGAAGGGGTGTTGTCTGTTTCTGATCGTAAGATTCACGTGTCTAACTTGTTGATCTCGAAGGCAGGCTCGCCGCTTTCTTTTGGTGGGTGTGGTTTGTTGATAAGTGACAGCGATGTCCAGATGAAGTGCGATCGGATTTCAGAAGGTTCAGTGTTGACGGGAGTGGATTGTCTTTTGACGACAGGACTGATTTTTTCTGGAACGAGTCCTGTTTGGTCAGGTGCCTGTCACGGGGTTCGTGTTGAAACGCAGTCCGACCGCGATGAACCACTGAAGGGCAATATCTCAATAATTGGTTTCTCTAATGGCCCCACAATGACTGCATCGAGAGTGAAAAATATTCCATTGGGCACAGGAGTCTTTGCTGAGGCCGATTTGCGCGTGGAAAATTCTCAGGTTGCCTTGAAGTCGCCGGTCATATTTGTGCCTGAATGGGCTCGAGAAGATTCGATTTTAAATATGCCATCTGAGATCAAAGTTCAAGACTTCATGCTCAAGGGACAAGGCCCTTTGCGGACTGTTGACAAAGTTTCGGTGGGGTATGTCTTGGACCCAAGTCGATTGGGTATTTCAATCATCGAGGAGTTTTTGGCTGGTACGACGACGGGATTTGATGTTCAATCCAAGATGGAAATTAGTAGGTCGGGGCGGGTCGAAAGCTATTTGGAAACGGAGGCGAGCCTCGTTGTTGCTGGAGAGAGCCTTGTCAGTTTTAGTGCAACAATGAGCCAGTTTGAGTACGTGTTTTCCTATGCTGGGCCGGCCGTCACGATTCCTGTTTCGGGATTGTTCTATCTGTCAGTTGATAGGTTGGAAGTCGGCTATGAAAAGACCAAAAACAAAGCTCGTCTGGTTATCAATGGATCAATTTCGACCATTTTTAAAATACTTAAGAGGTTGGCTGCCTTGAGGAAGGCTAAATCTGTTATCATCGACACTATTGATGAGTATTTCAGTGAAATGCTTGGTGTGTCGGGTGTGGTTGAGATTGATGTCGACTTTTCAGGCAAGGTGCTTGTTTCGACAGTAATTGTTGAGGGATCGCCGGTGTGTAAGTTTCGAGTGGCTTCCAATGAGATTTACATTAAGGTTTTAGATGGCGTCCCTGGTTTGCCTGATAACTTGCGTGAATGGTCGGCTAAATGGTGATTTTTTCTACCTTTCCTGCACGAGGAGGGAAATGGTACCCGTTTAGCGCCCATCCATGAGAGGCTCGGTGCGGGTCAATCACTTCCATCGCAGTTCGACGGCGTCGGTGTGGCCCTCGCTGTCCTGGATCTCGATCGCGAGGGACTGGTCGCACCAGGACATGGCGAAGTCGCGCACACGAGCGGCGTAGCCCATCACGTCGCGATCGCGCGGGATGAAGTCGAGGTAGTTGCGGCTGCAGATCAAGAGCATCTTCTGCCTAGCCCGCGAGGTCAGCACGTTGAAGCGGTTCAGATCGTAGATGAACTCCTCCTCGGCCCCGAGCTGATCGCGCGATGAGACGCCGACCGAGCCGATGATGAAGGTCCGATCCGAGCCCTGGAACTTCTCCACCGAGTAGATCGTGTTGCGCAGGCTCGCCATCAACTCTCCCGCGCTCAGGTGCGTCAACGGCGAGGGGCCGTCGGTGAGGCGATCGAAGATGCGGCGGGTGATGAGCCGCCCCTGGGCGTTGTGTGGCGCGACGATCCCCACGTGCTCGCGCCAGAAGTGCATCTCCTCTTCAGCCGACGAGACGGCCAGCTGCCGGAAGAAGCCCTCGACGAGATCGCAAGTCAGCGCGGCCTCCAGCGGGCTGACGGCGGTCTCAAAGCGCCGCTCGTGGATGAGCGCGCCAACAGCCAGCTTGTCGTCCAGCAGCTGGCCAACCCAACTGCTGGCCGAAGGCGCCGCAGGCAGCGCAGGGTAGGGGTGCGCTCCCCGAAAGGCCGTCAGGCCTTCATAGAGGTTGAGGCGGTCGGTGTAGGCGACGATCTCGGGCCGGGATCGGTAATTGACCCGAAGCTGATGGAAGGGCACGCCGTGCCCCTCGACGAAGTAGCTGAACAGGCTGCCGAGGAAGGGCCTCAGGTTGCGCGGCGGCTTGACCGCCTGGACGGGCGGCAGCTGGTTGTGATCCCCGACGATCACCACCTTCGTAAACCCCTCGGTCGACTGCGCCGCCGCTGGGCTCATGTCCTCCAGAGTCCGCGAGGATCGAATGCCTTCGCCCGAAGGCGCTCTGCGGAAGGCCAGCTCGATCTCCCCGCCGTGCACCAGCGCCGCTGCGGCCAGGAAGTGGTCGGCGGGCATCTGGGAGGCCTCATCGACGATGATGAGGTCAAAGCCAAAGTCGTTCTGGAGGTACTTGTACTTGAGTTTGGGGGAGCTGCTCCGGGTGCCGAGGCGATGCAGGCCATAGGCGTTGGAGAAGAGGATGAAGCTGGCGCCGAGCTGATCATCCAGCCGGCGGCGCGGGCTCAATTTCACCTTCTCGTCGTCGAGCGTGGCGCCGTCGGTGCCCAGAACGAGATCTCGGACGTCGCACAGGCCAGGCTCGGGCTCGACCCTGTCACGCCCCGAGGACCTCGCCAGCACCAGCGTCGCGCTGGCCGCGGCCCCCGGGCTGCCGTCCTCCAGTCGGCTGGCGCGGACCTTGTCCAGCACGACGCGCATCGCCGCATAGGAGAAGGTCGTCACCAGCACGCGCGAAGGCCCGGATCGGCTGCGCAGGAATGCCTCGATCAGCGTCGCGATCGTCTGCGACTTGCCTGTCCCCGGCGGCCCCATGATGCAGGAGATCGTCGAACCCAGCGCCAGCTCGATCGCCTCCCGCTGTGACGCGTCCGGCCCCGGCGAGAGCGTCACCGATGGCATCGGCCCCGCGTCGCCGCGGGGCAACATCTCCGGCGCGAAGACGTAGACCTCGGGACGACCAAAGCGCAGCGACGTCGGCGTCGGGATCTGGTGGCTGTCCCCGATGCCCCACTGATAGGCCAGCCGCCTCCCAAGCCAGGAAATCCCCAGGTGGTCGCGCCCCAAGAGGCTGTCTTTGTTCTGAAAAAGGCGCCCCGACCAGTTGTCGCTGGCTTGCGGGTAGAGGAACCACGCCTCCGCGCGCCGTTGCTCAGGCGTCAGAGAGAACCACGGGTGCTCCTTGCTGCCGCCAAAGCGCGCGCGCACCTGATAGCAGCGCCCCGCTGCGTCCCAGGTGAGCTGGTCGATGGTCACTTTCGCGCACTCCAGCTCCCACACGAGCGAGTCCCGAAAGCCCTCAGGCAACAAATAGACCCAGCTCTCCTCGTGGACCGCCATGTTTGACGACAACCCCCTGAGGGTGAAGTCAAAATATCCCTTCTTGCCGTCCTCGCTGTGCCCCTGGAGCCCGGTCACCTCACCTGCGGCCAGCTTGCCGATGCTCCAGGCCGGATAGTTCGTGCGCGCGGCCTCGGCCTCCAACTCCGCTATCGTGCCGTTGAGCTTCGAAAAGAGCGCCCAGAAGCGCGCCAGCGGGTGAAACCGACCATCCGGCATCCCCCGATTCATCTGGCTCGCAGAGATGGGTTTCTGGCGCGCCTTCGCCAGCAGGTCCCGCGAGCGCGCCCGGCGCTGGTGGTCTCGCCTCAACCGACCGATGGCGCCGACCTTGAGCAGCAGCTCGGTCTGGATGCGCTGGACCTGCGCGGCCTTGGCCGCCGTATCGAGCTCCTGCAGGTAGTCGTGCCAGGCCGAAAAATCCATGTAGTTGAAGTGCTTGGGCCAGAACCGACCGTCGAAGGTCACCCCGTAATCCGCCGCGGCCATCTCGTGCCACGTATAGTTGATGACATGCGGCAACCCCATGCAGGTCTCTACGAAGGTCCGCAGGTTGAAGAGCTTCTTGTGCTGATGGAAGTGCGCCACCCCCGAGTCCGAGGGCGTCAGCCACGCCACCAACGAGGCGAACTGGGCGCGTACGACCTCGCCGTTGATCAAGAAGGGCAGGTGGCGCTCCAGCATGTCCTGGATGTTCTGCATCTGCTCGGCAGACCAGTAGAACCCCCCGAAGGACAACCCCATCGGCCCCCACTGCCCCTGAACCTGGATCAACGCCTCGATCCCGTTGCACACCTGCAGGACGTGGTAGAGCACCTCCACCGTCCGCGACGCCAGCACCTCCTCGTGGTTCGGCTCCAACCCCATGTTGATGTAGGCATAACGGAACGACGCCCGCGCGGCGCTCAACGTACAACCCCGCAGATCCTCTCCCGTCAGCGTGATCTCAAAACCGCCAAAGTGCCGGTCCAGCGCCCACAGCGACCGCCCGAAGTCCCGCACGCTCTGTCGCACGCGCCGCCGCAGCTCCTCATCATCAGCGCCCTCGTCCGCAGCCCCTCCGAGCGCCTTCCAGTCCAGCAACCCCTCGATGGCCTCCAGATCCATATCTTCGACGCGCTCGGAACGCCCCAGCGTGTCTCGCCACGCCACCCACCACCCCTCATGCAAGCTCGCCAGCGGCGACGACTGCACCACCGAGATGTCCAGATCAAAGGCCACTCCGAAGACGACGTCGTTCGTCGGATCGCTCTCGACGTCAAAGACCAGCGCCAGGTTCGAGAACTGCGGGATGGCGATCGACAAGTGCCGTTGATCCACCGCCCCGTCCGGGTCTGGATAAGTCGCCTCGCCGGCCAGCAGCGCTCTGGCCTTGAGCGCCAGGAGCGGTCGCTCCGGGTACAGCGGCTCCGGCGTCTCACCAAGCTCCAGCGTGTCGAGTCCTGCCGCCACGTCTCCGACCGTCCGAAACCCCCGCTCTCTGAGCTGCTCCGAGATCGAGCGCGACGTGTAGGGTATCAAGCGCAGATCCCAGCTCCCCGGCGGCGCCTCCTTGCCCTCGTCCATCCCCAGAGAGCGCTTGCAGTCCTCCAAAAAGTCGCAACGGCCGCAGGCAGGCTGGATGTTGACCGACACCGCCGCCACGCGCGACGGTGACCTCGATCGGAGATGCTGAAGCCGCGCTCGGGTGACCTCGAAGGTGTGCGCCGCCTCCTCCCAGATCAGGGGCACGCGCAGCTTCTTGAGGTCGTCCACCCCCGTAATGAGCAGCCGCGTCATATCCCGCTGCGGCACGATCCCGTGGCCGTCCACCGCGACGTAGTAGCGATCCTCAAGCCCCTGCTCGCGCAGCCAGCAGCTCAACCCGTGGGCGTAGAAGATCAGCTCGACGAACTGCCGCTTGCCGACTCCCTGTTCGCTGGTGTGCTTGATGTCCAGGAGCTGCAACCCGATCCGCCCGTGTCCCTCCCTCAGACTTTCGACCTCCCCATCCGGCCGCAGCGCGCGAGCCTCCCCCTCGCCTTGCTCCAACAAGATGATGTCTGGCCGCATGTGTCCGGACCACTGTTGGACCGGAACCTCTTCGCCAGCGGACAGGCCAAAGATGCGCTCAAGGAAGGAGGGCGGCGTCTCCCACTGGTGCTCCAACAGGCAGATCCTGTCGGGCAGCGCGCCCGCGCGGAGGTCGTCGAAGAGGTCCGCCATCAGCTCGGCGTCCAGCGTCGACTCCACGACGTTGCCGCGGGGGTCGGTGTCCGCCTGGGTGCCGTCGAGGCGTCCGAGGAACTGGTAGACGCGTTGCTCGTAAGCCTTGCCGAGCTCGGCGGCCACCTCCGGCTTGCTCCGCTGCTCGTCCCGCGGCGCAGGTGCCCTCGGATCCACCATCCAACGCCCGTCCTCGCGCCCCAGCAGCCAGAAGAGCTGCCGGTCGCACTCGAACTCGACGAACTGCCGGAAGACCTGCTTGCTCAGCTTCCCCATATCGCCATCACCACCGCAGAAGTGTTCTCTCTCTCTAAACTGTTCTACCCTCAACGCTCTCTGGAACTCAATGCCCGTAAAGTCGCGCGGCTAATGTCTTCTCCAGAAGATCGGGCGGGAGCAGGTCGCCGAACTTGAGGTGGCGTCGCAAGGGATGGGAGTCGGGTACGGGAGGGTGGCCGACCTCGGCCTGGGCTGCCTCCCACCAGGAGCGCGCGGTGTCGTCACGATCCGTCTTGAGCGTGAGCTTGAGGCCGTCGGGGTGGGCTCGCCCAGGCGAGGCGTGGTTGATGCGGTCGGCCAGGAGCCTGTGGCGGGCGTCGCCGGCGAAGGACCAGACCTCGGTGTGATCGCCTCGCCGGGTGAAGGTCGGCCCCTCTTCGGCCAGGAAGGAGAACTCTTCGCGCAGCGCGCAGAGGGCGTCCGTCGCGCGGCGGGAGCAGTGCTCGGGGTAGGGCGGCGGGCAGGTCATGATCCGCCGGTGGGCCGCTGAGAGCTCGGGAGAGAGATCGGCGCCGCCCCCGATCCACCTGGACGTACCCTGGATGTCGCAGGGCTCGACGTAGGCCACGCGGCGGTGCCAGTCTATCGAGCGCACCCGCCACGTCCGGCCGCCCAGCAAGATGACCCTGGGGCCTTCTTGATCGTGAGCGCTGAAGAAGGTGCTCTGATCGATCGTGCCAAGCTCCTGGCGGTGGTGGACGACGCGAAAGAGCGCGGGCGTCGTAAATACGGATACCAGCTTGAGAAAGTGTCTGGCTCCGAGCGCCCGCTCCCCCTCTCGTCCGATCCCTGCCCTGACACCGTCGAGCGTCAGAGCGCCGGTGTCGAGCAGGTGCGCCAGCAGCGCGCTTGCCGCGCCGGGGTCGATGGCTGCGGCCTCGCAGAAGGGCTTTAGGCCGGCTTCGAAGCTGTCCAGCGCGATCCCGGGGCGCTCGAGGACCAGCGCGATCATCTGCTGGGCCAGGATGTGAAAGGGCGCCGGGGGAGCGCGAGCCGGCTCGACGTGGCCCTCGCGCCAGAGCGTCAGCAGCGACGCCGCCCGCAGGAGGCCAGGCTGGGAGATCGCCAGCAGGAGCATGTTGGGTCTCGTCCCGGGGCGGCGCCCCGTGCGCCCCATGCGCTGGAGGAAGGAGGCCACGGAGGCGGGCGCGTCGATCCCGATGACCCGATCCAGGTTGCCGATGTCGATCCCCAGCTCCAGAGCGCTGGTGGAGACGATCACGCCCTCGGCGCCCTCGGAGAAGGCCGCCTCGGTCCTGCGGCGCTCGTCGGCGCTCAGCGAGCTGTGGGTCAGCCAGGTCGCCTGCCCCATGTCGCGCAGCAGTTGGGTGAGTTTTTCGGCCTGGAGTCGGCTGTCGCAGAAGACGAGCCGGCGCTGACCCCGGTGCAGGGCCTCGATGACCCGGGCGGCGTTGGGCAGGCTGGCGACCCAGTCCAGCGTCACCTCGGGGGTGGCGGCGTCGGGGGGCGGAGGCGAGGTGAGGGTGTGGCGAGGACGGCGGGAGCCGGCGGAGAGCCAGTCGGTGATGGCGGGGGGGTCGCCGACGGTGGCCGAGAGGCCGACGCGCTGGAGGTCGCGGCCAGCCCAGGCGCACAGCCGCGACAGCACGCCGACAAGGTGCCAGCCCCGGTCGGCGCCCGCGAAGGCGTGCACCTCGTCGATGACCACCGCGCGCAGATCGCTGAACATCGCCTGGGCGCTGGTCCGGGTGGAGATCAGCATGGCTTCGAGCGACTCGGGGGTGGTCAGCAGGACGCTCGGGGGCTCCTGGCGGGCGCGCCGCTTCTCGTAGTGCGTCACGTCGCCGTGCCAGATCCCGGCCCGATGGCCCACCAGCCCGCAGAGGCGCTCCAGGCGCGCGTGCTGGTTGTTGAGCAGCGCCCGGATGGGGCTCAGGTAGAGGATGCTCAGGCCGGGCCAGCGCTCGTCCAGCAAGCGGGTCAGCAGCGGGAAGAAGGCCGCCTCGGTCTTTCCGCCCGCCGTGGGGGCCAGGATGACGAGGTTGTCGCCCGCCAGGATCGGGCCGATGGCACCTTGCTGGACCTCTCGGAGCGAGGACCAGCCCAGCGCGTGGACGATGTGGTGGCGCAGGGCAGGGTGGAGCCGCTCGAAGGGGGTCGGGGTGCTCATGAGGGGTCGTCGGCGCTCAGATCGAGGGGGAGGTCGTCCACCCCTTCGATCCGCGAGGCGATGCGCTCCTCGGCCGTCATCTCGCGGGCCTGGAGGGTCAGGGTGTAATGAAGGGCGGGGTCGAAGTCGTCGAACTGCTCGATCCTGTCGAGGATGTCCGAGACGAGCTTCTTGAGGAAGAGCCGCGGGGCGATGTGGACCTGGGCGCCGAAGCGCCCCGAGATGGCGTCGGCCAGCGCCTCGACCCTGGCGTCGCCGCAGCGAGCCAGGATGCGCGCCTGGGCGGGGCTGCCTTCGGCGTAGAGATCGCGGATCCGGCGCCCGACCTCGACGAGCCGCGCCCGATCCATGCCCGTCAGGCGGATCTGGACGGCGCGCGGGTTGTCCCAGCGCGGATCGGCCGAGAAGTCCGTGTGCAGGCGCTGGGCCAGCGGGGCGAGGCGCTGGGCCCCCTGCGGGCCGTCGAAGAAGGCCGGCGTGCCGGTGATGACGACGTAGAGGCCGGGGAAGCGCCCCGAGTCGACCTCGTCGATGAGCTGGCGCAGCGCGTTGAGGCTCTTCTCGCGCACGTCGGCGCGGACGCGCTGGAGCGTCTCCACCTCGTCGAGCACCAGCACCATGCCCTTGAGCCCGCAGTCGCGCTGGACCGTCAGCAACCCCTGCAAGTAGCTCAAGGCGCCGAAGTGGTCGATGTCGCCCTTGAGCCCGGCCCGCCGCTTGATCTGCGCGGCCACGTTGGGCTGCCCCGACAGCCACGCCATCAGCGCCTGCCCCTGCGCCACCTCGCCGGCCGCCTGCGCCTCGTGGTAGGCCCGCAGAGTCGCGGCGAACTGCGGCGTGTGCCGGGAGATCGCCGCCAGCCTCCGCTCCATCAAGCGCCCGATGGCCGCCTCCAGCGCCGCGTCGTCCTCCGCCTCCACCTCCTCGCTGGACAGGATGTCCCGCTCCAGCGTGAAGAACCAACGATCGACGATGTCCTGCAGCGCCCCCGTCTGCGAGCCCGCGATCCGCAGCCGCTCCATCGCCCGACGGTAGACCGTCTCAAGCCGGTGCAGGGGCGTCTCGGTCTCGGAGATCTGCACCTCGGTCGTGGCGAAGCCCCGCTCCAGCGCCCGCTCCTCCAGCCAGCGCACGAAGAAGGTCTTGCCGGCCCCGTACTCGCCCCGCACCGCCTTGAAGACGCCGTGGCCGCCGGCCACCTGATCAAGCTCCCCGTCGATGGCGCCCTCGAAGGACTCCAGCCCCACCGCCAGGACGTCCAGCCCCGCGCTCGGGACCGCCCCGCGCCGCAGCGCGCCCAGCGTCTCGATCCGCCGCTGAGGGCTGAGCATGGGTCAACCCTCCCCGGACAGGCCGAACTGGCGCCGCAGCAGCGCCATGTCCAGCTCCAGAGAGTCCTCGGCCCGCTTGAAGGCCAGGATGTTGTAGCCGTCGAGGTTCAACAAGGTCCGCAGCGCCGACAGCAGCCGCTTGACCCGGCTCTCCGTCCGACCCAGCGCCCGCGCCAGCGCGCCGATGTGCACCCGACCCCCATTGCGCCCCAGCGTCGAGAGCACGCGGGCCACCTCGTCGTCTCCGACCGGCAGCGCCATGCGCTCGACCTGCGCTCTGTACGCCTGCGAGGCCAGCAGCGCCTCGATCCAGGGCTCGCAGGCCGGCTTCTGCGGCGCGGCGGCCAGGAGCGAGAGCTGATCCTTCATCGAGGCCAGGGTCGGCTCCGGCCGCGGCGCGGGAGCCTCGATCCGCAGCGGCGCCGCCTCCTTCTTCAGCCTCCACCAGTCCGGCGGCGAGGTGACGAGCTGCTGGAAGCTCTGCTCGGACAGATCGACGTCGTGGCGCGTCAGCGCGATCAGCGGCGTGACGATCTCCTGCAAGCTCACCCCGCCGTGGTAGCCGCGGCTGGCCCTGCAGTACCTCAACCCCTCGTCGTGCGCCACCAGCACGCTCGACTCCCCCGTCAGCGCCTTGATCCGCGCGCCGCCCACGCGCGTCTCTCCCTCGACCTGGGTGTCGCTGTCGGGCCGCCACCGGGCGCTGGTCGCGCTGACGCCCGAGGGCTGCGCGCTGCCGCTCTCGCGCAGGTGGCCGTGATCGCCGGCCAGCACCACGACGCAGTCGTCGCCGGCCAGCTCAAGCAGCGAGCGCAGGGGGCTGATCCGCTCCACCGTCCAGTCGAAGACGATCTGCTCGGCGCCGTGGAGCTGGTCGTCGATGGCGTTGATGACCACCGCCGTGACACGAACCCCAGGATCGGAGAGCGCCGCGCGGACCTCGGGGCCGACGCCGCCGGCGCCCTCGGCCGACAACGCCGCCTTGTGAAAGAGCCGCGCCGAGCGCGGGCTGATCGCCTCTCGCAAGGGCAGGTGACCCTCGAAGCCCCGGCGCTCGACCTGCTGATCGCCCGGCTGGAGCAGGCCCGTCAACAGTGAAGACCGCGACATCTGCGTTATCGAGGGCACCGCCGCCAGCATCGGGGTCGGCTCCCCTCGCCGCGAAGGGACCCAGGGCACCCAGGCCCCCATCGCCGGGTCCCTCAAGAGCTCCCGCGCCACGCTCCAGCTCATCCCGTCCAGCACGATCAAGAGCACCCGCTGCTTCCTGGCCAGCGGCGCGATGATCTCGTCCAGCACGCGGTGTACGTCCAGGGCGCCGCCCGATATCCCCGACTGGAGCCGCTCGGCCATCAGCCCCGCGAAGCGCCGCTGCTGACCGCGCCGACGCTCCGTCACCCGCCCGAGCGCTCGCCTGAGCGCGTCGCTGACCTCCGGTCCAGGATCGGCCCCGATCAGCCGCTCCCTCAAGACGTCCTCGAAGCTCCCCTGATCGACATACCAGCGCGCCCACTCCTCCACCGACGACATCGCCCGCTCGGTCTCCGCGTCCAGCGTCGCCATCCGGTAGGCCAGCTGCGCCGCCGCCTCCAGCCGGCGCATCGCCTCGGGCCGCGTCGCGGCCTCCTCGTGCCGACGCACCGCCTCCAGCGCCTCCACGAGCTCGGCGCCCTCTCCAGGCGAGTCCAGGCTCCTTGCCAGCCGCGCCAGCCGCATCGACCACCCGATCCGGCTGAAGTCGCTCAAGGGCGCCAGCGCCAGCGCCCGCTTCCCCCCTAGCAGCCCGTCCAGCTCCGCGACGATCCCGTGCAAGACCTTCGGCGCCTCCTTCGCGCACCGGCGCCACACCCAACGGCAGGTCTGGGCGAAGGCCGGCGCGTGGCGCTTGTTCGCCGGTGTCAGCGCCTCAAAGGCCTCCTCCAGCCGGATCTCGAAGTGCTCGGCCTCCTTCACCAGCGCCGCCTCTCCGCTCTCCCGGGCCTTCTGCGCCGCCTCCAGCCCCAACCCGAGCGCCATCAAGTGTTGCCCCGGATCGACCGCCTCCGGCGCCGACCTCAACAGCGCCGCGAAGAACCCCACCGACTCCCCCACCGACCGCGCCGCGTAGGACCCCAGCTCGTCGAGCAGCTCCGGGTACACCCCCCGCAGCCGACGCGCCTGCGCCGGCTCCCTGCACGCCCACTCCAGCAGCCCCGACAGGCTCAACGCCTCGCCGCCATAGCCCAGGCCGTGCTCCATCATGGTCATCCACGCCCGATCCTCGTCCAGCAACCCCGAGCGCACCGGCGAGAAGCCCCCCGCGCACCTGAGCAGCCCCCGGCCGAGCGCCCGCTGCCCACGCAACCTCCCATCCAGCCGCGACGCCTTGAACAACGCCCTGACCGCCTCCCACGGGTCGATGTCAAAGAGCGACTGCCGCGCCAGCCGCGACCTCACGTCCAACCCCAGCTCCCGCGTCTTCAACCCCGTCAGCACCACCAGCGCGCCCGCGTCCGACTCCTCCCCGAGCGCAGCCCGGATCGCCAGCTCCGAGCGCGTCTGCAACACCCGGCAGGCTCGACCATCGACCTCCAGGCAGTCCGGCAGCGCCACGTCTTGCGGCATGTGGAAGCCGTAGGCGCGCGCGTCCGGCGCCTGCCTCATCGCCGCCATCACGTGCTGGCGCAGATCGTCGCCCGTCAACGCGCTCATGCGTCGCCCTCCTCCCGCTCGACCTTCACCTCGATCCGCAGCCGCCGACCGCCCCGCGCCTCAAAGTGCGCCCTCAGCTTTGCCTCCAACCCCGACACGTCCTGCGCGCTCTCGATCGTCATCGTCTCGAGCACCTCGAAGCCCTCCCCCGGATCGACGATCTGCGGATCGACGATCGGGGGAGGCGGGGGCGGAGGCGGCGGCGGAGGCCAGGCGATCAGCAGCGTCACGAGGCGATCGTGGATGCCCTTGAGCTGATCGAGGGACCGGACGTGCTCGTCGTTCTTGAGGATCTGGATCGCCTCGGCGAGCAGGCCGCGCGCCGCCTCGCTGGCGAACTCGCCCTGCCTGGCGACCGCCTCGAAGGGGATCATCGAGAGGTGATTGAGGTGCTTGAGGTTGGGGGCCAGCAGATCGAGGTGGCCCTTGAGGATGGGCGGCGTGGCGGGCTTGAGGACCGCGTCGGCGAGCGCCTCGATGGTCGCGGCGGCGGGCTTTCGCGGGTTCAGGCTCTTGAGCAGCGCGTCGAGCAGCGCGGCGCTCACATAGCGCGGGCTCCTCGTCACCTCCGCGCGGGTCAGGCCGAAGCCCTCGCCGACCTTGATCAGCATGGCGAGGGTGTTGATTGAGGCCTCAAGGTGGGGCCTGGCGGCGGCCTGGGCGGCGGCGGCCAGCGCGTCGAGGTTCTGGGCGTTTCGCATCCGATGGCCCTCGACGCCGAAGATCGCCTGAGCCGCCGACAGCGCGCTGGCCCAGACCTCGACGGAGGGCAGCGCGCGCCGCACCAGGACCGCGTCGTCCTGAAGCTTGCCGTAGGTGACCTCCAGCGCCGAGCCCTTGAAGAGCGGCGTCCGATCCTCCAGCCATGCGAAGGCCATGATGATGAGATCCTGGAGCACGCGGGGCGTCCCCGTCGGGCTGCCCGCAGGATCGATGGCCGCGCGGATCTCCCCGACAAGGTAGCTCTCCTTCGGCTCCGACTTGTCCCCGTCCTTCTTCCCGAGCTGTCGCGTCAACCGATCGCACCAATCCGTCCCGTGGCTGAAGTGCGTCTCGCCCATCTGCCCCAGCTCCACCGGCTGCGCGTACTCCTTGAGCGCCTGTCGCATCGCCCGATCCTCGACATGGACGCGGCGCTCGGGCGAGGTGATGGACTTGTGGATCAACTCGGCCATCTTGCTGGTTCGGGCGTGGGCCAGGCGCTCGTGGGGGATCTTCGGGGCCTCGGGGTAGCGCGCCGCCAGCGCGTCGAACATCAGCGCCTGGAGCGTCTCCGCGAAGGACTTGCCGCCCGGCATCCTCGGGCTGTAATCCCCGTGCAGCGAGAAGAGGTGCTCGTTGAGGCCTTGCGTGATGTCGACCGTGTCCAGATCCTCGTTGGAGAGACCGTAGGAGACCTCCAGCGCCCGCAAGAGGCCCTGGCGCAGCGCGCTGCGGCTGTTCTCCAGCAGCTGCTTCATCACCGGCCTGTCCGTGGGCGGCAGCTCGTCGGCAAAATCATCAAAGCGATCAAGGACATAGCCGATCTTGACCAGCCGCCCGAGCTGCTCGCGCCCGCGCGCCGACAGGAAGGAGGGCAGCCAGCCGAGCGTGTGCGTCCCCTCGGGGTGCTGGTCGCGGTGCTCCTGGAGCCTGGCCCGATCGTCGGTGGGGTAGTGCCCCTCCTCGTCGAAGGGGTAGTCGATCGCCACCGTCCAGTCCGCCTCGTCCGGGTTCTTGAGCGACTCCAGCGTCATCTCCCGCACGTTGCGGTACAGCACCCTGTACTGCCGGTCGGCCCCGCGCCACGCGATCTTGTGGTCCTCCATCAGCCGACCCTCGGTCGAGAGCCCGAGCCAATCAAAGAGCAGCTCGCGGACCAGACGCTTGCGGTTGCCGGGGTTGTCGGCGTGGTTGGCCCGATCCAGCAGCACGTCCGGGTCGATGGCGCTGATCTGGAGCGACACCTTGCCGTCCTCGCTCAGGCGCAGCTCCCCGATGTGGCTGGCCCAACCCTGCAGCTTGCGCGTCAGGATCGACAGCTCGCCGCCGCTGATCCGCGAGCGCACCGAGCCGTAGTTCAGCGCGTGCAGCCGCTCGACCGTCAGGCCGTTGAAGGCCTCCGTCTGCGGCACCAGCGAGGCCAGCAGCAGCGTCTTGAGCATGCGCGCGTCGTCGTTGAAGGCCTGCGGGCGCGCGGCCTCCTCCTCGTCGTCCTTCCTCGGGGCCAGGCCGTGGTCGCGCGACAGCATCGGCAGCAGCTTGTTGTGCCACAGCTCCCGCGCCGACCGGAAGGGCTGCTTGAGCGCCTCCGAGAAGGGCTCCTCGCCGCCGACCACCACGTCCCACAGATCCCCGACCGGCACGACGCTCCCGAGCGCCAGCGTCTCGCGCTGCTCGACCAGCAGCATCAACATCAGCCGCAGCGCCGTTCGCTCACGCTGCAAGAAGGTCGACAGCGCCACCAGCGCCTGCACCAGCGCCGGGCTGAAGGGGTAGACCTGCGCGAAGGTCGCGTCGTCCGCGCCCCGCGTCCGGATCGTGTCCCTCTCCTCCGGCCTCATCCGACGCGTCAGCGCCTCGAAGGACTGCTGGATCTGCTCGCGCGCCTCCGCCGTGCGCGGCCTCAACAGCCGCTCACCTGCGATCACCGGCAGGTTCCTATCCTCCAGCGTAATCGTGTCAAAGCGACCCTCCCACCACTGCAAGGTGTCGCTGAAGGAGCTCCGCTCCGCCCCCGTGTGGCTCTGCCCGATGAACTCGCGCAGATCCCGCTGCCGCGCCACGAAGCTGACGATCGGGATCGGCCGCGCCGCGTGCTGCGCCTCGACCAGCTTCGAGAGCTTCTGCCCCTCCCGGTGGATGAAGGCCAGATCCGAGGCCCGGCTGGCCAACCACAGGATCAGCTCGTCCAGAAAGAGCACCAGCCCCTCATAGCCCAACCCCCGCGCGTGGTGCGCGATCGTCTCCAGGCCCTCGTCCAGCGACACGAAGCCCTCGCCGCCGCCCGACGCCCGCGCCGTGTCCTGCACCGAGGTCAACACCCGGGACACCAGCTCTCCGACCAGCTTCGCCCGCTCCTGCGACCCAGGCTCCGCGCTCGCCGCAGCCCCATAGCGCCCCTCGTCCCACAGCACCTGACCCCAGCGGCCCGCCCGCGAACCCTCGTTGAGCATGCCGAAGAAGGCCTCATCGCCCATTCCGCCGCGCAGCGCCGCCGCGTTGGCCAGGATCGCGTCGGCCACGTACACCCCAGGCAGCGGGCTCTCCGGGTGCCGCTTCTGGATGAACTCGGCGTATCCCCCCAGGATCGCCGACTCCATGCTCGCCGCGCCGATGAAGTGGAAGGGCACCATCAAGAGCTTGCGCCGACCGAGCCACTCCCGATGCTTGACCAGCACCTTCTCCAGCCGCTTGAGCTCCCTCACCCCCGTCCGGTTCTCCCCGTCCTCCAGGAGCAGGTTGAGCACCGCCATGAAGTGGCTCTTCCCCGAGCCGAACGAGCCGTGCAAGTACGCCGCCTTGCTGCGCTTGTCCTCCAGAGCGCCGCTGATCAACCCGAGCGCCCCGTCAAAGGCCGTCGCCAGCCCCTCCGTCACCACGTAGCGCCGCACCGTCTGCTCGCCGTGCGCCACCCCGTCGGCCAGGTTCAACACGAAGTCCGACTTGTGCACCCGCTCCGGGATCTCGATCAGCGCCTTCCACAACACCTCACCCATCTCAATCCCCCTGCGCTCCCATCCTTGTCATCTCGATGTCGTCCAGGCCGGCCCCGATCTCGCGGGCCTCCTGCGCGATGAAGCCCCTGAGGAAGTCCCCGAAGGGCTCGCCGCCGAACTCGGCGTCCGGCTCGGGGTGCCACTGACACACCCAGGGCAGCAGCTCCAGCAAGCCGGCCAGCATCCCCATCCGACGCTCGCGGCTCCAATCCTGACCGTGCTTGCCCTCGGCGTACCAGTTCGCCAGCGCCTCGGCTTGCTGGAGGTGATCCAGGCCCGCCCAGGCCACCACCGGGCTGTCGCCCTCCTTCTCGGCCCCGATGTGGTGGATGAAGGCCTCGCGCGGCACGTCAAGCTGGCCGCGCTGGCGCCAGATCGTGGCGCTGGCGAAGTCGGCGCTGCGGTACTTCGGCGGCGCCGCGATGTCCCCGACCTCCTGGCGCTTGAGGTCGGCCGCGGCCGCCTCGCCCAGGTGACCGGGGGCGCCGGGGGGCAGCGCCGCGCGGGCGTCGATGGCGTCCTCCCGGCGCTGGAGCGCCCAGACCTGCTCCCACTCCCGGCGCTTGTCCATGCCCTCCTTCTTGTAGCGGTGGGCCGGCAGCGCCGGCACGGCGTTCTCCAGCACGAGGCGCCGCACCAGCGCCCCGACCTCGAAGCCTGGATTCCTGGTATACCGCTCCCCGGCGGCCAGGAAGCCCGCGTCCTTCAGCGCGGCGTGGGTCAGATCGTCGACCGTCATCAGCCGCGCCGGCTCCCGCGCCCCCGGACCCTCCCGATCGGCCTGCGGGATGAAGGCCGGGCTCTCCAGCCGCGCCAGCAGCCAGTCCTCCAGCGCCTTCGCCTCCCGCTTCGCCCAGGGATCCCGGCTCCAGCGCCGCTTGTACTCCGGCTTCTCGATCAGCCGGATGGACTTGTCCGGCTTCAGGCCCTTCTCCTCGTCCCCCGCGATCAGCGCCAGCCGACGCCGCACCAGCTCCTGATACCACGCGGGCCAGCGATCCGGGATCGCCGTGATGAGCGTGCTCCCGTGCCGCTCAAACCACGACGTCTGCGCCTTGTCCCGCGCCACGCGGCGCGCCAGCGCGATCTCGAAGGCCCGCTGCCCCAACTCGATCTCCGGCAACTCCGCCCGCTGAGCCTCTGTCGCCACCGGCGGATCGTCCATCAGCCCGTACAGCCCATAGCACGTCCAGTCCAACTCCTCCTGCCACGCCACCATCTGCCGGAACGTCCTCTCCTGCACCTCCCGAGCGCGATCCAGATCGTCGATCCCGCCCTCCTTGAGCACCTCGCCCGGCTCCAGAGCCGCCATGGCTTGGCCGAGTTGATCGAGGTGTTTAGAGATGGGGATTGGTCTGGATTTCGAGACTGGAAGCAGCTTGAGCTTTGTTGAGTCGTGCTGGTAAAAGTCATTCCATTTTTCGTCTTTAGACCGCGCCCCTCCAGGACCTCCCTTGTTGTGAAATATTTGCTGAAAGTAAAAACAGGCTATCGAAGAGTTGAGCAACCCAAGCAGGCCGAGGTGATCGTCCTCTGTTGCATCGGCGGGGAGTTTGATGATCGGGGCGGTGCGATTGAAGACCTTGCCGCCGCGATCGAGGACGAAGTGGTTGTGGGTGGCGATTTCGGCGAAGCTTATTAAAAATTTTGCTAGCGCCCTGTTTTTTGGGAATTGATGATAAGCATACCAGGCGACTCCACCCTGTTTGTACTTCTCTCCCGAGAACAGAGACCTTTGCCATAGTTGAGGTTTGAGTTTCCAGAACCAAAACCACGCTTGATTACTTGGGAAGTGTGCCCAATTATCAAGATTATCGTCAAACGGGAATATTATTGATGTGTCGGTTGACGTTTGCCAATCTCGGACGCTCTCTCCTTTGACGTGTTTTTTCCATCCTTTTGTGATGAAATGCCTGTGGAACAACTGTGTCGGTTGAACAAAGGCTTCATCTGAATGGGTGTCTTGGTAGAACCCTATGGATTCACTTATGTCTGACAGGGTAATAGGCGAAGTGTTTTCAATTTTTGTCTTGAGTTCCGTGGCCCCGCCGCCTTGAAGACTCCAGGGGTGGTTGTGGACCAATGCCGACTTCAGATCGTCAACAGACACATAGTCGTTTTCAAACTCCACATCATCGATCCCCTGAAGCACGGATTGCCAGACGATCCCTTCGGCGGGGATGTCGGGGGTGGAGGGCTCGCCGCGAATGCCCATCACGGCGCGGACGGTGTCAAGCTGGGGGTCCTGGTTGCGGCCGAAGAGGATGACGGTGGGGGTGCCGTGGCCAGGGATGTAGGCGCCGGAGGTGTCGATGACGTGGGTCAGGTCGATGTTGGGGAAGACCTCGGTGATGAGCTTCTTGCCAAAGGATCGCTTCATGAACGAGTTGGCGACGATCAGGCCGACGAAGCCCGCCGGGGCCTGACGACTGGCCGCGCCCATGTTGCGGGCGAAGCGCCCGGCCTCGGCATCCCCCAGCGACTCGCCGACGGCCAGTTCGAAGAAGCGCTCCACGAAGGGGCACACCAGCGCGTACTTGCCGCTGCACGACAGGTAGTGCTCCCGGTAGGTGTCGCGGGCGCCGGGATCCTTGGGGGTGATGTAGGGCGGGTTGCCGACGACGGCGTGGTACTGCCGTGTCAAGATCCCGTCCCTGCCAGCCTCCTCCCCCTCGGGGTCCGTGCCGAAGATCAGGTCGTTGTCCTCGGTGTTGAAGGTGCTGTCCCATCGGTGGCGGTCGATCTCCAGGTTGGCCTGGAACTTTGAGCGGTCGCTGTGGAAGCGGGGGAAGTGCGTGCCCAGGACGAGGGAGTCGCCCGAGGCCACGTTGAGGGGGAAGTTGGAAGCCGCGGCGAGGAGGTCGGTCTTGCAGGCGCGGAGGGCCGCGATCAGGAGTCGGAAGCGGGCGATGGCGACGGCGAAGGGGTTGATGTCGACGCCGTGGGTGGCCTCCAGGGCCTCGCGCACCAGCACGTCGGCGCGCTCGCCGGGGCGCGCGGCCTGCTTGCGGGCCAGGATCCGGGCGAAGCCGCCGAGCAGGACGTGGCCCGAGCCGCAGGTCGGATCGATGAAGCGCACGGCGTCCAGGCCGAAGACCTCGATGGCGGGATCGAGGGTGCGGTCGAGGATGAATTCCTCTACAAAATCAGGTGTTTGGAGCAGCGCGTACTTCTTCCGGGCCGACTCGGAGAGGTCCTGGTAGAGGTCGCCCAGGAAGCGGGTGTCGGTGTCCTCGGCGGTGTAATCGTGGTGCAGGGCGCCGGTGTCGGGATCGCGATCGCGGAAGAAGGCGATGAGCTTCGAGGCGGCGTCGCCGCTGAGGGTCAGGCGGTAGAGGGGGTTTCGGGCCTGGCTGAAGAGGTCGCCCGCGGGCATCCCGGCGAGCCCACGGAAGAGGTGCAGGAGGTAGTCGGTGTCGGAGTGGGCGCCGCGGTCGCCTTCGAGGAAGTAGAGGCGCTGGTTCTCCCGAGCGAGCTTGAGCCGTGCGGGCTGACCGGAGATGACGGGCTCGATGAAGCCGTTGTCCTCCAGAAAGCGCACGAAGATGGCGGTCAGCACCCACGCGACGGCGATCTGGGTCAGGAGATCGGCGCGCCACTCGGAGAAGCTCAGGGCGGTGCGGCCCTTGGCGCGTGCGGCCTGCCAGTCGGCGCGCAGATCGACGGCGAGGGCGCGCTGGGCGAGGTCGGCTTCAAGGATCTGGACGAGCTTGCGGAGGGCCTTGAGCTCGTTCTTGTCGATGGGCGTGGTCATGCTTGGGGGTCCGCTGTTGCATTGAGGCGACTTTGGTTTGTCATTGACGAAGTCTGTTGAAGCCTCAGGCCGCTGTGGTCAACACCACTTATGAGATAATCTATTTGACCTTCTCGGACATTTTCCCAGTTTTGTTCTTTTTCCGGCGATTTCCTTGAGTCGCGCCATGGTGCTCGTGACGGCTTACGCGTATGGCTTCGGGTGGAGGTGAGCCAGGCCATTGCGTGTCCCGATCGTAAAGCGCCCCTTGAAAATCAGCCCTGTTGAGGATTGCTCCACGAAGGTCTGCTCCTTGGAGGTTTGCGCCCTGAAGATCCGCCCCTTGAAGGTTCGCGCTTCGGAGATCTGCGTGCTGCAACTTGGCTTTTTTGAGGTTTGCGCTCAAAAGGCGGACACACCCCATTTTCGCCTTTCTGAAGTCTGAACTTGTCAGATTTGTTCTGTGAGGGGAGAGGGTTTCAAAGGTGGCGTCCTTCAGTGTTGCGCCCTGAAAATTTGCGCCCTGTAGGTTTGCGCCCTGAAAATGTGCGCGGGTGAGAGTTGCATCTTGGAACGCGGCTCGGATAAGGCTGACCTGATGGTTTGCAGAGCTTTGTATTGTGATGCTTTCAAGCGACGAGTGTCTAAGGTCGATGTCATCGTAGCATCCGGCGGTGATTCTCGCGTGTGTGAGATTGGCGTGTCTCAGGTCAGCCCTTGTGAAGTCGCAGTTTCGAAGGATGGCGTTCTGTAGATTGGCGTGTGTTATTGTAGATCTTCCAAAGCATGCGTCGTTGATGTTCTGGCCGCTCAGGTTGATGTGTGTCTGACTTGTTCTTTGAAGGGGCCAGTCGTTGAGGACGTGATGTTGTATGTCGTCGGTTCCGATCTCAGTTCTCAGGTCGTGATGCTGGATGCATAAGGTGTTGGGGAGGGAGCCAGCCTCGATCAGGTATTCGATGAGTGGCTTTGCTTTCGTGTCGTCAGCGCCCCTTGTTTGTACATAGAGTCTGGTGCCATCTTGCGCTTGCGTCAGTGTGCCTTGTTGAGGTGTGTCTGTGTTGCGTTTGATGGTTAGAGAGTGGCCTGGGTGGATGATGAGTGTTGTTTTTTCTTCGTTGGGCTTGAACTTGAAGGTGAAGGTCGTTTGGAGTCGCGATGTCCACAGTTCTTGGAGCTTGGTGAGGGGTTTGCTGCGCTGCTCGCTGTCTGGTTTTTCTGGCAGGAGTTTGTCTTTGCAGTTGACATCCTTGAAGCCGTGGCTGTTCAGTTTGTTCTTGATCTTGCCTATTTCTTCAGAGAATTGTCGTGACATGGGGGAGAATCCATCGGCGATGATGGATGTGATCATCTTGGAGTCCACCTTGCGTCTGAGAACCCGTGCGCGCATCCAGGCCTCTTGAATGAGCGACTCGATATCGGCTCCAGTGTAGCCTTTGGTCTTCTTGATGAGGTCTTTGAGGGCGTCGCTGGTGGAGGTGTTGAGCTCTGAGTCGAGTTCATCATGGAGGCGCCGGAGCTTGGCGCGCAGCATCTCCTTTCTTTCGGAGGTGGTCGGGAGCTTGACGCACCACAGCTCATCGAAGCGACCGCGCCTCAGGAGTTCAGGGGGTAAGGCATCCACCCGGTTTGCGGTGGCGAAGATGTAGACCTGGGATTGGTGCTCCTGCATCCAGGTCAGGAGATCGCCGAGCATGCGGAGGCCAGTGCCGCTCCCCTCCGAGGATGGCCCGAGGCTTCCGATTGTCTTTTCGATCTCGTCAACCCACAGCACGCAAGGGGCGGCCGCTTCTGCGGCGTCGAGGGCGCGTCGGAGGTTGTCCTCGCTCTCGCCGAGGTAGCGGCCCATCATCCGGCCGACGTCCATGCGGAGCAGCGGGACATCGAGCTTGTTGGCCGTAAGCCTCGCGGCGAGGCTCTTGCCGCAGCCAGGCAGCCCCACGAGCAGGACGCCGCGGGGTCGAGGCCCGTTGGTCGATGCTTTTGAATAGATGGCGTCGTCGAACAGGACTTTGACATAGTCGAGGTGCCGCTGGTAGCGATTCATCCCTTGGAGATCGCCCTCGCTGAAGGTGTTGGGGACGACCTGGAGTCCGCTGGCGCGCTTGAGCTGGAGCCCGCGCTCCCGTGTGATGCTCTCGATGAGGCGTTGTTGGGTTTCGGCGCCCGGGGCCGCAGCATCGACCGAAGACAGGGCCGTCGCCAGAGAGAGGTTGATGGCGGCCGCGTCAAGGCCTCTGAGCTGGCGCACAATCTCTTCGAGTGGAGGGCGGCTCTGGCCCGGTGCAAGTGTTGAGAGTGTTGGCAAGAGGTCATCGCCCTTTGGATGGGTTCGTCGGATGATGCTCTTGATGAAGCCCTCGCCTTCGTTTTCGTTCTCGTTGTCCAGGCGCGGTGCGTTGAAATCCAGTTCACGCGACCAGATCTGTAAAGAGGCTGGCAGGGTCAACACCGGGGCATCGATAAGGATGTGCAAGGCGAGGCCGTAAGCGCAAATGCGTCGACAGATGGCTGCGAGTTGAGCCACCGTGGTCGGGTCGGCCAGGACCGCCTCGCTGCCTCCGATCCAGAGCACCGTTTCGTCCGGGCTACTCGTGCTGGCTTCCGGAGGGACGATGTCTTCGAGGAAATCGCGCAAGAAGGCGCTCGGCGTGGATGCGCCACCCGAGGGTCGGAAGATGCCGCCGTGCTGGTGATCGGAGGGCTGGAGCGTGTTTCGGCCAACGCCGGGTTCAAAGAGGTTGATCAGAGGGCGGGGTTCCCTGGTCTGCGCCCATGCCAGGACGAGTCGGCGGATATACTCTGGGTGGATGGCTGGGAGCACAACCAGCGGCGTCTCAGCCCTCAACGCGTCGGTGAACTCTCGAATGTGCTCATTATAGACGATCATCCGAAAAGCCATCCCTTCAAAGTGATGAGTGGCCCGCGGACAACCTCGGTTATCTTCTCGAAGAGAGGCTTTGCGATCACTCTAAGCCCCTCTTCGACCAGCGGCCTGATGATGTTGCCAGCGATAAAACCAAGGGTTCCACCGATAAGCGTTCCCAGTGGTGGGACTCCGAGAAGGCTGCCGACGAAAGTACCGACGACAGCACCGCCAACCGTCAGACCCTTCTCCACGAGGTGACCGGCCCCGGCCACGGCGATGGCGGCGAGGCGATCGTTGATCCTCTCGGCGGCGCCATTGGAGGTGATCTCGCCCTTGGCGACCTTGAAGCCCGTCTTGGAGGTGTGAAGGCCGAGGGCGACGGCCCCGACCATCGAAGGGGTCTTGATGGGGAGGCCGAGCTTGTCGGCGAGCCGCTGCGCGCTTCCAGCCGCGACGGCGGTCACCTCGCGTTCGACGGGGTCACCAAAAGGAGAGGTGAAGAAGGCCGTCGCCAGGTCGCGCGTCGCTTGTGGGGCGTCGTCTTCGAGGGGAATGGGCACCCCGTCGGCTTCGGTCAACGCCTGGCCAAGGCCCGAGCCTCCGAACTTAAGGATGCGGTTGCCGAGTTCTGAAGCCGTTGAGCCTTTCAAACTCCCGAGACCGGGGATTTCAGCGTCGAGGATGGCAGGGTCAGAAGCGATCAGCTGCTCTCCAAGCCAGTGAGAGGGGTTGATACCCCGATTGCGGGCCTCTTGAACTTGCACATCGGCGGCGTGGATGCGGTCGATCACGTCGAGGATGTCGGAGGCTTTTTCAGCGCCGACCTCGCCGGTCAGAAAGGTCAATAGTTCAGGTCTGTTCTGGCTGACGTAGCGCCCGAGGCTCTCTGAGAAGGCCTTGGGGATGGACTTGATGAACTCTTCAGACATGGCGTGCCTCACTCAGTGTTGAAGGAGCGTGCGTATCCAGGCGCGGGGCGCGCGCAGGGCTTCGGAGGGGTCGATGACGGGCAGGGTGACGCCGTCGATGACGGGGGCGTCGCGCTGCTCGTCGGCGGGCAGCAGGAGCCAGACGGCGGCGGGGCCGTCGGCCTCGCCGGCGCGCTTGCGGAGGTTCTCGATGATGGTCATGGCGCCGCTGTCGGCGAAGCGCGCGGCGAGGCCGGGGTGCAGGAGCAGGAGGCGCTGGCCTTTGCGGGCGAGCAGGTTGGCCTGGACGGCGGGGTGGATCTGGTGTCGCAGCAGGTCGTTGAAGTGGCGGCGGTCTTCGGGGTCGGCGTCGGGGGAGTCGGCTTCGAGGATGACGGTCCAGTCGACGCCGAGGCTCAGGGCGCGCTGCCGCAGGGCGTCGATCCAGAGGGCGTCGAGGGAGAGGATCGTCAGGTCGGGGAAGCGCTCGGCGAGGGCGCGCTGGACGGCCTCGACGTAGCGGGCGTCGGCCATCAGGGCGAGGAAGCCGCCGTAGCGGTGCTTGTAGTCGAGCTTGGATTCGAAGGGGTCGATGAGGAGGTCGGGTGCGGCGTTGGGATCGCTGAAGGGGGAGAGGCTGGAGGCGCGGTGGAGTGAGGGCGGGTGGGAGGAGATGAAGGCGCCGCGGCCCCCGTCGTGGGCGGCGTTCCAGACCAGCGGCAGGCCGGCCTCGCGCAGCAGGGCGCCGAGCTCGGGGCCTGTGGGCAGGGGTTGTGCCTGTGGGTATCGGGCGTCGACGCGCTGTCGGACCTCGTCGTCGCTCAGGGGTCCGCCGCTGACGAGGACGCCGCTGGAGAGCTTGAGGGTGCGCAGCGGGTCCATGCCGCGGGGGTAGAGCTCAAGGCGGCTGGAGAGCGCGGCGTTGGAGGAGGCCAGGGCGGCCAGGGCGTGAAGGCGCGAGCGGGGCAGGGGGGGGAGGCCGGCCTTCTGGAGCACCTCGCACAGCTCGTCGAAGACGCGGGCGGGAGAGAGCAGGGGCACCTCGTCGGCCAGCAGGTCGGCCATGACGCCGAGGTCGGGCAGGGCGTCGAGCAGCGCGGTGCGGGTGGCGATGAAGGCGCGGCCGGCCAGGCGGCTCAGGGTGAGGCGAGGTTCCTTGGAGGCGAGCTCGGCCTCGACGGCGGCGCGCGAGGCGGCGCTGGCCAGGGCGAGGCGTCGGTGGGGGTCGGTCTCCAGGGAGCCGCGCAGGCTGAGGGCGCCGGTGGCGAGCTCGACGTCGGCCACGGCGCCGCCCATGCGCTCGATGAGGGAGACGAGCTCGTCGCGCAGGGGCTCCAGGGCCTTTTTCCGGGTCCAGCGGGCGCAGGTCCAGGCGAAGAGGTTGGCGTGCTCGCCGCTGCCTTCGAGGTCCTGTCGGGGGGGCCAGGGCAGGGCGGGGTGGGCTTCGGGGGACTCCAGGCCGAAGGCGCGGGCCAGGACGGCGCGCTGGTCGGCCTTGAGGTTGGAGCGGTCGCCGAGGAGGTGTTCGACGAGGTGATCGACGGAGAGGGTGCCGTGATCGGGGGACAGGCCGCTGAGGTCAGTGAGGGAATCCAGGGCGGGGAAGCGGGCCGAGAGGCGGTCGCGCAGCTCGCGCAGCTCGTTGCGGACGGGTCCGCTGGTGCCGCGCTGGAAGAAGATGCTCTGGGGGGGTTGGAGCAGGAGGTCGCCGACGGTGAGCATCTGGAGTCGATCGAGGGCGTCGAGCGCGGCGGCGCTCAGGCCGAGGGTGTTCAGTGGGGTGTCGGGGTTGACGTGGTCGAGGGCAGGCCCCTGCCCTTTGTCGTGGGAGGTCGTGAGGGCGGCCTGGAAGACGTGGCGCCATGCCTCCAGCATGTGCGCGGCGTTGTCGAAGCGCGCCTCGACGGCGCGGGCGAGGCCTCGCCGGAAGAAGGCCTCCAGGTCGGAGCGTGCGCTGGCGGGGAAGCGCTCGGGTTCGAGGTGGAGGAGGGCGTCGGGGTCGTGCAGGGGGGACTCGTTGGGGCGGCCCCAGGTCGGCAGGCGGTGGGTGGCCATCTCGTGGAGGGTCAGGGCGGCGGCGTAGCGGTCGGCGTGCTCGTCCCAGCGCCCGCGCAGGGGCAGGAAGGGGTCGCGGTAGCTGGCGGTGCCGACGTTGACGGCGTCCAGGGGGGCCTCGGAGAGCGAGAAGTCGAAGAGCATCAGGCGCTGGGTGGAGCCGACGGGGGTGCCGATGCCGAGGTTGGCGGGCTTGATGTCCCGGTGCAGGGTCTTGTGGGTCTCCAGAGTTTCAAGGATTTCGCACAGATCCTCACCGAAGCGGCGCAGATCGTCCAGGCTCAGGCGTTGTTCCTGCCTCAGTCGGTCCAGCAGGGTCTCGCCGGCGAACTGGAGCAGCAGGGCGCGGCGCTGGCCGAGGGCGTCGTCGTGGAGGCTGACGACGTCGTAGAGGTCGACGATGAGGCGGTCGTCGAGCTTGCGCAGGGTGCGCGCCTCGGCGTCGAGGCGCAGGGCGTCGCGGGCGCTCAGGGCGATCTTGAGGACGGCTTCGCGGCCGTCGCCCTCGCGCACGAGCAGGGCCAGGGCGCTCGATCCGCTGCCGAGTCGCCGGACGACTTCGAAGCGGTCGTCGATCAGGTCGCCGGGGCGGGCCTCCATGGGGTCGACGAAGCCGGGCTCTGGGGGCTCCAGGGTCTCGCGGCGGGCGGCCTCCAGGGCGTCGAGGAAGGCTTCGACGGAGGGGATACGCGTGCGCCTCAGGGCGCGGGTGGCGCCGAAGATGAGGCGCTCCAGGGCGGGCGGGACGCCATCGGCCAGCGCGGAGGCGCGCAGCCCCTCGTGCTGGTAGAGGCGCTGGGCGAGGTCGATCTGAGAGGAGGCGGGTGGCAGGCCGGTGAAGAGGGTCAAGGCGATGGCGCCGAGGCTGAAGACGTCGATCCTGGGGTCGGGCTCGGGGTCGTTGGCGCTCTGGGGTTCGGCGTAGACGATGCTGGCGTCTTCGAGGTAGTCGAGCAGGTGGTGGGTGCCGGTCTTGAGGCTGTCGGCGCGGGAGGCGGCCTGCCAGTTGAAGATGCGTGTCCGGAGGCCGTGGGGTTCGGGGACGACCAGGACGCTCTGGGGGCTCAGGCCGCGGTGGACGATGCGGCGTCGGTGGGCGTAGAGGGCGGCCTCGGCGATCTGGCGCAGGAGGTCGAAGCGGGCCTCGACGGTCAGGGCCTCCTGGGAGGCCAGGAGGTGATCGAGGCGGACGGCGCCCTCGGGATGTTCGAAGAAGATCGTGGGGCGATCCTTGAGGTTGACGAGGCGCTCAGCGCGCAGGATGCCGGCGTGCTCAAGGCCCTTGAGGACTTCGAACTCGCGCTCGGCGGCCTTGCGCAAGCGCAGGGTGCGGGCGTCGGAGTTGTCGCGCTCGGCGATGAAGACTCTGGCGCGCGCGAGGGTGTCGTTGGCGGCGTGCCGTGCCAGGTAGTCCTGGTGGCTGGCGCTGGTGGCCAGCAGCTTGCCGAGGCGGAAGTCGCCGACGACTCTGTACTTGGAGGTCGGGCCAGGGTCGGCCTCGCCGATGGCCTGGACGAAGCGCCCGAAGGCGCTCTGGTCGAGGTTCAGGGCGCGGGTCGGGGCGCCGGGGACGAGGCCGTCGCGCAGGGCGGCGGTCAGGTCGGGGCGATCGGGCGTGGCGTGTGGGAAGACGACGCGGGCCGGCAGCGCGCCCTCGATCCTCAGGGTGGGGTCGGCCAGCAGAACGAGGGCGTCGATGGGCGGGCAGACGGCTCCCTTGATGAAGTGGCTCAGGAGGGCGCGCAGGCGGTCGGCGGCGAGCTCGGCGTCCTTGACGGGGTTGTCGAAGACCTCGCGGCGCTGACCCTCGTCGACGTTGATCCAGCTCCAGCGGCCCAGGTCGGCCCAGCCGCGCAGGTTGACGAGCTTGATCAGGAAGATGCCAGCGCGGGTGAAGATGAGCAGATCGACCTGGAAGGTGGCCCCGTCCAGGGCCATGAATTCGAAGCCCGTCCAGGCGCGCAGGGGAAGGACGTCCGGCAAGTGCTCGCGGACGGCGGCCAGGGCGTGCCGCTCCCAGGTGAACTCTGCGGGCGCGATCTCGGTCCAGACGCCATCCTCGGGCTTTGCTGCGCCGCCAGCCCCGGTTGCGCCTCCGTTCATGTTCGCGCTTCTGGCTGTGGACACGGGGCCTCCCACCTGAGATTTTCAACAACTCCAGAGCACACATCGGGCGACTGAGCGAACCCACGGGTTATAACGTCCATCGTCGATCCGAGGCAAGGCGCCGTGGACTCGAGGGTCGGTGTCGGCGGTCGCTCAATCGCCCTGCGCGGTTGTTCTGAGGCCTTCAACGCGACTACAGAGATCGACCGGCACGGGCTCGGCGGTGCTCAACACACCTGCAGACAATTGCTCAGTCGATCGGGATAAGTGGAGTGCGGACGGTTCATGGGTCGAGATCGCCGAGGTCAGGGCTCTTGAAGAGTGCAGGGAGAAGGGGCAGAATAGTTGATCATCGAGGTGGCAGACGGGAAGGAGGGCGAGGCTATGAGCAAGTGCCCGAGATGCATTGAGGAAGGCGTTCACGAGAGTGCGGATTGTCCCCACGGTGACGCTCTCCTTGGTGATTCCACTCCGCACGGCGGGGGACTGCCCCAGCCTGCTCCGAGCCTCTTGAGGGGAGGTTCCGAAGAGAGCGTTGAAGCCTCGGGTGCCCCTTCTGGTCTGGGGTGGGACAGAAGGCTCGTGTTCACTGCGGTTGCATTGGTTCTTATTGCAAGTTTTATCGTATCTGCAATGCTGGGGTGCGCATTTTTGCTGGTGGCATCGTCAGAAATGTTCAGGGGTGACTTCTTCGTGCAGGAGCCGCCATTCAATCTTGAGAATCCAGATGGAGAGCGAGCTAGGGAGCTGTTTTCTAGATCTGTGACATCATCGGCTTGGGAACAACTGAGGGCGGCTCCAGCCAATGTTCAGAGTGAGTGGATAAAGGTTGTTGAGAGAGAACTCTTGACGCTGTTGGAGGCATCAGGAAGCACGCGTGATTTCTGTAATAGATACATGGAGATGCCCACTCCCCCCGCGCCAACAGAGCGTTGGCGGGAGGTGAGAAGGGCTTGTGACTCTTTCCTTGAGGGCGATGGAGAACTGGCCACCGCCCAACGGGAGAATGCCGCTATTGAATACAGAAGATCAGAGATCAAGAGACGGCTTGAGGAGGCTTACGGTAACCATGCAAAAGCCGAGATTGCGGCAGGGGTTGTAAGTCAAGGTCTTTATGTGTTGTCCGGTTTTATTGTCGGTTTGGATCATCCCAGGTACGAGGTCGGCGACATTCTTCTCGTCAATCCGAATGGTTTCTCATGCATCACATCGATAAAATGCATAGTTACTGGGTATTTGAGTGTGGTCGCGCGGGGAGGGGTTGGAGAGCGTGCCTTGCTCACGGTTCAAGACACCGTCATTACATCTGAAGGCGCGTTTAGAATGTTGGTCTACAAGAAAGACGATGAACTGGTTGATCTTAAGACTGGTGGCGTTGCGCAATGGAGTTCTTTTGAGGAGGCGTCGCCGGAAGCGTGGAATAGGGCGCGGCAGAAGGTGCTGGATTGCCAGTTGGAAATATTAACAATTGAACGAGAGCTCCAGAATTTGGAGAAACCTCGAGATCTGTCGACGCTTGAGGAGAGGGTTGAACACCTTAGGTCTTCGCTCGTAAGTGTTTTGGATGCGACTTCGCAGAAAGTTGGTTTGAATGCTGATGGTGTGGAATCGGGTGAGGGCATGGACTCGCCAGCAAGTGGTGATGAAGAGGTCAGTGAGCCTATCCCAGTAACGTATAGAAGGTGTAAAGTGGCCTCGTGGACATCGAAGATGACGACGAGGTGAGACGATGGCAGGACGGTTTGAGGGGCTCAGCGATCTGGAATGGCAACTCTTCGCGGACCTGTTTCCTGTGC
>SXGS01061784.1_pt1 | contig 34396 bp, 30 predicted proteins | sample 3174681 | NCBI WGS metagenome assembly SXGS01 (sample SAMN11356861, study PRJNA531348) | freshwater metagenome | isolation source: freshwater sample F1-80 | place: China: Fuxian Lake, Yuxi | collected 2017-12-25
AACGCCTTCTTCTACATCATCACCGTGTTCTCACTGAGCTATGCGACCCAGCAACTCCAACTCCCAAAATCCGTGGTGCTCCACGGCGTGTTGCTGGGTTCAGCGATGCAATTCGTCGTGGTGCCCATATTTGGCGCGCTATCGGACCGCGTTGGCCGACGACCCGTGTATCTCGGGGGAGCGGTTTTTCTAACCCTGTTCGCGTTTCCTTTTTTTTGGCTTCTCGACACGCGCCACGAAGCCGCCATATGGCTCGCAATCGGGATCGGACTCCTTGGCCATTCCGCGATGTATGGCCCTCAAGCGGCCTTCTTCTCGGAGTTTTTCGGCACGCATGTCCGCTACAGCGGCGCGTCTCTCGGGTATCAACTCGCATCCCCTCTCGCCGGCGGCCTAGCCCCCCTCATTGCCACCGCTCTCCTCCAGTGGTCCGACGGCAAACCCTGGCCGATCGCCGTGTACTTGGTCGGAACTGGCGTGATCACCATCGTGTCGGTCTGGCTCGCCCGGGAAACCTACCGTGATGATCTAAGCCAGTAATGGTAAGGGGCGTCAGCCCCTCGACCTCTCAACCCTTCGCCGTACTCGCGGATCGCCGAGGGCTCCCCTTGCAGCCTCAAGTAGTCAGCGTCAATGTAAACAGCGAAAGTCGTCACATGGCGAATCCCCCGGGCCGCGTAAGTCTTGAGATCGGCCCGGAACACGTCCGGCATCCAAGGCAGCTTCTTCGCCGGACGCTTCCACCCGGAAAAGCGGGAGACATCCAACCAGTATTCGAGCACCTGCGCCGTCGAAGCGGGAAACACTTCCAAATTCGCGTCCAGATTGGCCAACCCATCCTTGCCATCCAATTGCCGCGCGTAGGGAATATCATAACGGCGCTCAATCGGGGCATATTCGAGGAAGATGGATGGGTCCGCCTTCACCTGACGAGGCGGTTTGATCGTGCCCGCGTAGGCGAGATGAGACAGTTGAGCCCGCTTGTCCATGCTCCGAAGCGCCTTGACCAGCGAGTTCTCCAGCATCAACGCCTGGTCACTGTCCGTAAGCTCTCGGCATCTTCCGCAATAACACCAAGGACGCCCGTCGTCTCCCAAATAGAAATACCGGCCCGTGGTGGGACGCAAAATCCGCGCGAGCCGAACCGCGTTCCCGGCCGTGACCTCGAGCGCTCCCGCCAAAATCCGAAGTTATTTTTGCACGGACCTTAACAGCCTCTCCGGCCTCCAAAACAACGAGGCCCTTGCCGGCTGGGATTTTTCGCAGCTTGCCTGAGCCATCGCGGGCTCGCAATGTTTTCCATGAAACGGCGTTGCTTTCTTGTAAACCCGGGTCCGATCCCTATCGTGTTCCAGATCATGTTCAAAGGACTCGATCATTTCGCCATCGTGGCGGCTAACACCGAGGAAGCCCTGAAAGTGTGGCGCGACCAATTCGGTTTTCCCGTGGTTTGCAGTGAAATCGTGCAAGGCGGCGCGGTGAAGCTGACTCACCTGGATCTTGGCAACACACACCTTCAGATCGTGGAACCGCTCCTGCCCGATCATCCCCTCCATTCCTGGCTTGAAACGCATGGGCCGGGATTGCATCACTTCTGCCTGAGGGTGGACGATGTCGGAGAGGCGCGCGAGGAGCTTGCCGCGAAAGGATGGGCCTTCGCCAACCCGCATCAAGGCACTCAAGGGAAGCGAGCCCTCTTCCTGGACACAAATGCGACCCACAACGTTCCTGTGGAAATCACGGGAAAATGAGAGACGCCGGCTTCGTCCCCGGCAGCCGCACGATTCATCATAGGGTGATCCAATGATATCGATAGGAAAAAACTATTTTATGTGTACACGTAGGATCTGGTATAAGTCATTCATTGGTCAACATCATCTTCATCTGATTCATGCCAAATAACTACGACTGCATTGTGATTGGCGGCGGACCTTCCGGCTCCAGCGCCTCGGCCATTCTCGCGGAGTATGGTCACCGCGTCCTTGTCCTCGAGCGCGAACGCTTCCCGCGTTACCACATCGGCGAATCCCTCATTCCCTTCACGTTCGGCCCCCTCCAGCGCATCGGGATGATCCCAAAAATGAAGGGGTCGCAATTCGTCAAGAAATACAGCGTCACCTTCGTCCAGCCCGACGGGCGGCGGTCCCAGCCGTTTTACTTCTTCAATCGCTATGACAAGGAAACGGTGGCGCAGACGTGGCAGGTGCTCCGCTCCGAGTTCGATCAATTACTCCTGGACAACGCGCGAGAGAAAGGCGCCGAAGTGCGGGAAGAGACGACTGTGAACCGGCTCTTGATGGAAGATGACCGCGTCGTGGGCGTCGAGGCCACGGACAAATCCGGGGTCACCTACGAGGTTCGCGCCCCCATCACCCTCGATTGCTCGGGCAAGGAAGCGTTCGCCTCGAACCGCCGCGGATGGCGGCTCCGAGATCCGTACCTCAACAAGATCGCCGTGTGGACGTATTACAAAGGATCGAAACGCGAGCCCGACATTGATGAAGGCGCGACCACCGTCGCGTATGTTCCGGACAAGGGCTGGTTCTGGCACATCCCCCAGCATAACGACATGGTCAGCGTGGGCGTTGTCGCCGAGGGCAAATACCTGACCCGCGACGGGGTGAAGGATCCCCGCGAGATTTTTCACCGGGAAGTGCAGCAAAACGAATGGATCAAGAGCCATCTTGCTCTCGGAGCTTCAACGGGGGATTATTTCATCACGAGCGAATACTCGCGCCATTCGCGGTACTGTTCCGCTCCCGGGTTGCTGTTGCTCGGCGACGCGCTGGCCTTTCTGGATCCCGTGTTCAGCAGCGGCGTGATGCTCGCCTTGAAAAGCGGCCATTTGGGCGCGGAAGCGGTGCACGAGGCGCTCGTCGCCGGCGATCTCTCCCCCGCGCGATTCGCCCCTTACGGCGCCACGCTTCGGCAGGGCATCGAGAACATGCGGAAACTGGTGTATGCGTTCTACGATCCTAACTTCTCTTTCCGCGAGGTCATCCAGCGTTACCCCGAGGCGGGCGGGCAAATCACGGACTGTCTCTCAGGGGACGTGAACAAAGATTTCTCCCAGCTCTGGGCTTGGATCCGCGAGTTCGTGCCACTTCCCGACGACTTGCCTTACGGGGAACCGCTGTTGGAGACAGCCGAGAAGGCAGCCTGAGTCTCCATGGCCGTTCGGCGGCTCCACTCGTCCGGCTTGAATCGAGCGGCGCTGTTCATTGTCCTTAAACGGAAGGTGAGCCTCGTCAAGAATTGCAGAAGCCTGGGTGGGAAAGGCTTGACGAAGAGGGAGGCATTTCCGTTGCCGATCTCGTGAGTGATTCGGAAAAACTTTATCTCCAGGATCTTGCGAAGATTCAACAGGGCCAACTGGCGTTTTGAGGTTTTGCCGTTTTGAGGTTCATTGGCGAGGCGATTTGTTGTCAACCAATCCCTCCCCTGCACCTTGAGGTCTGCAGGTGGTTTGTCTTGGCTCGATCGATTTTGAGGATCCTGTTTTCGGACCACTGTGAATGGGCTTGAAAAGCCGCTGTCGCGTCGATAATAATGGCCTTAACCCAAGCCCCTTTGAAGCGATGGGGCATTTGAAATGGCCTACGCGAATGTGTCATTAAAGCCACCCTCCTTCGGGGAGACCATGAGGAGTGATGCTTGGTGGGCCCAGCCGGCACTGGTATTTCTTGGTCTCAGCGCGTTTATTGTCTATTCCACGTGGGCGGCTTTCCAAGGCGAGCATTACCATTTCGGACCGTACCTTTCCCCCTTCTATTCTCCCGAGCTTTGGGGTTCATCGCCTCATAGTTTGCTTGGCCCCAAGCCGGGCTGGTGGCCGGATTGGGCGCCTTTCTCACCGGCGCTGCTCATTCTGTGGGCGCCTGCCGGTTTTCGCCTCAGTTGCTACTATTACCGGGGCGCCTACTACAAAGCGTTTTGGGCAGACCCCCCTTCTTGCGCCGTGGGCGAGCCTCGAAAATCTTATCTCGGCGAGCATTCATTCCCGTTGATCCTGCAGAATGCGCATCGGTATTTCTTGTACTTGGCCTTGCTATTTCTGTTGCTGCTGGCCCACGACGTGTGGAAATCGCTTTGGTTCGACGACCCTGCCACGGGCGCGGTGAAGTTCGGAGTGGGCGTCGGCACTTTGGTTCTCGCGTTGAATGTGGTGCTGCTCAGTGGTTACGCGTTCGGCTGCCACTCGCTCCGGCATTTGTTGGGAGGCTTTCGGGATCAGCTATCACAGTCTCCAGCCGCGCTCAAACCTTACGCCTGCGTCAGTTGCCTCAATCGCCGCCACATGCTCTGGGCCTGGATGAGCCTTTTCTCCGTGATGTTCTCCGACGTCTATGTCCGGCTTTGTTCGATGGGCATTTGGAGGGACCTTCGCCTCATCTAGCAGCACTCGGGCGAGAAGTGGAACCACCGGCTCGGCTCAACGGCGGCGTGGTTGAGGAAAAAAAGAAGCACATGGCCGACTATCAAAACTTCGAATATGACGTGCTGGTTGTCGGCGCCGGAGGCGCGGGATTGCGAGCCGCGATCGAGTCCTCTGCGGCTGGGGTGCGGGTGGGCATGGTCTGCAAGTCGCTCCTCGGCAAGGCCCACACCGTCATGGCGGAGGGAGGCATCGCCGCGGCGCTTGCTAACGTGGACGACCGAGACAGTTGGAAAGTGCATTTCGCGGACACCATGCGCGGCGGGCAATACGTCAATAATTGGCGCATGGCCGAGATTCATGCCAAGGAAGCCCCTGATCGCGTCCGCGAGCTCGAGGCCTGGGGCGCCGTGTTTGATCGCACCGCCGATGGCAAAATCCTTCAGCGAAACTTCGGGGGACACAAGTATCCGCGCCTCGCTCACGTTGGAGACCGCACGGGTCTGGAGCTGATCCGCACCTTGCAGGATCATGGAATCCATCAGGGAATTGAGGTTCACATGGAGCACACCGTGGTCGCGATCCTGAAGGATCGAGAGCGGGTCTCCGGAGTGCTGGCCTATGAGCGCGAGCGCGGCAGATTCAAGATCTTCAAGACAAGAGCCATCGTTTTGGCCACGGGCGGAATTGGGCGCGCCTACAAAATCACGAGCAACAGTTGGGATTACACCGGCGATGGGCATTCGCTGGCCTATCACGCGGGGGCGGAGCTGATCGACCTGGAGTTCGTGCAGTTCCACCCCACAGGCATGATCTGGCCCCCAAGCGTGATGGGCATCCTGGTGACGGAAGGTGTCCGGGGTGAAGGCGGCGTGTTACGCAACAAGGATGGAACAAGATTTATGTTCGGAGACATTCCGGACAACTACAAAGCTCAAACGGCCGACAACGAAGAAGAAGGCTGGCGCTATTGCCAGGGCGACAAGAGCGCTCGCCGGCCTCCGGAACTGTTGACTCGCGACCATGTGGCCCGCTGCATCGTGCGCGAAATCAAAGAAGGCCGGGGCAGCCCGCACGGAGGCGTCTACCTCGACATCTCCTGGATCAAACAGAAGCTCCCAAAAGCGGCCGAGCATATCCAGCGCAAGCTGCCCAGCATGTATCATCAATTCAAACAGCTCGCGGATATCGACATCACCCGGGAAGCGATGGAAGTGGGCCCCACCACGCACTACGTGATGGGTGGCATCCGCGTTCATCCAGACACTCAGATGTCCAGCGTGCCGGGTTTGTTCGCCGCGGGCGAGTGCGCGGCGGGCATCAATGGCGCCAACCGCCTTGGCGGCAATTCACTCTCGGACATTCTGGTGTTTGGGAAACGAGCCGGCGAGTTCGCCGCCCGCTTTGCGAGGGAGAACCCGGCCGGAGTGATCGACGGGGACCATGTGGAGGAAGCCGTGACACAGGCTCTGGGTCCATTTGATCGAGCCACCCAGGGTGAAAACCCTTACCAAATCCAGCGCGACTTGCAGGAAATGATGCAGGACCTGGTAGGCATCGTTCGCAAGGAAGAGGAAATGGCGCGCGCCCTCAAAGGACTCGAGACACTCTGGGAGCGCGCCTGTAAGGTCGGAACCTCCGGAAACAGGGAATACAACCCGGGCTGGCATACGGCGCTGGATTTGAAAAATCTGCTCACGGTTTCAGAAGCTGTCACGAGATCGGCGATCGATCGCCAAGAGAGCCGGGGAGCCCAGTTTCGGGACGATTATCCACGCAAGGACGATGCTAAGTGGGGCAACGTGAACATCGTGCTGAGGAAAGGCGCGGACGGCGCCATGCAACTCCGCCATGAACCTATTCCCCTCATGCCGAGTCACTTGAAGCAAGTACTGGACGAGATGAAATGAAACCGGCGACGTTCCGCATCTGGCGTGGCGACTCTCAAGGGGGCGAGTTCCGCGATTACACCACCGAAGTTGCCGAAGGCATGGTCGTGTTGGACGCGGTGCATCAAATCCAAGCCACGCAGGCCAACGATCTAGCGTGCCGGTGGAACTGCAAAGCGGGGAAATGCGGCTCATGCTCGGCGGAGGTCAACGGAATGCCCCGGCTCTTGTGCATGACTCGGCTCCATGATCTCCCGATCGACAAACCCGTGACGATCGAACCGATGAGAACCTTTCCCTCCCTCAAGGATTTAGTGACCGATGTCTCTTGGAATTTCCGGGTGAAGAAGAAGATCAAGAAGTTCAAGCCGCGGCCTCCAGATGCGCCGGATGGCACCTGGCGGATGGCTCAGGCGGACATCGACCGCGTGCAAGAATTTCGCAAATGCATCGAATGCTACCTCTGCCAGGACGTATGCCACGTCCTGCGCGATCATGGCAAGCAAGACGCGTTCATCGGGCCGCGGTTCTTCATCTACACGGCCGCGCTAGAGATGCACCCGCTGGACACCGAGGACCGCCTTGGCGAACTTCAGCAAACACACGGGATCGGCTACTGCAACATCACGAAGTGCTGCACCAAAGTTTGCCCGGAATCCATAACAATCACGGACAACGCCATCATCCCCTTGAAAGAACGAGTCGTGGACGAATTTTACGACCCGCTCGGAAAGCTATGGAAAAAGCTGCGGGGATGATGAACTCTCTATAACTCAAACGCGCCACCCTCCACTGACATGTTCGAATTCAAACCACTCTCCCGCGATGGCATTCCGGCCGCTCTCGAGAAAGCGATGCGCTACCGCCTTTTGAACGAACCCGGAGAGGCCCAAAGCATCTGCCAGGATATCCTGCGCCTCGAACCAGATAACCAGGAGGCTCTTGTGATTCTCTTGCTGGCCACCACGGATCGCTTCGGCACGGCTTACGCCGGGGGCGTTACTGCCGCTCAGGAAGTCTTGCCCAAAATCCACAACCCTTACGAGCGCAACTATTATGGCGGGATCATCAACGAGCGCCGCGCCAAAGCACTGCTCCGTCAGGGCGGCCCTGGTTCGGGGTTCGCCGCCTATCAGTATCTGCGGGAAGCGATGGTTTGTTTTGAAAAGGCTGAAGCTTTGCGCCCCCCGGGAAACGACGACGCTCTTCTGCGATGGAACGCCTGCGCCCGAAATATCATGTGCAACAGGCTCGAGGCGCCAGTGGACGACCCCGTCGAACTGCAGTCGGAATAACGAGGCAAAAAAGCCTCCTCTTCATCGGACCCAAAGAAACCAGGAGACCAGTGCAGGCTGGGAGCACCATGGCGGATCCCTTCCCAAACCACGCCTCGCGGCGCATTCCGTGGGCCGTTTGGTTGAGATTTGACGAAGACAACAGCCGCCGCTAATGTCACCGAATCCAAATTCCCATGACGTGGCGCACGCTTTCGCCAGAACGTCGAAGATCGACGAAGACTCGTTGGCGTGCGCTCCCAACGTGTTTGAGGGAATTGGGTCAGAAAGGTGAAATCTAAAAGATCTTCATTCTTTTCTTTGGCGTTTAACAAAACTAGGAGGACGTTATGGCCAGCGGTCGAGTCAAGTGGTTCGATAACAAAAAAGGATTCGGTTTCATTAAGAGTGAGGAAGGCAAGGATATCTTCGTTCACCACAGCGCAATAACGGGTGAGGGCTACAAAACCCTTAACGAAGGCGAGGTGGTGCACTACGAGGTGAGCGAAAGCGCGAAAGGACTCAAGGCGGATCAGGTCCATCGCCCGAACGCCTCCTGAAATCGAAATCGGAGTGCAAAACAACAACCCAAAGGGATCTGGTTTCGCGCTATCACTAGTGTGCCGTTCACGAATTCGCTGGGCTTTTGTTGTGCCACAGTGAATCTTTGGCAAGGCGCGACGACGGAGCCTATCGTTTCCCCAAGACAGTCCTTCTCTTCATCGGATCGCGCCCGCGAGCTGGTTTTGTAGCGAGGAAGTGAAGGAAATGGATGGCGGTTTGCGGCAACGAATCCCCCTTCCTTTGTGAGGCTTGAGCTTCATGGACCAAGCATCGAACACGCCTCACTTCAAGGTCCCTCGGGAATCAGTAGATCGGGTGAAACGAGACGGTCATTGGTTTCGACCTCTCAATCCGTCCGCTCCTCCTACTCAGCTCACTCGCCATCGGCGAACGGCAACGCGCAGCTCTCCGATAAAAACAGGGGACAAGAAGGCGCGCGCCCGTCAGCCTCGGCTAAATATAGATCCGGTGAGCGTGCCCGTGCTGTCCGCAAACGATTCCTGGTCGATGCCCATCGAGCGGAGGATGCTGAGGAACAGATTCGACATCCGCGTCTCCCCGCGGCGCCAGTACGCGCCGTGTTTGAGACCCAAATTCGCACCGCCGCCGACGAGGGTCGGCAAATTGACCGGGTTATGGGTCGTGCTCGCGCCGCTCCCAAAGAGGACGATGGTGTTATCAATCAGCGCTCCATCACGGTCTTTATACTCGTTCAGTCGTTTCAGAAAATAGGCGACTTGTTGACTCAAGAAAAGATCGTACTTGCAGAATTCGAGCTGCCCCACCTTATCTCCCGCGTGGGACAAGGAATGATGCGTTCTTGAAAGCCCCAACTTGAGCGGGAAAGTGTCACTAATGCCCATGCCATCTTCGCGATTCAACATGAACGCCACCGATCGGGTGATGTCGGCATCGAACGCCAGACCGATCAGATCGAACATATTGCGGTAGTATGCCGCCGGGTCGCTTTCGTTGGTCACGCTCAAATCGAGATGCGAGTGGTCCTGCGGCTTCAGGGGAATGTCCACCCAACGCTCGGAAGCGATCAGTCGCGATTCCACCTCATCGAGAGACGTCAGGTATTGATCCATGCGTTCGCGGTCCGACTTGCCGAGCCGACGGTTCAGAGCCTTCGCGCTTTCGGCAACCGCGTCCACAATTTTGATGCGCTGTTTCAAGGAATCGCGTTCTTTGGCCAGTGACTGGCGATCCATCCGGAACAAGCGATCAAACACGCGGCGCGGATTGTTCTCCGCCGGAATCGGACGCCCTTCGAGGCTGTACGAAATCGTGCCGGTGCGAGATAGAAAACCTGTGCCCGCGTCGATCGAAAGCACGAGCGAAGGCTGCCGGCAATGCTGCTTTGTGTGCAACGCCACTACCTGGTCCAGAGCTACCGAGTTAAATGTCCCCGGCTTCGGACTGTGCAATGGCGCGCCCGTGAGCCACATGTCCGAACAAATATGAGGGTCAGCCTTCGGGCCGCTTGGATGAAAAAGCCCGCCTAAGAAGCTCACCTGGTCGCGGTAGGTACTAAACGGTTCGGTCGATTTGCCAAACACAAAGCGCCCTCCCTTTTCCGCGGTGGGAAACCAGCTCCAATCGTCCAGCCCATGATCTGACTTGGGCAGCGACATCCCGTTGGCAGTATAAATGGCGCAGAAACGCCGAGGCGCTTTCTCGGTGACTTTCGCTCCCATCGCGTCCAGCACCGGCAAAGCGAGGGCCGCGCCACCGAGGCCTTTTAAAAATGCCCGACGATCGATAGAGTAAGAAGTGATCATGACAGCTAGCTGGTTATCTTGGCCGTGACAATTCAGCTTTCAGTTAATGTTAGGGCTGGGCTGCCGCGCAGCCCGGATGGCACACCGCGGAGGTTCATTAGCACCCGCTCGTTTTATCACGATCTAGCGGCGATCGAAAACTGGGCAAATCTTCAATTTGACTCAACACAATCACAGCTGCTCGGCGGTGCAGCTTTGCCCAAAATTGCGCAATCATGAATCCCCTATTCTACAATGGCGCCGCATTGCACTGCAAGCGAACAGTCGAGCTATTTTTCGAGAAAAATGGGGCTTTTCATCACAAAGCGGACCAAATCCTGCATCCGGTATCCCGCATCCTTCAACCTCAAGCCTTCACGCCTCAGCCAGGCAACCTCAGTGTAAGTGAGGTTTCGGCCAATGGCATAAGTGGCAAGATGACTCAAAACACTGAATGCCACTTGATCCAGCCGGTCTTCCACAAGATGCCGCTTAAGGTCCCGAACCCCAGTCACTCGAGTGTTGTCAGGCAGGATTGATTCAGCATCGCCCCCCTCCCCCTTGAACCTTCCGCCCGCATCAAACTGCTCCAATGGAACGCCCCAAGGATCAATTTTCCGATGACACTCGGCGCAGCCGGGCTGGTTGCGATGCTGTTCCAATCGTTCGCGCAATGTCAGTTTGGGCTCCTCCTTCAAGGTGGGAATGTTTGGCGGGGGATCATCCGGTGGTTCCGCGACGATTTTTCGAGCCAGCCAGGCGCCTCGCTTTACGGGGTTGGACTCGCGGCCATCCGAAAGTCCAGACATGATCGCCGCCTGGGCAAACACGCCTCCCAACTCGCGTCGGGAATGCCGGAAAGGGACAAATTCAAATCCGCTCTCGGGCCTCCCGGCCAACACGTAGTACTGAGCCACCACATCGTTCACAACCACGAAGTCGCTCTCGATAAGATGTCTCACAGACAGATTGTTTTGAATCAAATACTTGAGGAACTCCTCTGGCTCCCGCTTGAGTTCATGTCGAACATCCCTCGTCAGCTTCGGAAACCGGCTCCGATCAGGCTCGAGCACACTGAATTTTTCCAAGCTCAACCACTGCGGCGCGAACTCGCCTATAAATTTGGAAAATCGAGCATGCTGAATAAGGCGTGAAACCTCTGAGTCCAAGCGCTTCCTCAGCAAACCTTTTGATGCCAACTGGAGCGTGATTGCGTCGGGAGGGCCGTTCCAAAGAAAATAAGACAATTTGGAAGCCAATTCGTGATCGTCGAGCGGCTCCGGCCTCGGCGACTTGCTGTTCTCGATCAAGAAAAGAAACCTTGGCGAGGTGAGCACCACCTGGAGCGCGCTCTTCACGCTCTCCAGAAAACTCGCTCCGCTGTCCAGCGACTCGCTGAAAACGGACATCAGCAAGTGTTCCTCCGAAGGCGCGACAGGGCCGCGGAACGCGCGAACCGCGAAAGCTCGGATGACCTCCCGGGCATAACGGCGCGGATCCTTTTTCTGGCTGGAATCGATGAAGATTCTTCGATGCGAGCTGGGTGGCCACATATCATACAACGGCCCCTCAAACTCGACGGAACGAATGAGGAGCCGAGGCATGTCCAGGCCATGCGTGTACTCGCTGCGCACGCCAATCTCGCGAATGCCCGCGAGGTAGTTCACATTGTCCTTTTCAACGTCCGGACTCGGGAAGTTCCGAATAGCCCCCTCAAACACGTAAGCCTTGAGAATGTCCGAATCGACTCGTTGCGGACCGCCAACGGGACTGAGAGTGCTGCCACAATCTCGGCGCAACCCCAGATGCACTCCCAGCAATGGGAATCGTTTTTCGAACCCGACAAACCGGCGAGCCACCGCGTCGTCGGTGGAAAGCGCCGTGAACACGACCTGGTCCAAAGTATTCGAGCCCGTCATTTGAACGCCGACGGATAGCTCCCCAGGCTCCAGCCGCACCGCGAGGAACGCCGGCTGCGCCAGAGTGCCTACGAATTGCCGAGATCCCAAATCCAGAGTCAGCTCCGCAGGCCTTTTGTCCTCACCCGAAGTTCGGACGTCGACTTGATAGATACCCGCCTCCTTGAGGCGCACCACTTGGCGAGTCGTCCAGGGGGCGCGGCAGATCAACGCATCCCCGCCATCGAGCGGCCGAGGTTCGACTCCAGGGTCGAGGAGCAAGCCGTCATTGTATTTCGCCGCGGTTACGGTGACGCGAAAGCGGCCATGGTCGGGCAATTCGCGCACCGGGATCTTGAAATTCGCCCGGGGACCATACGTGCTCTCCAGGCCAAAAAGCTCCGAACTGGGGATGGCCGGCCTCAATAACAATCCCTGGCTCACGGTGGAGTAGGCCCGCCCTTTCGGATAGTCGTGGGTGCCGCGCATGCAGGCGAAAACCGCATGGTAAATGCCATCGAAATCTTTCCAGTCCCGGACGGTGTCGTTCCCCTGATACCCTTCGATAAAGCGAAACTTTGACTGCATGAAGAAGGGCTCATATTGAAACGGCTTTCGCGGTGTGAGCTGCTGCACGACAAAGTCCGCGCTGTTCAATAGAAGGCTGTCCGCGCCGAGGACCAATTTGTCGGCGCACGGCTCGGCGTTGATGGCCGATCCCAGCTCGACGCGAAAGTTTTGGATGGCCGGCTTCGACGAGGCGTCCACAAGACTCCGGTCGAGGGCTTTCTCGGCGATCTCGAGGTAGCCCTCGAGCAGCAGAGGCGACAAGGCCAACGTCTCTTGGTTGTTCAAAAAGCCGTCTCGTGACACGGCATCCGGAGGCAGCACATCGGTCAACTCTTCCTCCAATCCCAGCAAATCCCGCAAGGTGTTTCGATACTGGGCCACGGTGAGGCGGCGAACGCCGCCATCCTTTGGCGCAGGTCGCAGTTTCGCCACGTGAAGCGCCTCTTGCGCCCACAATTCCACACGCCTTCGCTCCTCCGATGATGGCTGCTCCTCCTCTTCGGGAGGCATGGCTTCATCCTTCAGCTGCGCTCGAATCCGCTCCCACAATTTCAAGTGGCGTTCCTCGAGCATCCCGTTCAAATCGTCCACACGGACACCAGACTTCGACTTCCCCTCATTGTGGCACCGAAGACAGTGCTGGGTCAGAAAAGGCTTGATCTGCTTCTCGAACGACCGAGCGAGCGCATCAATGCCCCCGCCAATACATCTCCCCTGCCACGCCCCCCACCCGGCAATCAAAACTGTTGCCTGCAGCGTGATAAGGCGAATCAAGCGCGACATTCGGGAGCGGATCATCGAATTCATGCAGCCGTTTATCCTTTCAGAATGAAGGCAAGCCGGGGATTAGACCAGCGAGTTTTTGAGGACTCGCGGAAGCGCGCAAGCTGGCCGGAAGCAATGGCCGATCACTCCGAAGCCGCGTGCGACATGTCTACGAATCTTTTCGTTGACAATACGAACGATTTCGTAGTTACTGGATTCGCCGTTTCCATATTTCCACGCGAAACCATGAAAAAGACCAGGCCCCAAAAACCGACCGATGGCGAATTGTCCATCCTCCGCGCGCTCTGGCTGAGAGGTCCCAGCACGGTGCGCGACGTCATGGATGAGATGAACAAGACCAAAGAGACCGGTTACACCACCGCGTTGAAAATGATGCAGATCATGACTGACAAGGGGTTGCTCGAGAGGGATGACGCGGAGCGAACCCATGTGTTCAAACCGAAGCTCGCCGAGGAGGAAACACAGCGCCAGCTCGTCACCGACCTCCTGGAGCGGGCCTTCAATGGATCCTCGAAAAAACTCGTGCTTCAAGCGCTCTCGACGGGCAAGGCCTCTGGGAAGGAAATCGCGGAGATCACACGATTGCTGGATGGAATCGAAAGGAGTGGCCGATGAGCGCGCTAGCTTCCTGGCTGGGCCACCCGATGGTTGAAAGTCTGGGTTGGACACTGATTCACTTTTTATGGCAAGGCGCCTTCATCATGGGCTTGCTGGCTGTGAGCCGCGCCGTGTTGCGGTGGAGAACTGCTGAATCACGCTACCTTTCGGGGTGTGCCGCGCTGCTCCTGATGGCGGCAGCACCGATGCTCACATTCACCCACTTGAATTCTTCCCTGGGCGCCCCGCTCATCACGAGGCAGAACCTCCCGCGACGGCCTATCGATTCGACAGAGCTCGATCTGACGGTGATCCATGCCCATTGGACCCAGTTCCTCCCGTCGACAGAGGCCTCTCCATGGATCGCTCTGGTTCTCCGAGCGGGCGTTTGCCTGTGGTTCGTTGGCATGACGATTCTGGCCGCGCGCTTGCTTGGCGGATTATGGCGGGTGCAACGACTTCGCGCACGCCACGTCCAACCCTTGGGCGAACCATGGCAGGGCATGATTGAACGCCTCCGGAGCCGGATGGAAATCGCGCGCCCCGTGCGCTTATTAAAATCAGCGCTGATCGAAGTGCCCACCGTGATCGGGTGGCTCCGTCCCGTTATCCTGCTCCCGGCCAGCTTGCTCATGGGTATGACGCCAGCCCAAGTGGAATCGATCCTCGCGCATGAATTGGCCCATATCAAACGGCACGACTATCTTGTGAACCTCTTTCAATGCGTTCTGGAGACCTTGCTCTTTTATCATCCGGCCGTCTGGTGGGTGTCCAATGAAGTGCGCCAAGAACGCGAATGTTGCTGTGACGAACTGGCCGCGCGGGAATGTGGCGACCGCGTGGAGTACGCGAGAGCACTGGCGGCTCTGGATCAACTAAGGCCCTGCCCCGCCCCGTTCGCGCTGTCGGCATCCGGCGGTTTCCTTTTGAACCGCGTGCGCCGATTGCTCGGTCTTTCGGACGAGAAATCGCCACAACCGCGGCGGCGTTTCTGGATATTCCTCGCGCTGGCGGGCGGTGTCTGCATGGTGCTCCTCCTGGCGAATCCGGCGTTCGCTCCTCGATTATACAAAGCCACGGCCCGCATCGACATCTCAAAGTCAGTCCAAGGCGAGAGGGACTTGCCGGGATACGCCGTGGACCGAGCCTACGATCCCTATTTCATTCAAACGCACCTGGAGAAAATTCGGTCAAAGACGGTTCTAACTCCAGTGATGCAACATTTCCGGCTTGCGGAGAGTTTCGCGAAGCAGAGCGGACGCCCAAAACCGCTGACTCAGGCGGAGACTTATGCCGCGCTGATGAAGCGAGTGCGGGTGCGACAGTTAAGAAACACCACACTCATTGCAATCGAAGTCCGCGATCAAGAGCCCTCCCAAGCCGCCGCGATCGCGAATGCCCTGGCGGAAAGCTACGCCCAATCGCGGCTCACCCCGCGTGACGCATCGCAGCGCCGCGGAGTGACAGCGCTTGCGGCTCGGCTGGACCAGCAAAAGCGAGAACTCCTTGAGAGAGAAGATAACCTGGGCGAATTGAGGAAAGAGTTGGCGTTTGTCAGCCTCGACGAGAACTCTGATGTCCGGCAGGAATCCGAGGCGCGACGGCGCGCGCTGGAGGAAGAGAAAGCCGGCATTGAGAAGCAATCCATGCATTTCCAAAGCTTGCTGCACCAACTATTGCGCATCCCTGTGGATCATCGGGCGAATTCAATGCCCTGGTCCCTCAACTCCGACAAGATCCTGGAATCGCTCTTAGTTGAGATGAATTCCACCGAAAGGCAACTCACCTCCGCCAAGGTAGATCTTGGAGACCAGCACCCGAAGTGCTGGCTTTGGAGAGAACGTGCAAACAGACTCGCGAACAAATCGACCGGCGTGTCAAAGGCATCATAAGGGGTTTGGAGGGTGAAGTCGCTCGCCAACAGGAACTCAAGGAAGCGATCCAACAAAAAATGAGAGAAAGCCTGGAGATTGACAACCACACGGCCTCGAAAATCGAGCGGTATGTTCGAGCTAAAAGGGAAGTGGAAAGCTTGAGGCGAGTCCGGGACACGCTGGTGTTGAGGCTCGCCCAAGAAGCGATTGACTCCGAGGTCTCCCCGCCGGAATCCCAAATCTTGATCGTGGATCGCGCGGAGGTCCCCACTCGGCCGAGCTGGCCGTCCCTTTTTGGGAATTGAGCCAATGGGAGCTGCCAGCGCACCCGTGATCCTTAAAACGGCAGTTGCCCCTGGTGAATCTTCGCAAGATCCGGCACAAGAAGATCAACCCAAGACGACCCATCGAATCGAAGATGCTCATCCAAGCAAATTTGTCGTGCTTTCCAAATGGAAGAAAAGAGGTTTGAGTAGCTGCCTCGGCGCCTAGCGCTGAGCGCATGAAATCACGCATCCAACTCCTTCGCACCGCGAAAATCCTGGCGCACGCCACCGACGATCAAGTGGAGGCCTTGATCAAGCGAACGAATGAAGTCGATTTGGCCCAGGGCGAAACACTCTTCAGGAAGGGGGATCGGAGCGATGGAATGTACATCTTGCTGGAGGGCGATCTGGCGGTCACGACGGAAGTCGATGGCAAAGAGTGCCCCCTGTCCACGATCCATTCGGAGGAGTTTTTCGGTGAAGTTTCCTTGCTTGATCCGGGCCTCCGGTCAGCCACCGTGCGCGCGTCCAGCCCCAGCAAACTGCTGCAGTTGAGCGGGGCAATGTTCGACAATCTCGCTCGCGAGGCCCCGGATCTGGCGACTTCCATCCTGACCGCCATCACGAAAGCGCTCTCGAGGCGGCTCCGGTCGTTGACGAATCGCTACGAAGATTCAGTCTCCATCGCCCATCAAGAGGAAATCCGGCGCGAGGCGGCCGTTTTGGCAAACCAGGCCAAATCGGAATTTCTCGCCCACATGAGCCATGAGATTCGCACGCCCCTCAATGCCATCATCGGTTATTCCAGCATGTTGATCGAGGAAGCCGCGACAAGATCCGGCAAGGATATGCTGCCAGACCTCGAAAGAATACACTCCGTCGCCCAGCATCAACTCAGCGTCGTGTCTGCCCTTCTAGACCTGTCAAAAATCGAGGCAGGAAAGATGGATGTCGTTCTGGAAATTTTCGCGATTGAACAACTGATCGAAGAAGTTCGCGTCATGATCCAGCCCTTGCTCCGCCATAACGGGAACACATTCAAAATCGAGCGCCCTCCGAGCATCGGATCGATGAACTGCGACCGCGCGAAAGTGAAACAAGTCCTGCTCAACCTTTTGAGCAACGCGACCAAATTCACAAAATCGGGAGTGGTCACCCTGCGCGTTTCAGTCGAATCCCAGGTGGTCTTTCGCATCGCCGACACCGGCATCGGGATGACGCCGGACCAACTGGCAAAGCTGTTTCAGGCTTTTTCACAGGCCGACAAATCGACCTCGGCAAATTACGGCGGCACCGGATTGGGTCTGGTGATTTGCCGCAAGTTTTGTCAGTTGCTTGGAGGGGAAGTATCCGTGACAAGCGCCTTCGGAAAAGGATCTGAGTTCACGGTGACGCTGCCGCGTTGAGGCGGGAGACAATCGCCTGCAACCGCGGCCGCCTGGTTTGTTCCTTTCTCCTGCCCCCCACAAGGCTCCGGTGAGGCATCGGCCGCCGGCTGGCTCCCCAGTTTCAGAGCGGCTGAATGAGGCGCTCGTGGCCGGTTCCGTCGCTGTTCCAGTGGCATGTTCGCTTCCGCCCAACTGATGGCCTCCTGGATATGGCGCCAGCGCTGGATGGGGTCGGAGGCGGCTTCACGCTTGGCTTCCTCGAGTTTTTTAATCTGGGCAATGTCCACGGCTCAATTGGCTTTCTCTTGCGATTCCTTCAACCTTAGAACGGCAGTTGCCCAAAGCGAATCTTCGCAAGATCCTGTTGATCACGTTTTTCCATATCAGTCACCAGATCCACAACGGATATGCCTCCCTCTTTGTCAAGCCTTTCTCATCCAGGCCTTTGCACATCTCCACGAGGATCAACTGCCGTTTTAAGGTTCAAAGCCGCGCGCAGGATTTCGATTCGGCGGCTTCTTCGATGCTCCTCGGGCAATGCCAACTGGCACGTTAGCATGTCCCCATCCGACAGCCCCCAAAATGCCGCGCCACCGGCCGTTTCCGATAGAGTCGCCCGGGCCTTGCACTCCGCGTAGCGCCCCTGCAGGCCGAGCACGTCGCGGAAAACATCCAAAGCCCCATGATTCGTGGTCAAACAAAACACGGGCTGAGACAAGAGCCAAACCGCGTCCTGGGGGACCGGTTTCCAGTCCTTTTCCGTGGGGCCCCAAGCCGCACCCAATTTCAACAGGGATCGGTTCAACCGGGCGAGGTTATCCCGGTCATCTCTCACCCAAACATCCACGTCAAAGGTCAATTCTGGAACATGGCGCAACAGAAAATTCATCCCGCCGATCAGAATGCAATCCACGTTCTCCGAGTTCAAATGCTGTAGAATCGCGTCAACATTCACGGGCGTTTTATACAGAAGCCAACGGCCGGAAGCCAACCCTTTGGTTTGTGGCGCTGGGCGTGTCGCCGCGATTCCACGGTTGCTCCCCTTGGGTCAAGTCAAGCAAGATCAAGCCATGGAACTTCGTGAGTTTGCCGAACAAGTGTTGTTCGCGACGACGCTCGAGGACAAGTTGAGATGTCCGGTCGGGATCGTCGATACGCAACCTGGCGCGCCACTGGAATCAGCCCCCGCCATGCCCGGAAGGCCAAGGGAGTTGGTTTTCAAGCCTAGCGGGACGGGAAAATCCGAATTCCCTAAAAAACGTTTTCTTGATCGGAACGACGAGCGGGGACGGCTGTTGCATTTCTTCGCAAACCACGAGTTGCTGGCGACCGAGCTCATGGCCCTGGTTTTGCTGCGGTTTCCAGCGGCACCGCCGGCTTTTAGAAGGGGCGTGCTGGAGACCTTGAAGGACGAGCAGAACCACACTAGGCTCTACTTGGCGCGGATGAAGCAGAGCGGCGTCGAGTTTGGCGCCATTCCCGTGAGCGGTTACTTTTGGCGGGCGGTGTCGCCCATGACCACTCCCATGGATTACGTGGCTGGTCTGAGCCTCACTTTCGAACAGGCAAACCTGGACTTTTGCCGGCAGTTCACCAAGGAATTCGAAACAGTGGGAGACCTGGAAACCGCTCGACTCCTGCAGAATATTTATCAAGACGAAATCGCCCACGTGGCGCACGGGTTAAAATGGTTTCGTCGATGGAAACAGCCTGGTCAGAGTGATTGGGACGCTTTTTGCGCTCAATTGAAGTATCCGCTCTCCCCGAACCGCGCCAAGGGGCCTTGGTTTCAAGCGGACGGACGACAAGAAGCGGGCCTGGACAATAGTTTTATCGAAAACTTGTCCGTTTTCGCTCAATCGAAAGGCCGCACCCCAAGGGTCTACGTGTTCAATCCATTCGCGGAGGAATACATTGCAAAAGGCCCCGGGTTCACCCCCTCGCGACCACAAGCCATTCTCCGAAGAGATCTTGAGATCCTTCCACTCTTTCTGTGCAAGCAGGATGATGTGGCGCTTATGAACGAGCTGCCATCAACCGCTTTTTTGAGCCGCCTGAAAGAAGCGGGGTTTCAGTTGCCTGAACTGGCGCTGTCCCAGGATTGCTCGGATCCGACGAGCCCTCTGGCACGCAGAAAACTGGGAGGCTTGCGGCCTTGGGCATGGGGACCGGAGAGCGCCAAACTGTTGGCTCCGTTGGCCGCCAATGTGGTGGGCGGTGTGGAAGGAACGCCCCTGACCGCCCTGGAAAACATCAAGAAATTCTATTCAAAAGCGTGGAGCGCGGACCTGCTGCGGCGGCTCGTGAGTTCGAAAGACTCCCCTCCTTGGTTCTGCTCGGAATTGGAAGCGGGATTGGCCGTGAACACAATCGATGAAGCACTCGCGGCGATTGCCGCCATTCGAGCGCGGGGCCATCATCGTGTCGTCGCAAAAGAATCTTTCGGATTGGCCGGCCACAACATGATCCGATTATGGGAGCCGGATCTGCAATCCGGGCAAAAGAGATGGATGGAACGGGCGATGGGCCAGGGACATCCCTTGGTTATTGAACCCTGGCTGGATCGGGTGATGGATTTTTCGATCCAATTGGAAATGGAGCCCCGCGGCATTGGGATCGTGGGATTCACAGGGTTGCAAAACGATTTGAGGGGGCAATTTCATTCGAACTGGGCGGAGCCGAACCACGCGCGATCCGTCCCAGCCAGCGTCCTCAGGTGGCTCCACCCGCAGGTTCGTGATGCGGGGGAAATCCATCGATGCCTGCATCAGGCTGTTGTCATGCTCGAAAAGGAATTCAGAGCGGCGGGATTCCAGGGTCCGGCTGGAATTGACGCTTTAATCTTCAAAACTGCTCGCGGCGAGTTCAAGCTCAAGCCTATCGTGGAGATTAATCCCCGGCACACCTTGGGGCGTTTGACGCTGGAGTTAATGAGGCAGGCGTGCCCCGGATCCTCGGGGCTCTTCAGGTTGACGAATCGCCCATCGATGAACGCAAAGGGTTTCGATACATTCGACACGTTCGCCAGACGAGTCCGGAAGCAGTTTCCTATCGTCCTCGAAGGCCACCCCCGGCCCCGGATCCGCGAAGGCATCGTCGTTCTGAATGATCCCGCCCGGGCGGAGGGTTTTCTGGCAACGCTCCAGATTGGGAAGCGCCTCCACCTCATGGAAAGCGAAGGCTGGGCCGAAGGCGAAAGGAAACAGCCGGGAAACCATGGATTGGTCTCAACCTCAAGGGACACGTGAGTTGAACCGATGTATAGCGCTCAAGCATTGCACCGGCGCCCACCAGGAGCGAAGAATGAAAAGGGAACTCAAATCGAGGCCTGATCGGCGAGGGCCTCTCCACCCGGAGCGCACCGCTCAGGTCTTGATCGGCAAAATCAAGGCCATCCCCCCTGTAGCCGTCGTGTTGGGCAGTGGATTTGACGAATTGGCAAACCGTGTTGTCCGGGAAGCCATCATCCCCTACGCCGAATTGCCAGGGTTTCCGAGCACGACGGTCGATGGTCATCAGGGGATTGTGATCAGGACCGGCTTCAACCAGACCGGGGTCTTGCTGCTGTGCGGCCGTGCCCATTATTACGAAGGGCACTCGATGGAAACCATTACGTTTCCGATTCGAGTGCTGGCGGCGGCGGGTGTGAAAATCCTTCTCCTGACGAACGCCGCGGGCGGCATCCTGAGGACACTTCGCCCGGGCGATTTCATGGCGATCCAGGACCACATCAACTTCATGGGGGCTAATCCTCTGCGCGGCACTGCCGAGGAGCCCGGGGGACAGTTTGTGGATCTCACCCAAACCTACGACACCGAACTGCTGAACGTGCTGGCCAACTCGGCACGCGAGGAGAAGATCAAGTGCCGCAAAGGTGTCTACATCGCCGTGAGCGGGCCTTCCTATGAAACCCCGGCGGAAATCAGGGCGTTCCGGCGCTTGGGTGCCGACGCAGTGGGAATGAGCACCGTGCCGGAGGCCATCGTGGCGCGGAGGTGCGGACTCAGGGTCGCCGGCATCTCTTTCATTACGAATCAAGCGGCTGGCATCGGCAGCCAGGTCATTTCACACGGGGAAGTGTTGCGTGAAGCCCGGATCCACTCAGACAATATGGCGCGATTGATCACGTCGTTCCTTCGCCAACTCTCATCGTTGCCGTCTCTCGCAACCGCCGAAGCGGTCCGCGAGCTGGCGGCGATCAAAATCTGAGGGACCATGGATCAGCATTTTAACAAAATAACTCCGGAGCGAATCGAGCCAGGAGTTTCGTGCCCCCGGGGCAAGGGCCTGCCAGACCAATGCGCCAAGTGAGCTTCGCACGAACCTCTGCTCGTGGATCGCGACAAGTTCCTGTCAAAGTAAAGCCTAAGAAGTAGAATCTGAGCTCGAATGGATATCTCATCACTCACCATCCTGGAGGAAGCTCCCTGGCCTTCGCTGCTGCTAGACCAAACAGGCCACATCGTCCTGTCCAACAAATGCGCGAGGTCTTGGCTTGGGATCGGTCCCCTTTCCCGCCCCAAACTACAAACTCTCTTATCCGTCCTTGATGGCGCCTCAGTGATCGATTTCGAATCAGGGGAGCCCGAATCCAATCGAAACCATCGAGTGCTCCGAACTCTCCGAGTCAAATCAGGCCCTAACCAGCCCTACATGCTCACGCGCTCGCCTCTCAGGGTCGACGGCGAGGATTATCGGTTGCTGCAATTCTTTCGCGTCGCTGAGGATCCAGCTCCAAAGAAAGCCGAACTCCCCAAACCGGAACCCGCGAAGCAAGAGACACCCAAACTCGAGCCTCCAAAGCAGGAAGAGCAAAAGCCCGACAAGGTTTCGGAGGCTTCCACGACGGATACCTCCGCCTTCTTGAAACAGAAGCTCGACTGCGCGCTCCAGTTGACAAGGACCGTTTCCCTGGATTTCAACAATGCCCTGACGAACATTCTCGGGCATACGTCTCATCTCCTCAGCCAGACGGAGCCCACCCACCCGTGGAGACCCTCGCTGCTGGCCGTGGAAAAATCGGCGGAGCGCGCAGCCGAGATCGCGCATGATCTCGCCGCGTTCAGCAGACAGGAGAAAGACACCCGGGCCCACGTTGCCGGCAACCTCAACTCCATCTTGCGGCAGACCGTGGAAATCCTGCAAAAGAGCGTTTCCAGTAACATTGCCTGGCGGCTGGATCTGAAGAAACATATCCACGCGGCCATTTTCGACGAGGCGAAGTTCCAGCAAGCCATCGTCAAAATCCTGGATAACGCCATTCAAGCCGTCGGCGAATCGGGAACCATCAGCATCAAGACGGCCAATGTCCAAATAGAGTCGGAAGGCACAACCCCGCCACAGGGCATTCCCAAGGGAAGTTTTGTGAGGATTGAAATCGTGGATACCGGGCCGGGCATCGAGGGGGACATCCTGCCGCGCGTGTTCGAGCCATTTTTCACCACGAAAGCCAACCCGCCTCATCGAGGTCTTGGCCTCACATGGGTGTATGGAATCATCACCAACCACGGGGGACGCGTCGGAATCGCGAGCGAACCCGGCGAAGGATGCTGCGTCACGATCCACATGCCATCACTTCCCACAACCGTGAAAGAGGTCCACGATCGCGACAAAGACCTCGCTGGGAAGAATTCCGGCACAATCCTGTTCGTGGATGACGAAGAAATGCTCCTCACCATGGGCGAGACCATCTTAAGCTCTTCCGGCTACTCCGTCATCACCGCGAAAAACGGCGAGGAAGCCCTCCGGCGCTTTAAGAAGGCCGCCGATGCCATTGACCTCGTCATCACGGATATCGTCATGCCGAACATGAGCGGACGAGAACTGATCGAGAAGCTGCGGGTTATCGACCCCGATCTCAATATCATCTGTTCCTCGGGCTACACGCCCTCCGACTTTAAACGATCAGGATTGGGATCCAGAGATGTCCAGTTCCTCCAAAAGCCGTTTACGAGCCTGGAGTTGCTCAGCAAAGTGAAACAAGCGCTGGCGCAAACGCCGTGACTCCAACCTTAAACCGACAGATGAGCCTCTTGGAGCTCAAACCTCAGAAAAGAAGGGGGGATTCGTTGCCAACAAATCGCTTTCCTTTTCCTTGAAATCCTCACTGCAACCAACTCCCTCGCCCTATCCGATGGGGAGAAGGCACGGGGAGAGGGGCTGTTTTGCGGGAAACGAACACTCCATTCTTTTTCACAAATTGCGTCAGAAGCTCTGAGATTTGGAGATTTGCCAAAACCTGGATGAGAAAGCTTTTGCCAAGAGCGATCATATCCCTTGCGGATCTGGTGAGTGATTCGGAAAAACCTGACCACCACGATCTTGCGAAGAGCTCCCAGGAGCAACTGCCGTCTCAAGGTTCAAAACTTCAACGCCGCCGCCGCCGCGTCGGTTGCCCGTGCCACCAGATTCGGGAAAACACCGACTAAGACCATCCCCGCCGCACACGTCCATAAGGCCAATTTCGCGGGTTTGGAGAGGATGATGACACGGCGATCCTGGGATCCGGGAGACCAATAAATGGCCCTGACCACTTCGAAATAGTAGTAAAGGGAAATCACCACGCCAATAATAGCGACCCCAAGCAGCACATAATAACCCGGGTAAGACACGGCCTGCTCCGCGGCCGACTTAAGCAGGAGAAATTTTCCAAAAAAGCCCGCCATCGGAGGCACTCCCGCCAGGGAGACCATCGAAAGCGCCAGCACCGAAGCCAAAAACGGCGAGTGCTTCGAGAGCCCGGCGAACTCCGAGATGTCCTCGGAATCGTTCGCTTTCGAAACAATGCAGATCACAAAAAACGCGGCGACCACCGCGAACAAATACCCCGCCAAATAGTAAAGTATGGCTGAAACTCCAGCCACTGTGCCGGCGCTGATCCCGAGGAACAAATACCCCGCGTTCGCGATGCTGGAGTAACCCAGCAGCCTCTTCAGGTTTCGTTGTGGGATGGCGCAGAGACTCCCATACAGGATCGTCAACCCCGAAAGAATCATGAGCAATCGTTCCCAAGAAAGAAGCAGTTCGGGAGCCGCGCCATGCAGCACGCGCAACAACAAGGCAAACCCAGCCGCCTTCGAACCCACTGCCAAAAAGGCGCTCGTCGGGGTCGGCGCTCCCTGGTAGACATCCGGCGCCCAAATCTGCATCGGCACCACGGCGACCTTGAATCCCAGTCCCACCAATACCAGAAGGAATCCGAAAACCGCTATCTTGCTCTCCTTCAACAACTCGGCCTTATCGGCAATCTTTGTGAAATTCATGGTTCCAGCGCTCCCGTAGATCAGCGCAATGCCATACACAAGAATCGCCGAGGAAACCGCTCCAAGGATCAAATACTTCACGCCCGCCTCCAAGGAACCCAACCGCGTTCGCTGAAAACTGGTCAGCACATAAAACGTCACCGCCATCAGTTCCAACGAGACAAACAGCAACGCGAAATCGTTCACGGAAGCCGCGACCATCATGCCGGCGAGCGCGAACAGCGTGAGCGCGTAATACTCCGTGATGCCGGCCGTGATCCTGTCCGAAAACTCCACCTCCATGAGAAGAATGAGCACTGCCGCAAGCAGGAAAAAGCGCTTGAAGAACAGCGCCAGGGCATCCTGGGTAAAGGATCCTCCAAAAGCCGCGACCGAAACGCCTGGATCGACGATTTTCGAAAAACTAAACGCCAGGATCAAGGCCGCCGCTCCTGCTGCCATGTAGCCCAATCCACGCTTGTGCTCCGCTGGCGTCCACAAATCGACGAGCAACAAGCCCAAGCCACTCAAAACCACGGCGATTTCCAGGAATAGATAGGAGACGCTCATCTCTCTGAAATGTGTTGGAAACCATTGCCCGCTTGAGCTCGAAAGCTCCGCCGCGGCAAATCAAGGATCCGCCTCTCCTCAAAGCGCGATGACAGATGTTGCATGACCATTATGGGTCGTTCCTTTCGGTTCGGTGCCGGGCCTCCCCTGGGTGTTGAAAAATCGAATCTGAAACGGCCACGGCCGCGAGAGGCGCCGGCGAAAAAGGTTTGGGGGATTCCGATGGAGAGCTCTTCACCGCCAAGCTTGGCACGGGCAACTGCTTCTGAACGGGCAACAAGCGGGCGACCTCAGGCTGGATCTTGTCGGTCAAGAGCCTCGGAATCGCGCCGAATAAAATGAGAAACGAGAGCAAGAGAAGATACGGCAACCGGCGCCACCAATGCGGTGCGTCCACCCAGGCAACCGTCCCGGCATCGCCGATGGGCGCGCTGGCGCCGTGCCACACGACCCTCACCGCCCGCAGCATGTAGACCGCCCCGATCACCAATGCGCCCCAACACGCCGCCACCGTCGCCATGGGATAAACCTTCCAAATGCCGAAAAACACCATGGCTTCCCCAACAAAATTGGCGAAACCAGGCAAGCCGCATCCAGCCATCATGGCCATGATGGAGACGGTTCCCACGAAAGGCATCCCTCTCAGCAGGCCGCCAAGCCGGTCCATCTCCAATGTTTTGGCCGTCTGATACAAATAACCGGTCAAGCCAAAGCTCAAGGCGGCGAGCAATCCGTGCGCCACCATTACCACCACGGCGCCCGTGACTCCTAGGACGTTGAAACTCGCGATCCCCAGGAACGCAAACCCCATATGGGCCACGCTGGAATTGCCGATCAATAGGTTCAGATCCTTCTGACGCATCGCCACGAACCCGCAATAGATGATGTTGCCGAGACTCAACGCCACCAGCCAATGAACCCAGCTCGCCGCACCCTCGGGCAGCATCGGCAGGGCCACGCGGATGAGCCCATACAATCCAAACTTCTTCAACACCCCGGCGTGCAGCATGGAGACAGCGGTGGGCGCGGCGCCATACCCCAATGGGGCCCATGTGTGAAACGGCCACAGAGAAACCAGGATTCCAAACCCAAACATCAGCCATGGAAATATGAACTGCTGCGTGGACGTCGAGAGCGGACGCTCCTTCAATTGCCTCGCCAATTCGATCATGTCGAAGGTGCGCAGACCCGAGTTCTGATACAGAGCGATCAGCCCAATCAACGCAATGAGAGCCCCCAAGCTGAGGTACAAGGTGATTTTGAAAGTGGCGTAATTCTTATCCGCACCCCGCCCCCAGACGCCAATCATGATGAACGTCGGCACCAGCGCGAGCTCATGGAAGAAATAGAACAGGAACAAATCCAGGGAGGCAAACGCGCCCATGATGCCTCCGGCCATCAACAGCAAGAGGATGTAATACTCCTTCTCGCGTTGTTGAATCTCCCAGGAAACACAGGCGGCCGCGAACGCAACGATGGTGGCGAGCAACACAAGGCAAACGTTGATGCCATCCACCCCCACATAAAACTGAATCCCAAGAGAGGGCACCCAATCCGCCTTCTGCCCAAATTGAACACCGCCTTGGGCCGTGTCGAACATCACGAAGAGCGCCAGGCTCACGATCATGGGAACGAACGTGGACAACAGAGCCGTGAAGCGAATCAGGAGACGGAAGCTCCTCGGCACAAACGCCACGCCAACCGCAGCGAGGAGGGGCAGTAAAATAATCAGGGTCAACGGGGACATGGCAATAAATTCTCGAACATCTCGGCTCAGCGCGCGACGAGCGCGTAAAACAACATCCAGGCCACCCCAAATGCCAGCAGCAAGGCATAGGTCTGGAGATTGCCGGTCTGCGCCAGCCTCAAAGCTCTCCCAACCAGCTCAGTCGTGCCGTGCGCTCCTCGCACCATCAACCCAGAGAGGATCCATCGATCGAACCATGCGGCCGCCGTGGCGATAGTCTCCTGTGTCAACCGCACCAGCGCGGAGTAGATCTCGTCGAAGTAGAACCGATCCTTCATCGCCCGCGCGAACCAGCCGAGCTTCGATGGGAGGGGATCTTCCTTCGCGCCCCAGTAGAAAGAGCAGGCCGCCGCAACACCCAGCATGAACACCAGCAATCCCAGAAACGCGGGCAGGGGCGAATGACTGAAGGGCTCGAACAATGCCGCGAATCCAGCCGGCCCATGTGCCCCTTCCGCGGCAGCGCCAAACTGCGTGGACAGACGCCCAGGGATGCCGGCTATGCCCGCGACCACGCTCGGGACGGCCAGGAAAATCAACGGGCTCGTCATAATCCCCGGGGATTCGTGGGCTTCCTCGGCACCGCTCGATTTCGGGCCGCCGAAAAACGCCACAATCACGAGCCGGCTCATATAGAAAGTCGTCAGCCACGCGGTGAAAACCGCCAGCAGGAACAACCATGTGTTGTGCTCGAATCCCTGGGCTAGAATGGCATCCTTGCTGTAAAATCCGCTGAACGGAGGAACGCCGCAAAGCGCCAGGGCGCCGATCAAAAACGTTTTGCAAGTCACCGGGAGACGCTGGCTGAGACGGCCCATTTTCCATATGTCCTGCTCATGATGCATCGCGTGAATCACCGAACCCGCCCCCAGGAACAACAAGGCCTTGAAAAAGGCGTGCGTGACGAGGTGATACATCGCGGGACCAGGCCCCCCAAGCCCGACGGCCATCACCATCATTCCCAGTTGTGAAAGGGTCGAGTAAGCCAGGATTCGCTTGATGTCATCCTGCTGCACCGCGATCAACGCCGCCAGCAACCCTGTGCCGCCCCCAATCCAGGCGATGACGGGCAACGCCGAGGAATCAGGAACGTTCAAGAGGAAAAACACCCGGCATAGCATGAACACGCCTGCCGCCACCATGGTCGCCGCGTGAATCAAAGCGCTGACGGGGGTTGGCCCCTCCATGGCGTCCGGAAGCCACACATGCAGCGGAAACTGAGCGGACTTCCCCACAGCGCCGCAAAAAAGCAGCAACCCCGCGACAGTCGCCGCGGCGCCCATGGCCCCCGGATCCGTCCGCAATCGAGCCTCCAATTCATCAAATCGAACCGTTCCCAGAAGCCCCCACACCATCAGAATCCCGAGCAAGAACCCGAAGTCCCCCACCCGATTCGCAATGAACGCCTTCTTGGAGGCATCCGCCGCAGCGGGGCGCTCATACCAAAATCCAATCAATAAATAACTGCTCACCCCAACCAACTCCCAAAAGACAAACATCTGGGCCAGGTTGTTCGAGACCACAATCCCCAGCATCGAAAACATGAACAGACTCATCGACGCGAAAAACCGGGCAAAGGAGCGATCTCCCTGCATGTAGCCAAAAGAATAAACATGGATCGCGGTCCCCACCCCCGTAACCACCAGCAGCATGAGACCGCTCAGGGCGTCAAACTTGAACCCGAGATCCACCTTCAATGGCCCGACGTTCAACCACGACCACGCCAGTTCAAATCGGTCGAAGGCAAGGAACAAAATCAAACTCCCCGCGAACGCCACGGCCGACGCGGCAATCGAGATCTGGGCGCTCAAACGATCGTCCCGCCGCGTCGCCAAAGCGATCAACGCGGCGGCCGCCAGTGGAGCGAACAGAACGATCCAGGCAATGTGTTGAAGCATCATGTCTCGAGGATCACAGTTTCAGTGAAGCGAGATCTTCGACGTGCGCCGACTGGCGCCGGCGATACAACGCCACGATCAACGCCAATCCCACCGCGACCTCCGCCGCGGCGACGGTGATTATGAAAAACACGAGCACCTGGCCGTCCAAGTTGCCGTTGAAACGCGACATCGCCACAAGAGCCAGGTTCGCCGCGTTCAACATCAACTCGAGCGACATGTAAACCACCAGCAGATTGCGTCTCGCCACCACCCCGAGCAACCCAAGGCTGAATAGCAAAAAGCTGACGACCAAGTAATGCTCCAACCCCGCGCGCATCATTTGAGATCCTTCTTGCTGAGTAAAATCACACCCACCATCGCCACCAACAGCAGGATGGAAAGCATCTCGAAAGGAAGCAGATACCGAGAAAAAAGCAGCTCCCCGAGAGGACGAGTCGCTCCAGCCACCAGGGGCGCCGGGGAGGCCGGTCCGAGTTTGGACTGGAACAACGAATAGGCGAAAATGCCCACGATGGCGGCCACTGACGCTCCGCCCGCCACCAGTCCAAAGGTTTTGATGCGCCGGCGCTGCTCCTCCTTGATGTCCAGAAGCATGATGACAAACAGGAAAAGGACCATCACGGCGCCCGCATACACCAGGATCTGAACCGCCGCCAGGAAGAACGCATGCAACAAAACAAACAGCCCCGCCATCGAGACGATGGTCAAGACCAGAAACATCGCGGAGGTCACCGGATTTCGGCTGAACGGGTTGAGAACCACCAGCGCGCCGCACACCAAGGTCAGCAGCGAAAACACATAAAAGAACACGTCCTGGGTTGTCATGGCCGAGCCTCCTGAACGGGGAAGACTTCCTGCCGCCGAGCCTCCACGGCCTTCTGCTTCCACTTCATGATCCGATCGTTGTGCACCCCGCCAAGCGCCAGAAGCTTGTCCTTGTTGAAAATCATTTCCTTCCGGCTCTCCCCGTTCAGGGAATAATCCTTCATCAAAAATATCGCTTCCTCGGGGCACACTTCCTGGCAGAGGCCGCAGAAGATGCACCGCAGCATGTTGATCTCAAACTCGCGGGGCCGCTTCTCCACGTTCTCCGCGTCCGTCTGAACCGCCGGACCCGGCGGTGTGATGGAAATCGCACGCGGCGGACAAACGAACTCGCAAAGCTGGCAAGAGACACACTTCGTCCGGCCCTCCTGATCCTTCACCAGATATGGCGCCCCCCGATATCCGGGGGGAACAGACCATTTCTCCTCGGGATACTGCATCGTCACTTTCTTTTTGAAAAAGTGCCGAAGAGTCACCTTGAAGCCGCTCGCGATCGCCGGGAGATAGAGGCGCTCCCACCAACTGAGATCTTTGCGGTTTACAATCATGGTTTCTTCAATGGAATTCGTTCAGTGAATCACCCACAACACAACCGCCGTCACCAGAATATTCGCGAGCGCGAGTGGAATGAAACGAGTCCACCCCAGGTCCATCAGCTGATCATACCGAAATCGTGGCAGCATCCATCGAACCCATATGAACAAGCCCATGAGGAGGCCAATCTTCCCAATGAATATCCCCACGTGCGCCAATCCGCCCAGGATCGACGTGGCCGGCGCATCCAACCCCATCACGGGGAGCGTCCAGCCACCAAAAAACAGCGTCACCATCATCGCCGACGACGCAATCATATTCGCGTATTCACCAAGGAAAAACAGAAGGAACTTCATGGAGCTGTATTCCGTGTGATAGCCTCCCACCAATTCCGTCTCCGACTCCGGCAAATCGAAGGGCAGTCGGTTCGTCTCGGCGAACGCCGCAATCAGGAAGATCACGAACGCCAAGGGCTGCTTGAACACCAGCCAGGCGCCGCCCGCTTGATAGGCAATCACCTCGCTCAGATTCAGGCTCTCCACCAGCATGAACAACGGCACGACGGACATCCCCATCGCGATCTCATAGGAAATCATCTGGGCGCTCGCTCGGATGCTCCCCAGAAAGGGATACTTTGAATTCGAGGAATAGCCCGCCAGCACGATCCCATAGACCCCCAAAGAAACGATCCCGAACGTGTAGAGAATCCCCACGTTCAAGTCCGCAATCACCATTTTCTGGGAGCCCAGCTGGGACCCGAATGGAATCACCGCGAGCGTCAGAAACGCGGGGATCACGGTGATCGCTGGCGCCAGCCAAAAATAAGCCTTCCGCACGTGATTCGGCGTGAAGTCTTCCTTGAGCATGGTCTTGACGCCATCAGCCAAAGGTTGCAGCAACCCAAGAGGCCCCACCCTGTTTGGACCAATGCGGTCTTGTATCCAGGCCGAAACCCGGCGCTCGGCCAACACCGAGGCGCCCACCATGGGAAGCACCACAAGGAACACCCCCAGCACCTTGAGCGCGCTGAAAAGCAGAAACTGCTCATTCTGGCTCAGGAGGTCGAAGAATTGCATGCGTATTCTCCCCAATCTCAGATTGCCGCCGCCGCTCCTGTCTCTCCCAGCGAAGCCCAGGACAATCCCCCGAAAGCGGGGATCTCTTTGGCCAGGTGATTGAAGCAACCCTCCACACTCCGAGGCGGGTTCTCCACGCCCAACGCTCCCGTCAACTCCGTCAGCCATTCAAACTCCGGCCTCGCGTCCCCCCGAGCCTCCACAGCCTTCACGAAGCGTTGCGCGCGGCCTTTCACATTCACAAAACTCCCCCGCTTCTCGGCCGGTGCGCAGCCAGGGAGCAAATAATGCGCGAGCTCAACAGTCTTACTGGGCAACACATCGCTCACCACCAGCAGATCCAAACCTTGAAGCATCGCCACAGACACGCCGTGCCGCGTCACGTCCTCCCCAAACACAATCAAACCCCGAATCGCGCCAGATCGGATCCGGTCCGCGATCCCAGGAAGGCTCGATCCCAAGGCGGGTCCGGAAATCCCGGTGAGGCGCGCGCCGTTGCTGTTTGGATTCTTGTCAGGGCTCACCAATAATTTGTCCCCTTCTCCCACTCGAGGAATGGAGTCTGTGACCGCTCCCAACCGCGTGGCGATTTTCTTGATCAAGTACAGCTCCTCGGTGGTCTGTCGGGCGCTGGCGATGATCGCCAGGGTTCCTGGCTTCGACGCTCTCAGCGCCTCCGCCAGTTCTTTGACCGCGCCGGTCCAAGTCGCGGCCTTCAGACGGCTTCCGCCGAGCTTGACCAATCGGTCCTCCCTCCCGATCCATTTGTAATTCAAACGGCCCGCGTCGCACATCCACGACGAATTCACCGCGTCGTTCTCCCGAGGCTCAAACCGATAAATTTTTTCCTCCCTAGACCCCACGGTGATGTTGCAACCCGTGCCGCAACTGGCGCACAAACTCTTGGCCTCACGCAGGAACCACACTCGCATCTGAAACCGGAAATCCTTCGACGTCAGGGCGCCAACGGGACAGATGTCCACGGTGTTCAAAGTGTAGTTGTTGTCAAACGACCGGCCTGGATAAGAGGCTAACGTGTTGTAACTGCCTCGATTCACGAACCCCAGGGCGTCGTCCCCGGCGATGTCCCTCGTGAATCGAACACAGCGGGAGCAAAGAATGCAGCGCTCGTCGTCCAGCATGATCCGGGGCCCGAGATCCACCTGCTTCGGCTTGTGCACCTTGGTTTCCACAAACCGGCTCGCGGCCTGCCCGTGTTCCACCGAATACTCCTGCAATTTGCACTCTCCGGCCTGGTCGCAGATGGGGCAATCCAAAGGATGATTGATCAATAAAGATTCCAAGACCGCCTCACGCATCTGCTTCGTCGCCGGCGAGTTGGGATAGATCTCCATGCCAGGACTAATCGCGGTGGCGCAGCCAATGGCGCCTCGCGCCGTTCCTGGCTCGTAAGGAAGGACTGACTTCGCGATTCTCGGGGTGCCGTCCTCGTTCAAAATGGGTTTGCGATCCGGGCCCAGCATGGGAGTACCGAACTCCACCAGGCACATGCGGCAATTGCCGGCGATCGGCAGTTTGGGATGATAACAATAATGCGGGATCTCAATGCCCGCCAACTGGCAGGCCTGGAGCATGGTCGTGGGCTGAGGCTTGCCCTGCCAGTCGGGCATCGTCTTGGGAACCTCCAAGTCGCGCCCATCGACCTTTATCTTGATCTTCTCGACTGGCGGCGGCGCGGCGGAGTCCGGCTTGATGGGCGTTGGAGCGTGGGTTGACACGATTAAATGTGATCAGAGGGCCTGCATGCGGCGGAACGCGTCAATGACTATGGCCTCCTCCTCCGGCACTCGGTTTTGGCAGGTCGCCTCGGGCTTCAAACTCGTCCTTGAACTTCTTCACGAAGCTGAGCACCGGCCACGCGCACGCCTCGCCAAACGCGCAGATGGTGCGCCCTTGGATGTTCTGCGCAATGTGCAGCAAGTAATCGGTGTCCTGCTTCCGCCCCTGGCCGTGCGTCAACCGCTCCAGCGCCTTGCTCATCCATAACGAACCTTCCCGGCAAGGTGTGCACTGCCCACAGCTCTCGTGCGCGTAGAATTCACCAATGTTCGCCAGCGTGTCGACCATGCTCCGCGTATCGTCCAACACAATAATCGCGCCCGAACCCGACATAGTACCCGCCGACTGCAACGAATCGAAATCGTAGGGCAAATCCAAGAGATCCACTTCCACGGCGTTCATCTGGCCGTCCGGCCCCATTCGCTTGAGTTTGAACTTCTCCCCCGCCTTCAAAACTTTGGAGGAGGATCCTCCCGGAATGATCGCTTTGAGCTGCCGCCCCTCGCGCAGGCCCTGGCCAAAATGCTCGTGGAAAATGAGCTCCCCCAGCGTGGCTTTCCCCACCTCCACTTCGAAATATCCAGGCCGCTTCACGTCACCGCTCAGACTCACAATGCGAGTCCCCGTGTTGTTTGGCGTGCCCAGCAGCGCGTAATCGGCTCCTCCCATGGAAACGATGTGCTTCACAGCGCAGAGTGTCTCCACGTTGTTTACAATGGTTGGGCACAGGTACAAACCGAGCACCGCCGGAAAATACGGCGGCTTGATGCGCGGATACGCCCGCTTGCCCTCCAGCGATTCTATCAATCCCGTTTCCTCCCCGCAGATGTAAGCTCCGGCCCCCCTATGGACATGAATCTCCAGGTCATAACTCTGTCCCAAAATATTCTTTCCCAAGTAACCCGCGTCCCGAGCTTCCTTGAGCCCGCGATTCAATATCCTGGCCCCCTCAGCAAACTCGCCCCGGATATAAATGTACGCCAGCTTCACATCATTGGCCCAACACGAAATGATCATTCCCTCTATAAGCTGGTGCGGGTCCTTATAAATAATCTGCCGGTCCTTAAAAGTCCCGGGCTCCGACTCGTCCGCATTGCAGATCAAATAAATCGGTTTGCCGCTGCGTCGATCGACGAGGGACCATTTGATTCCACAGGAAAACCCGGCGCCACCACGACCGCGCAATCCGGATAGCTTCACTTGCTCTCGAACTTGCTCTTGGGGAGTGATCTTCTTCCCATCCGGAAGCTCCTTGACGGGAAGGCGAAGCGCCGCGCCCAACGCGTCATAACCCCCATGGCGCTTATAGCAAGCCAGGTCCGGTGTGTATCCCGGCACATCCGCGTGCTTTAAAATCAGTCGATGCTCTTGGGGCATAGCGGTTGCTTGACTCTCAAACTGAAATCTTTAGTTTAACACCTCGCCGGTTTGCCCGATGGTGTAACGGTAGCACAACAG